>Ga0316217_10006941_pt1 | contig 10982 bp, 8 predicted proteins | sample 1anoAmetaG_FD_203633 | JGI IMG/M metagenome (GOLD analysis project Ga0316217, IMG submission 203633) | Freshwater microbial communities from Trout Bog Lake, Wisconsin, USA - 1anoA | ecosystem: Environmental > Aquatic > Freshwater > Lake > Hypolimnion/Profundal zone | place: USA: Wisconsin... | reverse complement strand
ATCGTCGGGCTCATCCCGCTCTTCGCGGTCGAGACGATCGAGTCCGGCCTCCACGAGCGCTTCCCCGATTTCATGAAGCGGATGGAGTGGTTCCTCGAGAATCGCCCCGAGTACGCCCAGAACATCGCGCGGCTCGACCACAAGGGGACCGAGGGGCGGCGGCTCCTGTCGATCGTCGACCGGGCGCGCCTCGTGCGCATCCTCTCGCGCGTGCTCGACGAGGAGGAGTTCCTCTCGCCGTACGGCATCCGGGCCCTCTCCCGGGCGTACAGGGACGACCCCTTCGTGATGCGCCTCGCCGGGGCGGAGCGGACGGTCGCGTACGAGCCGGCCGAGTCGACCTCGGGGCTCTTCGGCGGCAACTCGAACTGGCGAGGGCCGGTCTGGTTCCCGATGAACTACCTCTTCATCGAGGCCCTGCAGAAGTACCACCACTTCTACGGGGACACGCTGCGGGTCGAGTGCCCCACCGGGTCGGGGAAGTGGATGACCCTGTGGGAGGTCGCGTCGGAGCTCTCGTCGCGCCTGACGCGCCTCTTCCTGCGCGGCCCGGACGGCCACCGCCCGGTCGACAACCACGAGGAGCGCTTCCGCTCCGACCCGGCCTACCGCGAGCTTGTCACCTTCTACGAGTACTTCCACGGCGACACCGGCGCGGGCCTCGGCGCCAGCCACCAGACCGGCTGGACGGCCCTGGTGGCGAAGCTCCTGCACCAGAGCCCGGGCTGGAACCACGGCCAGCACCACCCCCCACGAGGCGACTGAATGGTGAAGCGGAGCGAGACCGGGCGGTTCGACGCGGCGTACTACCGCCGCTTCTACGGGAGCACGCGGACCCGCATCCACGGGCCCGACGAGGTCGCGCACCTCGGCGCCGGCCTCGTCGAGCTGATCGCCTGGTACGGCGGCAAGGTCCGCTCGGTCCTCGAGGTCGGCGCGGGGCTCGGGCTCCTGCGCGACTGGTTCGCCCTGAACCACCCGGGGGTCCGCTACGTCTCGACCGAGTACAGCGAGTACGCCGCGAAGACCTACCGCCACGTGCAGCGCGACATCGCGACCTGGCGCGGCAAGCAGCGGTTCGACCTGGTCGTCTGCCAGGGGGTCCTCCCGTACCTCTCCGATCGCGACGCGCTCGCGGCCATCGACAACCTCGCCGCCATGACGCGCGGCTTCCTCTACCTCGAGGCGGTCACGAAGCGCGACTACGACACCGTCTGCGACAAGGCGAAGACCGACCCGAACATGCGCCTGCGCCCGGCGTCGTTCTACAAGCGCCGCCTGAACCGGCACTTCCAGCCGCTGGGGGGCGGCCTCTACTACGCCAAGGACGGGCCGCTGGTCTTCTGGGAGCTCGAGACGGCGTAGGGGCTCACGCGCGCGGCGAGCTCCCCCGAAAGCGTCACGCCCGAGGGGTCGGGCACGCAAGGCCGTCGGACGCCTCGAGGCGAGCCGTCCGACGCCCCGAGGCGAGCCGTCAGTAGCGGATGATCACCCGGCCCATGCCGCTCTGGATGCCGGGCGTGTTGCTCTGGTTGGTCCCCGCGTTGTACGAGGAGCCGCCGCCGCCGTAGGTCGAGGAGCCGCTCCACTGGCCAGAGGTCGAGCCGCCCGAGTAGCCGCCGCCGCCACCCGGACCGCCGAGCATGCCGCCGCCGCCGCCGCCGTAGCCGCCGAAGTCATTGGTGCTGTAGCAGGTGTTTCCGGCGCCCCCGGTGCCGCCGTTCATGTAGCTGAGACCGCCGTAGGCCAGCGAGCAGTGCGTCCCGCCGTTGGCGCCGTTGGTGAGGAAGCCCCCGCCCGCGCCCCCTTCGTACGACCCCGCCGTGTTGCCGCCCGCCCCGGCGGTGGCCCCGGCCGCCGTCGCCGAGCAGTTGCTCGACAGGGACGAAGTCCCCGACTGGCCGGATGCGTCCGTGGCGGTCCGCGTGCAGCTCAGGCCGTAGTTCGTGGAGGGACCGCCCCCTCCGCCTCCGGCGATGACGAGCGGGATGTTCCCGGCGGCGTTCACGACGTACGTCCCGCCGCCCCCGCCGTTCTCGTTCCCGTGCGGACCACCGCTCGATCCGCCGGCCTGGCCGACGAGGATGTTCAGGACCTCGCCCGGGGTGACGGCGAAGGTCCCCTTGATGTCGGCCCCTTCGCCGCCGGCCAGGCTGCAGTTGCAGCCGTACCCGGTGCCGCTCCCGCCCTGGGCCCCGAAGGCCTCGATGGTGACGCTCGTCACGACCGCAGGCACCGTCCACGTCTGGAGGGTGCCTGTTGGACCGGTCGTGGTGTTGTTGAAGGTAACGGCGGTCTGGTAGGTGCTCTGGCACGTCACGACCACGCTCGTCACGTTGGCCAGCTGTACGGTGCCGCTGGCGTTGGTGACCACGCAGGCCTCGGCGACGGGGGTCGCCGGGTTGGTCTGCACGGCGACGTTGTACGGGTTGCCGCTGAGGATGGCGGTCGGGAAGACGAACGAGCCGTTCGCCGTGACCGCGAGGGCGTCGGTGCCGTTGTCCACGAGCACGACGCTCTCGCCCGACGTGAGCCCCGTGACGGTGCCGGCGATAGTGAACGGGTTGGTCGTGCACGTGACCGTCACGCTCGTGATGGGCGCGGAGGTGACCGTGCCGGTGCCTGCCGTCACGACGCAGGTCTGCCCCGGCTGCCCGGGCTGCGTGAGGACCGTCACGCTGTAGGCCGAGCCGCTCGCCACCGGCGCCGCGAAGATGAAGGCGCCGTCCGCCCCTAGGGAGAGCGCGTCGCCTCCGTTGTCCTGGATCACGACGGTGTCACCCGCGGCCAGTCCGCTCAGGTTGCCGCCGATCGTGTATGTGTTGGTGGTGCAGGTGACCGTCACGGTCGTGACGCTCGCGGTGCCGACCGTCCCCGTGCCGTTCGCGACGGAGCACGTCTGCGCCGGCTGACCCGGCTGCGCGAGGATGGTCACGGAGTACTGGGCGCCGCTCGCCACCGGGGTGGCGAACGAGAACGTCCCGTCCCCCGAGATCGTCAGGTTGTCGCCGCCGTTGTCCTGCAGCACGACCTGGTCGGCGAGACCCGAGATCGAGCCGCCGACCGTGTACGCGCTGGTGGAGCAGACGACCGTGACGGTCGTCACCGCCGCCCCGCTGACGGTGCCGATGCCGTTCGAGACGCTGCAGATCTGCGTCGGCGACGTAGGCTGAGCGCTGACGGTGACGTTGTAGATCGCGCCGCTGGCGACGGGCGTCGCGAACACGAAGGAGCCGTTGGACGACACCGCGAGGCTGTCGCCGCCGTTGTCCTGGAGCACCAGCTGACCCTGAAGGCCCGTGACCGTGCCGCCGACCGTGTAGGTGTTCACGGTGCATGTGACGGCAACGTTGGTGATGTTCGCCGCGCCCATCGTCCCGCTGCCGTTCGTGACCGCGCAGGTCTCCGCCCCTCCGGGGGGCTGCGTGAGGACCGTGACCGCGTACGGGGCGCCGCTCGCGACCGTCTTCGGGAACACGAACGTGCCCGCCGCGCTGACGGAGAGCGTGTCGCCGCCGTTGTCCTGCAGGACGACCGGTCCGGTCCCGAGCCCCGTGACCTGACCGCCGACCGTGAAGGCGTCGGCCGCGCAGTTGACGACCACCCCGGTGACGTCGCCCGAGCCGACGGTCCCCGTCGCGCCGCTGACCTGGCACGCCTGCGTCGGGTCGGACGGCTGCGTCTTGACCGTCACGCGGTACGCCTTTCCGGAGTCGACCGGCGTCGCGAACGTGAAGCTCCCGTCCGCTGCGACGGTCAGGTCGTCGCCTGCGTTGTTCTGGAGGACCAGCCCCTTCCCCTGGAGGCCTGTGACCGTCCCCCCGACCTTGAAGTGGCTGGTCACGCAGGCGACGGAGACGTTGGTCACCGCCGCCGACGCGGTGCCGCTGCTGTTCGTCACGGTGCAGATCTGGGACGGGTTCGTGGGCTGCGTCTGGACCGTGACGGTGTAGTGATCCCCGGCCGAAACCGACGTGTTGAACGTGAAGGCGCCGCTCTTCGAGAGCGCGAGGTTGTCGCCGCCGTTGTCCTGCAGCACCAGCAGGCCCGCGAGGCCCGTGACCGTGCCGCCGACGGTGTAGGTCGCTCCGCGCCCCGAGTCCCCTCCGGAGGTGCTGGTCGCAGGCGAGCTGCTGCAGCCGAGGACGACGAGTGAGAGCGCGAGGAGGAGGCCGAGAAACAGGCGAAGGCGCATTCTTTCAGAAGGCCGGTTTGCAGCGAATGAAGTCAACAGGAAAGCCCGCCTCCGACGTCGGTTGGTCGTACATGGTCCGAGCGCATCCCCCACCGGCGCCGGGGCTGGGCGGGCGGGTGAGGCCGCCGCGCCGCAGGAACATGCCGGCCCCGCGGCGTCCTGCTATCCTTCATCGATCCGGGAGGCAGAGACGCCGCGGTCGCGCGCCGCGCTGCGGGAGGGCTTCCCCCTTGCCTTGCTCGAAAGTGGACCATGCATAGCCCGCACCGCTGCGCCCGGCTGCTCCCGATCCTCGTCCCCCTCTTCGTTCTGCTCGGCGGGTGCGGCGCGGGGACCGATCTGGATGTGCTCGGGCTCTCTGACGGCTCGGTGACGGTCGATGCGTCGACCGACGTCGCGCGGCGTGACGCGCCGACAGGGGACGCATCGGGCTGCGGTGCGAGCACGTGTCCGACAGGCTGCTGCAGCGGCGGCGTCTGCCTCGCGGGGACTGCGGGCGACGCGTGCGGCACAGGCGGGGCCGCGTGCGCCCCCTGCGCGATGAGCGCGAGCTGCGACCCTGCGAGCCGGATCTGCGTGACGACGACCGCCTGCAGCGCGGCCACCTGCCCGACCGGCTGCTGCGACGCTAGCGGCGCCTGCCAGCCGGGCACGTCGCCCCTTGCCTGCGGCAACAGCGGTCAGGCGTGCGAGGACTGCCCGGCCGCGGGACTCCCGACGTGCGACCCGGGCTCGCAGACGTGCCAGGGGGTCCCGGTCGGCTGCAGCGCGGCGAACTGCCCGAGCGGCTGCTGCCAGCCCAACGGCGGCGGTGGGCTGATGTGCGTGGGGGGGAAGGACAACGCGGCCTGCGGCACCGGCGGCAAGGCTTGCGAGGCCTGCTCCGGGCTGGGCGAAGTCTGCAGCCCGACCACGCAAGCGTGCACGACGGCGGCTTGCGGGCCCACAAGCTGCGGGACGTGCTGCCTCGGCGACACCTGCATCGGGGAGAACCCGCCGCCCAACCTCTGCGGCGTGCCCGGCGGCCAGTGCGTCGTCTGCGCGCCGACCGAGGTCTGCGTCGGCGGCGCGTGCCAGCCCGAGGCCTGCGGCCCCGCGACGTGCCCGACGGGCTGCTGCGACGCCTCCGGCACGTGCCGGCAGGGGGGCCTCGCCTCGGCGTGCGGGGTCGGCGGGAAGAGCTGCGTGAGCTGCGGCGCCGCCGGGACCTGCTCCGGCGGCGTCTGCGTCACCGCCTCGTGCGGCCCCGCGACGTGCCCGACCGGCTGCTGCGACGGCAGCGGGACCTGTCAGACGGGAGCCAGCGCCACGCGATGCGGTATCGGAGGTGAGAGCTGCAGCGTCTGTCACGCAGGGCAGCTCTGCAAGGCGGGGAGCTGCCAGGCCTCCGCGTGCAACGTGCAGACGTGCCCGACCGGTTGCTGCGACGCGAGCGGCATCTGCCGCGCCACCGGGTCGGTGAACGACTGCGGCAAGGGGGGGGCGGCGTGCACGTCGTGCCCCGCGGGGGACGTCTGCCTCGGCGGCGCTTGCCAGGCGTCGACCTGCATCACCAGCTGCCCCGGCGGGTGCTGCGACGCGCACGACGTCTGCCAGGTGGGCGACACGGCGGCCGCCTGCGGCGCCGCGGGGAACCAGTGCGCGACGTGCAGCGCGGGGGCGACCTGCTCGAACGGGAGCTGCCTCGGCTCCGTCTGCAACGCGGGGACGTGCCCGACCGGCTGCTGCGACGCAACGGGCGCCTGCCAGCCTGGCAACGAGCCGTTCGCCTGCGGTACCGGCGGCGCGTCATGCGGCTCGTGCGACCCGACCTCGCAGTGCGAAGGGGGGAAATGCGTCGAGACGACCTGCAACTCGAGCACGTGCCCGGGGTGCTGCGACGCCAACAACGTCTGCCAGCCGGGGACAACCTCCTCGGCCTGCGGCTTCAGCGGAGAGCTCTGCCAGAGCTGCCCGGCCACCGGATCCTGCTCCAACAGCCAGTGCACCGGCTTCGTGTGCGGCCCCGCGACCTGCCCGAACGGCTGCTGCGACAGCAACGACAACTGCCAGGTCGGCTTCGGGGGGACCGGTGGCGCCTGCCCGTGCGCCGCCACCTGTCAGGGGTGCTGCGACGGGACGGGGACCTGCCGGGCGGGGACCATCGACGCGGCGTGCGGCTCGGGCGGCGCGACGTGCGCCGACTGCCTGACGTCGAGCAAGACGTGCGACACGTTCGTCTTCCCGGTCGTCTGCGACCAGACCTGCCCCGCTCCCTACGCCGGCTGTGCCACCGGCACCACCACCTCGCCCCCCAGCGTCGCCCACGGCGCCTGCCACCCGGCCGACCTGCAGGACGTCGCGGTCGCGTGCGCGTCCGGGGCGCAGACCGCCGAGTGCCAGAGCTTCTTCAACGGCGAGCAGGGGGCGAACCCGAGCTGCGCCCAGTGCCTCGGGCAGTTCGACGTCGACTTCGTCGCCCTCTCCGGCATCTACCTCTGCGCCGAGCCGTTCCTCTCCCCGGCGTGCAACGGGTCGACCGCCTGCGCCTCCGACTGCGCCGGCACCGTCTGCCAGCAGTGCTCGGGGGACGCCACGGCGTGCGAGACCGCGGCCGTCGCCGGCGAGTGCGCGACGCTCGTCAAGGCGGGGAACAGCTGCGTCGCCGCCTCCGCTTCGGCCACCGCGCTCTGCGCCCAGGCGAGCTATCCGAACTTCGGCGGGTGGATCGCCGCCGTCGGCAAGCACTACTGCCAGTAGGGGGCGTCGACCCGTCAGGTCATCACGGCGAGCTTGAGGTACCGCCCCTCGGGCCACCCCGCGACGGTCGGGTGGTCGGCCGGGGGGCCGTGGAGCTCGAGGAGCGACAGGCGGCGGGGCGCGAGGGTCGCGTCGTCGAGCGTGGAGACGAAGGCCTCCGCGTCGATGTGGCTGGAGCAGGACGCGGCGCAGAGCGTCCCCCCCTCGGCGAGCACCTGCACCGCGGCCTGATGGAGCGTCCGGTAGGCGGACATCGCCCGCGGGCGCGACTTCTCGCTCGGGGCGAAGGACGGAGGGTCGCTCACGACCAGGTCCCAGCTCTCGCCTCGCTCCTTCGCCCGGCGGAGGAACGCGAAGACGTCCGCGCTGGCGAACGCGTGCTTGCCCGGTTCGAGCCCCGCGGCCCTGAAGCTCGCCTGGGCCGTCCCGTGGGCCTGCGCCGCGATGTCGACGCTCGTGACGTGCGTGGCCCCGCCGGCCGCCGCGTGCAGCGAGAAGCCCCCTGCGTAGGAGAAGAGGTTCAGCACCCGCTTGCCGCGAGCCAGCGCGCCGACGCGCCTCCGGTTCTCCCTCTGGTCGAGGAACGCGCCGGTCTTCTGGCCGCGCAGGAGGTCGACCACGAACGGGACGCCGTGCTCGCGCACCGTGACCGTGGGGGGGGGAGGCTCGCCCGACCAGAGCTCGAACGAGGGGGGCGCGCCCTTCACCGAGCGGCGGAGCGCGACGTCCCGGACGCCGGCCCTTGCGAGCTCGGAGACGATCACGGCGCGCAGCCGCGTGGCGACGACCTCCGCCGCGGGACCGTCGAGGCGCACGATGGCGACCGCGTCGTAGCGGTCGATGACGACGCCGGGGACGCGGTCCCCCTCGCCGTGCAGCAGCCGGTAGGCGGTGGTGGCGTCGCCCGGGAAGAGGGCCCGGCGCAGCGCGAAGGCGCGCGCGAGCTTCCCCCGCATGTGCCCCTCGTCGAGGCGGGCCTTCGCGTCGGTCGACCAGACGCGCACCGCGATGGGGGAGTCCGGCTCGACGACCCCGCGACCGACCCCGTCCCCCTGAGGCGAAAGCAGGACGACCTCGTCCCCCGACGAGAGCCCCGCCGAGCCCTTCGCGACCCCCTTGCTCCAGACCCAGGGGTGCCCGTGGCGGACCGAGTCGGCTGCGGCGGTCGTCAGGACGAGCTCCGGGGGGGGGCGAGCCATGCCGCGACTATCGCACAGGGCCAGCGTTCCGTTTGGATGGTAGAATTGAACACAAGCCAGATGGGCGGCAATCCCCGAGCGTTTTCGCGTGCGAAAAAGGTGCTGGGGCCCCATTCTGAGCTCGAGCTCACACGTTAGGGACGCGAGGGTCGATGAGCACGAACAGCCGTAGAGGAAACCGATCGACGAACCCCGCGAAGGGCGGGCTCCGTCGGAGCAACACGCCTCCCCCCCCGACAGTGCGCCTCGGCATCAACGGCCTCCCGGAGGTCGAGCCCGTCTCCACCTCCCGCCCCCGAGATCCCGAGCCGGGCGACGCGATCCCCAGGATGCAGAAGCCCCCCGCCGACGTCGTGGCGGCAGCGGCCGCGGCCAACGCGCCGGCCCCGCGCGAGCCCGAGGCGACGACGACGAAGATCCCGGCGGTCGTGCCGTCGTCTCCGAAGGTCGGGGCGGCGCCGACGAGCCAGCCCGCCCTCTCGGAGCACGACCGCGAGACCCTCCACTCACAGCCCGGTGAGGCCGCGGCCCTGGCGGAGGAGGAGGACGAGGACGAGGACGAGGAAGGGCAAGAGGGGCAGGGGGAGGGAGTGTCGCAGACAGCGCCGGCTGTCTCCGCGAAGGCCGGCGGCCTGACGGTCGGCAACCGCCGCAAGGTCCGGCGCTCCAACAAGCGGGGCGCCGCGGGCAACTCCACGCCCCCTCCGCCCAAGGCCGAGAGCCCCGCCGCGGCGGCCCCCGCGCCGGCCGCGGCGAAGGCGACCGAAGCGAAGTCGGGCCAGGCGAAGCCCCACGCGCCCGACGAGCCCCCCACCTCCCACGCCCCGGCGTCCGATCTCGCAGAGAAGTTCTTCGACCACGGAGAGCGCGCGGCCGCCGAGGCCCACGCCGCGCACCACGCAGACGCCGGCGACCTCGACGACGACGACCCGAGGCTCGCCCACAAGCAGAGCCCCGAGGCGCAGGCCCGGCGCGCGAAGAACTGGCGCTACGTGCAGTTCTTCGGCGGCGCGTGCTTCTTGCTCCTCCTCGTCGCGGTCGTGAAGAACCGAGGGGCGCACGGCGATCGCGACGCGACGCACCCGTCCGGCGTCGCCGTCGTGGTCCCCGCCGAGACGCCCGAGCCGTCGGCGAAGGCCGAGGCCCCCGTCGCTCCGGTCGAGGTCACAGTCGCGCCGTCCGCGACGGCCCCCGCGGGGTCCGCTTCCTCGGCCGCGCCCGGCGCCTCGTCGGAAGCTCCCGTCCCGGCCCCCGGCGGCACCGCCCGCTTCCAGGAGCCCGTCGCCGCGCTGGGCGAGGCGGCGAAGGGGCAGGGGGCCGACCCTGCCAGCGCCGGCGCGCCGCTGCCGCCCGTCGCCACCGAGCCGACCGAGGGGGACAGGCGGGACGCGGTGAAGGAGAAGCGGTCGTGCCAGTCGCTGCTCGACCAGGGGGCCTTCGCGAAGGCCGTCGAGGCCGGGGAGCGCTCGGTCGCGCTGGATCCGGCCGACGGCGAGGCGTGGCTGATGCTGGGCGCCGCCTACCAGTCGATGGGGAAGGGGGCCGAGGCCCGCCGCAGCTTCGCGTCGTGTGTCGCCGAGGGGAAGCGCGGCCCGATCGGCGAGTGCCGCGCCATGCTCCGTTGACCGCGAGCGGCGGTCCGAGGAGAGGCACACGAAGGCGCGAACGCACGAAGGTCTTGGCAAATCCACCTTCGCGACCTCGCGTCTCCCTGTGAATCGCCCTCTTCGCTTCGCCGGCAAGAAGGCTGCCGTGCGACCTGGGGTCTCGGTCCGTTGACGTAGACGTGCAGGCCGGTTAGAGGCGCGTCGCTCTCGTAGTCCTGCGGAGGCTCGTCATGTTCAAGAAGGTCTGCATTCTTTCGGGGAACTCCCACCCCGAACTGGCGAGCGCCATCGCGACCTTCCTCGAGACGCCCCTCGGCAAGTCGAAGATCACCCGGTTCAGCGACGGCGAGAGCTTCGTCGAGATCGGCGAGAACGTCCGCGGCGTCGACGCCTTCGTCATCCAGCCGACGTGCAGCCCGGTGAACAACTCGCTCATGGAGCTGCTCATCATGTGCGACGCGCTCCGGCGCGCCTCGGCGGCGTCGATCACGGCCGTCATCCCGTACTACGGCTACGCCCGGCAGGACCGGAAGGTCGCGCCGCGCACGCCCATCACCGCCAAGCTCGTCGCCGATCTGCTCCTGGCGGCCGGCGTGACGCGCGTCGTCTCGATGGATCTCCACGCCGGGCAGATCCAGGGCTTCTTCAACATCCCGTTCGACCACCTCTTCGCGATGCCGGTCCTCCTGGACGAGCTGCGCAAGACGTTCGACTCGAGCGCTGTCTTCGTCTCGCCGGACGCTGGCGGCGTCGAGCGCGCCCGCGCGTTCAGCAAGCGGCTCAACGCCGGCCTCGCCATCATCGACAAGCGGCGTGAGCGCGCGAACGTCAGCGAGGTCATGCACCTCATCGGCGACGTCGACGGCAAGGACTGCATCATCATCGACGACATGATCGACACCGCCGGGACGCTCGCCGGCGCCGCCAAGGCGCTCGTGAACAACGGCGCGCGGCGGGTCGTCGCCTGCGCCACGCACGGCATCCTCTCGGGGCCGGCCATCCAGCGCATCATCGAGTCGCCGCTCAGCGAGATCATCGTGGCGGACACGGTCCCGCTCTCGCCCGAGGCGAAGGCCTGCGGGAAGATCCGCCAGGTGAGCATCGCCCGCCTGCTGGGCGAGGCCATCAAGCGCATCCACAGCTCCGACTCGGTCAGCTCGCTCTTCTCCTGACGCCGCGCCCCGACGGCGCCCCTGCACTTCTTTCTACCCGGCCGGGCGCGCCTCTGCTATGCGTTCGCCC
>Ga0316217_10006940_pt1 | contig 10983 bp, 12 predicted proteins | sample 1anoAmetaG_FD_203633 | JGI IMG/M metagenome (GOLD analysis project Ga0316217, IMG submission 203633) | Freshwater microbial communities from Trout Bog Lake, Wisconsin, USA - 1anoA | ecosystem: Environmental > Aquatic > Freshwater > Lake > Hypolimnion/Profundal zone | place: USA: Wisconsin... | reverse complement strand
GCAGTGCCGCTCATCGCGCCGTGTCGGCCTAGGAAGTCACAGGGCGAGGATGCAGTCCGCCTCGACCGCGGCACCGCGCGGCAGCGAGGCGACGCCGACCGCGGCGCGGGCCGGGTACGGCTCGCGGAAATACTCCGCCATGACCCTGTTCACGAGCGCGAAGTGCGACAGGTCCGTCAGGTAGATCGTCACGCGCACGGCGTTGTCCAGCGTTCCGCCCGCCGCGGTCGCGATCGCCTTGAGGTTGTCGAACACCCGACGCACGTGCACCTCGATGTCCCCGGTGACCATCTCCTTCGTCGCCGGATCGAGCGGGATCTGGCCGGAGATGTACACGGTGTCGCCGACGCGTACCGCCTGCGAGTAGGTGCCGATCGCAGCCGGTGCGGCTGCCGTGGAGATGATGGTGCGGCTCATGGGACTTCCTCGCTGGAGCTACGGTCATGTCGGGTGCCGGCGCGGGCGTCGCGGCGGGCAGCAAGCCTGACACATCGACCCGTCGCTAGTCACCCGGCGACGCGCGCCGCGCGCGGCGTTCAGGAGGCGGTGCGGCTCACGCTCAAGACGTCGGGCATGCGCCGGATCGTGCGGATGACCTGCGCCAGGTGCCGGCGATCCCGGATCTGCAGCTCGAAGGTGATCAGCGAGCTGTCGTCGTCGCGTTCGACCACCGACACGTGGCTGATGTTGGTGTCCACCGCGGCGATCTTTGCGGCCAGTGCCGCGAGGACGCCGACCCGGTTCGCCGCCTCGATGCGCAGTTCGGAGGCGAACTCGCGTGTCAGGTTCGGCTGCCAGGACACGGGCAGCCATTTTTCCGGCTGCTTGTGCCAGCCGGCAAGATTCGTGCAGTCGGCGCGGTGGATCACGACTCCGCGCCCGACCGACAGGTACGCGATGATCGGCTCGTACGGGATCGGGAAGCAGCAGCGGGCGTAGGAGACCAGCAGTCCCTCGGTGCCCGCGACCTCCAGCGCCGCGGCCCCCGCGTTGCGGCTCGCATCGGCCGGCAGCAGGCGGCGGGCGACCAGCGGGGCGAGCCGTTCGCCCAGGCCGATCTGCTCGCACAGGGCGTCCAGCGTCGGGAAACCCAGGTCGCGCGCGGCGAGCTCGGTCGTCTCGGCGCCTAGCGCCTTCAGGCTGAGCTTGAACTCGCCCAAGGCCTGGTCGAGCATGCGCCGCCCGAGCTCGATCGCCTCGCCGTGCTTCATCGTCTTCAGGAACGTGCGTATCGCGGCGCGCGCCTTCGCCGTGACGACGAAGTTGGTCCACGCGGGGTTCGGATGCGCGCCCTTCGCCGTGATGATCTCCACCGTCTGGCCATTGCGTGGCGCCGTGCGCAGCGGCACCAGGCGCCGGTCGATCTTCGCCGCAACGGTGCGGTTCCCCACGTCGGTGTGCACCGCATAGGCGAAGTCCACGCACGTCGCGCCGCGCGGCAGGCGCAGGATGTCCCCCTTGGGGGTGAACACGTAGACCTTGTCCGGGAACAGGTCGACGCGCACGCTCTCGAGGAACTCCTCGGGATTGCCGCCTTCCTGCATCTGCATCAGGTTCTTCAGCCACTCGCGGGCGCGTTCCTGCTGGTTGCTGTTGTCGGTTTCCCCGCTCTTGTACTGCCAGTGCGCGGCGATGCCGCGCTCGGCGAGCTGGTGCATGTCCTGGGTGCGGATCTGCACCTCGAGCGGCACGCCGTTCGGGCCGAACAGCGTCGTATGCAGCGACTGGTATCCGTTGATGCGCGGGATCGCGATGTAGTCCTTGAACCGCCCGGGCATAGGCTTGTACACGCCGTGCACGACGCCCAGTACGCGGTAGCAGGTGTCGACATCCGGCACGATGATCCTAAAGCCGTAGACGTCTATGACCTGCGCGAGCGGCACGCGCTTGCGGCGCATCTTCTGGAAGACGCTGTACAGATGCTTCTCGCGCGACTGCACCAGCCCCTTGATGTCCGCCTTCTTCAGCCCGTTCTCGAAGTGCGCCGTGATCTTGGGCAGGAATTCCTTCTGGTTGCCCCGCGAGCGCTTGAGTTCGCGTTCCAGCACCTTGTAGCGGGCGGGGTAGAGCGCGCGGAATCCGAGGTCCTCGAGTTCCAGCTTCACCGAATGGATGCCCAGCCGGTTGGCGATCGGCGCGTAGATGTCCAGCGTCTCCAGCGCGATCCGGCGCCGCTTCTGCGGCGGCATCGCGCCGAGCGTGCGCATGTTGTGGGTGCGGTCGGCCAGCTTGACCATGATCACGCGGATGTCGCGCACCATCGCCAGGATCATCTTGCGGAAGGATTCCGCCTGCGCCTCCTGGCGGCTCTTGAACTGGACCTTGTCGAGCTTGGAGACCCCATCGACCAGTTCGCCCACCTCGCGGCCGAACTTCTCGATGATCTCTTCCTTGGCGGTCGGCGTGTCCTCGATGACGTCGTGCAGCAGTGCCGCGCAGATCGTCTGGCCGTCGAGGTGCAGGTCGGCGAGGATGCCCGCCACCGCGATCGGGTGCGTGATGTAGGCCTCGCCCGACATCCGCTTCTGCCCGCGATGGGCGAGGCTTGCGACCTCGAAGGCTTCCTGGACGAGTTCAACCTGGCCCGGGGGCAGGTAGCCCTCGAGTTTGGATATCAGCTGGTTGATGCCCGGGGCGCGGCGCCCGCCCGGCAGAAAATTCAGCAGGGAGGACGCGTAATCCATCGCTGACCGGGCATGGGCGGCGCCGGCTGGCTAGTCGCCCAGGCCGAACTGCGGCGCGCGGAAATCGGCCGGCAGCTCCATGCCATGGTCGGGCGGGGCGACGGGCGGCGGCGGCTCGGGCTCCGGCTCCAGCAGCAGGTCGCGGTGGACCTTGCCCTCGGCGATCTCGCGCAGCGCGACGACCGTGGACTTGTCGTTCTCCCAGTCGACGAGCGGATCCGCCCCGTTCGCCAGGCGCCGCGCGCGCTTGGCGGCGAGCAGCACGAGCTCGAACATGTTCTCGACGTGGGACAGGCAGTCTTCGACGGTGATACGCGCCATGGCAACCTTGAGCGTGAAAGCGAATCTGGGCCTAGTAGGTTACCCGTTTTCAGCCACTTACGCGAGCAGGTCCTCGGCGAAGGCCGCCAGCCCCGGGCGGTGGGCTTCCAGGCCCCCGCCGTCGCCCCCCAGGATCCGGGCGAGGTCCGCCAGCGCGTCCGCGAACACATCGTTGACGACCACGTACTGGAAGTCGCGCCAGCGGGACAACTCGGTGACCGAGTCGCGCAGCCGCCGCGCGATGACTTCCTCGCTGTCGGTTCCGCGCCCGCGCAGGCGCTCCTCCAGGGCTGCCCGCGACGGCGGCAGGATGAAGATGTGGATGGACTCGGGCATGCGCTCGCGCACCTGCGCCGCGCCCTGCCAGTCGATTTCCAGTATCAGGTCGACGCCGCGCGCGAGCGCATCCTCGACCGCCGACTGGCTCGTGCCGTAATAGTTGTCGAACACCCGGGCATGTTCGAGGAATTCCCCGCGCGCGACCATCTCGCGGAAACGGTCGGCGTCCGTGAAATGGTAGTCCCGGCCATCGACCTCGTTCGGCCTGGGCGCCCGCGTGGTGTGCGAGACCGAATAGCCGACCTGCGGAGCCTGCGCCCGCAGCGCCTTGACGAGGCTGGTCTTGCCGGTGCCCGACGGCGCGGAGATCACGTAGAGCCGGCCGCGGCGGTTGGAGGCGGGTGCAGACATTCGAGACATCCCGGGTCGGTGGGGCGGGTCGGGTATTGCGGGCAGTGAACCCCTGGCGGTCGCGAGAGTCTACGTCCCAGCGCGGCCGTCCGCAGTGACGCAATCTTAAGACATGTTAAGTCGTGCACGTGCGGTGGCCTCGCGCGTACGATCCCCGGCAACGGTTGCAGCTCGACAGACCCGGCCGCGCCCTGGCACCCCGGCGTGCCGGCGGGTCCACCTTCATCAGGAGTCCACGGAATGGTTTCAGTGCGTAACATCAGGCTCAAGCATTTCGCCCTCGCCGTCGCGACGGCGTGCGCCGTGGCCGCGCCGGCGGCGAGCCGCGCCGCGCTCGGTGACGACGTGCATTCGATCGAGCGCGACCGGGCCGCCTTCAGCGGCACGCTGAGCGTGCGTCCCGAGCTGACCTACGAGGTCCACGAAATCACGACCCCGACCGGCAGGGTGCGAGAGTATCTGGCCGCCGGCCGCGTGTTCGCGGTTGCCTGGGACGGGCACGCGGTGCCGGACCTCGGGCAGCTGCTGGGCGCGCACGCTCGGGAGTTCCACGACCTCGTGCGTCCCCAGCCCGGGAATCACCACATCGTGTCGGTCAGCAACGACCAGCTCAGCGTCAGCCTGCGCCAGTATCCGCGCGGCGTCGAAGGGCACGTCGTCGTGCAGGCGCTGCTGCCGTCGGGCGTCGCGCTCGCCGCGCTGCGCTGACCGGCGACGCGAACCCTCCCCGCCCGAACTGTCCGGAATTCCCGAGGAACTCAATCCATGCCCAAACTGACCCCGCGCCCGCTGCTCCTGATGGCCGCCTGCGCGCTGTTCGCGACTCTCGCCGGGTGCGGCGGAGGCTCCAAGACTATCGGCGGCTCCTCCAGCGGCGGCTCGAGCGGCGGCACGGTCGTCAACTCGGTACCGGTCAGTGTCGAAAGCGGCCCCGGCGCCGCGCCGAACACGCTCTACACGACGGTGACCGTGTGCGCGCACGGCAGCTCGACGAACTGCCAGACGATCGACCATGTCCAGGTCGACACGGGCTCGTCGGGCTTTCGCGTGCTCTCCTCGATATTCACCGTCACCGGCCTGACGCCGACCACGGACTCGTCGGGAAACGCGATCGTTGAATGCGCACTGTTCGCCGACGGCTACTCCTGGGGGCCGGTGGAGACCGTCGATCTGACGGTGGGTGGGCTCACCGCGACGAGCATTCCGATCCAGGTGATTGGCGCGTCGAACTTCCAGAGCGTGCCGTCCAGCTGCAGCACGAATCAGGCCGTCGGGGAAGCGCTGACCCAGGAGGACACGCCGACGGCCTTTGGTGCGAACGGCATCCTCGGCATCGGGTTCTTCGCGCAGGACTGCGGACCGTACTGCGCCTCGTCCTCGAACACCCAGGTCCAGAACTACTACTCCTGCACGTCGGCGCAGGTCTGCACGCCGACCACGCTGAGCACGACGCTACAGGTGCAGAATCCTGTGCCGCTGTTCAGCAGCAACAACAACGGTGTCGCAATCAAGCTGGCCGCCGTCAGCGCACCGGGCGCCGCGACCGTCGCCGGCACGCTGTTCTTCGGCATCGGCACCGAATCCAACAACACGCTGACGGCGAGCGCGCTGTATGCCGTGTACAGCAGCACGTCGAGCACCGGCGAGCCGGGCACGTTCATCTCGGCGTACCAGGGCACGAACACGACCGGCTTCATCGATTCAGGGTCCAACGGGCTGTTCTTCACCGACGCCAGCATTCCCGCCTGTCCGGCGGGCAACGCCAACGGCTTCTACTGCCCGAGCGGCACGCTGAACCTGAGTGCGACGATCCAGGGCGTGAACACCGGTGCCAACTCGACGACCGTCAGCTTCAGCATCGACAACGCAACGACGCTGTTCGGTGACAGCGGTGGCACCAACTTCGCGCTGCCGACGCTCGGCGGCACGGCCGGCACGTCCACCTTCCCAGAGTTCGACTGGGGCATCCCGTTCTTCTACAACCGCACGGTGTTCTACGCACTGGAGAACGCGTCGGTGCCAGGCACGGCCTCGGTCGGGCCCTGGGTCGGCTTCTAGGCACGGCGCGCCGCACTGCCCACACCTACCGCGCGCCCGGCGGCGGCGCGCGGTATTCTGGAGCGGTCGGCCCCCGGGTCCGGCGCGGCGCCGGCCGCACCGGTGGCCAGTCGCGGAGGATGTCGGGAATGCGCGTGTTGCTGCTGTTGGGTCTGGTGCTGCTGGCGATGCGCTCGTTCGCGGCGAACGAGGAATGCTGGAGTCGCGGTTATCGCGACGGATGGTGCGACGGCAAGGGATTGCGCGCCTGCACGGTGGACCGGATTTCAGCGCGGCCTCCTCCGGCACCGGCGGGCCAGGATGACTGCGACTCGCGCTACGTCGACGGTTACGTCTCCGGGCAGAAGGCCGGGATGCCGGCGCCGGCGAAGGATCGCTGAGGGTCCTGCAATCCGTGGTCACCGCGCGTCGGTTCGTGCGCTCGACCAGCCGACGCCCGCGACCAGCAAGCAAAGCCCGCCCGCCTGGTCGTCATTTTCCGGCGTAGGCGTTGCCCCGACTCACCGGTCGCCGGTTCCGCCGCCTTCACGCAAGCGGGCCGCGCTGTGCCAGCGGCAGGATCTCGAGCACCGACTCCGACGGACGGCACAGCCGTACTCCCCACGGGGTGACGACTATTGGCCGGTTCATCAGTATCGGATGTTCCTGCATCAGGTCGATCAGCTGCGCATCCGTCCAGCGCGGGTCGCCCAGGCCCAGCTGCGCATACGGCGTGCCCTTCTCGCGCAGCAGCTGGCGCGGGCCGATGCCCATCCGCGCGATCAAAGCGATCAGCGTCGCCCGGTCCGGCGGTGTCGCCAGATATTCGATGACGGTAGGCTCGACGCCTGCGTTGCGGATCAGAGCGAGCACGTTGCAGGACGTGCCGCACGCGGGGTTGTGGTAGATCGTGACCGCCACGTTGCCGGCGGATACGGGTTCGTCCATCGCGGCGCGCTCCTGCGTAGGCGGCGTGCCGCTACTCTATGTTCTGCACCTGTTCGCGCATCTGCTCGATGAGTACCTTGATGTCGAGCGCTGCCCGCGTCACCTCGCCATCCTGGGACTTCGACGACAGGGTATTGGCCTCGCGGTTGAACTCCTGCATCAGGAAGTCCAGTCGCCGCCCGGACGGCTCGTCGCCGTCCAGCGCCTTGTGCGCCTCCGCGATGTGCGAGCGCAGGCGGTCCAGCTCCTCGTCGACATCCAGCCGCGTCAGCAGCAGGGCCAGTTCCTGCTCCAGCCGATCCTTGTTCAGTTCAAGGTTCAGGCCCGCAAGCTTCTCGTCGAGTTTCGCGCGGCTCTTGGCGCGCACCTCGGGCAGTCGCGCGGCGACGCGGTCGACGAGCGCGGCTATCTGGGAGCACCTGGAGCTGATCATCTCGGCTATGCGCCCACCCTCGCTCGCGCGACTGGCGGTGAGCGCCGTCAGCGCCTCGGTGAGCGTGGACTGGGCGGCGCTGAGCAGCGGCGCGTGATTCTTGACGGGCTCCTTCAGGACACCCGGCCAGCGCAGCAGTTCGACCGGCGTGACGCGCGCGAGTTCGCCAATGTGCGTGCGGGCGCGGGTCGTGACTTCCTGGACCCGCAGCACGAGTTCCTCGAGGAACACGGTATCCACCTCGAGCCCGGTCGACGTGCCCGGCGCGGGCCGGAACTGCAGCGTCGCGTCGAGCTTGCCCCGGCGTACCTGGGTACCTATCGCCTGGCGGAAGTCCGCCTCCATGCCGCGGAATTCCTCCGGCAGCCGCAGGCCGACCTCCAGGTAGCGGTGATTGACCGTGCGCAGCTCCCAGATCAGGGTGCCGAACTCACCGGCGTGCTCGCGACGCGCGAAACCGGTCATGCTGCGTATCATTATGGGATGTCACCGCGGCCCGGGACGGGCCATGTGTTATAAAGCCGAGCTAGTTTATCAGAGCCTGTCGGCGCGGCGGCTGGAGCGACTGTGGAGATCGAATACGCCGACGTCAGTGTCGTCGGGCACCGTGAGGAAAACCAGGATCGGGTAACGGTGGCTGCCGGTGAGCAGGCCGTGTTGCTGATCGCGGTGGACGGCATGGGCGGCCACTCCGACGGCGCCGCGGCGGCCGAGGCCGCACGCGCGTCCCTGCTGGCGTCGTTCTGGCAGCAGGCCCACCCGCTGTTCGATCCGCTGGGCTTCCTGCACCTGGCGCTGGGTCGTGCCCACGAGGACGTCGTCGCCCTCGGGCGGGGCCTTGCCGCCGAGGCCCGGCCGCGCGCGACGTGCGCGATCTGCCTGATCCAGGGCGGCAACGCCTACTGGGCGCACGTCGGCGACAGCCGCGTCTACCAGATCCGCCAGGGCGAGCTGGTCAAGCGCACGCGGGACCACAGCCACGTCGAGCAGCTGCTGCGCGACGGGCTGATCACCGAAGCCGAGGTCGCGGGCCACCCGATGCGCAACTTCGTCGAGTGCTGCCTGGGCGGCGACCCGCTGCTGCCGGAGATGGCTATATCCACGCGTCAGCCACTGCGCGGCGGCGACCTGCTGCTGGTCTGCACGGACGGGTTGTGGGCGAATCTGACGGACCCCGAGATGGGCGCGGTCTGGAAGGGCCAGCCCCGGCTGCGCGATACGCTGCAGGAGCTGTGCAAGCTCGCCGTGCTGCGGGCCGCGCCGCACAGCGACAACACGTCGGCCGCGGCCGTGCGGTTCGTCCGCTAGCCGTCGCCAGCGCCCCTTTTTTCATGGCCAGGTCGCCGTCGCGGACCCGGCTCCCCGTCGAATCGACACCAGCCAGCCATTGGAGGATGCATGCGACCGAGTGGACGCGCGCCTGATCAGTTACGCCCCGTGCGTTTCACCCGTCACTACACCCGGCATGCCGAAGGTTCGGTGCTCGTCGAATTCGGCGACACCCGGGTCCTGTGTACCGCCAGCGTCGAATCGGGCGTGCCCGGTTTCATGCGCGGTACCGGCAAGGGCTGGATCACCGCCGAATACGGCATGCTGCCGCGGGCGACCCACACGCGTTCCGGCCGCGAGGCGGCGCGCGGCAAGCAGGGTGGTCGCACGCTGGAGATCCAGCGGCTGATCGGCCGCAGCCTGCGGGCGATCGTCGACCAGAAGGCGCTGGGCGAGCGCACCATCACGCTCGACTGCGACGTGCTGCAGGCCGACGGCGGGACACGCACCGCAGCAATCACCGGCAGCTACGTCGCGCTGCGCGACGCGATCGCGCGCCTGATGGCACGCTCGGAACTGACCCGCAATCCGCTGCACGGCCAGGTCGCGGCCGTGTCGGTCGGCATCTACGCGGGCGTGCCGGTGCTGGATCTGGACTACGCCGAGGACTCGCAGGCGGAGACGGACATGAACCTCGTGATGACCGACGGAGGCGCCTTCGTCGAGCTGCAGGGCACCGCGGAGGGCCACGCGTTCCGTCGCCATGAACTGGACCAGCTGATCGACCTGGGCACGAAGGGCATCAAGGAACTGCTCGCGCTTCAGGAAGCCGCGCTGGAGGCCTGATGCGCGTCGTGCTTGCGACCGGAAATCGCGGCAAAATCGCCGAAATGAACGCGATTCTCGCCGATATAGGCTGGATCGTCGTCCCCCAGACCCTGCTCGGCGTGGCACCCGCCGACGAGACCGGCACCACGTTCGAGGCGAACGCCCTGCTCAAGGCGCGGCATGCCTCGGCGGCGACCGGTTTGCCGGCGCTGGCCGACGATTCGGGGCTCGAGGTCGATGCGCTGGGGGGTGCGCCGGGTGTGTACTCGGCGCGCTACGCGGGATCCGGGGCAACGGACGCCGAGAACAACGCGAAGCTCCTCGCCGAGCTCGGCGACGTCGCATCGCCGCGCACCGCGCGCTACCGCTGCGTGATCGCGTACGTACGGCAGGCCGACGACGATACGCCGGTGCTCGCGCAGGGCGTCTGGTCGGGCAGCATCGCGCGCGAGGCGCGCGGCAGCGGTGGCTTCGGGTACGACCCGCTGTTCGTCGTAGCCGACGATCCGCAGCAGCGCACGGCCGCCATGCTCGATGCTGCGCACAAGAACGCCGTGTCGCACCGCGCCCAGGCGCTCGCCGAACTGCGCCACCGGCTCGGGCTGGGCGCGCGTTCGCCGGTGTCCGGGGGCACGTGAGCACCGCCGCGGCGCCGTCCCTGGTGCAGCCGCCTGCGCTCGGGCTGTACGTCCACCTGCCGTGGTGCGTGCGCAAGTGCCCGTACTGCGACTTCAACTCCTACCAGGCCCCCGAGGGCGTGCTGCCCGAGGCGGCGTACATCGACGCCCTGCTCCGGGACCTGGAATCCGAGCTGACCTGGTGCGCCGGCCGGCGGGTCGACACGATCTTTTTCGGTGGCGGAACGCCGAGCCTGTTCACGCCGGAGTCCTTTGCCCGCCTGCTCGCCGGCGTGGCGGCGCGCATCGAGGTCGCCCGCGACGCGGAGGTCACGCTGGAGGCGAACCCGGGCACGATCGAGAGGGGCCGCTTCCACGGCTACCGGGACGCCGGCATCAACCGCGTATCGCTGGGTGCGCAGTCGTTCGCCGCCCCGCAGCTGGTGGCGCTGGGTCGCATCCACGCGGCCGGCGACACGCGTGTCGCGGTCGCCGAGCTCGCCGACGCAGGCTATTCGAACTACAACCTCGACCTGATGTACGCGCTGCCGCGGCAGACGGCCGACGAAGCGGGCGAGGATCTCGCGCAGGCGCTCGCGCTGGGCGCGCCGCATGTGTCCTACTACCACCTGACGCTGGAACCGGGGACCGCGTTCTTCCGCAAGCCGCCGGCTTTGCCCGACGAGGAGATCACCGCGGTGATCGAAAGCACGGCCGAGCGTGCGCTGACCGCGGCGGGGCTCCGGCGCTACGAGATCTCCGCGTGGGCGCGACCCGGGCATGCGTGCAGGCACAACCTCAACTACTGGCGCTATGGCGACTACCTCGGCATCGGGGCCGGTGCGCACGGCAAGCTGACCCTCGCCGGCACGCCGGACATCGTGCGCACCGTCAAGCCCCGCCAGCCCGCCGGCTACCTGAGCGCGGTCGCCGCCGGCGGGCCGATCGGCGAACGCCAGCCGGTACCGCCGGGTGCGCGACCGTTCGAATTCATGCTCAACGCGACCCGGCTCGCGGAAGGGTTCGCGCCCGCGCTGTTCGAATCGCGCACGGGCCTGCCGATGGCCTCGATCGGTGCCGTCATCGACCGACTTTGCGCGCGGGGCCTGCTGGAGGTCTGCGCGGAATCAGTCCAGGCGACGCCGCTCGGCTGGCG
>Ga0316217_10006939_pt1 | contig 10983 bp, 9 predicted proteins | sample 1anoAmetaG_FD_203633 | JGI IMG/M metagenome (GOLD analysis project Ga0316217, IMG submission 203633) | Freshwater microbial communities from Trout Bog Lake, Wisconsin, USA - 1anoA | ecosystem: Environmental > Aquatic > Freshwater > Lake > Hypolimnion/Profundal zone | place: USA: Wisconsin... | reverse complement strand
TGACAAAACTTGACCAATCGATCAAAGACGCCGACCAGGCTCTCAAACTCGCCGAGTCAGCTGGCATGGAAGTGAGCGAAGCCCGGCTCAACCAGAATCAGGCCCTCGATGCGCTCACCAAGGCGCGTGTCACCATTCACAGCTTCCAGGCTTCGCTGGTGGATCAGGATATTCAGTCTGGCATGAAGATTGCCAACGCTAACCTGAAAGCCGGCAAAGATGCCATGATAGAGCGTAATCATCGCCGCATCGGCCTCGGCATTTGCCTTATCGCAATCGGATTCATGCTGGTTGGGCTTTGGCTGTACATCAAGAAGCTGGAGAGTTAAGACTTATCTGTACTTCGGCCTGGCATTTTATCCGTGGCGAACGTGTTGCTTTCTATTTGTAATTTTGGGGCGCGACTCAAATCGCGCCTCTTTTCTTTTTATAGCAAAAGAATCTACAGCACGCGCGACAGCCACTTGCCGGTGTGCGACAGGAGATTGGTTGCAATCTCCTCGGGTGCTCCCTCGGCAACAATGCGCCCACCAGCTTCTCCGCCTTCCGGGCCCAGGTCAATCACCCAGTCTGCGCATTTGATCACATCCAGATTGTGCTCGATGACAATCAGCGACCCGCCGCCGTCAATGAGCTTGCGAAAGGCAGTCAGCAGCTTTGAAACATCGTCGAAGTGAAGTCCGGTAGTTGGCTCATCGAGAATATAAAGCACGCGACTGGCCTGTGAGGGCTTGGCGACAGCATTGGCAGCCCGAACCTGAGCCAGATGCGCAGCCAGCTTTACGCGCTGCGCTTCGCCGCCGGAGAGCGTTGTTGCCGACTGGCCCAGCCTGAGGTAACCAAGACCGATTTCATCAAGGACGACAAGCTTCTCCAGAAGGCGAGTCTGGCCGGCAAAGAATCGCAGTGCTTCCTTCACAGTCATTTGCAGCACATCGTGAATGTTCTTGCCCTTATACCCGACATTGAGAATCTTGGCTTGATAACGCGTACCGTTGCAGTCTTCGCATGGCAATTCAACATCGGCGAGGAACTGCATCTCGACCGTAACTGTGCCGTCACCCTCGCAGGTGTTGCAGCGGCCGCCAGGTACGTTGAAAGAAAAATGCCCCGGCGTAAGCGAAAGGCGCTTGGCCTCTGGCTGCGAGGCAAAAAGCTCGCGAACCAGGTCGAATCCCTTGATATAGGTAATGGGATTAGAGCGCGGAGTGCGGCCAATGGGAGTTTGATCCACAAGCACAACATCGTTGATGCGCTCGACTCCAGCCAGTGATTTGAAGACGCCGGAAGGGTCCGCACCGTCAGACTGGCCCAGCGCCCGTGCCACGGCACGATACAAAATCTGATGCACCAGCGTGGATTTACCTGAGCCGGATACACCAGTGATGGCCACCAGCATCCCCAGCGGAATCTCCACATCGAGCGAGTGAATGTTGTTGGCCGTTGCCCCGCGCAGGATGAGACGCTCCCGTCCAGGCAAACGGCGGCGAGTCGGAATCGGAATGGAAAGCTTGTTTGAAAGATATCGTCCCGTGAGGGATTGGGGGTTGGCTTCAATTTCAGCAAGAACGCCTTCCGCAAGAAGTTTGCCGCCTTGTTCGCCAGCACCGGGACCAAGGTCAAGCAAGTGGTCAGCGGACCGAAGTATATCAGCGTCGTGCTCGACCACAAGAATCGTGTTGCCCAGGTCGCGAAGTTCTTCAAGAATGTGAATGAGCCGGGCGGTGTCACGCGTGTGCAATCCAATGGATGGCTCATCGAGGACATACAGCGCGCCAACCAGCCGCGAACCGAGCGAAGTGGCAAGCTGGATGCGCTGCGCCTCGCCGCCGGAAAGCGTGGAAGCAAGCCGGTCAAGCGTGATGTATTCCAGTCCGACCGCATCCAGAAAACTGAGCCGCTGGCGAATTTCATCGAGGATCGGCCCTGCAATTTCCTCGTGCATTGGCGAAAGCCGCAGCGCATCAAAAAACTTTTTGGCTTCAGCGATGGTGAGCGAGGTCGCCTGGCAGATGCTTTGACCGTTGATACGGACGCTTCGGGCCTCGGCGCGCAAACGCTGGCCGCGGCAATCGGGGCACTCGGCGTAGCCGCGATACTTGCTGAGCATGACGCGCACGTGCAGCTTGTATTTCTTGCGCTCCATTTGCGCAAAGAATCCGTAAACGCCAACGAAGGTTCCTTTGCCGCGCAGCACAATTTCACGCGCGGCTTCAGGCATTTCGCGCCAGGGCACGTCCAGCGGAACGCCCAGTTCCGCGGCGTGCTTGCGGAACTCAGTGAACCAGGGACGATATTTGGGGCGATTCCACGGATCGATTGCGCCGCCGTTCAAGGTTAGCTCCTGATCGGGAATGATCAGGTTCAGGTCGAAGTCCATCGTGTTGCCAAAGCCCTGGCAACGGGGACATGCGCCGTAGGGATTGTTGAAGCTGAATAAGCGCGGCTCCGGCTCGCGGCCTGCGCGGTGGCAACTCTTGCACTCATACGATCCGGAAAAGCGGTGGCGCGGACGCGGCGCGGTTTCATCTCGCGGCAGCTCCTCGAAGATGACTTCGCCTGCTTCGCGGTAGGCAATTTCAGCTGCATCCACAAGTCGAGCGCGATTGTCGCCGCTCACCGCAATTCTGTCCAAAAGCACAAAAACTGGCAACGTGAAATCCAGATCGAGGAGCGACTCCGGAGTGGAGAACTCAAAGATACTTCCCTGCTGGTAAAGGCGATTAAAGCCGGAGCCGCGCAGTTCGATGAGGCGGGCTTTGAGAGCCTCCGTCATTGGAGATGCAGCGGCGGCCTGGTTATTTGCGGCAGATTTGGCAATGGATTTCGTGACTCGGCGGGCTGGTTTCGCTTCGGCTTCCGGCTCTGGCTCAGCGTGGCGAACCGGGAAAAGTACATTCAGCCGCGTCCCCTCGCCCAGCGCCAGCGTGGCTTCGGCAATCTCATCAATGGAATCGCGCTTCACCAGACCGTCGCAGTGAACGCAGTGGACGGTGCCGCAACGAGCATAGAGCAGACGCAGGTAATCGTAAATTTCGGTAGCCGTGGCAACAGTGGAACGGGGGTTGCGCGTAGTGTTTTTTTGCTTGATCGCGATGGCCGGAGCCAGGCCGTCAATCTCGTCCACATCCGGCTTCTCGATGCGCTCCAGAAACTGGCGCGCATACGACGAAAGCGACTCGACATAACGCCGCTGCCCCTCGGCGTAGATGGTGTCGAAGGCCAGCGAACTCTTGCCGGAACCCGAAACGCCGCTGATCACCGTCAGCTTGCCGTGCGGGATCTCGCAGGAGATGTTCTTCAGATTGTGAGTCCGCGCGCCGCGGATGGTGATGGCGTCATTCAAAGGAAGATCACCGGGCGTGAAGTCGGCCGGCCGCGTCCCAGTCTCTACTGACAGCACCGGGGCGCAAACAGCCATTCTCCATTATAGGGTGCGGGACGATGCGAAAGATCAATAAACGGCTAATCCATTCAGCTGTTGAGCTATTGCGTCCAATGCATTTTATTGAAACTTGCGCCGGTCTACTCCGGCGGTCCGACGCTGACCACAAAGTACGATGCCGGCTCGGTTTTGCTGGCGTTTGTGGCAGAGTGGTCATCTCCCGCAATGCAGAGGCCCATATCGCCGGCCTTCAGCGTGCGTGTGACCCCATTGGTCATAATGCTCACCGTGCCTTCGTGAACAAACCACATCTCCGAGTGCTTGTGATGATCGACGGGCTCAGCAGGAGCGCCGGGAGCGAGGGTAGTGAAATGCGTCTCCAGCCGGATATTATCCGGCAACATCCCCACCAGGTAATGGTGTGAAGTGCGCGCCGGACGTTGCGATCCATAGGCCTCTCCGGGGAGATACTGGCCTGAAACAAGCTTGGGCAGGGACGCCGGTGTTGCAACTGCGTTTGGCGATCCGGTTGCCTTCGACTCACCAGTTGCCGCCAAAGCCGGCGCGGCAAGGAGCATCGGCAAAAGCGCGGAAAATTCTCGACGATCCATGGAAACCTCCTGTTTGTAAGCAATACTACCGATTGCGAGGGCAGGCCCGCAAATAACTTGCGCAGGCTCTTGCACGAATCTCTACCCAGCCGGCAAGACCGCTCTCAACACTGACTTTTCGCAGTTCCTGAAGAGTTTACCGCTTTGCTGCGTCCAACCCCCAGTCGTCCCAGCCATTCTCGCGCTAGTTGCCGGTAAACTATGGATTGAGGTATTTCGTGCTTCGTTTTGTATTTTCTATTTTGCTCTTCGCTTCGGTTGCCGGATTCGGCCAGAGTTCTTCGCATATTCAGGAACCGCAGCCGCCTGCTCCGGAACCGCCTGCATCAGTTTCCCAGCCTGCATCCAACGAAATCGCAGAGGCTGAGGCCGCCATTGTGAAATCCGACTGGAAAGCCGCAGAGGACAAACTGGCTCCATGGCTGGCGGCTCATCCATCTGATGCTCGGGCGTTGTTTGACGCCGGTTACGTGGCCGACGCGCAAAACAAGCCGGACGATGCTGCAGGATTCTACAGGCGAGCTGTGGAAGCGAATCCGCAATCTTTTGAGGCACATGCGGAGCTGGGAATGCTGCTGGCACGGCAAGGCAAGCAGGAAGATGCTCGACATGAACTGGAAACGGCTACAACCCTCGACCCCGGAGATGCTGGATCAGCCGCCAAGGCGCGAGTATGGCGGGCACTGGCAGAGATTGACCGCCCGGACGATCCTGCCACGGCCTCGGAAGATTTATTGGAAGCTTTAAAACTCTCGCCTGAAACGCCTGCCGACACGCTGTTGGCTGCCGAACTGGCCAGCCAAACCGGCCAGATTGACGCAGCGGAAGCCTCCTATCGCCGCGTTCTGGCTAAGGACCCAAAGTCCGCGCCAGCTAACGCTGGCCTGGCCCACTTACTGATTTCTCACAAACAGTACCCCGAGGCGGAAACCCTGTTGCGGGCGGCATTAGAGCAATCTCCCGGCGATACGGCGCTGACTGCGCAACTGGCCACTGTACTGGCCGCTCAGGACAAGGCCGAGGCGCTGCCGCTCTTTCAAAAGCTGCATGCGGACCACCCGAATGATAGGGCGATTACCCGCATGCTGGCCGCCGTGCTGGATGATGCCGGGGACGAGGTGGGCTCTGACAAGTTATATGTTGCCCTGCTGGCGGTCACTCCCGAGGACCCGGAGCTGCTGATAGCCCACGGGCAAAACCTTATCCGGCAACTCAAATATGCCGAGGCATTCGAGGTCTTCGACAAAGCTACCCGGATAGACAGGGCAAGCGCTGACGGCTGGAGCGGGTTGGCCTTTGCCGCATCCAAGACGAATCGGCCCTCGGTCACGCTTCATGCGCTTACGGAGCGTTCAAAGCTGCTTCCCGAGGTTCCATCCACTCTATTCCTATGGGCGACGGCCTACGATGCGCTTCACGATAAAACGCAGGCAGCGGCCTACTACCATCACTTCCTTGACGCATCGGCTGGCAAATATCCCAATCAGGAGTGGCAGGCAAAGCAGCGGCTGCTGGTATTAGAGAAAAAGTAGTGAACACTGACTCTGTTTCCATCTTTTCTGAAGAGTATCGGGCATTGCGCCCCCGGGCGCCGATGCCGCCCATGGTGGTGCGTTTCCGCCGGTTCACCTCGCTGAATACCCGGATTCGATTGCGCGAGGGGCAGATTCTGGTCAGCCTTTCGGACCTGCTGGAGGGGGCGCCGGAGGCGGTGATCCGCGCAATCGCGCACATCCTGCTGGCAAAACTCTACAAAAAGCCCATCGACCCGTCGCACAACCTGCGTTATAAACGGTTCTCATCAAGCGCCGCGGTCACCCGCCAAACTGAGCTGATTCGAGGTGCGCGAGGCTACAAGAAATTCTCCGGTCCCGAAGGCCGTTTTTACAATCTGGAAGAAGTCTTCGACTCGTTGAATCTGCGTTTCTTCGGCGGCATGTTGGGCCGGCCGGAGCTGACCTGGAGCGAAGGGATGGCCAAGCGGGCCCTCGGGCACTACGATGCCGCTCACAACACCATTGTGGTCAGCCAGGTCTTTGACCGTCCATCGAGTCCGAGGTATGCGGTGGAATATTTGCTATACCACGAGATGCTGCACCTGAAGCATCCCGTAAAAATGCGCGGGGTGAGACGATGCGTACACTCGCGAGAGTTCAAGTGCGAAGAGAGACTTTTCCCTCAACTTAAAGAAGCGCAGGCATTTATAAAACGGCTGTAGCCCTCCTCTTTTCGTTGAAAAGACAGTATCTAGTGACTCGCAAGTGGAACTCGCACCAGAATGGCGTCGTCTACGCGAACAATCAGACGGGAGTATTTTTCTTTGCCAGCGTTGCGCATGGATTCGTAGTGTGGGTTGAGCGATTCCACGTCGACGCGCAGCGGAGCCTTGGGGTCACGTGGCACATCGAAACTGATACGAATATCGGGCAGGCCGTCGCCGTCGATATCCACCGCGTCGGAAACGCGCTGTGGCAGGGCGCTGACCGGCCTCCAATCGAGTTCGACAAATGGCTTTTCGTTCTGCAGCATGTGCGGATAAACAGGCCGGTGAACATCAATGGAGTGAGTACCCATCTGAATGGTGCGCACCCTGGGTCCGCCTGAGTAAACCTCATCCACGTGAACAGGGAGGGCGGCAAATCCTTTTGTGAAGACTCCCATCAACAGAAACGGAGTCAGCAGTGCAACAAACACGGTTGCCGTGGCCGCAGTGTAGCCGAGAAAAGCTCGTAGTTTCATCAGCGCCCCCTATCCGATAAAGTGCAAAATGGTGGCAATGCCCTGTGCGATGATGCTGCCGCCAAACATGACTGCCATGGCCCAGGCCGCGTAAAGAAACATCAGCCGCGCGCGTTCCGGTTTCCAAGCTATCTCCGTTCCCTTGATGTGCCAAACAACCGCGTGTCGCGGACACGCATCGACGCAGGCGCCACACTTCATGCAGGAGAGCAACGTTTCGCCCCGCGCAATGGACTCCTTCGACAAGGACACATTCGGGCAGGCATTCTGGCAAACCAGGCAGGGCTTGCAGCGCTCCATGTCTATCTTCATTTCGAAGATGCTGATTTTGTTGAAGATGGATTGGAATGCGCCGAAGGGGCAAAAAAAAGAGCATTGTGTTCGCTTTTTGGTCAGGAACGGCAGCACGATAACCAGCCCGGCAAAAAGCAGGATAAAGATTACGTTTTGTACCAGCCCCAGGGCATTGCGGGCAGCCACGTATTCCGTAACGGCCTTGAAGGGGCACAGCCACATGCAGTACGCCGGCTCAAAGAGGGCCAGAGAAAGCAAGACCATAGACAGCAGCACGGCCCAGGGAATGTAGCGCCAGCGCGGGTCTATTTTGCGGATTCTAGCGCGCTGAGGGATCGCGGCCACCCCCTCTTCGATGCCGCCGAAGAAACAAGCGTAGCTGCACCAGCCTTTGCCCATGACCAGCGTAAGCGCGAGCCAGAGGGCGACCATGGCGGCAATGCCGTGGTTGGAGCTTCCGATGGAGCCGGGAAAGATGAGCGTCCGGGTTAAGGCTGCCGGAAGGATGAGCATCGGTATGGGCATGAAACAGAATGGAGTTCGTCCCGCAATCATCTCTTCAATGGGAATACCCATGGAGCCGCGCATGAGGATGAGATTGTAGATAAATCCAACGGGGAAGAAGACTCCGAGGCTTACAAAGAAGATGCGGCGCCAGCGATAGGTGTTCCGCGTCCGCATCATCATAAAAAAGAGCGCCGTCATAAAGAGTACGGTGATGGCGGCGGCGATACGCGAAAGCAGTTTCGTATTTGCGCCGGGGTGAAAGAACATGACCAGCGACCAGATGAGAATAGGCAGGGTGAGCAGCAGAGAACGGAGGATGCCGCGCGGCGCCGGACGGGCGGGCGGCAGAACACGAGCGTCAGTAGACATAAACATTTTTCCCAAAGAGAATGGCAATTCCCAAAGCGAGGTAATAAAGGGCTATGATGACCATCGCCATCCGCGCAACGGTCATCATAGCCTGGTTGCGCGAGATGCGACACAAGCTAATAAACGGAACAAACCAGACAGAAGTTCCCAGGGAAAAAACAGCAAAGAAGAGCAGAGCGGCGGCCATGCTGCCCAGTTGGGCTGCCCTGATGCCGGCAGCAATAAACGGAGGACAAAGATTCAAGCCGGTAAGAAAGCCCAACACCGCCGCCCCGGCGATACCACGTTTCCTGTTTTCACCGATGCTCACCAGTTTTGAATCCGCACAGGAATGTGCGCAACTGCGCCCGGCTGAATATGCGTACCAAAACAACACGCCAGCGAGCAGCACGTATACCGCACCCATCATCAGCATGCGGGGCGCCGGCAACATCGATGCCAACGTGCCAAGTTCCCAGGCCACCATGGCAAATAGCAGGTAACCAAGAAGCCGCGCCGCCAGAAAGACAGAGAGATAGCGGGCATGAGGTTTCATGCCAGCGCGCTCAATGAGCAAAGAAGGAACCAGGACGGGTCCGCAAGCTGCAATACAGGCAGGTCCCGAGGCCAAACCCAGAATCAGGGCTTCGCCGCATGAAGCAAAGACGGCCATGCGCTGATGGTCTTAGGCAAACCGCGCCATGGTCGGTGACGGAGGGCACAAGCAGTTTTATAAAATGCAAGCGCCTTACGCCGCTTTTTCCAACGCGCTTGCAGCTTCATCCGGACCGGTGAAATGACGCCTGATGGCCCACAAAATCACGATTAAACCTACTAAAACGGAGCCTGCGCTGGCCAGCTGAGCATTGGATAAGCCCCACAGAACTTTTGGATTACGGCGGATAAATTCAACCAGGAAGCGAGCGGCTCCAGTAAGTAGAAGATATTGGCCCAGGATGAGACCGGTGGCATGGCGCTTGCCTAAGCTCGACCACAACCACCAACCGATAACCAGCCCGACAATGAGTTCATAAAGTGGAGTTGGATAGACGGGGACGAGGACCGGCTCAATGCCATTGGGGAAACTCATGCCCCAGGGCTTGATTGTAAAAGAAAGAAAATGAACTGGAGCGATTGCAATTCCGTAGCAACCGTCTCCGGAAAGGAAACAGCCGATGCGGCCGATTCCGTATCCGATTGCGGCGGCAGGAGCCGCTAAGTCCAATGTTCTCAGGGCGCCGATCTTTGCCCACCAGCCCTGAAAGAGGAGCGCGGAGATACCGAAGAGGAGACCGCCATACCAGGCGTATCCATCCCTGGCCCACAAAACCTGCCAGCCCAGTTCGCGAAACTCGATTGGGGTATCAATGACATGCCACAGTTTGGAGCCCACGATGCCGGCTACAACCGTGACGGCAACAATGCTCAACGCATCGGTAGTGATGCCGGCGCGGCGAAAACCGCGGTCCATGACATAAGCGCCAGCTACGGCAGCCAGCCAAAGCATCAGCCCAAAGGTGGGCATGGTGAAGTGCCAGATATGCAAATAGGGAATCATCGCTCTTCAAGTATAGACGGGCCAGGGGGCAGAGCGACGCGCGAAACGGCTTCCGGCGATAGAACGACCCTGATTTACACAGGAGGACTTGCGCCGGTCTGCGCAATTCAGGCGATACTGGTTGCATGGCACTCGATAACTCCGAGGGACTTGAAGTCCTCTACACCCGCCAACAGATTGCTGAGCGCGTCGCCGAGATGGGCGCCCAGATTACCCGTGACCTGAACGGCGAAAAGCTGGTGATGATTGGCGTCCTCAAAGGCGCAGCGCCCTTTCTGGCTGATCTCTCAAGAGCCGTGAAGGCTGATGCCACCTTTGACTTCGTCGCCACCTCCAGCTACGGACAGGGCCAGCGATCTTCCGGCGCCGTCAAACTTATCAAGGACCTCGATCAACCTATTGAGGGTAAGAATGTATTGATTGTGGAGGACATTCTCGACACCGGGCTTACGCTTTCTTATCTGCGGAAACTCTTCATGCAGCAGAATCCCAAATCGCTGCGCATAGCCGCTCTGCTCGACAAGCCCTCGCGCCGAATTGAAAAGATCGAGGCTGACTATGTGGGCTTTTCGATTCCAAACCTGTTCGTAATCGGCTACGGGATGGATTATGCAGAACGTTACAGGAATTTGCCGGACATCTGCATCATGTCGCCGGACCATCCGGAGTAATGGGGTCTTCACTTTCCATCTTCCCTGAGGCGTCAAACCAGAGCCAATTCTGCACTGGTCACTATTTGCATTCCTCCGCCGCTTTTGTCTCGCCCTGCCTCGCACTCTATACTTGACTAGAGTTGATTACGCATGGATCCGCTAGTAATGAGCGGCAAGTGCGACAAGGAGCATGACTACATGACTACCACCACCCCCATTCTCGACAGGGAACCGGAGTTTGATAACGGGAGTTTTAATTCCGCAGAGTTCGCCGAAAAAACTTTGGCAAACTGGCGGTCGCTTGCTGCCGTGATTGACCACACGCTGCTGAAGCCTGAGGCTAACCGCGAACAGGTGGTAAAACTATGTGAAGAGGCAGCTCAATACCAATTTGCCTGCGCCATGGTGAACCCGGTTTGGGCTTCGACGGCCGTCAACGTGCTGGCAGGCACCGGCATACCGGTGGGCGTGGTGATTGGTTTTCCGCTGGGCGCATCGCTGGTGTCTACACTGAACCAGGAGGCGTCGGCTTTGTGCCGTTTGGGAGCGCACGAGCTGGATATGGTGATCCCGATAGGGCTTCTCAAGAGCGGCAACAACCAGGCGGTGCAGAATTCGATCCACAGCACGGCCATGGTGGCCCACAATCATGGCGCGCTGCTCAAAGTGATTCTGGAGACCGCGTTGTTGAGCATGGAAGAAAAATTGCGCGGATCGGAGTTGGCGATACTGGCGGGAGCGGATTTTATCAAGACCTCGACGGGATTTGCCTCCAGCGGGGCAACCCCGGCAGACGTGGCGCTGATGCGCGGCGTGGCTGGCAATCGTTGCGGCGTGAAGGCGGCGGGCGGTATTCGCACACTGGCCAATGTAAAAGCTCTTTTGGAG
>Ga0316217_10006938_pt1 | contig 10987 bp, 9 predicted proteins | sample 1anoAmetaG_FD_203633 | JGI IMG/M metagenome (GOLD analysis project Ga0316217, IMG submission 203633) | Freshwater microbial communities from Trout Bog Lake, Wisconsin, USA - 1anoA | ecosystem: Environmental > Aquatic > Freshwater > Lake > Hypolimnion/Profundal zone | place: USA: Wisconsin... | reverse complement strand
CGCCCGAGGAGGTTGAAGCGGACTATCGTGACAATCCTCAGGTCATCGCGGCCTGATGAAACCAAGTGAAAAGGTCTCCGAGAAACCTGGACCGATTCACGGTACCTACGACGACATTGGGGTCGTCGAGATTGGCGGACTGCTCGGTTGGCGAACGGGCGAACCCGTGCTCGGCTCAACTCGTGTCGAGGTAGTAACGCAGAGTCGTGTCCGAGTTGATCATCGACTGGATGTCGGCCACCGTCGATTCCTTGGAACTGTCCGACCATGGCAACGGCCGGATCGATCCCCGGGGTGTGGGTGTGGTTACCGTCGCCGTAGGTGCAAGGAATGGTCCACGTGGCGTACGTGAATCTCTACCGCGCCGTGGGCGTCGCGCTCGCCACACCGATGAACGACTCCACGATCGAAAGAGTGACCGTCAAACTCGCAGCGGCCATGCCGATATTCCCTCGTTGAAGTCTCATGAACCCTTCTTGGAAATGGGCCAAGGCCTGAAGGGCCATTGCTGCCTGGAACTAGCCGCAATTCCCAAGTGAGCCAATGGCTCCCACGTGGCCCAGAGTCCTTAACGGTAATTAGGGAGACGATCAACGCTCGATGCTGGGTCAGGTTGTTTTCGCCTCGGCCATAGCCCGTGGTCGAGTCGAGTTCGCCGCGTGGTCGAGTCGACCATGTCGACAGCGCGGCACCGAAGTCTGCTCGCGACGTTGATCAACAATGTTCCAGTGAACCATCGACAGACGCCATCGCCATTCGACCCGGGAGCTACGCCGAGCGAGGTCTCGAAATCGCACGCCGACAACCACGACGTTGGAGAGATCGTTGGAGTGCAACACCGGCGTGTGGGGTGTTCATGACGACGCGCCAGGCTGAGGCCGACGGCGTCGGTCGTGACCAGCGAATGGCAGAGACTGAGATGCAAGAGTCTGGTCACGTCACTTCGCAGTTGGCCGACGAGAACGTCGGACAGCCTGCTCTCGTCGCGGCGACCAAGTCCGACGTCGTAGATGGTTCTGGGTGTCGGGCTCGGCGGTGACGTCGTGACGTCGCCATGTCCTCGAAGTCCATGACCGTAGTGACTGCGCCTCAGGGTCTGAGCGCGCTGCCCGAACTGCTACCCGAGCGGAGTGTTTGCAGCCAATCTCGTTGCTCCGGTCGATATGTCTAACCTCAAGAGAGACGTGAACTGAACGGGGGGATAAGGGTGGGGCTTGTCAGCAGCGAACTTCAGTCTTCGAAGAAGGCCATGGTCGAAGTCTTCGCCAACCGGGCGATGCGCAGGATCTTCTCGGCGTTTAGCGGTTCGCTCATCGGTGACGGCGTCTTCGCACTGAGCGCAATCGTCTTCGCCTACCGACACGGTGGTCCTAGCGCCGTCGGGGAACTGGCTGTCGTGCGCTACGTGGCAATCGCGAGCGTCGCCCCGTTCACCTCGACACTCGCCGACCGATACGATCGACGCCTCGTCATGGTGAGTTCGGACGTAGTACGCATCGTCTTGGTTTCGGCAGCCGCCGTGCTGGTGGGAATCGACGCGTCCCGGTGGCTGGTGTTCTCGCTAGTGGTCCTGGTCGGCATCGCGGGAACGGCTTTTCGTCCGGCGCAGGCATCGATTCTCCCTTTGCTCGCACGCGAGTCCGACGAAATCGCTGGAGCCAACGTGGTGTCCAGCACCATCGAGAGCGTGGGCTTCTTCGCCGGCCCCGCGCTCGCGGGATTCCTGCTCGCCTTTGCGAATGTGCCGATCGCCTTCGCCTTTGACGCGTTGACCTTCGTATGGTCGGCCCTCTTCGTGGCGTCGGTGCGTCTCCCCGCACCAGAGGAGCGATCACCGGATCTGGTCGCCCGACCGTCGAACGCGCCAGTGTCCGATCTGGAGAGGGCTCAGAGTTTCCTGGTGCGAGCAGAACAGGGCTTTCGCGTCATCCTGGGCGACCGCGACGTGCGCACCCTGGTCATCCTCTACATCTTGCAGTGCGTGGTCGCGGGGGCGTCGGCGGTGTTCACCATCGCCATCGCCTTGCGGATGTTGCACATCGGAAGTTCTGGCCTTGGCCTCATGGAGTCGACGATCGGCGTCGGCGGGCTGTTCGGCGGTTTCATCGCCCTCATGTTGATGGAGAGGGCCCGCCTCGCGACGAACTTCGCCTTGGGCGTGATGATCTGGTCCGCACCACTGATCCTCATCGCGGCCTTCCCGAGCCTGGCAGCAGCGTTGGTCGCGATGTGGCTGATCGGTGCGGCCAACTCCGTGGTCGACGTGAACGCCATCACGGTCTTGCAACACATGGTGCCGAACGAGAAACTGGGCCGGGTACTCGGTGCCCTCGAGGCGGGAGAGGTCGCGGGGATGGCCCTCGGCTCGTTGGCGATGACGGTCCTGATCCAGTCGACGGGCCTGCGCGACGGTCTGGCGCTCATCGGCGGTGCCATCACGTTGGCCGTGCTGCCGGGACTTCCCACGATGAGGCGTATTGACGCGGAGGTCTTCTCCGCGGGGATCGTCCATCGGCCCACGAGTGCTCACGGACATCTGCACTTTCACAACCATCGATTGCGCCACACTCGATAGTTCGGATTCGAGTGGGAGGTCTCGTTGTGGACGTCGCCCGTCGCGCGGCGACTGGTGGTTGTCCCGGTCACCGGCTCGACGAGAGTACTCGTGTACCAGGGTTGTGGCTGGCCCCCGTCCTGCTTGTCGGCGTCGCCGGCGAGACGACGGACTGGCCGCGCTGCGCCGCCCAGCACCGCGTGGTGCTGGCTAGAGTCGGACGAATGGGAGGCTACGGCGAGGGAGTCTCGTCTCCACCCACGAAACGGCTCACACCGAGCCCATTGAGGCATCGACCAAGGAGATCAACGTGTTCGTTCCACTGAGCGTCAGGGATTTCATCGATCGCGCCGCGATGGTCTATGGCGAGCGCATCGGCATCATCGACGAGTCGCAGCAGCCCGGCCAGCCTCTGGAGCAATTGACGTACAGCCGGGTCAGGGAGCTGGCCCGAGCTCAGGCCGCGGCGCTCGATGCGCTCGGTGTCGGACCTGGCGAGCGGGTGGCGATCGTGTCGCACAACAGTGCTCGTCTGCTCATCTCGTTCTTCGGTGTCTGCGGGTACGGACGGATACTCGTGCCGATCAACTTCCGACTCTCGCGCGATGAGGTCGCGTTCATCGTGGAGAGGTCCGGCGCCAGCGTGCTGCTCGTCGATCCGGAACTCGAGGATCAATTGGCGTCGGTGAAGTGTCGACACAAGTTCATCCTTGGTGCATCGGGCGACGAGCAGATGTACCGTTTCGGCGCCGAGCCCGAGCCGTGGGAGCCCGACGAGAACACGACCGCCACCATCAACTACACGAGTGGGACGACCGCGCACCCCAAGGGTGTGCAACTCACACATCGCAACATCTGGTTGAACGCCACGACGCTGGCGCTTCACACGGGAGTGTCGGATCGCGACGTGTACCTGCACACGCTGCCGATGTTCCACGCCAACGGCTGGGGGATGCCGTTCGCGATGACGGGTCTCGGCGCGCAGCACATCGTGCTACGAAAGATCGACGGCAACGAGATACTGCGCCGGGTGGGCGAACACGGGGTCACGATACTGTGCGCCGCCCCGACGGTGGTGAACGCCGTCTTGACCGCGGCGCTCGAATGGGACGGCGACATCCCCGGGCGCGACCGGGTCCGCATCGTCGTCGCCGGTGCACCCCCGCCCACGCGCACGATCGGTCAGGTCGAGACGGTGCTCGGGTGGGAGTTCATCCAGATCTACGGATTGACCGAGACCTCGCCACTCCTGACGATCAATCGTTCGCGCAACGAGTGGGACGGGCTGGCAACCGAGCAGCGGGCGCTGAAGCTCATCCGCGCCGGCGCGCCGGCACTCGGCACCACGCTGCGTACTTCGGATCTGGGCGAGGTGCTGGCGCGCTCGAACGTCGTGATGGACGGCTACTGGGACGAGCCCGGACAGACCGCGCAGGCCCTCGAGGACGGATGGTTCCACACCGGCGATGGCGGGATCATCGACGCGGAGGGCTACCTCACGATCAATGACCGGATGAAGGACGTGATCATCACGGGTGGGGAGAATGTCGCCTCTATCGAGGTCGAGGACGTGCTGTTCAGTCATCCCGACGTCACCGAGGTGGCGGTGATCGGCGTGCCCGACGAGAAGTGGGGCGAGACGGTCAAGGCACTGGTGGTCCTGGCCGCGGGCGCCGAAGTCACCCAGGAAGAACTGATCAAGTACTGTCGCCAACACCTGGCCGGGTACAAGACACCGACGTCCATCGAATTCCGTACTGAATTGGATCGCACGGCCACCGGGAAACTACAGAAGTTCAAACTCCGCCAACCCTACTGGGAGGGCCTCGGGCGTCGAGTCAACTGATCCAAGGGTGAACGTGGTCGCGAACACGCCGAACGCATCGGGTCGGTGGGGATAGGACAACTCCGCGTCAACGCGCGCACCGGTAGGCTCGCCCTGTCTCGTCACCACTCACGTTCGTGCCCTCAGCGCCCTCGGTGGTGACGTCGAACCCGATCTCCTCGAAGGGAAACCCCACCATGGCCCACGACGCGCACCTCGGCGGTTCGTACCAGCTGGCCGATGGCCTCGCGCTCACGCGCATGGGCTACGGCGCCATGCAATTGGCCGGGCCCGGCGTCTTCGGCCCGCCCGCCGACCGCGAGGCGGCGCTCGCCGTGCTGCGCGAGGTCGTAGCCGCCGGCATCAACCACATCGATACGAGTGATTTCTACGGTCCACACGTCACGAACCAGCTCATCAAGGAGGCGTTGCACGAGTATCCCGACTCCCTGCACCTCGTGACCAAGGTCGGTGCGCGACGTGACGCCGAGGGCGGTTGGCCGCACGCACGAAAGCCCGAAGAATTACGTCAGGCGGTCTATGACAACCTGGCGAATCTCGGCCTCGATGTGCTCGACGTGGTGAACCTGCGCATCGGGGGGTTCAATCGACACGAGCCCGGATCACTCGAGGAGCAGTTCACCACGTTGGCGCAGCTCCAGCAAGAGGGCGTGATCCGCCACCTCGGTGTGAGCACCGCCTCAGCTGAGCAGATCGGCGAAGCCCAGACGATTGCGCCGGTGGTCTGCGTGCAGAACTTCTACAACATCGCGCACCGCGATGATGACGAACTCATCGATTCGCTGGCCGAGCAGAACATCGCCTACGTCCCCTATTTCCCCCTCGGTGGATTCACCCCGTTGCAGTCAGAGGTCTTGACCTCGGTCGCCACCCGCCTCGACACCCGACCAATGACCGTGGCGTTGGCCTGGTTGCTCCAGCGTTCACCCAACATCCTGTTGATCCCCGGCACGTCGTCCGTTGCGCACCTCCGCGAGAATCTGGCGGGCGCCTCGCTCGTACTCTCACCAGCCGACGTCCACGAGTTGGACGCCATCGGCACCAGGGGCGAGCGACGCGATGCCGGTGAAGGGACGTAGTTCCTTCACCGCCTATGGAAGTATTGCCCTGCGGTCCGTGACGATAAGGAGCACCCATGGCGCGTCGGGCGATCAAGACCTTCGAGCTCTCGAAGCAGTTCGGCGACACCGTTGCCCTGCACCAGTTGAGTTTCGACGTCGGCGAGGGCGAGGTCGTTGGCTGTCTCGGTCCGAACGGAGCGGGCAAGACAACGCTGATCCGTCTCCTCTTGGGGCTGCTCCTACCGACCAGCGGTCGCGCCGAGATCTTCGGCCTGGACTGCCAGCACCAGGCCGTGCAGGCGCACCGTTCACTCTCCTACGTCGCCGGCGAGACCAGCCTCTGGCCGGCGCTCACGGGCGCCGAGACGCTCCACCTCCTCGGACAGGTCCAGGGACAGGTCGACGCGAGTTACCGCGATCTGCTCGTCGAGCGTTTCGAACTCGACCCGTCGAGGAAGATCCGAACCCTCTCAAAAGGGAACCGCCAGAAGATCTCACTGATCGCCGCGTTGATGGCCCGTCCGGAACTGCTCATCCTGGATGAACCGACGAGTGGTCTCGATCCGCTGATGGAGCGGGCGTTCCGCCTCTGCATCAGTGAGGCTCGCGAGCGCGGTCAGAGCGTGCTGCTCTCGTCGCACATCCTCAGTGAGGTCGAGGCGCTCTGCGACCGGATCGGAATCCTCCGTGCCGGCGTCCTCGTCGAGATGGGGACGCTCGCCGAGATGCGCCACCTCTCCTCTTTGAGCGTCACGGCGACCTTCGAGGGAAGCATTCCCGACCTGTCGGGGGTGCCGGGGGTCTCCCAGGTCGACGTCGTCGGCGGATCGTTGACGTGCCAGGTCAGCGGGAGCGTCGAGCCGCTGCTCAAGGTTCTCGCGGGCGCCGGTGTCCGCACTCTGTTGAGCCGCGAACCTTCCCTCGAGGAACTCTTCATCTCGCACTACGGCGAAGGTCCGGCCGGCGAGGGTGATGCCAGTGATGCCCACTGAGGACCGGCCGGGGATCACCCGCATCTCGAACATCAGGTCGAGCACCATCATCGCCCGGGTCACCGGACGAAAATCGGTTCGGTCGGCACTGGGCTGGGGCGTGGTCTTCGGACTGTACGTCGCGTCCCAGGCGGTGACCTACGCCGGTAGTTACGGCACACCCGTCGAGCGTCACCTCCTCTCGAAGGATTTCGGCTCGAACCCCGGTATCAGCGCGCTGGTGGGTCCCGCATCGAGGATCGACACCGTGCCCGGCTTCACCGCGTGGAAGTGCCTCATGGTCCTCGCCATCACCGCCGCCGTGTGGGGCATCCTCTCGAGCACCAAGTTCCTGCGCGGCGAGGAGGACGCGGGTCGTTGGGAGATGCTGCTCGTCGGACGTACGACGCCACGCGCAGCGGCAGTCCAGGCGTTGACCGGGATGCTGGCGGGTCTGGTCACCCTCTTGATCGTGTCGGGACTGATCATCGTCGTGGCGGGCCGGCCGGCGAACGTCGCGATCAGCGTGAGCGGGGGGTCGTTCCTCGCCGTCGGAATCGTCGCCGGCGCGGCGATGTTCATGGCCGTGGGAGCGCTGGCGAGCCAACTCTCCTCGACTCGTCGTCAGGCCGCCGGCTACGCGTCGGCGGTACTCGGAGCCAGCTACGCGATTCGGATGGTCGCCGACGCGGGGACGGGCCTCGACTGGCTGCGCTGGGCGAGTCCGCTCGGCTGGATCGAGGAACTCGCTCCCTTGACCAAGCCCGACGCGCTACCGCTCATTCCGATCGCGTTGTTGACCGTGGCGGCGTCGGCGATGGCGGTGTACCTCGCCGGACATCGCGACCTCGGCGCGAGCGTCTTGCCCGACCACGCGAGCGCACCAGCGCGCCTGCGCCTCCTTTCGGGCCACGTGGGCCTCGCCCTGCGCCTGACGCGTCCGACGCTGTTGGCGTGGACCGGCGCCATCGTCGCGTACGGACTCCTGCTCGGCAGCATCGCGAAGTCCGGCGGGAAGCTCATCACCAGTTCACCGAGCATGGAGCTCCTCCTCGCCCGTCTGGGCGTGACCGGTGCCGAGGCCTACCTGGGGTTCTCGCTGCTCATCATGGCGATGGCGTTGAACTTCGTCGCGGCGGGTCAGATCAGCGCGATCCGCATGGAGGAGTCATCGGGGCGACTCGAGTACCTGCTGGTGCGGCCGCTCTCGAGGACCTCGTGGCTGGCGTGGCGCATCGCGCTCTCGGCGCTGGTCCTCGTGCTCGGCGGCCTCGTGTCGGGCCTCTCGACGTGGATCGGCGCCGCCAGCCAACACGCGGGCGTGCCCTTCACCTCGATGATCACCGCGAGCTTCAACGTGGTTCCGCCGGCGATGCTGCTACTCGGCGTCGGGGTCCTCGCGTACGGTCTGGTTCCGCGCGCGGCGGCGTGGATCACCTACGCGGTGCTCGTGTGGTGGCTGCTGGTCGAGATCACCGGCGGGATCGTGCAGGTCAACCACTGGCTCCTCGACACGTCGGCGTTCCACCAGATGGCCGCGGCGCCGTCGGTGCCGGTCGACTGGACGACGAACGGCGTGATGGTGGGGATCGGACTCGTGAGCGCGTTCGTCGGGGTCCTCGCGTTCTCGCGACGCGACATGAAGGGTGAGTGAGCGGACTATTTCGGCTGCATGCGGATACCGGCGTCGATACGGATCGACTCGGCGTTCATGTAACTGTTCGACAGCAGCTCAATGACGAGCGACGCGAACTCCTCGGAGTAGCCGAGTCGCTTGGGGAAGAGGACCCCCGCACCGAGGCGGGCCTTGAACTCCTCGGACTGGGGACCCGTTCCGTAGATCGGTGTATCGATCAGGCCGGGCAGGACGCAGTTGGCCCGCACGCCGATGGGTGCGAGGTCGCGAGCCAGCGGCAGCGTCAGTCCCACGACGCCGCCCTTGGAGGACGAGTAGGCCACCTGACCGATCTGACCATCCTCGGCGGCGACCGATGCGGTGTTCACGATGGCGCCGCGCATGTTGTCGACGTCGGGCGTGTTGTGGCTCATCGCGGTGGCGGCCAGGCGACAGACGTTGAAGGTGCCGACGAGGTTGATCTCGATGACCTTCTTGTACAGGTCGAGGTCGTGGGCGGACGAGTACTCGCCGTCCTTGCCGATCGTGCGCGTGGCCCAACCGATGCCGGCACAGTTGACCGCGCTCCAGAGGGGCGCCATGGCCTTCGCGGCTTCGAGCGCCTCGATGACCTGTTCGGTGTCGGTGACGTCGCAGTGCACGTAGGCACCGTCGATCTCCTTGGCGACGGCCGCGCCGCGCTCGTCGTTGAGGTCCGCGAGTACGACCCGTACGCCGCGAGCGGCGAGGAGCCTCGCGGTCGCTTCGCCGAGGCCCGAGGCCCCGCCCGTGACGACAGCTGATGTGTTCTTGAGTTCCATGGGTGCTCCTGTCCTTGGGTCGACAAACGTGTGCGCGACCGTATACGAGTAAAGCAGACGAAACGACCCCGTTCGCTCACCCGCAGGTGCGCGGGGGCCAAGCCATCATCGTCAGCCCCGGCTCGTGGTGGCGTGGAGCTCGTCCATGGTGGAATTGACCGCCTCGCGATAGGCGTTGATGGTCGTGGCCTGGTCGTGGATGATGGACGACTGTGCGTCCAGTTCCTGGCGGAGGAGTCTGGTCTGGTACTTCATCTCCCAGCGGAGCCACAGCCAGGGAAGTACGAGGCCGGTGGCGGCCGCGACCGGAATCAACGAGTACGAGACGAACGCTGCGAACATGGTGACCTTCCTTGTTGTGGGTGCAGTCAGTGTCGCCGTGGCGCTCAAGACGCCGTCAAGAGGCGCGCAAGGTCCGGCTAAGAATCTGGTCGCACCGCATTCACGGTGGTCCACGCCCACCGGTCCTCTAGCGTGAGAGCATGCCATCGGCCTACGAATACACCAAGGATGAGTTCGCGCAGCTGCTCGAGGGCGAACCGCGGTACCGCGTCGACCAGGTCTGGCACGGCCTCTGGAGCGAAGGTCAGGCGATCGATGCGATTACGACGGTGCCGAAGGCTCTGCGCGCGCGACTCGGCGAGCAGTTCAGGCCGAGCCTCGACGTCGTCAATGACGTCCAGAGCGATCACGGCGCCACCCGCAAGTGGGTCTTTCGCCTGCATGACGGCTCGACGATCGAAACCGTCCTGATGAGTTACGAGGACCGCGTGACCGTCTGCGTGTCATCCCAGGCCGGCTGCGCAATGGGCTGCACGTTCTGCGCGACGGGCCAGGCCGGATTCACGCGCCAACTCACCGCGGGCGAGGTCTTGGAGCAGGTGATGTTCGCGGCCCGCGCGTCAGCGCCGCGTCGACTGTCCAACGTGGTCTTCATGGGAATGGGTGAACCGCTCGCGAACTACAACGTGACGGTGAACGTGGTCAAACGTCTGCACGAGTATCGCGGCCTCTCGGCGCGCCACCTGACGGTGTCGACCGTCGGCGTCGCGCCGGCCATCGAACGACTCGCTAAGGAAGGGCTCCCCCTCACGTTGGCGGTGAGCCTGCACGCGGCCAACAACGAGACCCGTAACGAACTCGTCCCCCTCAACCGTCGCTACCCCCTCGAGCGGCTTCACGAGGCCTGCGAGTTCTGGATGGCGACGACGTCGCGGCGCCTGAGTTTCGAGTGGGCGCTGATCGACAACGTGAATGACACCGACCGGGCCCTCGACGAGCTCGCGCGCTACGCCAGGTCCCTGCACGCCCACGTGAATCTGATCCCGCTCAACCCGACGCCGGGGTATCTCGTGCGAGGTTCGAAGCCCGAGCGCGTTCGCGAGTTCCGCGACGGGCTCGAGGAGCTCGGTGTCAACGTGACGGTGCGAAATACCCGGGGGCGGTCGATCGACGCGGCGTGCGGGCAGTTGGCCAACGTCACCAACGCCAAGCGCCGCTCGATACCGGTGCGCTCCGCCTAGGGCGCGGCGTCCGTCCAAAACGTGGGTCTGCGCCGGATAAGGGCGAGGACACCCAGGATGCACGCCACCCCACCCGAGACGATGGAGAACTCGACGGAGGTGAGTCCCGCGACGATGCCCGATTCCATGTCGCCGAGACGGGGTCCACCGGTGACGACCGCCATCTGCACTGACGAGATCCGTCCCCGGTACTCATCGGTGATCGCGTTCTGTAACACGGTGTTGCGAAGGATGGTGGAGATGACGTCGGTCGCGCCCGCCACCGCCAGGCAGGCCATCCCCACCCAGAGCAGGTGCACGAGCCCGAAGAGGGCCATCGAGGCGCCCCAGATCATGACCACGACGGCGATCATCCTTCCTTGGCGGCGAACACGGTCGATCCAACCGGTGACGACCGCCATGACCATCGCCCCCACGCTGGGCGCCGCGTAGAGGAAGCCCAGCGTTCGTGGGCCGCCGTGATAGATCGTGAGCGCCATCGCCGGAAAGAGTGCCCGGGGGAGGCCGAAGACCATGGCGTTCAGGTCGGCGAGGTAGACCGCCTGGGCCGTGTGGTTCGAGCGTACGTAGCGGAATCCGTCGCGGATCGCGCGCAG
>Ga0316217_10006937_pt1 | contig 10987 bp, 10 predicted proteins | sample 1anoAmetaG_FD_203633 | JGI IMG/M metagenome (GOLD analysis project Ga0316217, IMG submission 203633) | Freshwater microbial communities from Trout Bog Lake, Wisconsin, USA - 1anoA | ecosystem: Environmental > Aquatic > Freshwater > Lake > Hypolimnion/Profundal zone | place: USA: Wisconsin... | reverse complement strand
TACAGACGTGATTTAGGACACCACGCTTTTCGACTTTTTTTGTTTTTTCCAAAGAGCGATCACGTTAATTCAGGTAGTTACACAGCGCCTGCAAGCGAAATCAGGCAGGAAGTGTAGAAGAAAAGCTTGGGGTTTAGCCTGCGGGATCAGTTCACCACGCCCACAGATTGAACACTTGAGGACAGCTCCGGATTCAACCATCAGAACTTCCATTTCTCCGCCACATTTACATATCACCTGGGCTCTTCCTCGGAAAGGAGTTGCTATGCATTCCCTGGCAGGACAACCGGACACATTTGACCGCTAACTATATATTAGTACTCACACATTTGCAAGACATAAAAACAAAAAAAATACCAAACCCGCAAATCTCTGATACCGCAAACTACCGAAATCTGACTTATCGGCCGAACTGGAGTTAACTGCCGAAATCGCATCAGCGATGCTGATCCACAATCGCCCCAAGGGGTGGGGAATATGACCCGAGGAGATTAAAAACATTGACCAATTAACGGATAAATGTCAGGATTTAGACCCCCGACTTCTACGGAGTACTTCAATGGACAAGATCATTTTGTTGGTGGAAGACAACCCTGACGATGAGGCACTCACACTTAGGGCAGTACGTCAGAACCTATCGAGTGTGGTAGTTGTTACACGTGACGGTTCCGAAGCTTTAGACTTTCTTTTTGGCACCGGAGATTACGAAGGTCGCGACCTTTCGATCAACCCAAGCCTCATCATACTTGACCTGAAACTACCAAAGTTGAACGGATTCGAGGTGCTACGCCACATCAGGAAAGATATCAGAACTTGCTGCATCCCTGTAGTTATGTTCAGTTCATCTACAGAAGAGCGTGACATTTTTGACAGTTATTGGCTTGGTGCCAACAGTTACCTTTGTAAGCCTGTTGCCTACCACGAGTTTTGCGACACCTTGAAGCAGGTAATGGCATACTGGCTGCACCTGAACCGGCAACCCAGCCAATGGAAGGCTCTGTCTGTCTTGGACATCGACGGATATGACGTCTCAGTTAACCTACCCAAGGCTTCCCCGCACACTTCCGTTGTCCAGGCAGACCCCGAAGTCCCTATCATGCCCCTGCCAACAAATACAGGGCCAATATGGAGACACCGATTTACTTAATCGACAGGTTGACTTGAGGCACTCCGAGCAGCTCTTAGTGGGAGCCCCTGGTGGCAGCGGATTGATCAAAGCCTTTGTCACCATGAAGACAACCAATCCCGTTCGAAGCACGTAAATGCAGGGCATGTGGTTCAGAAATACTCTAGATAAGTACCATTCACGTGAGCTGAACGACCATGGCCGGTCTATTCGCGAATCGCGAATCATGCAAATCATTTTTTTCGGCACTGTGTCCGAAGATTATTGTGACGGAAATGGCCTGCGGAAATACATGGTGTTTCAATCCTTCTGCAGCTCGTCCCGCAGTGACGGTCACTTTAGCGGCAATTTTTTCAGCGCAGCCCGCATATCGACTGGAGCAACAAATGCAAAGGCATTCCCCTGCTTTCGCATACGCAGCAGCGGTATTTTCTCGCTGGAGAGTTTCAAGAGGTCGGTCCGCGCAGTCTGGTAGCTCACCCCATGGCTGTTTCGATGTCCCTCTATGGTGTACAGGTACCCTGGATGTTTCAGTGCGTGATCTAAAAGGGCAAGTTGCCGGTGGTTCAATGTTCCCTGTAATACTGTGCGGTCCAGAAGTCTCTCTGCATTCTCCATATTACCTGCCTTCCGGGCCAGATATTCGTGCAATTTTTCGATCGCCTTTTTTATCGTTTCCAGTTGATGGATCATAAAGTAGGTCAGATCGTTGTCGTCGGTTTCGGTGTGCAGATAGGCCAGAACGTACTTCTGAGGTGCCTCTTTAATCACTGCGGATATGGAAAGAAACTCGAGCAGCCAATATCCGTGCCGTAGCGCGTACCAGTAAAATAGGGCTCGGGCGGTTCTTCCATTGCCGTCAACGAAAGGGTGGTCGAAGCCTATCATGAAGTGGAGGACAATGGCCTTGAGGAGGGGATGCAGAAAGTCCTTCCCCTCGTCCTTCCGGTTGGCAAAAGCGCAAAGCCTCTCCAGGCGGGCTGTAAGCTCCTCGGCCGGAGGGGGCGTGTGCAGGATCTCCTGTTCAGCGCTGAACACGTGGATCTGGTTCTCAGGGCCTCTGAGTCTACCAGCATTTTCCGGGTCTTCAAGTGTCCCTTCGGTGAGGATCCGGTGCACTTCGAGGATCATTTCCCTGGTAAGATTTTCGTCGTTTACCTCCCGGATGAACTGCATGGCCCGGTAGTTATTGACAATCATCTGTTCGCTGAAGTCTCTTGGGTGCCTACCCTCCCGCAGCATCTCCTTTGCCACTTCGCGGGTCGTGGCGGCGCCTTCGATCTGGCTTGAATTGATCGCCTCTTCCATGAGCGAGCTTACCAGGTAGGTCTCCCGGGTACTGGGGTTGGTGATCGACTGGTTCGTTTTTATGATCCCACTTGCATTCTGGTCGAGCCAGTGAAGAATTTCGTACATGTTATCGGTGACTAAATATTGAAAGTTCTTCCGGTGTTTGTCGAGAAACGGAAGCGTTTTTGACTGGTTTTGCCGGGAGAGCTTGAGGGATAGCCAATACTGTTCAGAGGAAAGCCCGTCCGGAGGCTGCAGGTACCTGAGCTTGTCCCAGTGAAGATATCGTCCCTTTTCGTCGGTGCTTCCCTGGCGTCTCAGCATCAATTCAATGGTTTTATCAGGATCTTGCTTGAGCAGGTTTTCAAGGGTCGCTTTTCGATCGGGAGGGCTTAGGGGTATTTTCATAGAAGCACCTGTTGGCAGAAAATATTTTACTGCCATGAATCTACTAAATTATTTATTATTAGTAAAGCGGATAGTGGCAGCAGAAAACATTTTCTCATACCCATTGCTGCGTCCGAGACGGAACAGGCTTCCCGCGGGAATAACTGGAGCCCGGTTTCGTTACCGGGCTGGCAGCCGAAGCTGGAGCCACCCCCTTCCGCGTCTGTCTTCTGTTGATCGCTGCAGATTCAGTTTCCAACGGCAACCTGGCTGCTCTTTTTCGCCGAAGTTTTTTTTGAGCTTGTCCAGAAAAGGCCAAGGGGATTATTACGGCAAGGGCCAAAAGAGGGGCGTAAAAAAGGAAGAGGCAAGTCGACTCTAGGCCCATGTAAGAAGTAGCAAAAGTCACCGCAAGTCAGGAGAATGGTAGATGAAGATTGAAGAATCACCGGTACCTGCCTATAATACCGGGCATAGCGAAAGCCGAATTCGGAAAGTCCCATGGAACTACAGGAAGACCATGCTTTCTCTGGTTGGTCACCCTCTGCTCGGCACACGCGCTCGTTACCATCTCCCTACGCTTGACGAAAGTTGAATAGGGAGATGACAAACCCGGCCTCCGGTCCGGGACTTGAAGGGGGGGAGCACATGAGCAACGGCACCAAGATTACCTGGTTATCAGAGCCTGAAGAGAAGGACTACCCGGCAGCGGAATCATATCTTCGTCTGATATGCGATGAACAGGAGGTCGGCACTATCGTGGCGAAGCTCCGCGGAGCCCCCATGACAAATTTCAAGGCGAAGGACATTTTTCGCGCATCAGGGCTCTCCCTTCTGGGGGTAAGCAACTCCCATGTCGAAAAGGACCGGGAGAAGATAAAGGAGGGCAAAGGGGTATCTCCCATTCTCCTGGTAAGAGACGCAAAGAACGGCAAAGTAATTATCGCCGACGGCTATCACCGCATGTGTGCCGTCTATGCAGTCAACGAGGACGCATGCATCCAATGCAAAATCGTTTGATACGCCATTTTGTCGCCCATGCGCCTTTTCGGGATTTTCCTGCTACCCTGCAATTTCGCAAAAAGGAAGGGCGACCTTGTGAAATGAAATCCCGTCGAAAATAAGAGTGGGATTTTCGTGGCCTCAGCGGTAGCCCGCTTCTTTCTGATGTCGAACGGCAACAATGACAGCTGTTTGACCCTGGTAGTGATACAGCACGATATAGCCGCTGGCACCAAAATCGATAATCCATTCCCGGTATTCCGGCTCCATGTCGTCTGCGGGTCTACCGACCTCCGGTTGCGTGGCGAGGACCTTCACACTCCCGCGAATGGCCTTAACGGCGTTCTTGGCTGCGTCTATGTTCTTCTCCGCTAAAAACCTGTAGAGACGCTGGATATCCAAGAGCGCCGCAGGCGCCCAAATCAGGTGTGGCATTCAGGCTTCTCCACGTCTTGACCTGCTTCCAGTTTGGCAAGCCATGCGTCGGCCTCATCTGATGTCACATGAAGTCCGGTGGCTTGGTACTCGTTCCAAGCCCGGATTCCGCTTTGCCGGAATGCCTCCCGCTTTTCCTCATGTTCCACGTATTGCTGGATTGCCTCACGCATCACCCAATGCATGGAGCGCTGACGAGCCTGCGCCAAATGTTCAACTCGGAGGCGCAAATCGTGGTCCAACTTTACCGACATCGGCGTTGCAGCCTGAGTAGTCATAACCGATACTCCTTAGTAAATGGTATTACCTACCAATACCACAATTAATTGAAGGCGTCAAAGGCGGAGGAAATGTTACGCGGTGGTGCCCGGTTCTCCTAAATTTCCCCACAGGTAGGGCACCCTGAGTGTAGCGACCTGCGGGAATACATGAAGCCCGCCTTCGGTGCCGGGCTTGTAACCGAGGCTGGAGCCGTCCCCTTCCCCGTCAATCCCATTAATCGCAGCAGCACCGCTTCCCTCAGCAACATGGCCGCCCTTATCCAGTGAGGTTTTTTAGAACCTGGCCAGAACAGGCCAAGTGGATTATTACGGCAATTATTACGGCAAGGGCCAAAAGAGAGCGACCGTCTGAGACGAATCTCCAAATTTTTGGGTGTCCCGAAAACGGCACGGCTGGGTTAAGCGGGCCGCAAGGTCGGCCCGCCGGTGTAAGCCGCCGCCCCCAAGCCTGGAGAAAAAATTCCCTGCGTTGATCTAAGAGCGGGAAAGTAGGGGTTTTTCCCCCTACGTTCTGTTGGAGTCCTATTTTATAGTCTGAGGATTTATTACGGCAATTATTACGGCAAACGCAAAAATGGGCTACAGCCAAAACTGTAACCCATTAATATTATGGCGTCCCCGAGACGATGAGAACGCGCACCAATTTAGCCCCTCAAAGTACTCAATTTTATTATACTTTTCTAGACACCATTTTGCGCAAGGCTATGGAATTGGACAAAGACCGATAACGTTTTCGATAACACTGGTACAATTAATAGTACGTTCGAAGTATGACCCGACAATTAAAAATATCATATACGAGGGTTGATGCCACTTTTGTTAACCTACTATATTTTTTGGTGTGATTACAATCTATTTTAGCACATCCACATCCCTTATCCCGTCCGGCGTCCACGCCGGACTGATGACATGGCTCCCCATACCTTTAACCCTCCCACCGGTACCCGGCTCTTTTCCACCAGTAACATTCCCCCCGCCCTCATTCCCCTCCAGCAGACTCCCGAACGTCACGCTGAAACTCCCGAAACGGTCATTAATCGCCTCCATGGAGTTACCCGAAGGGCTCAAAAGTTGAGAATTTCCATAGTCGCCACTCGGTTACGTCCATTCTGTTTGGCCCGATAAAGTGCATCATCCGCTTGACGAAACAGCGTAGTGACGCTGTCAACCTGAGGCGAAGGATAAGTGGCTACTCCCAAGCTAGCCGTTACTGATAGGCGTTCCAAAGGTGGCGCAAAAGTAAGTGCCTGAACCGATTCAAGCAAACGCTCAGCAACATCCATACCTCCCGAGAGTGGTATTGCTGGAAGCAGAAGCACGAACTCATCTCCACCGTAACGTGACGCAAAGTCATATCGACGCAGCACTCCAAGTAAAGTTTCGGAGACAGCTACCAAAACCCTGTCTCCATACTCGTGTCCATAGGCATCGTTTATTTCTTTAAAATGGTCTATGTCCAAAATTATGAGAGAAAAAAAGGTTCGCAGCCTTTTAGCTCTTTGCATTTCATTCTCGCATATTTCTAAGAAAAATCGTCGATTACAGAGTTTAGTCAGTGAATCCATATTTGAGAGAGCCCTAAAGTGCTCTATGGTCTTTTTTTGATTGATGGTTTTTCGAAGCTGTTCTTGCAGCTTTTTGATTTTCAAGTGTATTTTGACCCGCGCTACAAGTTCGGCTGCATCGAACGGCTTGGTAATGTAATCACAAGCGCCCTGCTCTAGCCCCCTGACTTTCGATGCCTGGTCGGAACTGCTGGTCAAAATAATAATTGGGATGTCCTGGAATTCTGGCCGGGCATTCACCATTTTTAAAAATTTGAATCCGTCCATACGCGGCATTTCCAAATCGCAAATGACAAGGTCTGGAATGGTGCCCATTATGGACTTGAAACCTTCGAGGCCGTCCCTTGCTTCTTGGTAACTATCAAAAAGGCCAGCGTCCACCACCGTCCGGATTACCAGTTCCCGAATCTTATCTGAGTCGTCTATGATAAGGACGCTGAAAGCCATTTTCACAATCTCCGCATAAGCATTAAGATTAGCATTCAATCAGGCCTAGTCAATATGAAAACATTAATATTTCATGTAGTTAGAAAACACTCACACTGCTCTTCCGAATCCGGTACAAGTTCGAGGGAAGTCATACGCTTGTCGAAAGCCTAAAAAGTCAAACGCGGACAGCATAACCTGTTTCCGCGTTTGTCTTACTTATCCAAGGAAAATGACGAGTAATGCGTCTCATGCCTCGACAATTGAGTTTCTTCTTATCCTGCCCGTTTAATTTGGTGAACAGGCACCGCCAAAACCACCTATCAGCGATATTCCCTTTTAGTACAATCCTTCTGCCGTCTGTCACCATATCCTTTCCTGGCTCGGCGTCGGCATCAGCATCACCTCTCACATGGTTCACGTCCCTGCCTTTCTTCGGCCATTGGAGTCACACGCTTAAAATGGCTTTATAAATATGACATATAATGATATTAAATAACTGACTGAATGACTGAATGATTGGGTGTTTTGAAGCTCCGTTTTAAATTCTAGTGCTCACACAACCTCAGGGTTGATAAGACAGAGGCCAACCGTGACCAAGAAAAAATTACCAATCATAAATAATGTCGAGTTGCGCCGCCGGGCGGAAGATTGGTTTAACAAGAAAACTGGGACAGCACCCCCTCCCAAAGAGTCGCTGAGGCTCTATCACGAACTGCAGGTACACCAGGTCCAGCTTGAAATGCAGAATACTGAGCTCCGCCAGACTAGAAATGAGCTGGAATCGGCACTGGAAAAGTACACTGACCTCTACGATTTCGCCCCAATGGGCTACTTTACCCTCGACAGCAAAGGAACTATCACCAGTGTTAACCTCACGGGCGCTGGTCTCGTCGGGGTCGAGCGCTCCGGGCTGGTCGGTCGGCTCTTCAGGCATTTCGTCACCGGCGGAACTCGTCCCGCCTTCACCTCCTTCGTTGAAAAGATTTTTACAAGTTCTACCAAAGTGGCGTGCGAAGTAGTGCTCCTGAAAGAGGGGAATGGCTTGCTCTTCGTGCAGGTTGAGGGATTGGCCGCCGCATCAGGAGAGGAATGTAGTATTGCATTGTTTGACCTCACCGAGCGTAAGCAGGCAGAGGAGGTACATCGCTTGGCGATAGAAGCAGCCGAGGCGCAGCGTCGGGCAGAAGAGGTAGCTGAGGCGCTTTTCCTTGAGAAAGAGTCAACCGTGGCGCTTCGCCTGGCAAAAGAGTCCGCCGAGGCAATGGCCCTTGCAAAAAGCCAATTCCTCGTCAACATGAGCCACGAGCTACGTACCCCGATGACCGGTATTCTCGGCATGCTCCAACTCACTCTCGATGAAGACCTAGCCCCGGTGCCGAGGGGTTACTTGGAAACAACGATGAATTCAGCCTGCTCACTCCTCCGGATTCTTAACGACATCCTTGATATGGCAAAGTTTGAAGCCGGGAAGCTCACCATCGAGGAGCAACCGTTCTCCCCAAAGTGGTGCATTTCTGAGGCTGTTGCTATCATTACTCCCGAAGTACGACGCAAGGGGCTTGACTTCGCCATCTCAGTGGCCGAGGAGGTGCCGGATATTCTGACCGGAGACCAAGTTCGTCTGCGGCAGGTACTCACCAACCTCATTGGCAACGCCGTCAAGTTTACCGAAGTGGGCAAGGTGATGGTACGAGTTACCGCCGGTGGAAAAACCTTCAACGGAAAGCAGGATTTCACATTCGCCATTACGGATACCGGCATCGGTATCCCCAACGACAAGAAAGAGCTCCTCTTCCGTGCTTTCAGCCAAGTTGATTCATCTCTAAGCCGCAAGTATGGTGGTACAGGCCTTGGGCTTGCCATCAGCAAAGATATTGTGGAGCTGATGGGGGGGACGATTTCATTCGTGAGCGAAGAGGGGGTGGGAACAACCTTCACTTTCACCATCGCCCTCGGAGAAACCAATTTAGGCCACGATGCCCTACCCACAGTTGAGTCCTTTTTACCTAAAGCTATAAATACGGTTCGGGAAGGACAAAGGTTCCCGCGAGTCCTCATTGCAGAAGACGATTTAAACATCCGACAGTTTCTCGGACTGTTGCTCAAACGGTCGTGTTATAATATAGAAGTTGCAGAAGACGGATTGAAAGCAATAGAGATGTGGGAAGAGGGTAAATACGACCTCGTGCTGATGGATTTACAGATGCCGCGACTCAATGGTTTTGAAGCAACCGGCGTCATCCGGGAGAAGGAGCGGGTGCGCGGCGGCCACATACCAATTATCGCCATGACGGCTCACGCCAGTCAAGAGGACCAGGAAAGATGCTTTGCAGCTGGGATGGATGCTTATATTTCAAAGCCTATTGACTTCGAAAAGGCTTTACGTGTGATGGACGACATCCTTAAACAGAATCCCAGGTCAATCAACTACCTAGCTCAATCAACTACGATATAATTTAAATAAATGTCTTCGCTATTATAATGTATGCTAAGGTTATTTTTTTATCTACTCAACATTCACGTATAAACATGTGTATGTTTACGTAGCATACATTTAATATGAGGTTATAATGCATGAGAAACGTTACTGATTTCGGCCTATTACCAAAAGAACATCTTGTAACAGAGCTGAAAAAAGCTCTAGGCCGTATCACTGATTTGGAAAGAGCATGCCAGCTTGAGCACGCACTTGCAGAAGAAGCTTTGTGCCAAACCGATAAAAAGTATCACACTATTTTTGAAAATGCCATTATAGGAATATTCAAAACCACCCTAGACGGAAAAATTATATCAGCTAACCCTATGATGGCCACTCTTTTTTGTTATGAATCCGCTGAAGAGCTAATGGAATCGGTTCAAAATATAGGAATGGAATTATTCAAAAAACCAGAGGACAGGTACAGTCTAATACGAAAGGTTAGTGCTACAGACGGTTTTATATATTTTGAAACTGAATATTTTCGTAAAAACGGTACTAGTTTTATGGGTGCGTTATATTGCCACGGCATACGAAACAGTAAAGGTGAAATAATTAATCTTGAAGGTTTTATAGAAGATATCTCCAAACAAAAAGCGGCTGATGCAGCATTGGCTGAGCAGAAGATATTTGCACATAATTTAATTCAGGGTTCTGCTGCACCTACTTTCGTCATTGATTGTAACCATAATGTAATTATTTGGAACAAAGCGTGCGAAGAGTTGACAGGAATAAAAGGGGAAGAGATAATCGGCACTAATAACCAGTGGAAACCTTTTTACAGCGATAAGCGCCAGCTTTTAGCAGACATTATTGTTGATGAGAATCACACAAGTTTACCCAATCTTTACGAAAATTTTACAGAATCCAAGTTTTTAGTCGATGGATTACATGTTGAAAAATGGTTTTATAATTTAAACGGCAAAGAACGATACGTATCATTTAATGCAGCCCCCATACGCAACCACAACAAGAAAATAATTGCTGCTATAGAAACATTTGAGGATATTTCAGATATAAAAATGGCTGAAAAGGAGCTTCTAAAAAGCGAGAAACGCCATCGCAGCTTATTTGAAGACGCCCCCGTAGCCATGTTAATGATTGACCCAGACTCTATGACTGTCGTTGAGTCCAATGAAGCAGCAACAGCTTTTTACAAATACAGTAAAGATGAATTTGTTGGCAAGTCCATGGCAGACATTGTAGTTATGCCAAGCGAAGAGTTTTTTAGTAAGCTTAAAAATGATGTCAATGGACCTCGAAGCATTCAGCTTAAACAACAGACTGCAAATGGGGATGTCCGTGATGTCGAATTTTTTTATGGACCAATTAGTTTCAACAATAAAAAGTTCTTATTTTCAATTATCAATGACATCACCGAAAGCAAGAACGTCGAAGGCCAGCTAAAACATGCCCAGAAAATGGAGGCCGTAGGTGTATTGGCTGGAGGCATCGCTCATGATTTCAACAATATTCTCACAGCTATTATGGGTTACGCAAGCCTTCTTTCCATGTCAATCAGTAAAGACAGCCCTTTAGCACGGAATGTCAATGGCATTCTTAGCGCTTCTGAACGCGCTGCAAAACTAACTAAATCATTACTCGCTTTCAGTCGAAAAAAACCCATTGAAGCTAAGCCGGTTAATCTGAATGATATTGTAAACGGAGTAGGTGTCCTTTTTAGCAATTTATTACGGGAGAATATCGAATTAAAAATCGAGTTAACTGACCAGAATTTGACGATAATGGCTGATGCTCACGAAATAGAGCAAGTACTTGTCAACTTCATGACAAACGCTAGTGATGCCCTTATAGACGGAGGCTCACTTAAATTTTCTACAAATGTCGTAAATATTGATGTAGAATTTATGCCTCACCAGCAGAATCTGTGGGTAGCCTTTGGTTCGGGCAGCTTTCCAAGTGTATGATATAAGGCCACTTTCACCACATCGAAGCTTTTGAAACCGTAAGCTTTTTTGGTAGTCACTTTTGCTTT
>Ga0316217_10006936_pt1 | contig 10990 bp, 8 predicted proteins | sample 1anoAmetaG_FD_203633 | JGI IMG/M metagenome (GOLD analysis project Ga0316217, IMG submission 203633) | Freshwater microbial communities from Trout Bog Lake, Wisconsin, USA - 1anoA | ecosystem: Environmental > Aquatic > Freshwater > Lake > Hypolimnion/Profundal zone | place: USA: Wisconsin... | reverse complement strand
CAAGTTTCATATCCCTGGCCTTAATCCCCATTATAGTCATCAGGCAACTGCCCAGAGCGGTCGCTACCAGGTCGGTAGGCGAGAAGGCTTGTGCTAAACCCTGGTTATCAAGCGGCGCGTCTGTAATTACTTCGTTGCCGGAATGGAGGTGCGTCATCCGGGTGCGTAAATCACCTTCGTACACAATTTTTGAGGTCATACTCTGTCAAATTTTAACAATCTAAACATAAAACAAAACAATTTCGTTTAAGTTTGTATCATTATAAAAGCATGCTGCGCAAAATTCTCTTTTTACTGGTTCTTTTAAGTAGCTCAACGGGCCTGTTTGCGCAGTTTGGCAAAAAGCCAATTGACCTGCAGGATTATCAATATCATCATGAGGCTTCCGGCGGGCTGCGTATTCAAAGCAACGGGGTAACCCTGTTTGGTGAATATGGTTGGATAAAAGACCTGCACACCACGCGTTTGTTGCAGATTGAATATACTTACGACATCGATTACCGGATGAAGAAGGACAAGGCACAAACCCAGGATGGCAGCGATTATTTTTACGGTTTACAGAATCATTTTCATGTTATACGCATCACCTATGGCGTTAAACGCACTATTGCCGAAAAGGCTGACCATAACGGCGTGCGCCTGAGCTTTGTTGGTTTTGGCGGGGTGGCATTGGGCCTGCTGAAACCTTACTACCTCAACATTCGCCAGAACGACTCTACCGATAATGCAGTGCCTACCCGTTATACAGCGGCTACGGCCAGTCAGTTTTTAAATCAAAGTAATATTCTTGAAGCCGCACCACTTCGGTACGGACTGAATCAAATTCAACCCGTGGCCGGGCTTACTGCCAAGGTAGGTCTGGATTTTGACTGGGGTATAAAAGACGAGTTTGTAAAAGCGCTGCAGGCGGGAGCCGTTATAGATATTTACTATAAACGCCTGCCTATTTATGCCAATAGTTATAACCGGTTTTACCAATTTGGTGTTTATCTGTCTTTTCAGTTTGGTAAAAGATGGTAGCAGAGCGGCCTGTTAAGCTTTCCTGATTACCGCTTCTTGGTTCTTGATGCTATTCTTGTATTTTCGTTTTTCACTACCCAACTAACTTATGGTTAATAAAGAAGCGCTTATTTTGAGCGACATGTTTCAGAAAACACGTGATCTAACCCGTTGGTATCTGAGTTTATTAAAGGAATCAGACCCCTTTAAAAGATGGGAAGTTAACGGCACAAGGCTGAATAGTGTTCTTTGGCTGGCCTCTCACATTACCTGGGCCGAGAACTTTCTTTTATTGAAAGGCACCGGTGGCGAACCTGTAGTATTGGATTGGTTGGAGAACTACAATATTAAAAGCAGTGGCGACCTGCACCATGCTGAACACAATATGAAAACTGTTATGGCTGCCATGAAAGAAGTGCATGAAAAAGCCATGGCCCATGTATTAACATTAAGCGATGAAGAAATGGAAGCCGAAAATTTTATCGGCTTTGGTTTCGGTGGTGTTAAAACTAACCGCATCATGGTAAATCATGCCATCCGGCATGAGGCCATGCATACCGGCCATTTAAGCTGGCTTTGTAAAATAAATAAAGTTGAATCGGTTTAATTTTTAAAAAATGATGATGAAAAAATACCTGGCTATTGTTTTTGGGGTAATTACATTTTACTCGCTTAACGCGGGCACTGGTTATATGGCCACCCAGATTGTCACTGAGTCAAAAAAAGTGAATGAGTTTTTAGATAAGAAATTTGACGAGGCTGTTGACCGTAATCCTGAAATGGCTTCTACACTCGGACTCAAATCCAACTACGGTGCCTGGAGCGACCGCTCCGATGAATTTGCGATTAAAGAATTAGCCATATCCAAAGAGAACCTGGAATATATCAGGCATAACTTTAACCTCAATGCCTTAGATCCTCAAACATCGCTTAGCGTAAAGATGTATGAAGAAGACATTAAAAGAAACGAAGAGGGTTTAAAATGGCTGCATTATAATTACGAGGTGAGCCAGATGGGTGGTGTGCATGATGACCTGCCTGCTTTTTTGGTAAATGTTCACAAGGTCGACAGCCTGAGCGATGTATTTGCTTATATGTCGCGATTAAAAACTATCGACAAGGTTTTTGATCAAACCATTGATAATCTTAAAAAGAGCGAAGCTCTGGGTGTAATACCTCCCTACTTCACTTTTAAATATGTTACCGACGATATAAATGGTTTTATAGCTGGTTGCGATAGCGACAACGAATCGAATGTATTGCTTGCTGACTTTAAAGCCAAACTCGAAAAGCTGCATATTAATAAGAACCGGGAGATTGAAATGGAAGGGCAGGCCGCTTATGTAATAAAGAGCACGGTAAAATCGTCATACAAAAAACTGCTGGCCTGTTGGTTGCAATTAGAACCCAAAGCTAAAGCAAAGGGCAGCAACGGCATTTGGGACCTGCCTAAGGGAAAAGATTACTATGGCTATTTGCTCAGATACCATACTACCACCAATATGACCCCCGATGATGTTTTTAATACCGGCATCAATGAGGTGGCACGCATTCAAAACGAAATGCGGGTAATTATGAAAACAGTGGGCTTTAAGAGCGATTCTATCAAAGATTTTTTTGCTTTTGTTCTTAATGACCCTCAGTTTAAATACAGCAATGACGATAACGGCTGTGCTGCCCTGTTAAAGGACGCCAATACTTATATAGATAGTATGCGCCTAATGCTGCCAAAGCTTTTCGGTACTTTGCCAAAAGCCCCTTTGGTAGTTATGAAAGTTGAGAAATTTCGCGAAAAGAGCGCTGCCGGTGCTTTTTACGAGGACCCCGCCGAAGATGGTTCCCGCCCGGGAAGGTATTATGTTAATACCTACAACATGAATAACGAACCTAAATTCCAGATGGAAGCGCTTACTTATCATGAAGCCATCCCCGGCCACCACATGCAGATTGCTATTGCGCAGGAGTTGAAAGGCGTTCCGAAGTTCAGAAGGCACGAGTTTTTTACAGCATACATTGAGGGCTGGGGCTTATATGCAGAGCGCTTGGGTAAAGATGTTGGTAAATACCAGGACCCCTATTCTGATTTCGGCCGCCTATCTATGGAAATATTCCGGGCGGCCCGTTTAGTGGCAGATGTGGGTATACATTATAAGCACTGGACCCGCGAGCAGGCTATTGATTACTTTGTAAAGAACACCGCCAATGCTAAAGGTGATATTGAAAATGAGATAGAGCGCTATTTCATTTGGCCGGGCCAGGCTACAGGGTACAAGATTGGTATGATTAAAATACTTGAACTGCGCGAAAAGGCCAGACGGGAACTGGGCAATAAGTTCGATATCCGTCAGTTTCATGATGTGGTGCTCACCAATGGCGCTGTTTCCTTAAATACTTTGAGCGAACTGATAGATGGCTACATTGCCAGAATCAAAGGAGCTGCTAAATAGAAATAGCGGGCCAGGCTTTTCTGGGCGTTTAATGCCTGTAGTTAATGGTTTATATAGCCACTAATTTGTAAATTGTTAACGGCCAATACACTCCTCAAAAACACTTAAAGTCAATCTAAAAGTATTAAAAATGCCTCAAAATGGCGGTTTGAGCCATGTTGAAGCTCAATTTATCCACAAGGCGACGACCTCTCAAAACCATGTTTGCGAAATTTTCACAGAATAATCCCATCTTTGCAGCATAACTCAAAACGAGTTTCAGCCGTTATTTAACTAAACTAAGGAACATGGGATTATTCGATAAGTGTTACGATTACAACCTGACTGAGATAGTAAAGGAGAAAGGGATCTATCCTTATTTCCGGCCTATTGAAGAAAGCGAAGGACCCGTAGTATTAATGGAAGGCAGACATGTGGTTATGGCAGGTTCTAATAATTACCTGGGTTTAACAGCACATCCTAAAGTAAAAGAAGCAGCTATCAAGGCAATCGAAAAATATGGCACCAGCTGTTCTGGCTCACGGTTCTTAACGGGAACTATCGATTTGCACAATCAATTGGAAGAGAAAATAGCCCGCTTTATGGGCAAAGAAGCCGTACTTTTATTCAGTACCGGTTTCCAGGCCGGTCAAGGGGTTATTCTTCCCCTGATCAGCAAAGGCGATTATATTTTCTCTGATAAAGACAACCATGCCAGTATTGTAGCCGGCAATCTATTAGGCGCTTCTATCGGGGCTAATGTAGTTCGCTACAAGCATAACGATATGGAAGACCTGGAACGCAGGCTTTCTGCTGCGCCGGCTGATGCTAATAAGCTGATAGTTACGGATGGCGTTTTCAGTGCGCACGGTACCATCGTCAAGCTCGATGAACTTAAAAAACTGGCTAAAAAATACGGCGCGAATGTGTTTTTAGATGATGCCCATGGTTTTGGCGTATTAGGTGAAAAAGGACAAGGCACAGCTCATTTCTTTAATGCACAGGATGATATAGACCTGATTGTTTGCACTTTTAGTAAAACCCTGGCTTCGCTGGGTGGTTTTGTAGCCGGACCGGAGCGGGTGATCAATTATTTAAAGCACAAGTCACCTGCACTGATATTTTCAGCTTCGCCTACCCCGGCTTCTGTGGCCGCCGCCGCCGCCGCTTTAGACATACTAATAGAGCAACCTGAACTGGCGGCAAGGGTAAGAAAAAACGCCGACCGCGTAAGAGTTGGTTTACGAGATATGGGTTTTAACGTGGTTGATGGTGAATCGGCCATTGTTCCTGTTATCATCGGTGATGACGAAAAGACTTTTGCAATCTGGAAGATGCTATATGATGAAGGGGTTTTTGTAAATGCATTCATTTCTCCTGCTACCCCTCCGGGCATGCAAATGTTACGCACCAGCTACATGGCTACGCATGAAGACCATCACCTGGATACGATTCTCGACAAGTTTCATAAAGTGGGCAAAACCCTCGGGTTGTTAAACCCTGAGTATTCTCACACCTGATTACTTTAATTATTTATGTTTATCCTTACAACCCGGGCAGCCGGGCTTTGGATAAATTATGGTTAACTTAAACCACCACTATGAGTTCGAAAAAGCGCTACTATTATTACATTGAAGGAAAAGACCCTGTCAATCCGGCTCAATTAAAATATATCCGCCGCGATATTGAATGTGACGACGCTTTTGACGGCGACTTAGTAATGATGGCTTTCCCCATCAGCCTGATGAAGGAGATATCATCTGTTTTATCAGCCTTCCATCTGCGCGATGATGCCGACTTTTTTTACAGCGAGTGCCGCGAAGTGGTTTCAGTGCCCGAAAAACACGTAAACGAAAAGGGTGAAGGTAACATTACCTTCCAGAGCTACTTTCATAAATTCCCCGATTCCGTTCAGCATTTTTTCGATGATGCTACAGTTATTGTCATGCTTCATCCTCAGGCTGCTACCGATAGCAAGGGCAATCACGATTACAATATGATAGGCTACATTCACGCCAATCACATCGACTTTAAAGATACTACCGGTACCTTGCACCAGGGTTACTATTACAATGTTTTAAGGCTGAGTGAACGCACGGTAGACGGCAAACCTATTTACAGGCGCAAAAGGATATTTACCACCATGTTCAGCATCCTGCTGGATATTACCATACTTAAAGATATTCACTTTGTATACGCCAGCATGGGCCGCGAAAACCAGGCTATTAACGACGCGCTTAAAATGAACAGCGCCCGTAACGGAAAGCTTTTCGAAACCTTCCCTATGCTTAACAACTCGCATCCAAGCATCTTTTTAGGAAGCTCCGGCGCAGCAAAAAAACTGGTCGATATTTCAAATAACAAGGAGAAGCTGCATGAGTATTACTTAAAAGTGAAGGAAACCCGCGATACATTTGTTTTCAATCAGCTGCACAGCGAGGAGAAGTTTAATATAATGGTTGACCGGATCTTGAAGTCATCACCTACCAGCCGGATTTATATGATACCTGATGAAAAGGGTAATATCCTTTCAGCCGGATTCTTTATGAACTGGGGCGATTACCTGCATCTTAAATTGCAGAACCCAACCGGTATTTTGAAGATAATCGATGGACTGAAAATTACCGACAAACTGTTGGTGCCTTTCCTTTTGGTTGGTCCTGCTGATGTTGCTAAAAAACTGATACGCGGGGCAGCATATAAATTCCGCAAAGAACATAAGGTCCATATCACCGTACTCAATGGCACCCCCGGCGATCCTTACTATGAGGTTAAAAAGGGCATTATTAAAGATAACTACAACTACTTTGTTATTTACGACCGTCCTGAATTATTTGAAGCAATGAAAAACCATAGCAAGGATAAAGAAGGTAACGTAAGGTTGTTTGTTGATACGCCGATGTTATAGCGCTGGGGGAAATAGGCGGGGAGGTTACTACTTTTCTTCTGACTTTTCATCAGTTTATTGATTATCAACACCTTTTTCTCAAAACCTGTTTCCGCTGCAAACAGGTTGCTTTTAGTTCCTTTCAAATCATCGGAAATAATTACCATCTGTTTTGCCCTCGATCGGACTATAAGTCATTGATTCCCATCATCCACCTGCCAAATTTTCCTCATCTATTATTGGAGCGCTTTTTGACAACTTTGGGCACTCGAATTTGTCTTAAAACTAAATACTTGCTACTTAATACTAAACTATGAATGCAAATAATTTCACAACCAAAGCCCTCGAAGCCCTGAGCCATGCCCAGCAGGAAGCTTTCAACAATGGCAGCCCTCAATTGGAAACTATCCATTTACTGAAAGGTATGTTGGAAGTTGACGAAGACTCACTTCCGTTTATACTTGAAAAGGCAGGTGTAAACCGTAATATCTTATTAGGCAAGGTCGAAGAAAAATTAAAGACCCTCCCTAAAGTAAGCGGTCAAAGCGCCGATATACAACCCTCGGCATCATTTGGTAAACTGATACTGACAGCCAATAAACTGCTCAAAGATTTTGACGACACTTTTGTAAGCGTTGAAACGCTGATATTGGCTATGGTAGTTTTGGGAGATGATACCTCTAAACTTTTAAAGGATGCAGGCCTGCAGGAAAAGAAGCTGCGCAGCGCCATCCTGGAGTTGCGTAAAGGCAGCAAGGTTACAGAACAAGGCGCTGATGCTAAATACAACTCGTTAGATAAGTATGCCATCAATCTCAACGCCCAGGCAAAAAATGGTAAGCTCGATCCTGTTATTGGCCGCGATGAAGAAATACGCAGGGTTATGCATATCCTTTCGCGTAAAACCAAAAACAATCCTTTACTGGTAGGCGAACCGGGCGTAGGTAAAACGGCTATTGCCGAGGGCATTGCACATCGTATTGTAAAAGGCGATGTGCCTGAAAGCCTGAAAAGCAAAACCATTTACACCCTTGATATGGGTGCATTAATGGCGGGCGCAAAATACCGTGGCGACTTTGAAGAACGTTTGAAAGCGGTAGTAAAGGAAGTGAAGGAAAGTACTGGCCGCATTATACTTTTTATTGACGAGATACACACCCTTGTTGGTGCCGGTGCTACCGAAGGCGCTATGGACGCTGCCAATATTATAAAGCCCGAACTTGCCCGCGGCGAGTTGCATGTGGTAGGTGCCACAACTTTGAACGAATACCAGAAGTATTTCGAAAAGGATAAAGCGCTTGAAAGACGTTTTCAGAAAGTGATGGTTGACGAACCCAGTGTTGAAGATGCCATCTCAATTCTGCGCGGCTTGAAGGAGCGTTATGAAACACATCATAAGATCCGTATAAAGGATGACGCCATCATCAGTGCTGTAACTTTAAGCGACCGTTATATTACCGACCGCTTTTTGCCTGACAAAGCAATCGACTTAATTGATGAAGCTGCGGCTAAACTGCGTTTGGAAATGGACTCGTTGCCCGAGGAACTGGATGGTATTGAGCGTCGCATTATGCAGTTGGAAATTGAGTTGGCTGCAATTAAACGCGAGAACGACGAACGTAAGCTTAAAGAGTTGAACGAGGAGCTTGCCAACTTAAAAGAGGAACGAAATGAGTTTAAAGCCAAATGGCAAAAGGAAAAAGAAATCGTCGACAAGATAAGCGGCCGTAAACGCGACATTGAAACCATGAAGGTTGACGCCGAGCGTTTGGAACGCGAAGGCGATTATGGTAAAGTGGCAGAGATACGTTATGGTAAAATAAAAGATGCCGAAACCGATATTAAGAAATACGAAAAGGAACTGGCTAAAATTTCGCCCGAGAAAAGGATCTTGCAGGAAGAAGTTACCAGCGAAGATATAGCTGCCATTATCAGCAAATGGACAGGCATACCGGTTACAAAAATGCTGGAAGGAGAGAAGGAGAAACTGTTACACCTGGAAGACAAACTGCGTGAACGCGTAAAAGGTCAGGACGAGGCCATTATTGCCGTTGCCGATGCTATACGGCGCAGCCGTGCAGGTTTGCAGGATGAAAGAAAGCCTATTGGCTCATTCTTATTTCTGGGTACCACCGGTGTAGGTAAAACTGAATTAAGTAAAGCGTTAAGCGAAGTGCTGTTCAACGATGAACATGCCATGATACGTATTGACATGAGCGAGTACCAGGAAAAACATTCCGTATCACGCTTAGTAGGTTCGCCTCCGGGATATGTAGGTTACGAAGAAGGTGGCCAGCTTACCGAAGCTGTTCGCCGCAAACCTTACAGCGTTATTCTGTTTGATGAAATCGAAAAAGCACACCCTGACGTTTTCAATATCCTGCTGCAGGTTCTGGATGATGGAAGGCTTACCGATAACAAAGGCCGCACGGTAAATTTTAAAAACACCATCATCATCATGACCTCCAACATGGGTAGCGATATTATACAGGCCAACTTTGATAACGTTACTGACGAAACAGTAGATGCAGTTACCGAAACTACCAAAATTGAAGTAATGAACCGTTTACGTCAAACAATACGCCCGGAGTTTTTGAACCGGATAGATGAGATAGTCATGTTCCGCCCTTTGATGAGAAAACAGATCCGCGATATTGTAGACCTTCAATTAGCTCAGTTGCGCGAATTGCTGAAGCAAAAGGATATGGAATTGCAGATAACAGATGATGCGCTCGATTACCTGGGTAACGAAGGCTTCGACCCTCAGTTTGGTGCACGTCCTTTAAAACGTGTTATCCAGAAAGAGATCATCAACGAGTTATCTAAAAAGATACTCAGTGGCGAAGTGCATAAACACGGGGGTGTTAAAATTGATGCCTTCGAAAATGGCTTGGTTTTCATACCTCTGGCCGAACATGCGCACGCAGAGGAATAATAAAACAAGGTGTAATTTGTAATGAAGCTGTCTGGCCTTTTCAGGCTGGCGGCTTCTTTGCTTTTCAGGGGTTTTGTGCTTAACTTCGGCAACTAATTAAACTAAACCCCTTAAAAATGATTTCATTTGGTGAATTAGCTGAATACAGTGTTGAAGACTTTATCATCAACGCAGTCATTTTTGGAATAATGACTATTCCGGCATTTGTTCTGCTTTATATAGTTTTTAAAGACCGCTATAAGCTCAGAAAAATACAACAGAAACCGCGTCCTGCCAGTATTACCCGTACCGAAATCACCTATTCAATCATTACCCTCTTCGTCATCGTTTTTCTTGATGTGCTCACCTACATAGCCCAGAAACATGGCTACACTAAAATGTACGATAACATCAGCGATTATGGCTGGCTTTATTTCTTTGCTACAATTCCGGTTTTAATAGTGATGCACGATACCTGGTTTTATTTCACGCATCGCGCTATGCACCATCCGGCTATTTACAAATACGTGCATAAGGTGCACCATTTAAGTACTTCGCCTAGCCCCTTTGCTGCGTTTTCATTCCACCCTATTGAGGCTGCCGTTCAAACGGGTATTTATGTCATCGTAGTTTTCATTTTTCCAATCAATTTCTATGCGTTATTGATCTGGCAATTATTCCAGATGTCGATGAATGTAATATCGCACAGCGGATACGAATTTTACCCTAAAGGATTTACTAAAAACTCCATCCTCCGCTTTAAAACCGCCACTACTCACCACGACCAGCATCATGCCCGCTTCAACGGTAACTACAGCCTATATTTTACCTGGTGGGACAGGTGGATGGGCACAGAATTTAAAGATTACCACCAGGCATTTGATTCTATCTATGAAAGGTTCGATAAACAGGATAACGCTGGAGCCAAAGTTGTTACCAGCGTGCAGGAGGTTGAGGCTTAGTTATGCCGAAATTGCACGCTTATTCTCTGCTTCTGCAACGTTGAAAATCAGATTTTCCCGAATTTCTTTATTATTCTACCTTCTCGTAAATCAAGTTGCAAAATATATTGGCCAGCGGTAAGTTGCGACACATTCAACATATGCGAGAATGGCTTTTGCATCAGCAATCTACCTACGGCATCAAAAACCTTGATTTCATCTGCCTCCAACTGACCTGTAATATTTAACTCATTATTAGCTGGATTCGGATATAATCTGACTTCTTCATTTAAATTTATAGAAGACACACTGGTAAGAAACGATTGTTGGTATATAAACACGTTTATCAGGGTATCTGCCACGTTTGTATCAATTGTGCTATAATAATTGGTCCAATAGTTTATGGTTAGTATTGGATTTTTTACAGAAGATGATATCCATTGGTAAGAGTCAGTTTCAATCGCCCCGTCAAATGTTGCAGCGTCAGTTCCATTCCTTGTTACGCACCCTGTATCTGCCCCACCCACAATCATTACGACACTATCATATTCAATACCTCCGGGTAAGAGTAACTTGCCCCATCCAAGATATTTCATTCCACCAGTAATTATTCCATAGTCACCATAGGATGGAGAACCCGATGAAACTGTATATACCCAATTGGGTTGCCCTGAACCTATTGGAAAATGATATACGATTCCCTTGCCACCTAGGCCCATACCACATTGATTATTTGTACGGATCGATTCTAATAACATAGTATCCCCTTGCCAAGACAAAGAATTTATACCAAATATATCTTTTCGAATCGGGGCAGTTGGTG
>Ga0316217_10006935_pt1 | contig 10990 bp, 12 predicted proteins | sample 1anoAmetaG_FD_203633 | JGI IMG/M metagenome (GOLD analysis project Ga0316217, IMG submission 203633) | Freshwater microbial communities from Trout Bog Lake, Wisconsin, USA - 1anoA | ecosystem: Environmental > Aquatic > Freshwater > Lake > Hypolimnion/Profundal zone | place: USA: Wisconsin... | reverse complement strand
ATACTTCGCAGCGATTTCTTTACATCACTGTTGTATCATCTTCATTACAACATGTTCAGCTTTCACATACTGAACTTCGTGGCACAACATTAGCACATCAGCTAATCAGCACATTAGCTAATTATCCTTTAGCTACCAACACCGTAACATTCACATCATCCATATCATGTGGATTACGCAACATCAGCCAGTGCCCAAAGTTTCCTGTTTCATCCAACACTACAGTTAGTAGAATATCAGTCATACCTGCAAGGCTCTTCATCACTGTTGGTACCACATTAGGGTCATGCGATAATCCATAGTCAACCGGAAATGCACTGTGGTTTCTGATAGTCAGCTTATCCCCTACGGTATAAGCATCACCCAGTACAGCTTCAGTTTGTTCAGGCATTAAAGCAACTTCAGCAGTCTTATGACCTACTCCTGTGTTGACAATTTTTCTGCCGGCAAAATAAGCATCCGAAAATGCAGATTGTGTTTTAGTAAAAGTATTTACGTTCACATCCAGTCCTTTCATTTCAGCTCTCAACGCAGCAAGTTTTTCATTTATTTGCTTGGTGATAGCCTTATTATCCGATCTCATTTTAAATGGTAATCCACTTACTCCGTTCAATTCATCTATGGCACTCTTCAGATCAGCCATATCGGTAGCTGCAAGGTTAAATTCATCCAGTGCAGTAGGAGTCTCCTTAATGATTGCAGCAGCAGTATCATATATCAACTGCATCTTCTTAATCGACTCCTTTATATCCCCTGATACGTAATCAGTCATACAAAAATCTACTATATCATAGTTAGTAGTATCATCTTCCTCCAGGTAATACGATTTCAGAATATTCTCTACATGAAATGCCTGATCACCCGCCAGATCCCTGTCAGTCTTCTTGGTTTTGGTAGCTCCTCCGGTACTCAATCCCTGTTGTTTAGCCAGAAGGTCAAGATCAGTTTCAAGTCCAAGTATTCTCGCAACCCTTGCCGCCATCTTAGCTCTGTTACTCCATAGAGTCTTATAATCATTCAGAACCATCTGCGATCTGTCAACCATTGACAGATAATTTTTAGAATTAATAGTCATATAGAATCGTTTTAAAATGAATTATTATTGTCCAAAGCTATTACTAATAAAACCATTCAGTCAAAATAAATATTTCTGTTAAATTTAGCTAAAGTCAATAAATATTATAAAACCACCACTTTAAGTCATAAATAATATCGAAACCCGCCTTCTGCCTCAGTCACTGAGGTAAACCACCCTTTTCTTTACAAAAGAAATATTTTCAGTATTTTATTAAAACGGGCATTTCATTGCCATAATGCTTAAAATAGACCTTAATTTGAAATCTCGGCATTGAATAAATAATCACTTTATATCCATTCTATAATTCTCCATATTAAGGGTAGTATTTTTTATTACCACATTTCTATTTTCAATAACTCATTGTCCCTTGGTTACAATACATATAGCGTAAAACTGGTACAGTCTAAAGTTTCAACAGTTCTATATAATAATAAAAAATCATTTCTTCAACTCTTTCATTCTCAAAATATTTTATCCAATGCTAAAAACACTTACTTTTAAGCGATTTATTTTATTAATATAAACGAATTATTCATATTTCTAAATCGAACACTTTTAAATTATAATGGATAAAAAAGCCTTATCCGAACGAGATATTTGCACCAAGTTTATTACGCCCGCTATTGAAAAATCAGGCTGGGATAAACTGACTCAATTGCTGGAAGAAGTTTCTTTTACAGATGGTAAAATATTTGTAAGGGGAAAGATGACTGCAAGAGGTAAACAAAAAAGAGCTGACTACATACTTTATTACAAACCAAACATTCCCATTGCTATTGTAGAGGCAAAAGATAATAATCATTCGGTAAGGGCTGGTATACAACAGGCATTGGATTATGCAAGGATATTAGATATTCCTTGTGTGTTTAGTAGTAATGGCAATGGATTTCTATTTCATGACAGAACGGCTACAGATGGTAATATAGAAAAAGAGATTTCTATTGATGAATTTCCTTCACCTGAAGAATTATGGGAACGCTATAAAAAATATAAAGGAATAGTTACTGCCGAAGAAGATAAAATTATTTCACAGGATTACTTCTTCGACGGTAGTAATAGAAAGCCACGTTATTATCAGCAGATAGCAGTCAACAGAACCGTAGAAGCTATTGCAAAAGGACAGAACAGAATTCTGTTGGTAATGGCTACAGGTACTGGCAAAACTTATACAGCTTTTCAGATTATACACCGTTTATGGAAAAGTGGCGCTAAGAAACGAATCCTGTTTCTGGCAGATAGAACTTCTTTGATAGATCAGACAAAACGAGGCGACTTCAAGCACTTTAAAGATAAAATGACTGTGGTAAAACACAGACAGATTGATAAAAGTTACGAGATATATCTGGCCTTATATCAGGGACTATCAGGCAATGAAGAAGATGCCAATGTTTACAAACAGTTTACGCCTGAATTTTTCGACCTTATTATTATAGATGAGTGTCATAGAGGCAGCGCAAAAGAAGATAGTTCGTGGAGGGAGATACTTACTTACTTTAAAAATGCAACACATATTGGTCTGACTGCTACACCAAAAGAAACGAATGAAACAAGTAATTCGGAATATTTTGGTGAGCCTGTTTATACTTATTCTTTAAAACAAGGAATTGATGATGGATTTCTTGCACCTTACCGGGTAGTTAGAATAGCCTTGAATGTAGATGCTGAGGGATGGAGACCGGAACATGGAAAACGAGATAAAGATGGAGAGGAAGTAGAAGACCGAATTTATAACAGAAAAGATTTTGATAAGAATCTGGTTATTGAAGAAAGAACAAACCTGGTAGCGCAGAAACTAACTGAGTTTCTGAAGGGTTATAACCGTTTTGCAAAGACTATTGTTTTCTGTGTTGATATTGACCATGCAGAAAGAATGAGGACAGCTCTTGCAAGACAAAATGCAGATATGGTAGCGGAGAACTACAAGTATATCATGCAGATTACGGGTGATAATGACGAAGGAAAAAGAGAGTTGGATAATTTTATTAACCCGGAAGAAAGATACCCTGTGATAGCCACAACATCGGAATTGATGACTACGGGTGTAGATGCACAAACCTGTAAAGTGATAGTGCTGGATGCCAACATTAATTCGATGACTAAGTTTAAACAGATTATTGGACGTGGTACAAGAATAAATGAAGAGTATGGTAAGATGTTTTTCACCATACTTGATTTTAGAAATGCAACTGATTTGTTTGCAGACCCCGACTTTGATGGCGACCCTATCAGGATAAAACCTGTTTCGGAAGATACTGACCTTGGAAACATTATAGAGGAAGAAGAAACCGATGAAACTCCGATTATTGATGAAGTGTCGGGGGAGGAAATAGAAATAGTAAAACCGGCTGTGACCTATGAAGATTTAAATATCAATGAAAGAAAATCAAGTAAAGTAAGAGAAAAAATTTATGTAAATGGTGTGGATGTTTCCGTATTAATTAGCCGTGAATTGTATTTTGACAGCAATGGCAAGCCCATTACCAAAAGTTTAAAAGATTATACTAAAGACATTATTAAAGGACAGTTTTCTTCTATAGATGCGTTCCTGAACAAATGGAATAATACAGACAGGAAAGAAGCTATTATAAAAGAACTACAGGAACAAGGGGTAATGGTCGAAGCATTGTATGATGCAGTAGATAAGCAAGTTGATTTGTTTGATTTAATCTGTCATGTTGCTTATGACCAACCACCGCTGACAAGAAAGGAAAGAGCCAACAATGTTAAAAAGCGCAACTACTTTACAAAGTATGGAGAACAAGCAAGAAAAGTGCTGGAATCTTTACTGGATAAATATGCTGATGAAGGGATTGAGAATATAGAAAGTATGGAAGTATTGCAGGTAAAACCATTAAGCGATTTTGGTTCCGCTATAGAAATTGTAAACGGTATCTTTGGCAGCAGGGATAAGTATATGGAAGCTATTAAAGATTTAGAAAAGGAATTATATCAAACTGCATAATATGCCATTTGTAAAAGTATATATTCATTTTGTCTGGAGTACCAAAAACAGAGAAACATTTCTTTCCACAAAAGAAATCAGAGAAACTGTATGGCAACATATTAGAGAGAATGCAAAACAGAAAGGGATATTTATTGATTTCATTAATGGTTATTCCAATCATTGTCATTGTCTGGTTTCTTTAGGTATAGATCAGACAATGAGTAATATTATGCAATTGATAAAAGGGGAATCTTCCTTTTGGATTAATAAACAAGGCATTCTTAATGAATTTAAAAAAGTAAAGTTTGGATGGCAGGATGAATATTATGCTATGGGTGTATCTGAATCTATGATTGATAAAACAAGAAATTATATTAAGAATCAGGAAGAGCATCATAAAAAGGTTTCATTTGATGAAGAATGTGATGAAATCATTAATAGGTATGGATTTGAGAAATTTCATGATTGAGTTGCCACTGAGTTGCCACTGGCTTCAGCATGAGTTGCCATTGAGTTGCCACTGGCTTCAGCATGAGTTGCCACTGAGTTGCCACTGGCTTCAGCCAGTGGATAAAAAAGGAAAAAGGGAATTGGCTTTAGCCAAAACCAATAGAACATATTCATTGGCTTAAAAAATAAGAATTGAAAAAGAATTGAAAAAGAATTTGGTATAACTATTTGATAATCAACAATCATTTTCTTTTTTAAAAATATAAATTTGGATAAGAAATAATAAAGAAAAATATACAATGAGCAACATAGGTGGAGTAATTAAAACTATCAGAGACATCTTCCGCAAAGACCCGGGCTTGAATGGCGATGCGCAAAGAATAGAGCAGCTAGGATGGATGATCTTTCTGAAACTGTTCGATGATAAAGACAAAGAAAAAGAACTGTTGGATCCTAAATACAAATCACCCATACCTAAAGATTTACAATGGCGAAACTGGGCAGAAAACGATGAAGGTATTACAGGCGATGCGTTAATTAGTTTTGTAAATAATCAGTTGTTTCCGCAACTGAAAGATTTGCCAGTGGCAATAGATAATCGACTTTGTGTAATTATCCGTAACATTTTTGATGGTACCAATAACTACATGAAAAGCGGTACTACTTTCCGACAGGCAATCAACAAACTAAATGAAATAGATTTCAATAGCAGTAAGGAGCATCATATTTTCAATGCTATTTATGAAGATGTGTTGCAGGGGCTGGCTACCAAGAAAGATACCGGAGAGTTTTATACTCCAAGAGCGGTTACACAGTTTATTATAGATATGGTCAACCCGCAACTGGGCGAAAAGATTATAGACCCTGCCTGTGGAACAGCAGGTTTCCTGGTATGTGCTATAGAGCATGTAAGAAAGCAAGTAAACAATGTAGCGGATAGAAAAATTTTGCAGGAAACTATTACAGGTTCTGAATTAAAGCCCTTGCCTTTTATGCTGAGTGTGGTGAATCTGATTACCCACGACATAGAAGTGCCTAAGCTGGAAAATGGAGATGCATTAAGTCGTGAACTGACTTCTATAAAACAATCAGACAGAGTAGATATTATCGTAGCTAATCCACCATTTGGAGGCGTAGTAGGTGATGGTATGGAAACCAATTTTCCGTTAAACTATCGTACCAAAGAAAGTGCAGATTTATTCCTCATATTGTTTATACAATTATTGAAAGATGGCGGCAGAGCAGGAATAGTATTACCCGATGGCAGCCTTACCGGCGAAGGAGTAAAATCAAGGATAAGAGAAAAGCTATTGACCGATTGCAATGTACATACCATTGTAAGATTGCCACAATCTGTATTTGCTCCTTATGCTACGGTGAATACCAATTTACTGTTTTTTGAAAAAGGAAAGCAGACCAAAGAAATATGGTATTACGAACATAGATTGCCCGAAGGAGCAAAGGCTTATAACAAAACAAAGCCAATAAGAATAGAAGAATTTGAACCAATAAAAGAATGGTGGAACAAAAGAGTTGAAAGTGAAGTATGCTGGAAAGTTTCTATCAATACAATAAAAGAAAGGGGATTTGATTTAGACATAAAGAATCCTAATAAAGTTGTGGAAGAAGTAGTATATGATAGAAAGGAGATAATTCAAAGAATTGAAACAAATCAGGCAAAGATTTCTGAGATTCTTCATCAATTAAAAGAACTAGCTTAACGATGAAATACCGTTTAGGAGATATATGCTCAATCGTTAAGGGAGCAACAGGAATAATGAAAGCTATTCCTGGAGAATATGTAATGGTTGCATTAGGAGAAGCCAATAAAACACATAATGAATTTCAATTTGACACAAAGGCTGTAATCATTCCATTAGTTTCTTCTACAGGTCATGGTCATGCAAGCATGAAAAGAGTAAAATATCAGGAAGGAAAATTTGCATTAGGGAATATACTTTGTGCAGTGATTCCTAAAGATGAAAACCTTGTATTAGCCAAATATCTACATATTTATTTACATTGGAATAGAGAAGAGTTACTGGTATCACAAATGAAAGGCATGGCTAATGTTAGCCTTCCAATGAATAAGATAGCAGATGTAGAAGTAATTATTCCTTCCATTGATGAACAATTACGGATTATTGAATTAGAATCTAAGCTTGTTACTAAAGAAAAGGAAGCTGATAAACTATTTGATGAGCAACTCTCATTGTTAGAGAATCTGAATCAGGCAATACTCCAGGAAGCAGTACAAGGGAAGCTTTTGGCTAAAGCCAATACAGGGGAGGATATCTCTTCACATCCTCTGGCTAAAGCCAGAGGCAACTCAACTGACTTGCAGGCTTTTACTGAATTGCCACTTGAATTGCCACTGGCTTTAGCCAGTGGACAAAAAATAAACATCCCACTATTGGCTTTAGCCAAACAGAAGAAACCGGCCAACAATTACTACAAAGAATAAAAGCAGAAAAAGCAAAATCAGGCAAAAAAGAAAAGCCATTACCACCTATCAAGCCCGAAGAAATACCTTTTGAAATACCAAAAAATTGGGTATGGTGCAGGTTGGGGGAAATTACGGATTATGGTAGTAGTCCAAAAGCTGAACCAAAAGATTTAAAAGATAATACATGGGTTTTAGATTTAGAAGATATAGAGAAGAGTTCATCTAAAGTTCTTTGCAAAATCAGGTTTAATGAAAGAAATTCATTAAGTACTAAAAGTGTATTTAAATCAGGTGATGTTTTATACTCAAAACTTCGTCCGTATCTTGATAAGGTTATTGTAGCAGACGAGGATGGCGTTTGCACAACTGAAATATTACCTTTAAAATGCTATTGTGATATCAATCCCTATTACATAATGTATACTTTGAAAAGAAGTGATTTTTTAAAATATGTAAATAGTGTAACAAAAGGAATGAAGATGCCAAGATTAGGAACAAAAGAAGGGCAAATTGCATTAATCCCTCTTCCCCCCCTTTCAGAACAAAAGAGAATTGTAGAAGAAATAGAAAGGCAATTAGCAAAAACAAAAGAATTAAAACAACATATAATTGCCAACAAAGCAGCAACAGAAGAATTATTAAAAGCATTGCTGCATGGGGCGTTTGAGGGAGAGAATAAATGAATTTAGAATGCTAACTATTTTTTGTTTAATTATATTATTTATCAACAAAGCTGAAATGTTTATAATAAAAGTTGTTTTTTAATAAATCTGAATATTACTTTTACCTTGATTTAATTTTATTATTTACTTAATTTATAAATTATGCCATATAAAAAAAAGGTTTTTGTTAGTTATGATTATGATAATGATAAACATTATAAGAATTTACTATTAGCTTGGGATGCTAACAGACTGTTTGATTTTTCAATTCATGATCATTCTGCAGACGTATCAATTAATAGCATTAATGCATCAGCTATAAAATCTGTTATTTCAAGATATATTAATGAAGCTACATATTTTTTAGTTATTGTAGGACCTAAAACTTATAAAAGTCAATGGGTAAAATGGGAAATATTAAAGGCTATTGAATTAAGGAAAAGAATAATTGCTGTAAAAACAGATAGAGAGAATATTTCACCTGATGAACTATATAATATAGGTGCAAGTTGGGCTATGTCTTTTAGTTACTTATCTATTACAAATGCTATTGATAATGCCTAATTATGGCTAGGAAAAAGAATTGTTTTGTAATAATAGGATTCGGTCCAAAAACAGACTTCGAAAGTGGTAGAATTATTGACTTGGATAAAACTTTTGATAAATTAATTAAACCAGTTTTCGATGAATTAGGTATTAATTGTTTTAGAGCAAAAGAAATAAGACATTCAGGCATAATTGATAAACCGATGTATGAATGGATTTTTAAGGCTGATATAGTAATAGCAGATATATCTACGCTTAATCCAAATGCACTTTATGAACTTGGAGTAAGACATGCATTAAGACCAAACACAACAATTGTAATTTCGGAGAATCAAACGAAATATCCTTTTGATTTAGGTCATACATTAATAACCAAATATGTACATCTAGGCACCTCAATAAGTATAAAAGAATCTAATAGATTCAAAAAAGAATTAAAAGCAACAGTTCAAGTTGTTTTAAAAAATAAAAGAAAGGATAGCCCAGTATATACTTTTTTACCAGATCTTATACCTCCTAAATTTGAATCAAAGGTTATTAGGCCTATTAGTAAGAAAAAGAATATTCATCCTACATTCTCTGATTTAATTAATCACGCTGAAGATGCAAAAAATAATAATGAATTTAAACTTGCAGCTTCTTTCTATGAAGTATGTTTGAAATTTGAACCACAGAATGTATTTTTAATTCAAAGGCTAGCACTTGTAACTTATAAATTAGGAAAACCATCTATCACCAAGTCATTATTTGAAGCAGAAAAAATATTAAGTGTTTTAAATCCAGATGAAACAACAGATATTGAAACACTAGGTTTATCTGGCTCAATTAATAAAAGGCTTTATGATGAAACTTTAGATGAAAGTTATCTTAATAAATCGATTAGATTTTATAGTAAAGGCTTCTATTTAAGTAGAGACCATTATAACGGAATAAACTTAGCATATCTATACACTATAAAATCATCTATTCAAAAAGATAAATTTGAAATGATTTCTTATTATCAACAAGGTCAGCAAATAAGAAAAGAAGTAGTAAGTATTTGTACTAATATAATTAAACCAGCAGAAATAAATAAACGAGGAGATATAGAATGGATATTGCAATCTTTAGCCCAAGCCTATTTAGGTTTAGGTAACCAAGTTGAATATAATCAATGTATTAAAAAGATTATTTCACAATCAAAAGGCCAATTTGATTTAGATACATTTAATGAACAAAATAATAAAATGATTGAAAAGATTGGGGAGATTCAAGTAGAACTTAATTTAATTAATTAGTTACATTAAATGCTTTTTATTTCAATTGATTATTACAGTTAATAAATAAAATTTATTATGAATTTCAACGATATAACCGAAATAAAAAAAGCAGGATTTACAGGATTTAAAAAGATGAGCGAATTGTTTATCGACAGTTCCATGCTACCTGATAAAAACGGGGTTTATCTGGTACTAAATATGGATAATAAGCCAGGTGAATATTTAACGGTAGGTACTGGTGGATTTTTTAAAGGAAAAAATCCAAATGTATCCATAGCAGAACTTAAAGCTAACTGGGTAGATAATACTAAGGTTGTTTATATAGGTAAAGCCACTTCTCTCAAATCAAGATTAAGACAATATTTTGGCTTTGGTCAGGGCAAAAACATTGGTCATTATGGTGGGAGATTAATATGGCAATTAAAGTATTCAAAAGACCTTGTAGTATGTTGGAAATCGTTAGATACAGACCCCAGAGAATACGAAGCCGAATTAATACGTCAATTTGTAACAATTTATGGTTGCAGACCATTCGCCAATCTTAAAGATTAATACATTAAAAAAATAAACACCTCACTGCTTGACTGCATGCAATGTGGTAATTGCCCCATTGGCTTTTGACTTGCCACTGGCTTCTGAATTGCCACTGGCTTCTGAATTGCCACTGGCTTTAGCCAGTGGATAAAAGGCAAAATAAAATTATTGGCTTTAGCCAAAAATCAGACATTAAATTCACCCCCGTCTATGAACATCTTGTAAATAATTGGCATGTTCACTCAGCATAGGCGAAGCCAATGTCTTAATCCTTTGCAGCTTGTAGCTGCTTTAATTAGGTGAATATTCCACGTATTAGCAAATCTCCGAATCGTCATTGCGAGCGCAGCGCCCGTCATTGCGAGCAAAGCGAAGCAATCTGATTCAACAAAACAGAGTTATCAAAAATAATCTGAATCAATTCATAGAACCATGTGTCACACCCTCCAATTTTACCTCAATAAAATAAATAAAAATTCATGAAGAAATTCCGCATTGCTGCTATTCAAATATTAACCGAGGTTAAGAAGCCACTTCATTATAAAGAGATCACCAAACTGGTACTGGATAAAGGTATTCTGGAAACAGATGGTGCCACACCCGATAGTACCATGAATGCACAATTATCTATTAGGTTTTAAAATATTATGATAAAATGAATCAGCAAAACGACATCATATTTTACACTTCCTCCACAGGTAACGTGAAAATAAAAGTAATTTTTAATGACGAAACATTTTGGCTCACTCAAAAGTCAATGGCAGAATTATTTGGTGTAAAAGTGCCAGCAATAAGCAAGCACTTATCCAATATTTATACCGAAGGTGAGTTATTATCATCTACGACGATTTCCAAAATGGAAACAGTCGTAAATAGAGGGTTTAGAGGCGAGGTGGCAGAGGAAATTGATTTTTATAATTTAGATGCTATTATAGCTCCAAGAGGTGGATGGAAATCAACAACCTTTGGAGATAAAAAGTTTATAAATAGTTTTATGAAGCCAAAGAAGGAATTGTAATTCTATGGTTTATTTCATAAATTAAATAATTAGTTTTTATCTATCCTGAACAG
>Ga0316217_10006934_pt1 | contig 10990 bp, 9 predicted proteins | sample 1anoAmetaG_FD_203633 | JGI IMG/M metagenome (GOLD analysis project Ga0316217, IMG submission 203633) | Freshwater microbial communities from Trout Bog Lake, Wisconsin, USA - 1anoA | ecosystem: Environmental > Aquatic > Freshwater > Lake > Hypolimnion/Profundal zone | place: USA: Wisconsin... | reverse complement strand
ATGAAAGTCGTTTCCCATCGCAACCACCGCCACAACAACAAAAATCACGCAAACAACGGACTATGAAAATCGAAGTCTTATCTAAGCGCCATTCGGGCAACGCCCCATGTGGTGGCGGAATAGATCCATAAGCGCCAACGGCGCGATCCATCGGGGGAGGCAGCCAACCACTCCGTGCGCGCCGAACATGCGGATTGACAGGCCCCAAGACCGGGTTACACCACAGAGGCACAGAGGTCTGCACTACGTGGATGTATTGCGACGCATTGTTTTTGGGTGGCCTCTGTGCCTCTGTGTCTCTGTGGTGAATTCCCTCGTCCCTTCAGAGGGCGTTTCCCTCAGATAGCGCATAAAGCCCCGGTGATTAAAGCCCCGTGAAAGCGCCATCCCCAGCGTCGTAGGCGCGACACATTTGTAGAATCGAGAAAAACAAAAATTCTAGCGCCGTAGGTGCGGCATAGCCCCATTCGCATCTTGGATTGCGTTGATTACCCGCCAATTAGCGGTTAAACCCTCTCTCGCACCGCCGAAAACTTGCCACCCTGCAACTTTTTAGCCACGCCCCCACCCATAAGCGGCCTGCCCCAAGGCGGCCTGCCGCCGCCGCACGGGCTTAATTTAAATTCGCTTTCGCCTTTGTTTTCAATCGCTTTATTCAATTCTCCAGATTGGATCCACATCCCCCCGCGTGTTGGCATAAGTCTTGCAAACGAGTTGATCAGGCCGGTTGCAAAACCCACCGGCTCTAAATGCCTATGCTAAAAATAGAAGCCATCATCAAGCCCTTCAAAATGAGGGACGTCAAAAGAGCCTTGAGCGACGTGGGCATCACCCGCATGACGGTCACCGAGGTGAAGGAATTTGGCTGTCACCATGATCACGTTGCCATTTATCGCGGCAACGAACATCTCGTGGATTTTCTGCCGAACATCAAAATCGAAGTGGTCGCCACTGACGGTCAATTGGATGAGGTGGTGGAGGCGATTGCCGCGGCGGCCACGACCGGCAAGGACAACGAAGGCGAAATTTTTGTGTTTCCCATTCAAGAAGCCGTGCCGATTCGCACCCTCCACACCAATCGGGTTGAATCGTTCAGCCGAACGTACTGACCCATCTCGCCTTGGGCTGTCGCAGAGCAATGTTGGATATGAGCTAGACATGCCAGTGTCTGCCCTCCGGATCGTATTCGTGCCAACCAATGGGAAGGGCCACAGGCCCGATTTATACCAGCATGGGGCAAAGCCCCATGTGGCGATGGTATGGATCCATAAGCGCCAACGGCGCGATCCATCCGCCGAGGCGGCCAATCACGTTGGGTGACGGGGGATTATGTTGGGGGGATGATGAATCGGGCTATCAGCCCTTGCCATCGCGCACGTTCGAAAACCTAGGGCGTTGCCCTAGGCTGGTATGAAGTGCGCCGTTGGCGCTGGGAACTCTCTAGCGAGATGGCAGGCAACCAAGCTGGTGGGGTGCGCAGTCCCCCGAGTCCTGCGTAGCTTTGGCGAAGCGGGATGAGCGCCGCTTCTGAAACCGAAGCGTTCCAACCATCCCAGCCCCCGATATCGCCCCCCCGATCGCCCTCACCGCCGCGTGCCATTTGCCTTTTCCGCCGCCGAAAGGCACACTAGCCGCCGCTTGAACTCGCAAAGCCCAACCGCCGACACCAAAGCCCGCGCGCTTTACGCCCTCGTCTTTGGCCTCTTCCTGGGCCTGTGCATCTGGAAATTCGGGAATCCGGTCGTGTTGGATCACAAAATCGCCACGCCCCAAACCGGGACGGATTTATGGAACGACGCCTGGCCCACCCACTGGACCAACTGGATCTGGCCGCCCTTGATCGCGTGGGGCGCGTGGCTGCTGGCCCGGCGGGGCGCGCCCCGACTGCCGTCAATGTGGCTCTGGCTGCTGCCCTTGGGCTGGTTGGGCTGGCAGTTTGTCGCCGCCACTCACACCATGGATCCCTCCCTCACCGCCGCCACCCTCTGGCAGTTTGGCGGTTGCGCGGCGTGCTTCTTCGCCGGCGCGTTCCTATTTGCCACGACGCCGGAAAATCCACCACCCAAAAGCCGCACCCCGGCGCCAACCAACCGCGCCGACGGCGGCACGCCCCCGATGCAGCTTCTCCTCTTGGCCGGGATTCTCGCGGCCTTTGCGTTTTGCCTCGTTCGGGCCGTGATCCAACACCGTTACGAGTACCCGCTGAATTATCAATTCCTGACCGAAGGCTCGCACGAGGGCTGGACCAACCTGCCGCCGGCCACGGTGGCCGAAATGATAGACAACGGCACGATCATCCACACCAACGGGGCGGATGTGGCCAACCCGAAAATCCTGGAAAAGCTCCGCGGCGGCCGCGTGTGCGGCACCCTGGTTTATCCCAATGCCCTGGCGGAAATCATCCTGCTGCTCTGGCCGGTCTCCTTGGCGCTGGCCTTCGGGGCCACCAAAACGCTGCGGCCCGCGGTGCGATGGGCCGCCCTTGCCCTGACCGTTTTCCTCGGCGCCGCCGCCTTTTTCTGGTCCGGCTCAAAACTGGGCTGGCTGATCGCCATCGGCCTGGCCGGACTCATGTTGCTGCGCCTGAAGGGATCCCGACAGCTCAAGCTGGCGGCGGTCGCGGCGGTCGTGGTGCTTGGCTTGGGGATCTTCGCCGTGCGCTTTCATCATTACTTCGCCAACGGCGCCACCAGCGCCAGCGCGCGGCTGGACTATTGGCGCGCCGCCGCCCAAATCACGGCGGCCCGACCGCTCTTCGGCTCCGGCCCGGGCACCTTCGGGCTCCCTTATTCCCAAATCAAATCGCCCGCTTCCGAAATGGCGCGACTGGCGCACAATGATTACCTCGAACAGTTTTGCGATTCCGGCCTGCCCGGCGGACTATTCTACGGCGCGTGGATCCTCCTCGCCCTGGTCGTCGCAGGCCGCAAGGTTTGGCGGTCGGACAACCCGCTTTCCCTGGCTGTCTTTTGGGGATTACTCGGCTGGTTCGCCCAGGGCCTGGGCGAATTCGGCCTCTACGTGCCCGCGCTGGCCTGGACCGCTTTCACCCTGCTGGGCTGCCTGGTCGGCCAGACCATCCGGGTGCGTTGATCGGGTTTATTTTTTCTTCGCAAATGCCGCATCAAACGCCGCTTGGTTCGGCGTGAAATCCAGTTTGCGCACAAACGCGCAGCTCTCCGTCGCGCCGTGGATGCGGTCCATCCGGCCATCCTCCCATTCCACCGACAGCGGCCCGCGATAGCCCACGTCGTTCAGCGCCACAATGATGTCCTCGAACCGAATGTCGCCGTGGCCGAGCGAGCGAAAGTCCCAGTGCCGCCGCGCATCGGTAAAATCCGTGTGCCCGCCAAACACGCCCACCGTCCCGTCGCCGTGGCCCCACCACGCATCCTTCATGTGCGCATGAAAAATCCGGCTGCCGAATTCGCGAATGAACTTCACGTAGTTGACGCCCTGATACCCCAGATGCGAAGGATCGTAATTAAATCCGAACCGCGGATGCTGCTTGACCGCCGCCAGCGCGCGCTGCGCCGAGGCGATGTCGAACGCAATTTCCGTGGGGTGGACTTCGAGCGCGAAGTTCACATTTTCCTCCGCAAACACATTCAGGATGGGCGTCCAGCGCTTGGCAAAGTCGGCATAGCCCTGATCCAGGAACGCCTGGCTGGTGGGCGGAAAGGCATACAGCGCGTGCCAGATCGAGGACCCGGTAAAGCCGTTCACCACGGCCGGCGTCGTCTTGTCGCCGCTGGGTTTGGCGTTGAAAAACTTCCGCGCCGCGCGGGCGGTGGCCTTGACGTGCTCAGCGGCGCGCTGGCGCACGCCTTCCGGCTGGCCATCGCCCCAGACGGCGGCCGGCAGAATGGCCTTGTGCCGTTCGTCAATCAAATCGCACACCGCCTGCCCCACCAGGTGCGTGGAAAGGGCGAAGCACGACAGCCCGTGCTTTTGCAGCAGCGCCCATTTTTTCTTGATGTAATCGGGTTCGGCCAGGGCGCGCTCCACTTCGAAGTGGTCGCCCCAGCAGGCCAGTTCCACGCCGTCGTAGCCCATCTTCTTGACCAGCGGCAGCAGTTCGGCGAGGGAGAGATCGGCCCATTGGCCGGTGAATAAGGTGACAGATCGTGACATAGGTTTTATCTTTGAATGTGTCCCCTGATTCTGCCAAGCCCCCCCGCCACGTCAAGCGCCGGGAATCATCCCCTGCAGCGCGCGCGGGAGTGGCGATCGAACAGATCGTTGCATGCCAGAGCATTATCTGCTCTTCGGCAGCGCCAGCGGCGCGAAATCTTTGTAGAACGGGAATCAAAAAAAGATTTTCAAGCTCCGTCAGGAGCGGCATCTTCAATTCATGGCCAACACCTATACACAGATTTACCTCCATGTGGTGTTTGCCGTTGAAGGCCGGCCAAACCTCATCACACCCGAGCATAACGACGAACTACAAAAATACATCACCGGCATCCTCTCTGGACAAAAGCAAAAACTGATTGCCATAAACAACATGCCGGATCATTTGCATCTGCTCATTGGCATCAAGCCGGACATCGCGCTTTCCGATTTGGTGCGCGACGTGAAAGCTGGCTCCTCGAAATTCATCAACGAGCGGCATTGGGTGATGGGAAGATTTTCATGGCAAGAAGGATTTGGCGCGTTTTCGTATTCGCGCTCCCAGCTTGGCGCGGTGATTCGTTACATTGCCAACCAGCAAAAACATCATACGACAACCTCATTCCATGATGAATATGTCGTGTTGCTTGAAAAATTCGGAGTGGAATACAATCCACGATACATTTTCAGCACTACCAGCGAATGATGCAGCCCCGCGCCTGATTTCACGGAGAGCGGCATATGTATTCAAATACAAAAGGGTAATCCGTTTGTCGCTTACAATGCTCAAAGCCGGCGATGCCGCTCCTCCGGAGCTTGAATTCGATTTGAACCGATTTCTACAAAGATTTTGCGCCTACGGCGCTGTCAAACCCCGCGTTCGGCCGGCAGAGGACTGCGTAGCCTTAGCGATGCGGGATGCGCGCGGCGCCGGAAACCAAATCGATCTAAATATCCCAGACCCCGATCGCAAGCCATCACCGCCTGCCTTCACAATTCAACCGCACGGCTACAATTTTTCTAAAAATGATCTTAGCGCTCCCAGATGCTTCTCGTAATGCCGCCAGCGTTCCAGGGCGCGCTGGTAAATCGGCTGGCGCACCTGCCACTGGCTCGCGGTTTCCACGGCATAACGATTCGTGTGCGGCGTCAGGCAACGCTCATCCCATTCGAGCCCCAGAAACCCCAGCGCCGCGCGCGCCGTCGCTTCCGTGTGCAAGATCATGTCCTCGTAACGCACCTCGATCATTTTGAGATGGGGAATCGTCCGCCAATGTTCCATCAAGCGCGCATATTGCCCAAAGAAATGGCCGATGTTGCGCAGGTCAAAGCAGTAGTCCAGATGCAGTGGAAACCGCTGGAAATAGTTGGACAGGCACGTGTCCAGCGGATGCCGGGTGCAGTGGAGAATCCGGGCCTGTGGAAACAGCAGCGTGATGAGCCCCAGGTGCCGGAAGTTCAGCGGATTCTTGTCAATCACGTGCCGGATCTCCGGGCGCTGCTCCGGGCTGAAATCGCGGCGCAGCCGCTGCTCGTAACCCGTGATCACCTGCGCCGCCGCCGCCGCGCTCAATTGCCGCGCCGCCGCCGGATAGACCGCGCCGCCGGGCGTCTCCGACCCCAAGCCCATCGCCAAATCTCCCAGTGTGGACAATTCGCCCGCCGCGCCGATCGCCGGATGATTCGACAGCATGCTGGCCAGCAGCGTCGTGCCCGATCTGGGCATGCCCACAATGAACAACGGCACGCCGCTCGCCGACGCATGCGCCGACGGCTGCGCCAGAAACTCCCGGCTGAAAACCTCGATGGTGGCGTCGGTCATGCTCTGCACCAGCGCCGGATTGTAGGCCACCCCGGTGTTGCGGATTTCATTGGCCCGGCGGAAGCAATCAAACGCGTCGTCGTATCGGCCACAATCGTCCAGGATTTTGCCCAGGCTGAAATAGAGATGTTCCCGGTCGCCGGGCGCCAGCCCCGGGCGGTCCAGCAGTTCGCGAATTTCCCGCACCTCGGCGCCCTCCGCGCTTTGATAATTCCGGAGGTTCACCAGGTTGAACAGCGGATCGGGGAAACCGGGCTTCAGACGGGAAGCCGCGAGGAACATTTTTTCCGCCTCCGACAAGTTGCCCAGGCTCATCAGGATCACCCCCCGGTTGTTATGCGCTTCGACGTGATTCGGATTGAGCGCAATCACTCGCTCGAAGCAGGCCAGCGCTTCGGCATACCGTTTCATTTCCTGCAGCAGCACCCCGCGATTGTTATACGCCTCCGCGTGGTCGGGTTTCAAGGCGATGGCCCGCTCCAACGCGGCCAGCGCCTCCTCCGGCCGGCCCAATCGCTTCAAGGTGATGGCGCGGTTGTAATGCGCGTTGGCATAGCCGGGCTTGAGCGCAATGGCCCGGTCATAACTGGCCAGCGCCCGGGCATACTGCTTTAATTGTTGCAGCACCGCGCCGCGGTTGTTGTGGCCCTCGGCGTAGTCCGGCGCTCTCGCCAGCATCAGATCGTACAGCTCCACCACCGCCTCGAAGCGGCCCGCCCGATGCTCCTGGACCGCCAGCACGTTGGCCGCCGTGATGGTCAGCCGTTGGCCGCGCCAGCGTATCGTTGGCTCCTGTCTGGTCGTTGGTCGGTTAATGCCCTGTTTTACCATCCTTTTTCCTTCAACTCAAAAACTTCCGCGCAGTCGAGCGGGTTTCCAGCGCCAAAGGCGCGGCCCCATACCAGCCTGGGCCAGCGGCCCAGGTTCTTGAACGCGCACGATGATAAGGGCTGAAGGCCCGTCCCATCGGCGCACCACCCTATTCCCCGTCACGCCCCGCCTCACGGCGATGACGCCGACTCCAAAGCCTGCAACTGCGGGCCCATCATGCTCCCCAGCCGGCCGCCGGCAACGTAGAGCACCACGCCAAAACCGATGATCGCCAGGATCAGCGCCAGAAACAGCCAGAAATGGTGCGTCTCGAATCGCTTCAGCGTGGTGGCAAAGGCCACCAGCGCAAAGAAGGCCGACACCACCACCACCGCGTCCACGCTGGCGCGCTGCCAGTAGCTGCCGCCCAGATGCAGCCACATCCCGAATTCATCGAACGTCAGGCCCATCGCCACCCCGTACAGAAGCGCGGTGATCTCAGCCGCGCGCCCGGTCGGCCGCTTGAACACGCTGTAACCGCCCACGCCCGACAACATGAAAATTCCGTAGTTCAAATGATGCACGTGCGTCCCGCCCATGAAGAAATACAGGTTCGGCATCGCCTTGGCCATGATCAGGAACACAAACACCCGGGCCAGGATGAATGTCATGAGAAATCCAAACAGCGACATCCGCGCCAGTTGATGCGCCGTCTCGCGGCGGTGGTGAAACTCGGTATACTCACCCATAAAGGACGGCAGGCTTATCACCATCCCCTACCCGTGTCAACCCCGCACCCGTTTGATCACGGCGGCCACCGCTTCGTCAATCTTGACCAATTGCACCGCGCCGTCGCGCGGCTTGATTTCCACCTCGCCCTTGGCCAGCGATTTGTCGCCCAGCGCAATGCGGATCGGGAAACCCACCAGGTCGGCGTCCTTGAATTTCACGCCGGGCCGCTCGTCGCGGTCGTCCAGGATCACTTCCACGCCTTGGGCGGTCAGTTCGCCGTAAAATTTTTCCGCCAGTTGCATCGCCTGGCTGTCCGGCGCCACCGCCAGCGGCGTGATGCACACCTGGTAGGGCGCCACGCTCAGGGGCCAGATCACGCCGTCCTTGTCGTTGCATTGCTCAATGACCGCCTGCAAGGTGCGCGTGACGCCAATCCCGTAGCAGCCCATGACTGAGGGCTTGCGCTGGCCGTCCGCGGCCAGGAAGGTGGCGTTGAGCTTCTCACTGTATTTGGTGCCCAGCTTGAACACGTGGCCCACTTCAATGGCCCGGCGGATCTTCAGCGGCTTGCCGCATTTGGCGCACGGCTCGCCCGCGCCCACGGTGCGCAGGTCATGCCACGCCGTCACCTGGATGTCACGCGCGATGGAAACCTGCTTCAAATGGAAGCCGTCCTCGTTGGCCCCGGTGGTCATGTCGTTGGCGCCCTGAAGCCGCTCATCGGCCAGCACCGGCACGCCGGCCGGCACGTTCACGACCGCGCCGAGCGAACCCGGCCGGGCGCCGAGCAGCGGCACGATTTCCTCCGGCGTCGCGGGCCGCACCGCCACCGCGCCGGTCTTGGCGATGAATTTGGTCTCGTTCAACTGGTCGTCGCCGCGAATCAAAATGATCACCGGTTTGGAATCGGCGATATAGACGAGCGTCTTGATTTGCCGGTTGGCTGGCACGCTGTAGGGCGCCTTGCTGAGCGCCTCAATGGTGACCACGCCCGGCGTGGCGAATTTCTCCGCCGCCCCGCCCGCGTCGCGCGCCGCCGTCCGGGGGATCCCGCTGGTGGCCTTCTCGATGTTCGCCGCGTAGCCGCAGGCCTCGCAAAAAGCCACTTCGTTTTCGCCCGTCTCGGCCGGCACCATGAATTCATGCGAATAATTGCCGCCGATCACCCCCGTGTCCGCCTCCACCGGAAACGCCTTCAGCCCGCACCGCGCAAAAATGCGCGTATAGGCGTCGTACATCTTCTGGTAGCTGGCCATGGCGCCTTCATCCGTGCAGTCAAACGAATAGGCGTCCTTCATGATGAACTCCTTGGCGCGCATCAGCCCGAAGCGCGGGCGGATTTCGTCGCGGAATTTCACGCTGATCTGGTAAAAATTCTTGGGCAACTGGCGGTAGGAATTGATTTCGTTCGCGGCCAGCGTGGTGATGACCTCCTCCGCGGTGGGGCTGAGCACCCATTCCCGGTGGCCGCTGTCCTTGAGCTTGAACAGCACGCCGCTGGCGGTCTCGTAGCGGCCGCTCTGCTGCCAGATCTCCGGCGGCTGGAGCGCGGGCATCAGCACCTCCACGGCTCCGGCCCGGTCCATCTCCTCGCGGACGATCTGCTCGACCTTGCGCAAGGCGCGCAGCCCGAGCGGCAGAAACGTATAGACGCCGCCGGCCAGCTTCCGGATGAGGCCGGCGCGCAGCAGCAGCTTGTGGGAGAGGATTTCCGAGTCGGCCGGGGCCTCGCGGAGGGTCGGTATCAGAGTGTGTGTCCACTTCATGTGGCGGGGAATTTAACAGCAAAGGCACGCCGGCACGAAGATTTTTTTATCGGCTGTGCATGCGCATCCAGGCGCCCATGCACGCTGCGGCAATCCCGCGCGTCGGCGAGGGTGCGACTACGACGCAAACGGATTTTTTTTCTCCTTCGGCAACGCCCGGTTCAAGAACATCGGGCTGACAAAGAGGTAAATCCAGCCGAGGATCAGGTGCAGGCCCAACGCCAGACACAACTGCACCACGTCAAACCCGCCCAGGTCGTACAGCACCAGCGAGAGCGACATCAGCAAGGCTCCGGGCATGAGCGCCGCGCCGGCCAGCCGCCAGCTTGCGCCCGGGCTCAGATCGCGGTTGCCAAACCAGCAGACCAGCCAGACCGGCAGGGCATAGACCGTGGCCAACAACGCCCAGACCAGCAGCAGCGCCAGAAACGCGCCGATGGCGGTGAGGCCCAGAATGTCCGGCGCCCACGCACCCCAGGCCGGCCGCGCGTCGGTCTGATTGGTCGCGATCACGTAGCCGCGCGGATAATCAAACTCCGTCTCGCCAAACAGCGAAAAGAGGCGCACCGAGTCGCGGCCAAATTCAAGCTGGAAATCCGCCGGCGAACGCAGGGACCCGCCATGCTCCAAATCCACGCTCAGCGCCAGGATTCGGCCTTCCGCCAGCAAGACCGGTGAATCGTCCCGCCAATCCAGGTGGCCGGCGTGAATTTCACCCGCGTCGGGCAGTTGGCCGATCGCGGCGTTGATGGTTGGGAAAACCCCGTCGGACAGCAGCCACACGACCGCCGCCGCCCCCAGAAGCGCCACCATGGCCTGCACCACGAACAGCCGCTCAAACGAGGCGCGGGCAAACGCCGCCACGCCGCGCGGCGTGATGGGTTCCCAGGCAAAAGCCGGCTCCTTGAACGTGCTCACTTCAGGTCCTCGATAAAGTTTGGAAACCTGCGCTACGCCGGTTTTGCCTGCGTCCGCCAAACCAGCCACAGAAGATCCGGGCTAAACCGCTTACGGTTTGCCTGTCGCCGTCGCGGACGGCGGCGTCTGGCCGGCGGGCGGCGGCACCACCACCACCGGCAGCGGAAAGCGCATCTTCATGACGTCATCCACGTTTACTTCCACAAAATATGTGCCGCCGGTTTCAAACTTCACGTTGCCGAAAAACATCACCGTCGTCGCGCTCGTCGAGGGGTCCTTTAGCTCGAACTTCGCCTCCCCCTTGCTCACCACCGTGGTCTGGTCCGGCGCGATGATCCGCACGCTCTCGTTGAACTGGCCGATGCCGGCGGTCCAGCGGTTGAAGATGCAGATGCGCCCCGCAGTGATGGGCACCTGCGGCACGCGCAGAAGCTGCACCACGCCGATGAGAAAGAGGTTGCCGTTGACTTCCTGGCGGACTTCCTCGCAGAGCAGCGAGCATTGGAGATCGGGGAGAATACGGGTGGCTTGCATGATGTGTTTTTCGTTGATTGAATTGTTTGGTGATTGGATTGCATGCTGCCGGGTGCGGGGCCGGAGGGGTTCACCCGTCGCGCAGCGCGCGTCAGGTTTCGGATTTTAAGCTTTTCTCGGCCGCCCACACGGTGTTTTGCAGGAGCATGGCGATGGTCATGGGCCCCACGCCCCCGGGATTGGGCGTGATCCGGCCGGCCAGCGGCTGCACATTTTTGAAATCCACGTCCCCCACCAGTTTGGTGCCCGTCTTGGAGCCGGGGTCCGGAATGCGATTGACGCCCACGTCCATCAC
>Ga0316217_10006933_pt1 | contig 10991 bp, 14 predicted proteins | sample 1anoAmetaG_FD_203633 | JGI IMG/M metagenome (GOLD analysis project Ga0316217, IMG submission 203633) | Freshwater microbial communities from Trout Bog Lake, Wisconsin, USA - 1anoA | ecosystem: Environmental > Aquatic > Freshwater > Lake > Hypolimnion/Profundal zone | place: USA: Wisconsin... | reverse complement strand
TCGTATTGATGGCTCACAGGCAATGCGGTCCAGCCGAGCATTTTGATGATTTTGTTGCTAGTCAGAAAGATAACGTCCTAAATGTCTTGTTGCGTACCAGGGGAACTGCTTGATCGCTGACAAACAGGCCATCGATTATTTTGGTGATGTTGTATTCCGCCATACTCTTTTATTCTTTGCTATAGCTTAATTTCTAAAATTCTAAGTTAGCAATCAAAATAATCGCAAAACTAATATAAACTGTCAATCAACTTTTCTTCCTTCCTGCACCAAATTGAGCTGTTTCCCGTCCACAAGCTCAGAACCAGGTCAGGATCCAAACGAGTACCCAACGGGCATGTAGTGAATATTTGTGATAGTGCTAGTAATCTTGGATAATTATTGATTTGAAAACTTTTTAAATATGAATACATAGTACTTGAAAAATTTCATCAACATTAAAGAGAAAAACAGATAGGCTTACGACTCCTATCTCGCGAAAATACAGCAATAGTTTTAGAAGCTAAAGGCCAACCATCACTCCAACCAGGCCATTAAGTTAGAGTCTTAGCTCCGTGCTGCCCGAGACCACAAGTCCCTCAAAAACAAAGACAAGCAGCCCATCTACAAATGTAAGCACCATCTCATTCAGACCTTGTCGAGAGAAACACCCAAGATTTCAACTTCCTCAGCCCCAATAATAATGTAGAACTCAGACTCATCAAACTAACCAAGACCAATCTCGACGATTTCCAGCTGAATTGGCAGTAGGTGTGGTAGAGATTACTCTAGAAATATCCGGAACTGCCAAGCGTGAGGCTTTATAATGACCTCTCCGACTTTCTCAAGATAGTCAGGCACCTCTACGCCACTGATAATGCCTTGAGGGTAGTGAACTATTTCATCGAAAGACACTCTCTGAACGCAGATAACCTTTGCGGGTTCATTTGTAGTTTTGTCAACATCAACATCAAGACTCCAAAAGAGATAGTCGTTACTTACATCTAGCGATTACTTGAACTTTACCATCTCAACCAGATAAAAGCCAGTGATTTGCTCATCATGTATCTCAATGCCGCCAAAAACCATCACAGCTTCATCCCTTAGCAAATACATACGGAGCTCAGTAAAATACTCCTCTACTCTCTTGCCACTCCCAGCTCTGAAAAGAAGGACTCAATCTAATCCAAATTCAGCACTCAGACTGCTAACTTGCTCTAAAGGATAATCGGAAGTGCCAACTCATATTCCTTAACTCTACTTAACCAAGTTTTCCAACTTATCAAGAATTTTATCAGACCTTTCTAAGACTCCAAAAAGCCTCTCAGGTTTTTATGCATCTTGTTGATTAACCTATCCAAAAGAGTTGAAACGGAGTAAAACACACGAGAAAAATTAATCAAACTGAAGAGTAAAGAAGAAAAACGCTTAAAAAACGAGTCAAAACAGAAAAAAGAGGAATAGTAAAGTGCTGTGACGATTGTCTAAACCTAGTAAAAAAAGCCATAAGGGTAGGTAAAAAGCCCATCCCTACTAGCTGACGAAAAGCAATCCTAAAAATAGTAGTAAGAGTAAAGCGAATCCGAGTAAGAGTAGTAAAACGACAGTGATGAAGAATAGCAAGAGAACAAAGTCTAGCAACTGATGAACATGTAGCTCTAGATATAAGAGGCGCCAGTGGAGAAGACAAACAACCTTCAAAGTAAGATACTGAAATTATAGAGCTTGCTCAAGAATCATGTCACTGATGATATCAAGAGGGCTTTCAAGTAGTTTATTGGCCAGCATCTAGAAGAAATCTTTTACGTCAACAGCAAAAAGATTGTGAATCGCCTGCTCAAGTAGACTTTCAAGTTTTACCCTGAGTTCATCCCTCAGTCGCTTGTTATCCTTGAGAAGGCTGGCAACATCCCTCAGATCAACTAGGACGGCCTCATTAGCAATATCAAGCAAATCGCCAAATTCCTCTTCTCCAAAGATATCATCTCCTCTGCCACCTTTTTGGACAACATACTCAAGACACTCAACAAGGTTCAACAAAACCGCAGAATTACTGATGTCTGGCAAATCATCGCCACTTTCATACAAAAGATACCTTTGCTGGATGACAAGGATATGGAAAAAGTGGATGATACGACCAAAGAACAATTTGAGAAGAAGTTTGGCCAAAGCCATGACTCATTCTACGAAAACTACAGTGAGCTTGTGTTTGAAAGTTTGAAGAGATTGTTTAGCGAAAGCGAACATTACGATTCCTCAACGTCGATTACGATAGAAAGGCACATCCTTGATCTTCTTGCGAATTCCTACCCTTTCTATAAAAAAAGAGTAATCCGATAAATGTAAGAGCAAATCATTGAAAACAGTAATAAATTTTTGATTACTATCTTCCACTCCGGAGTAAAGCCTAGCAGCACCTTCGAACAATCCCTGAGAGAGATGATAGATAATAGAAACATTGAGAGTTAGGAAAATTTGAATCTAGACATAAATGTTAACCTAATCCTGAGCATCGAAATGGATATAGAGTCTATTAAAACCTTGGTCAGAAAATACAGCAAAAAGAACAACTTCAAGTTCCTAAGGCAATGTATGATCAATCTAACAAACTACAACCTAAACTTCGACCCTCTTTCTTCTTCTTTAGAGTATTTTGAGAAAAAACCTACGATCACTCTCACACAGCAACCAACTTTTGACTTCGTGCAAGACAAAATTTTGTTGGTTTATAACTATGCCTTTTAGCTTATTGACTAAATCCATTAATAATTGAAGTAGTTTGAAGAGAAACAGTTAAAAGGTCTCAATTAAACTGAGCTAGTTCTGCAGGTTTACAACTCAAAGTAAAGTACCTTCAAAAACATGAAAGTGGAGAAGAGAAAACTCATAAACGAATTGCTTTAGATTTTGAAGCACATTCTTTAGAATTTGTTTCATTAGTTCGAGCAATTCAACCCTGTTACTAATACTATTGACTATAAGCCTGCCCCCTACAATAGGTAGTCTTTTTTATCTAACCCCAAGTTTCTTGAAATTATCGATAATTTGGTTTACAACTAGATTTTCCTGCATGACCACAATATCATGCGAAATCTCACTGAAATCGTTGTAAATTAGGTGTTTTTCATGTATAGACACCAGATTAGGCTAGAGAAAGATATCCTCAAGAAGTATACCAAGAAAAACACTAAGGAATAACTCCCCGGAGAGAGTAATCTTAACTATACTAACAACATTTTCATTACAAAAGCAAGAATTGCCCATTTTTCTGTGCTATTCAACCGCTACAAAGAATCAGTGAATATTGAAGGAATTACTGAGCAAATAAAAATACTGCTGATCGCACCAAGCAATGAGAAAAGCTCAATAGCCAACAAAATCCTAGTCAAGAAAAGCAAAACCTTGTAATAGTAAGCAGAGCTTCTGGTATCTCTTCTCAGTAATTCTTTAACTTCAAGGTTTTATTACTAGAAAGTTCTTCCTTTGTTTGCAGAGTTTTTTACTACTGGCTATGTCTTCAATTCAACACAGATTTTGAGGATAATAAATGCTTACCTGCCTTTAATACAATCTTAAAACATCAAAATAAAAGACCAAGCTTTGAAATCTTTTGATAAATTTTTGAAAACCATGCACAAAGATGTAATGATTGGCCCAGTTGAGCAACAACTCAGAGAATACGCAAAGAAGGAGAAATATGAGCTAATTTGGATCATTACTGTGCTAATAATTCTCAAGGACGGCAAAAGAGAAACATCTATTTAGTAGTATCAAAAATATTTGAGAGATTACTTAAGGGAGTTACAACCTTTGATTCAATCTCCCATAAGAATTGTAAGGAGATTGTCTCTTTTTGCTTATTCTTTCTGCATCAGGAAACTAAGGCAATCAATAAAACGCTATTAAAATGTAAGCTGTTCTGTATAAAAATACTCAAAACCGAAGACTATTCATTAACTGTTTTAAACGGGCTATCTCAGAGAATAGCACATAGATCACCCAGGCATCGCCAATAAGCAAATTCTTAAAAAGCAAGCTCCTTATACTTCATTTGTAGCTAAAAGCTAAGTAAAAGATGCACTTTATGAGTAAATAGTCAAAGAAAGTTTTGCCTTTTTGTTGGATAGACCTGAAGAAGGTCAAAAGGTTCTGAAGCAGTTCCATACTGATATGGCAACCTCAATCTAAGAGGTGATATCTATGGCCCAAGGTAAAAAGCATGATTTGGGCTAGATAGCTATAAAAAATTTGGAGGGATGCTATGTTTCAACTTTGTTGAGGAATCTTCACTTTGATAGATATGAGCTCTACTTCGGCGAAAGATTCTTCAGGTATCTGTTTGACAGAGATGCAGCTGGCTATGATTTGGCCTTTTTCAAGCTAACTCGCTAAGATGTTGAAAAGATGTTGGTAAATCTTTAAGGATATGACAATCAATCTCTGTACTTCATCTATACGGTCAATGTTTTGGTAGCCTATGAAAAACATGCGTAGAAAATCAGCTTGGAGGCCAAGAATGAAGTTTAGAAGTTTTGTATCAAAGTGATAACTGAGATAATTTATAAGGGTTCAGGTACTGTGTTTAAGAAGTTGAACATGTTGCTATCTAAAAGCTAAAACAAAAAGAAGCTGGGTTTTATAGTCAACTACCTCTCATCTTTGATTCAAAAGAAGGAAAAGGTCTCAAGAGCCTCACAACTTTTACTGTCACTGAGTGAAGAAAATTATACTAAGTACACTGAAACTGCGGAATTCATCTTATCAGAAAAAGTGGAGATCAGTCATTCGTTTATCAATACCATCATTGGGTCAATCATCTCTCTCCCTGAAAAGTATATGATAACTGCTGAACAAGCCCAGCTTTTCGGCATTTTGGACGTAGCTCGCGAGCTATAACTCAAAAGCATCCAAAGATTGGTGAGTCAATAGACCTACATGTTAAACACTTAACCCTTCAACATCTATCTAAGAACAACTCTTAAGAACTATATCTAGTCTATCAATCAGCCCAACACAGACGACGAAGCCTTGAGGTAGCAGAAAGAACTGATCAAAGCGACCTACAGCATCGCTACCAGTGCCATTACATCATACTGCCAATTCTACGAGACCAAGGAAACAGTGAACAGCATAACCAACCTTTTGTAGCTGGTCTTCAAACTGTTCTAGTGCAAAATGTAGCTTCTAGTTGACTTCAAGCAACTTGATGATGCCATCAGGAGTCTCCTCTCCAACAAGTACGATCATATCGCCAACTTTGAGACCATCTTGGATTGCATTATGTCGCAACTGCAGAAGCTGCCCATCAAAAGGCAAGCTGAAATCCTTAAAATCATCACTAATCGACCAGGGAATTTCTTGTTTGTCTCCTCTGAGTTTTACCATCGCTTCTTGTCGAAGATAATTGATTACGAAGAGCATTCAATGATCTACAAAGAAGTTTTACTCTCCCTTTCCACAATCCTTGCATATGTGCCTCTCCAATAGGCAGAAATAGAAAAGATGTCAAAAAACTTCAACAAAGGACAAACCCTTTTGCTCTACCAAGGCTATCTTTTATCAACCCAGGAGATAGGCTCAAAGCTAATAGAGACAGTGCTTTCAGGAAGCGGACGTTAGCGCAGAAACGTATTCTGCAAAGAGATGCTTCAACTGCGAGGGAAGCGATAGTACTTGGATGACGAATAGAAGTACCTGCAATGGAAGGAAGTCAAGCAATACTCCAACCCCTATCACTACCACGCTTGATCTTTAATCACTTGTCAATATACCTATTAACCAGTACTTCTGCCCACGATATTTTACGATCTTCATAGAATCTCCAGTGATTGGTTATGAATTGTTTTTTTTGCGTCGGACTGCATTATAATACATACATACGAAGACATGAATAGTAGATCATGGGTATCTTTATTTGCCCTAGTTGCCACTACTTGCTGCTTTTCTCTGCAGGGAAACTGGACTCTGGCCAGCAACCCCAAGATACCGGCAGTCGGCCCTCCAATCACCCTCTAAATAACAGACTACATCTTCATGAACCAGACCCTCCTCCAGAAACTATCTTTCAGAGGCTGCAACCAAATGCTCCTGCAAAGCCAGTTCACCTAAAACAAAGTTTTCATCAACCCTAGCTCATACTATGTGACTCCCATCCCTGGGCTTGATTGCAGCACTCTCAAAGTCAACCCTCTTGATGCTGTTTTTCAGGGCTTGGCTAATGTCTTTTACTTTGACATTTTTGTAGACGTGCTCAATTTCAAAGATCCCTTAGGCAATGTCATTTTCAGTTTCAAGAGAATCGTCAGCACTCAAAATGTGGATATCAGCGGTGTGTGGAGTATGAGCCAATACGGAAACACACGAACTTCCCTCTCAGTTCAAATCTCCAGCAGCCAAATAACCCTGTGCCAAGGCTACTCAATCTACAACTATAGCTTCCCCTCAAAGAACGCCATCCAGCTGACCAAAGTTAAAGACACCTGCCCCTCCCAAAATCTGAGTGATGCAATCAACGCAGTGAAGTACTATCGGTTGTTTAACGGAGTGCTGGATCTCTATGATAAGAATGTTGTGTTGGTTGTGTAGATGGCTTACAGTACTGCCTATGATCCCAATAAACCCATCTTCTCGCCAGTGGCTGCCTCGACCAACAGCACTTCTCCATCTCCACCACCTCCTCCTAGCAAAACCAACCAATCCATCAACAATTCCTCCTCTCCAAGCAATTTGGGAGTATCAGCCAGCAACCTTACAGGCAACTGGTCAATCGTAAGTCTTTTCAACATCCCCTTCCCCAAAACACCTTACTATCTCCTCTTCTCCAACTCATCTATCGTCCTCAATGGAGGATGCGATACTTACACCTACCAATACACTCTCAACCCTGCAACGCAGCTCATCAGTCTTGGCAATTCCACCAAAACTAACAAATCCTGTGCCGGTAGCGATGATCAGCTCTTCGTCTCAGGTATCACCAAAATGTATAAATACCTCGTTTCCAGCAATGCTTCAGCCTACAGTCTCATCTTCTTTGACCCAAATGGAACCCCAGGTTATTCCTTGTCCCTCAAAATACCTCCGGTTTCAACCCCAAGCACTCAAAAAGCAGCCATCGATCCTTTCGCCCCAGGTCAGGCACTGATGCTGCTTCTGCAAAGAAGAGATCTCGCGAGAGCCGTTGCCAAAATATCTGCAAATTCGATAACCTTTACTCTTTGCAACACTATCACCCATACCTTCAAAGTAGACAGCCCAGGCAAAAGCAAAGGCGGCATAACCATATCAGGTGGTGCAACAACCAAAAACCCAAACTGCGGCCAATCAAACGACCGAATCTACATCACAGCCCTCAACTCGGCAGTGTCCTACTCCTACGACCCCAACGCCAACACAATCGTACTAAGCAACAAAGCCGGAACCTAGGTAGTCACCTTCAACCGCACATGATAGTCCTAATGTTTTAATTCGCATTTGCGTGGGTATTTGAGGTGTCGAAATCTGTGGGGTTGGGTATTCTGGAAGAAGTGAATTACGGTGGTTTGGTTATATATTATACAGATGATATTCACCTTGCCTGTCATTGTCGCCTTGCTTATCACTGTGGTTGCGTGCTTTCTGATGCTGTAGCCCTAAACCCTGGCCAAAATCAGCCTCTAAGACAAGATAATGCGCAACTAGTTCAAATCCTCCAAACACAAATGGGACCGTTCATAGCAGAAGTCGTTCTACTTCTGCTACCTCTGCAACAAACTGACCAACGGTCTCTTCTCAGACATCTTGGAGTGCAGGAAGTGCGGGATCATCATCCACAAAATCTGCAGGTCGTCATTGTCTAACTCAGGTTCACCAAGCTACGCAAGCCGGATTGTAAGTATATCGTCGCCAAAAATAATGCCACTAAAATATACCACCAATGGCGGCAGTGCAGCTACATCGCCAGCGCCAAATGCTCCGTCTGCTCCTAGATCTGCAACGGCATCTAAAACTACACCTGCCTCTGGTGCGGTAGACTAAAGCACAACAGCTGCAACGGCTAGACCATCGAATGCGACTTCGGACCCCTCCGCAAACACATCCTCGAACCCACCGAAATCAAATGCAACTCCATCAATTTCACCACCAATGCCTTCAAATCACTGAACCGCATCAAAAGAAGCATCAGGGATAAGACCTCAGGCAGCTAGGACCACGATTCGGACGAAGACAACAAAATCAGCATCAACTGCGACCCTTCGAAGCAGATCGTGGTGGTGCTGATCAACAAGAAGTCGGGCGGGCAAGCGGGCAGCAACTTCATCAAGGCGTTTTATCGCATACTCAACCCTCTCCAGGTGATTTCGATCCTTGACGAGGGACTGTAAAGTATCTAGTTGGCTATTCAGAGCTCAAGATATTCGAAGACGTGCCTAACCTTTTTCTGCTGATCGCCGGTGGAGACGGCACCATCTGCAGTGTCCTCAACTACGTCAAAACCATACCCAAGTGGGCCAAGAACAACCCCCCCGCAGCCATCATCCCTCTCGGCACCGGCAACGACCTCTCCCGCGCACTGGGCTGGGGCGGATGCGCATAATAATAAATCAACGCCGCAGAGGTGCTAATGGAGTACTTCTCTGCCGGTAAAACCGAGCTGCTGGACCGCTGGAAGATGACCATCAGCGGGGAATAAAACAGAGAGTTCACGATCTACAACTATCTGGGGATCGGCCTCGACGCCAAGATATGCAAACATTTCCACGAAATCCGAGAGAAGTACCCGCAACTGTTCTTCTCGCAGTTCAGCAACAAACTGATCTACACGCAGATCGGCTCCATCGACATCTTCAAAAACAAGGACGAGAATCTCAACCTATCCGCCATATTCACTATGTAGATCGACGGCAGAGAGGTCAACATCGAGGGCTACGAAAACATCATTATCTTGAACATCAACCACTGGGGCGGAGGAGTCACTGAGCTGTGGAAACCCAGCCCTCAGCAGAACTTGCACAAAGATTCGCATAGTGACGGCATGCTGGAAGTGCTGGGTCTGACTGATATTCTGCACATGGGACAGGTGCAGATCGGCATGGACGAGCCCTTCCAGGTAGGCCAAGGCCACGTATTAGTGCTACGCTCGAAATGCGATAACAAGATAATCCCGCTACAGATCGATGGCTAGCCAATGGAATTCATCACTCCGTTCGAGATCGTGATCGAGAGGAAGGATCAGGTCAACATGCTGGCCACTACTCCCACCGACAGCGGCCGGATCATCAACTTCCTGAAGCTGGCGCTGAAGGAACAGATCATCGACGAGAAGCAGTTCGGAGAGCTTGCCGCGCTCACCAAAAAGGCAGCTCTGCAGTGATATTACTATGTATAAATAGAATTATAAATAAAAAACCGCATGGATTTGGAAGCACTCACTCTGCTCAAGGTGATGCTGGTCGCAGGGCTCGCCTGGATCAGCATGTGCAAAGTCCGGCGGATGCAGACCCGCTAGAGGGAAATATAGGACCGGCAGAAGTGGGAGCTGCTCCAGGACATGTCCATTATCTAGACAATCAAGCGCAAGGGAGAAAGCTCCCTGAGCACTTCGGTCGCCTCCAAGCCGGACATCAACTACGAGGACTATAGCAATATTTACGATAAGTTTTGGGCTGAGGATAATCTCAATCAAGATCACGATAATCGCATCGACATCGAGGAGCCTCAGCCTGGCAAGAGGGCTGACGAATAACTACCTCAGCAGTAGTCCAATACATCCATAAAAGAACCCATCCAGTGTCCGCAAACTTAACAACTGTTGGTAGACCACCATCGTGTTAGTTGCTAAAACTAGTCAACAAGCCACAAAAAAGCAAGTACCAAACCCGACCGCCTTTTCGACCGGTCTAAACCCAGAGCCAGCCTATTGAGGTGCAGGCTGTCCTGCAGGAAGAAGGGCAGCACAAGCAAAAAGGCAATCGTGAAGATGCTGAAGCCCAGATCAAGACTCCACAGGATCAAAGAATAATCCTGTGATTAATGAGTCCACTTTTTGCTGAACATGATTTATTTTCATTTGAAATAGACAATCCGCTGAAATTAGCAAAGATACTTTGGACCAATTCGTACTTCATTAATATTATATTCTACTGTTCACCCCTTTTGGCCCATTGGCTAGTCTATAATGGCATTAGACAGGTTAGCAAGATGGGTTGATAAGAAAATCATTTTATGTCGAATTTTATACCATACAGTTTCTAGCTGAGTTCCCACAATCTCTGTATTTCCTTCTTGTCGTTGCCCAGAGGGTTCATCTCCTTCAGGGCGGTGTTGCTGTCGTAGTAGGCTCCGCTTCGGATCTCCTCGAATTTGACTCTCGACAGGAACAAAGATGTCCTCGCTCCGGCCTCATTGTCCACATACAGGCAGCAGCAGAAGCATTTGAAGCAGGTGATCCCAGAAACGCCTGTGCCGAATTCAGAGTCCACTATCCCGGGATGCAGGGAGGCTGTTTTGATGTGCTTGTGGCTGCTGAGTCTGTCGGCAAGGGCTGAGGTGAACATCACGTTGGCCAGCTTGGACTTGGTATAGCTGTTGAGTGAGCCCCAACTCTGGTCACACTTGGGGTCATTAACCAAAGACTCCGAAGCCTGGAAGTGTCCAGCCGAAGACAAGTTGAGGATCCTGGCCTCACTGCTTTTGTTGATGATGGAGAAGAGCAAGTAGGTGAGATAAAAGTGGCCGAAGTGGTTGATGGTAAAGGTCATCTCCACTCCCAACTAGCTAACGGCCTTCTCGTTGAGAATCAACCCTGCGTTGTTGATGAGTATATCCAGCTGTGAAAATCTGCTGGTCACGTGCTCCGCGAAGAGTTCCACCGATCTCCTCTTGGAGAGATCCAGCTCGAAACTGGTGATCTAGCCTTTGGAGTTGGGACGGGAGGCGATGATGGACTTGACCGCTTCTGTGTTCTTGGCGGTGTTTCTGCTGCCGATGATGATGCGGTGGCCGTCGGCGTAGAGCTCTCGGGCGGTTTCCAGCCC
>Ga0316217_10006931_pt1 | contig 10995 bp, 11 predicted proteins | sample 1anoAmetaG_FD_203633 | JGI IMG/M metagenome (GOLD analysis project Ga0316217, IMG submission 203633) | Freshwater microbial communities from Trout Bog Lake, Wisconsin, USA - 1anoA | ecosystem: Environmental > Aquatic > Freshwater > Lake > Hypolimnion/Profundal zone | place: USA: Wisconsin... | reverse complement strand
GTTAGTTGCTGTTTCGACTATATCGTGAATATAAGAGAAGCAAACGAGGCCAATTCGTTATCCAAATCTCAACCTGCTTTCGTGGTTGCCTTTTAATTTTGATTACCAGATATTACCGAATATCCGAGTTATCCGATTCCCAATAAAACTATGTTGTCCCTACATTATGAAGCCGACCTTCTTGTAACCCAAAGTCAAGACATAACTAATTAACTGGATATGCAGATTGTTCCACCCGAGTAGCTATCAGTTGTGCATTGATGATATGTGGACTAATAGTATAATTGCCGTTAGTTTTAATTTGAATGCCCAAAGTGCCATTCGACACTCAGCCGTGGGTGACCCCCTACGTCAGCGAGGAGGAAGTCCTCGAGATAAAAACAGCCTTTGACTTGTTCGATTTGGACCACGGAGGTTCAATCGACCCCAAAGGTACTCCCACCTCAAGTTAGAGCTGAAGTAGGCTATCAATTCGCTGGGGATTGAGGCCAAGGCCGCAGCAGTGTACCAGATGATCGCCGAGCTGGATTCCGATGGCAGTGGGCAGATAGAGTTCGACGAGTTTTACGAGATGATGACGCACAAACCTAACGAGCAGGAGTCGAAGGAGGAGATTCACAAAATATTCATCATGTTCGATATCCACAACACAGGTAGTTTTTGGGTGAGTCAGGGTACATCGGGCTGAAGGAGTTGAGGAAGATCTCCAAATAGTTGGGAGAGCTCACTGATGACTATTTCCTGCAATAGATGATCGAGAGGGCAGACTTCGACCACGATGGGATGGTATCTGAGTAGGAATTCTATAACTTGATGACCAAAAAGACCTCCTGATCATGCATCTACTCATTCTTGCCTCACACTATTCATACCCTAGACTACCAGATCACCATCTCAGATATAGTCCCTCCGCATCGACTCATTCATTGAGAAATTTTAAGATTTATTCGCTCTTGGTCTGTTGACTCATTAATAGTAAAACATATCTTTGCCTATGGGTAGCTTTCAACATCTCGGCCCTTGCCCCTGTTCCTGGGCATTTGGCCATTTTTATTGACCCAACGATGAGATATATTTTTGCTGCCCAAAGCAGCAATAAGTCTGCCAGTAGAATTCTATAAAAGCCACTCTATAAATTATTAATGAAATATCTATTTATCCTCGCAACTCTGCTGCTGCTGGCCTCGGCGGCCCCCGCAGAAGATGAGGTCGATTTGCTCGTCCCAGGCTACGTCAACCACCGCTGGTATTCAGGTTAGTCTGCTCTTATTCAGGGTTCCTTGAATTCGATACTGCGTCCTTCCACTATGTCTTCTTTGATTCGCAGAGTGACCCCGATAACGATCCGCTTGTCCTTTGGCTCAACGGCGGGCCCGGCTGCTCCAGCCTGCTTGGTATGGCCTACTAAAACGGGCCCTTTACCTTCGCGGAAGGCACTACCAATTTCCAAATCAATCCATATGCCTGGAATATGAAAGCCAACTTGCTTTACCTCTCCTCCCCTGCGGGTGTCGGATTCAGTGTGTCCAAGATTGGCAACCTGGCGAGCAATGATAGTGCCTCTGCCATCGACAACTACAAGGCTCTGATCGCCTTTTTCAACAAATTCCCCAACCTCAAAAAAAATGATTTCTACATCACAGGAGAAAGCTACGCAGGGATCTACGGTCCGTATCTGGCCAACTAGATCGTAAAGAGAAACAAGCTGCCCTCAACCGAGACCAAGATCAAGCTGGTCGGAGTGATGATCAACAACGCCTGCACAGACCCAAGGGAGTGCTACGAACCTGGCAATGACCTCAACATGGGCATCTACCAATACGAAAATCTATTCGTGCATGGCTTCTACACTGAAAACTAATACGACTTTATCAAGGCTGCCTGCATCTTGGGCTATAAGAGTCCAGGTTGCGTTGATCTTAGAAAAAGGATGGATGCCAAATTCTACGCCACTAATACTAGTATGCTCAATCTGTATGCTAAGTGCCTCTATCAGAAAACTTCAGATACTGTTGAGGAAAAGGGTTACGTCAGAATTGCCCATGGATCGGCTCCTACTATGGCTGATGGAGTCATCTGTGAGGATATGTACGGAATAAGCCATTTCTTCAACCAGGTCAGCATTCAAAGCAAGTTCCATGTCCCTTACTCCAAGTTCTAGGCCTGCAGCGACACAGTGGCAGCCCTGTACAAAATGGACGAAAAGGCCAGCTACTGGCTGTACCCAGTCCTGATGAAGGAAGGCATCCGTTTGTGGGTCACTTCTGGTGACATTGACAACAGTGTGCCCATCACAGGCACTATTAACTGGATAACGAAGTTGAGAGATGAGTTTGGTATTCCAATCGTTGATCAGTGGAGAGAGTGGTGGGTGCCGGGCATCCATAAGCATGAGGACCAGGTGGGAGGAATGGTGTGGAAGTTGAGGGGAATGACCTTTGCTTCAGTGAAAGGGGCTGGTCACATGATGCCCAAGGACAAGAAGAGAGAGGCGGCAGTTTTGTTGAAAGCTTTTATCAATAACGAAGATTTGCCTGAAAATCCCAACCCATGATAATTACATCATACAAATGACTTTCTACTACTACACAAAGCATTAGTCTGTCCAATCCTTCATTTTGTGTCGCATATGATGATCCAATATGAGGGAGAAGACTTCTTAACTAGCTCAGCCATATAATAATTTTTTGATGAGTCACAATACCCAAATCATCAATAAGTACAAGCATCTAACCATCGAGCAGTTCAAAGATATGTGCTTCCGAGGTCAAGGACAGGTCAACCCCAACGCCCCACTGTGGCATCCTCATCTCAACCAATCTCGTTAAAGGATTTTGTAACAAATGGAGGCGCACTCCTTGAAGCCGCAGATTATACCATAAATAATGATTAGTAGACAAAAGTATGAGATTTTGCAGAGGTAGCATCGCAAGCAACAATCTGCACCCAACAATCATCCATGACAACTGCACTCAAGAACCTATATGATAATTCGGAAGAAATAGATGTTATTTAGCAAACATAAACAAACAATTTGCTTATCAAGACGCCTGCAGAATATTTGTTGTAATCGTGCCCTTTTTTATTTAATCATAGCTCAAACTAGGACAGGGTGTTTCTTATATTTTTGAATTGCAGCATCATTTGATTGTTATAGGTTTCACAAATTGATGGATTAAGCTGAGCTCAGAGAACTCATCCCTCCCAAATAATAAAACCCCCTCCTCAAAAGAAAGCCCCTCAACCTCGGCAATAAATTTGTGCATCTCAAATCCCCAGAACACAATATCTAACTGGATGTAAACTTCCTGACCAAATCTACTCTGACAGTCCTCTTTTTCGCAGGAGAGTGGGTACCTTGATGACTATTTAGTGCAACATTTGCAAACCTTTCGTCACCCCATTGAAAGCCTTCTATGAGGAGGTGAATCTTTAGGATAAAAAAATTGAGATCATCTACGTTGGATTTGACAAAGTCAAAAAAGACTATGAAACCTTTACCCGTACGATGCCATGGCTTGGTCTCCCCTTTTCCGACGAGAAGATACCCAATCTCAAAGAATTCTATGATATACGATCAATCCCACGATTGATTCTACTAGACAGCAGAGGAGAGGAGGTACCGAACGACTGTCGCGGCGACGTCTATAATATGCACCCTGACGAGGCTCTCTAAAAATGGACACAGCTGAGACTCAGCCAATAGAAGCAGTACTTCTACGAAAATCCAGCCTGATCCAGCTTGTCCTTAGCATAAACTGTCTAAAATATCGGAAATGAGTATCATTTTGCGTTTACCTGCCGAATGGCCTCTTCTGCCACAGCCTCCTGGATCCCCATATCAAGTTGGCTTGTAAATCCGACGCATGAGCAGTTGATCTCACCTAGGATGTAGACGTCTTTCTTTTGGGCATCGTAGTCTAAGATGAAGTCGGCTGTCCAGATCAGAGGGGGTTCTTTTTAGTTTAGGGTGGTCTTGATTAGGTCTACCTTTGAGAGGAAGAAGTCCACTAATGTTTGCCATTTTTCGGGTTTGTCATATGTGTATTTGGCTCCCGAGAAGAGTGTTGCAGAAAAGGCATCAGCAGTGTCTGCTGGTTTTTTGTGTACAACGAAAATGGGTTTGGCACCAACCATCAGAATCCTTATTTCTCCTTCTTTGATTCTGGGCAAAAACTTCATATCAACTAACATTCCTTGGTCCCCGACGATGTATTGTTCGCAGAATTTCATGAAGTCCTCCAAAGTTCTATGCTCTACGTGATTATCCTTGGCTTCTGTGACCTTGACTTTTGTATCGAGGGGGAGAGAATCTCCAGCTTTGTAAGGCCTTTCATCTTACACCACTACTCTCCAAATCCCTTAGCCGGTTGATCCTCTATTTTGTTTGAGGACTCTCTCGCTGAAAGACAAAGATTTCGGGAAGCTTTTTTTGAAATCGGGGATGTCATAATACACATAGGTGTCTTAGGGTACTAGTCCAGTTTTATTGAGCTTAACTAGAGCAGATTTTGCACCAAAACTGATCATAGAGTCGGGATGGGTCATTCCTACTAGTCCTTTTTAGGATAGCTTTCTTAGAGTTTCAAAGTAAATCTTTTCGTTATCTGGCAAAGAACCAGGGTTCACCCTTCCTATGTACCCTGAAAACCTTTGTGATACATCGCTGAAGATGAGTGGTGCCTTATCGTTCTAGAATTTGACAACCTCAGCGTACCAGCCTTTGGCTTTGATGGCATTGATAATGGGAAGGGTGTCTTTCCTGTGGTCATCGCTTCCTTTGTCACTGCCTCCCACGGATTAGAAGACGCAGATAGCTTTTCTTTGTTTCAGTTATTCTTTCTCAATGCAAGGCCCCATATCTAATAAATTTAATGAGTTTGATAATTTCTTCCATTTCAACTTCCCAGGCTGTATAAAATTGGTTTATTGCTTTTAATAAAAAATCAAACCACTTCCAAGGATTGAGGTGAAGCACAAAACAAAGCAGAACTACACAATAGCTTTTATTATTGCTGTTTTTGTATTTAGAGGTAGAACTGGTTCTGCTTGAAGAAAGGCAGCATCAGTGTTGTGAATAGTGTTTATGCAAGAACTTGGGTGAACTTATGAAGGAAGATACGTAAGTCTGATGAGTGAGAACTTATAGAATATTCAACGAATTTATAAGCTAAATAGGGAAGATATTGTTTTTAGTGGTTCATAACTCCTTGCTAGAGTTTTCCGATAAATGTCCAGCTAAGACGATAAAAAACAAATAGCTATACAATTACTATCACACGGGTCACCCATTTTTGGGCAACCGATTTATTCAAATGGCTGAAAAAGAGCTGAAGGGCCAGATTAATTGTAGTTCTTCCCTTCTTACTTAAAGGATGCTAGCCCTAGCCCTTACAACACCATAGATAGATGAATCAAGCACAAAGGGTGGTGTTAATGATGCCTAAAAGCATGCTTTTGGCAGTTTGTTATTAGTAAAAATATGTTCAATCCAGGGATCGAACCTGGGACCGTCTGCGTGTTAGGCAGACGTGATAACCACTACACCAATTGAACATCTGAAATGATTCGGGGCGAGTGGGCTTAAGCCGACCACCCGTTGAGGCTAACCGACTCCCTATTATGTTTAGAATGAGTGATCACCTGAGTTATCTTTCGGAGAGCAGTCTCTCCTAGTAGCTGCTCACGCAAAAAGAACAGGAGCTACTCCCGCACTAACGTCAAATCAAACGCAAGAAGCATCATGTGGCCCCTCTTATCGTCAATTTGGCAGGTAGAACTCATTCGATCAAGATTGCAAGTATCCGATTGTCAGGCAGGTTGTGAAGGATTTGAAGTTTAAGAGTCCCAAGGATAGTCAGGCTTAGTGGGATCTCACCTGGACTGATAACATTGTAACGCCTTAGACTTTGGCCAGCATGAAGCCGCATCAAAAAATCAATCATTTTCCAGCAATGTTCAACCTTTCACGCAAAAACTTCCTGGCTCGCAACCTGAACAAAATGCAGAAATAGTTTCCCGACGCGTATAGCTTCCACCCTAAAACCTGGACCCTTCCTGCAGAATATAACTAACTTCGCCAGTACTTCTAAACCGCGAATAATCCAGTAGTTATAGCCAAACCTGAAGCAGGATGTCAGGGCAAAGGTATCTTTCTGGCTAAATCCATTGAGTAGTTCACCTTTGGAGAGCACTACGTGGTTCAAAAGTATGTGAAGAAGCCTTTTTTGATTGAAGGGTTGAAGTTCGATCTGAGAGTGTATGTTTTGGTGGCAGGCTGCGATCCGCTCAGGATTTATGTCTATAGAGAAGGACTTGCAAGATTTGCTACGGAACGTATATTTGTTCTAATTTAGCATACTGTTCTCCAAAAAAGGAAAACCTAAATAATCTCTACATGCACTTGACTAATTACGCCATCAACAAAAGCAGTTCTAAGTTCGAGTTCAACCAAAGTTCATAACGGATGGATATCGGCCATAAACGATCTTTGAGCTCGATCCTTCAGAAGTTACAGTAGATGAACCAAGATTCCTAAAAAATATGGACTAGTATCTGCGACATCATCACTAAAACTTTGATCTCAGTCCAGCCCATTCTTGCCCATACCTATCGTTCATGCCAGCCAGACAACATCCAAAACAATATGTGCTTTGAAGTGCTCGGCTTCGATGTTATGCTTGATTCTGACTTGCGGCCCATCATTCTGGAAGTCAACTACACTCCCAGCTTTACAACTGACACTCCGCTTGATTTGCAGATCAAGTAGAATCTGCTCAGAGATACGCTTATTCTGATGAATTTGAGCAACAAGGCTAAAAATGATGCTTTGGCTAGTAAGAAGAGAGAAATGATTAAGAGAACTCTTACTGGCAAGAAGGTTTGGTACACTAGGTAGGAGAGGGAATTTTTGATAGATAAAATCAATGCTAAGAGAGATGCTTGGGAACTCAATCATCTAGGCAATTTCGACCGCTCTTATCCTCCCCTCAACACCGTAAAAGACACAGTCTAAAGCTATGCTAGATACCTATCTTTTTCACAGGCCTCCTATTTATCTGTAACAGGAGGAAGTAAAGCATACCTAATTTAGATATCAAACGCAATACAAAAGTTTCCATATCTTTGATTAATGGACAGACAAGTAACGATGTTCCATAGCATACTAAAGCACCTCAAACACATACCAAAAACGATCAGCTCTAAAAGATTTACATGAAAAAGGCAAAGCCAATGATAATCTAAAAACTGAAAATCAAGGGCTCTCAAATAAGATAGGAACAATAAGTTCAAAGATAGCCAACAACCTTAGGCAGAAATACCCTGATTAGAAGCCAATTCTAGCATGAAAAAGTTAAGGGATATGAATCTATTGAAAAAAATATTTTCAAGCAAAAGTAATAAATTAGGGCATGTACTGCGTAGAAACTAGGCAAGGAATATGAAAAACGTAATTCGAGTGTAAGAAACGGTAGAATAAAGCTGTCAAAGATTTACAACTTAGGCTTCCGAGAAATGAAGCCAAGTAAATGATAATTCAAAAGTTTTGTACTATAAGTTATTGGGTCAAATTCAATAAAAGCATGATTATAGTGCCCTAGTGTCTATTTTCACACGAATCTGCTCAGAAAAGTGATGAATTGCTACTAACTAATAAAGTGGCCAGTATATTGAGGACTAGGCCAATCCAACTACCTCCCACAATTGGAAACTTACATTAGATGCGGATAAGCAATCTTAAACCCCCATTACTGCTGATAAAGGTTTGAGGTAAGTTCGCAAGTTATTTTGGTTGAAGTTGCTTGAATAGCACCTTACTTTATAATATGATAGATAATTATATTTAGCAAGATTATCGTTCGTGGGACCGTATCTATTCGCACCCTCAGACCCAAAACAGCATCTTCCTGGGCGACCTCAACGCTGCCCACAACCTCAACTTCATCCACTCCCACTCAATCGCAACTGGTACTTCCCTTACCACAAAGTAGTCACAGCCGCATTGGGCATGGATCACCTGGATTATTCTTAAATCAGCGTCAAACATGTAGTCTTCCCCTTGCTTGATAGCAAGACTCAGAATATTTCGCAGTTTTTCGAATAGTTCTTCAATCTGATCTAAAAAACCATCAAGAATGGGAATGTGCTCGTGCATTGTTCTGCGGGAGTCTCCAGAGTAATCTGTATCCTAGATAGTCTCCCACTTTAGTCATCGCCTATTTAATGAAGAAGGAAGGCTGGTCTTTTCGTGAAGCGATAGACTTTGTTCGGAAAGGTCGGCCGAAAGTGCTGCCGAATTTGGGGTTCGAAAAGCAATTGAAATCGTATGATATGCAGCTGAAGAAGCCTTAGAGTCCAGTTTCAGGTATTCGCTAGCTGACTGTCCGCACAGGTTCGAATAAGCGTCAAGTGTCTCTAATAAAATATGAATAGCTCTAAAGTTTGGGTAATGCCTTATTCCGTAAACATCCGGGAACGGCCCCACACATACCCAAAAGTCCTGTTTCCAGGAAGGAAGGTTTTCAGATTAGAGCAATTAAGCTAAAAAGTTTGGATTCCAAGAAAAAGGAATATCTGAAACATCCGAAGACAGACTTTAATGTAATAAGCATTTAGCCCGGGTAGCTCAATTTTTCAGTGCTAAAGGTGCCAATAAATGAGAGGCTGCCTCGAAAGTTGCGTTTTAGGCAGAGGCTAGGTTTGGACCATTGATATGCTTTTTTTATATTTAAAACATGAAAGGCAGCGTGTTTGCTGCTGCACCTCGTCTGCAAGCACATCCAAGGGCTTATGAGTAAGTCCGGCCCAATTTATCGAAATATGACCAATAATATTTCTTTTGGGGACGATGTATTAGCAATATTCTCTGCAGACCCAACTCCTTTCTGCACTAACGAAAATGCGAGGAGCAAGAATAATGGATTTAGAAGCAGTTCAACAGAGCGGAAGCGACAAAATAACTGGGCGAACTGGTGGATTATTACCGTTTTTACAAGAATAGTCCAACATTAGCGCACCCTAAGTATCTGGACTTCATGGGCAGTTATTGGAATAAGAAAAAATCGTTATATTATCGAAGAATTAAGAAGCAGTTGCAGATAGAGGATGGCCTTTCGTAGAGAAGTGCGGAGCAGCATGTGGAATAAATCGAACCTAAATGTGGTGAATCATTGTGGACGGGCACTTTCTAGCTGCCTTCTCATCTCAAATCGCAAGAAACAGTACTCAACACAGATCCGGACGCAACAATCCGAGGGCTGTTGCTGACAATGAGTGCCAAGAAGCAGCATAAATCAACTAGGTAGGTCAGTAAAATAGCCTAATTCCAGTAAAAAACAACGAAATCCAATCAAAAAATCCACATGAAGACCAATCCTTCCCATTTGGTCAGTACCTCATAATTCAAAAAAACTAAAAAGAAGCCCAAGTATAAATCAGTCTCCGTCTAGCCTAAGACCATCCAAAATAAATCAAATGAGAAGCAATTTAATCCTACTACCAGTTTCCAAAAATTTGGGTTCAACCAGCCCTAGCTTACACTAAATCATCAGCGCAGAAACAAACCCAAATAGATCCACAAGTAGTCTAATAAAAAAAGATTCTCCAATAACAAGGAAATTGGCTCAAGCAAGAAGAAGGAAACAGTGCCGAAGAAGGGCAAATCAAGCGAGAAATCAGTAAGCGTTCTGTGTAAGAGCAAAAGTGGCCGAAAATCGAAGTAGGTTCAGACAAGTGCAAATGTTAGAGCTGTGATAGACCGGGTGAAAGATAAGATCAAAGCCTAAAAGAGTGTAATGCTGAAGAAATATATCTAGTCTCGCTAATCTTGCAAATCTAACGAGTCTATGCCAGGAGAGACGGCGAAAAGACAACGCAAGTGACTCTTAATGTTCATATACTTTTATGTATATTGATTATGACTCTTTTAAGTGAACCAAGGTATCTTACAGTTTTCTGATTAGAAATAAAGAGAAAGACTATTGTAAAGGCTCATAAAATATGATGATTTGATGAAAAATTTAGCCACTAATCTATCTAGCTATGAAATTCCTCAAGTGATTCTCCATATGAAATATGAAAAATGCCTGTATGTGATTGTATCCTCAAAAGCTGAATCCAGGCTATTTGGAATAGGTAACTAAAAATTAAATATTTTAGAAAGATCTTCTACTCTACAACCATTGGGTTTATTCAAATTTAATGACTCAAAATCAACTCTATTGGGACTGAGCTAGTCTCCTATTAAAAAGAATAATAGTAGAGATCTTTATCATGGGTTTGGGCAGGTCATTACCTTTCTTACTCCCTGCTTTAGAAGTAGGTGAGGCTGACCCTTGAGTTTGATTACTGGACTTAATTGACCTCTTCTTAACGGTTTGAGGAGTCACTATGCACTGGAGATTCTCTCCTTGATCGTGATTTCGATTATTCGATTATACTTTTGAGATAGAGGATTTCTTGCTCGAGATGGCAGATGCGGTCTTCGTACAGTTTGTCTCTCCAGTTTTACTTGTCCTCCATGTGCATTTATCTTAGCTGATTGGGCATTATGTAAACACTTTAGGGTTCATCAGATTTGTGGTTTACAGATTTATTGGGAACACCAAAAATATTTTGGAACTGGGATTCGATGCTGGTCAAAGCATGAGGCTAGTTGTTATTGATTTTTTTTGGCTAGATGTACAAATGTTTGGTAGGCTCAACGTTTAGGTGCTAGCTGTTGCCCATTTTATTATTAAAATTAATGATTGTTAAAATCGAGTTCAGAAATCAGTTTTAAATCCTGGCGTCTTTTCGCTACGCTATCCAAAGAAGAATGATGCTCAGTGTTCAAGGAAGGGAGGGAAGATGAAAAACTGATTGTGTGCGCCGTTCATGTCCCAATATCAATGCAAATGATTGTGATTAGGTATCGGTTGATGGCTTTGACTACCTTTTCTGTCATGATTTGCATGCCTGCGAAAAGTAGAACTTCTTCCTCCTCAGGGAAAGCTG
>Ga0316217_10006930_pt1 | contig 10997 bp, 8 predicted proteins | sample 1anoAmetaG_FD_203633 | JGI IMG/M metagenome (GOLD analysis project Ga0316217, IMG submission 203633) | Freshwater microbial communities from Trout Bog Lake, Wisconsin, USA - 1anoA | ecosystem: Environmental > Aquatic > Freshwater > Lake > Hypolimnion/Profundal zone | place: USA: Wisconsin... | reverse complement strand
AAGCCCGCCTGCACGACGTCCCGGGGTACCGTCCGGGCCGGGCGAGTCCGGGTCTGCCATCAGGAAAACTCTCCTCCAACGAGTCGCCGCTCGGTCCGGCCCCGCCTATTCGTGACGCCGTGATGGCTGCGGTCGCGAACGTGAATCACTACCCCGAGCAAGGACGAGCCCTGGGGCTGCTCGCGGCGGAAGCGAATGTCCACTCGTCCCAAATCGTCCTGACCAACGGTAGTGACGAGTTGTGCTACCTGATCGCGAACATCTTCCTCGGACCGGGCCGGGTCGCGGTCCTCGGCGACCCCTGTTATCAGATTGACGCCACGGCGAGCCGGCTGGCCGGGGCGACATTGCGTTTTGTGGCGCTTCGCGACGGCGGTCACGATCTCGATCGCATGGCGGACGTCGCCGAGGACGCGTCGGTAATTTGGCTTCCGTCGCCACATAATCCGACCGGCGTCATCGTTAGCTCTGGTGAACTGGAGAAGTTCCTCGTCCGAGTTCCTGCGGATTGCCTGGTGGTCCTCGATGAGGCATATCGAGCCTTTGCGGACCCTGCACTCCGACCAGATGTGTTGGCGTTGCTGGCCCGTCATCCGAATCTGGTCATCCAGCGGACCCTTTCCAAGGACTGGGCGCTCGCGGGGCTGCGGGCCGGTTACGCCATCGCGAACACTGAGCTTGCGCAGTGGTTGATGCGCGCACGATCCCCTTTCAGTGTGAACTCACTCGCGCTTGCCGCCATCGAGGCGGGTGCCGACGGGGAGGGCTGGCGCGACATGGCCGTGGCGCGCGTGCGCGAGCAACGATCGCTCCTCGAGGACGAGTTGGCGCGTCGTTCAATTGAGTACTTCCCAAGTCAGGCCAATTTCGTGACCGCACACCTGGACGCGCGGATCGTCGCCCCAGTCCTCGAGCGATCCGGGCTGGTGGTGCGCGCTGGTGAGGATCTCGGCATGCCGGGCTGGGTACGGATCAGCGTCGGTTGGGCGCCGAGGATGGCCGAGCTGCGAGCAGCGCTACGTGAGATCGTCGGGAGCTCGGTGGCGGGGATAACCCCTACCGGTGGAGTCGAGCGCGATGAACGAAGTACCTGAACAAACGAACAACGAGGAGATCAACATGTCGTCATAAAGTCCTATCCGGATCATCGGTGCGTGGGGGGAACTCGATGCAGAACAACGACGTCGAGCCACGACGCGGGGCTTCGACAAGATCTTCGATCCCGCGCTTCGCGAAAGCATCGCCGAACTGATCGAGGACGTACGACTGCACGGCGATGACGCGCTCGTGAGGGCCCTGAAGAACTTCGATGGCTGTGACGTCGACGCCTCGCGTCTTCGAGTGACCGAGGAGGAGTTTGCGGCGGCGCGGGCGAAGGTGAGTCCGGAACTCCTCGCCGCCATTCGCGACGGGATCGACCACGTTCGACGTTTCAACGAGCAGATCACGGCGCGAGGAGACTGGAGCTTCGAAAGCGAGCCGGGTCTCACCGTCGGCGAGAAGGTGACTCCAATCGCGAGCGCCGGTCTGTTCGTACCGAGTGGGAAAGCGTCGTACCCATCGGTGCTCGTTCAACTCGGGACGCCCGCCGTCGTAGCGGGCGTTGCGCAGATCGCGGTGATCGTTCCGCCGGTTCCAGGGTCGAACGGCGAGGTCGACCACGCCGTGCTCGTCGTCGCCGCGGAGCTCGGCATCACCCAGGTGTTCCGGGCGAACGGCCCGTCGGGCATCGCGGCCTTGGCTTTCGGCACCGAGACGGTGCCGAAGGTACGCAAGGTGGTCGGCCCGGGCAGCCCCGCGGTCACGTGCGCGCAGATCGAAGTGCAGCGATACGGCACGGTCACCAACATGCTGCTGGGCCCGAGTGAGAGTCTCATCATTGCTGACGACAGCGCGGATCCACGTCTGCTGGCGGCCGACTTGTTGAACGAGGCCGAACACGGAGGGGACTCCTCGAGCGTCCTCGTCACCGACAGCGAGATCCTCCTCGCCGCGGCCCAGCGCGAGGTGGCTCGCCAGCTCGAACAACTCCCCGAACCTCGCCGCAGCTACGCGGCGAGTTCACTCGGTGTCAACGGTGGTGCGATTCTCGTACGCGACATGACCGAGGCCGCGGAGGTTGCCAACGCCTACGCTCCTGAGCATATGCAGATTGCGGTGCGCAACGAGGACGCCGTACTGGCCACTTTGACCAACGCGGGAGAGATACTCATCGGGCAGTGGACCACGATCTCCGCGGCCAACTTCATCATCGGCTGTCCGGCATCGCTCCCGACTAGTGGCTTCGCCGCCGTCAGCAGTGGCATCACGGCGGACAGTTTCCGTAAGCACACCGCCGTTGCTCGGGCTGACCGGCAGGCGCACGTGCGCATGAGCGAGTCCATCATCACCTTCACCGAGCATGAGGGGTTCCCCGCGCACGGCGAGGCCGTGCGCGTGCGGCTGACGGAGTAGTGGTGGGCGGTCAATCCCCGACGGCGGGGCCAGGCAACGACATCGAGTTGCCCAGTGCCCGAATCAAGGCGTTCATCAAGGCCGGCGACATCGAGCGTGCCGAAGCCCTGACCGGAGCGCTGATCGGCGAGGTCTTCGACCTGCGCGTCGAGTCGGTGGAGTTGACGCTCGACGAGTACAGCCTGAATTCAGTGAGTGGAAGGGTTCATTTCGCTGATGGTCACACTGAGTTCTTCAAGTTCCACCAGGAGGAGGGCGAGGAGGCGAACGTCACCGAGTACTACCTGGGACATCTGCTCGCCGAAGTTGGACTTCCCGTGGAGGTGCCTCGTCGCGTGGCGGGGGAGCCCGGCCGCCAGATTGTCCTGTACGAACTGCGCACCGAGCCACGCATGGCCGACGTCTGCGTCGAGTCCGAGCGTGCCGGAGGCACTGATGCAACCCTCGCGCCCGAACTCGCCAAAGCCCGTCGGGCTCTTGACGAGTCAATCGGCGAGGTTCTCGTGCGTACGCTACGTCCGGCCTCGCCACTCTCGCGAGATGCCGCAATCCACCAGCTATTCCATCGACGCCTGACCGATGAATCGGGGAACTTCCCGGGCGGTCGCTACGAATCCTGGTACCTCGCGGATCCGGAGTATTCAGAGATTCTCGATCACCACTTCGTCGTCAACGGCATCGAGTACGGTTCGACGCTCCGTGAACTTGCCGATTCGGCGGCGCGTGTTCTGAAGCCCGACGTCCTCGCGGCCGAGCCCGTCGTCACGGCGCACGGTGATGACCACCAAGGCAATATCTGGACCATCGTCCGTCCCGGCGGCACGGAACTTCGACTGTTCGACCCGGCATTCGCCGGAAGCAACATCCCGGCGCTTCTCGCCCCGGTCAAAGCCACTTTTCACAACGTCTTCGCCCACCCCTTCTGGCTCTATCATCCCGACGAGGCCGCCGAACGGATCGCGGTTGCGTTTGAGCGCGGCGCCGAGACGGTAGTCGTGCGCGACGATGCGACCCTCTCGCCGCTCAGGCGTGAGATTCTCGACAGTGTCGCGCAATTGGTGTGGGCGCCGTTGCTGACCGAGTTGTCAAGGCGCGGTCAGCTGCCGCCTGACTGGAGATCGACGGTGCGTGCCGCGCTCTGGTGCTGCCCTTTTCTGGTCACCAACCTGGTCGCACGCACCCGACCGGAGTCGATCCGTTACCTCGGTCTGGCGCGGGCAGTAATGCTGGGGAGCGAGCCCGTTGCTGGGAGCGACGACGTATCGCGGTTTCTCGACTCGGTGACGCCGCAATGAAGCCGCGTGACCTACGCCAGCTGATCAGCTTGAAGCCCTTTGAGCGCAGTTCGTCGGCGCGTCGCCTTTCAGGTTGTCACGACGTCGACGACCTGCGAGCGGCGGCGCGTCGGGCCCTCCCGAAGTCCGTGTTCGACTACGTCGATGGCGGCGCGGATGAGGAAGTGAGCCTGGTTGCCAACCGAGAATCGTTCCGGCGCTTCCACTTGGTCCCGCGTGCGATGCAGGACGTCACGTCAGTGAACCTCGCCACTCGCGTGTTCGGCGCAGAACTTCGCGCCCCGATCGGGCTCGCGCCGACTGGCTACACCCGAATGGTGGACCCGGCGGGTGAGCTGGCCGTTGCCCGGGCCGCCAACTCGCGCGGCGTACCCTATGTTCTCTCCACCGTCGGAACGACGACGATCGAGGACCTCGCCATTTCGATTCCACGCAATCTCTGGTTCCAGCTCTATGTCCTGCGCGACCGGGGTCTGACCTGGTCACTCATGGAACGAGCGAACGCCGCGGGTGTGACGACCATGGAGGTCTCCGTCGACACCGCAGTGTCGGGACGTCGGCTGCGCGACGTGCGCAACGGCTTCACGATTCCTCCGACGCTCACACTGAGCACGCTCACCGACATCGCGTTCAATTACCGCTATTGGATCAAGATGATCACGAGTCCAGCCCTCAGCTTCGCCAACATCGCTCCGGCGACTGACGATGGCAACCCCACCATCGCCGACATCTCCTCGCTCTTCGATCCGACCGTGAGTTGGGATGACCTCGCGGATATTCGCGCACGTTGGCCTGGCCAGTTACTCGTGAAGGGACCACTCTCGCCGGCCGATGCCGAACGGGCCGTCGGCGTAGGCGTGGACGGAGTCCATTTGTCGAATCACGGCGGTCGCCAACTTGACAGGGCCATCGCTCCACTCGAGTTGGTGCGTCCCGTTCGTGAACGCGTTGGCGAGGATTGCACGATCGTGTTGGACTCGGGTGTGCGTCACGGCGCCGACGTGCTGATTGCGCTGGCGCGTGGTGCCGACCTGTGCATGGTTGGTCGTCCTTACCTTTATGGACTCGCCGTCGCCGGCGAACAGGGCGTCGGCCGGGCGATTGATCTGCTGATCGAACAACTTCATCGAACGATGCAACTCTGCGGGCTGACGTCGCTCGCTGACCTGCGCGAGCATGGGGAGGAAATTGTCATGTTGAACGAGACGGCGGTTGCGCCGTCGCGACCACGAGAGGACCCCCGATGAGCACCGCCCATCGCTCCCGTCGCATCCTCATCTCTGGAGGGACGAGTGGGATTGGTTTCGCCTGCGCGAAGCGCCTGACCGAGGCCGGTGACCGGGTGTGGATTCTCGGGACGAGTCTGGCGACGTTGGACAGCGCCCGCAGCCAATTGGACCTGGCCGGCGCGAGCGTCTGTGATGTCGCTGACGCCGCTGCGGTCGACGTCGCATTCGCGGATGCGGCGCGCGAGCTGGGAGCACTCGACGGTGTCTTCGTGAACGCCGGTATCGATGGCCAGGGACTGCCCGCCACCGAACTCGCCGACGTGCACTTCCGGCGGGTCCTCGACGTCAACGTCATTGGAGCCTTCCTCGTCGCTCGCGCGGGCGTTCGTTATCTCGCGCGGCCCGGAGCAATCGTCTTCAACGCATCAATGAACGCCCTGCGACCGGAGAAGAACTTCCTCGATTACAACGCGAGCAAGGCTGCGGTGGTGAGCATGGCCAAGACCTTTGCGCTCGAACTCAGCGACAGCGGGATCGCGGTGACGGCGTTGTGCCCGGGCTACTTTCCGACGAGGATGACGGCCCCCTTCATGGCTGACGAGGTGACGCGTGAAGAACTCCTCAGCCGCGTACCAGCGGGCAGGTTCGGCGAACTTCCCGAGATTGCGGCGATCGTGGACTTCCTTCTCAGCCGCGACGCGGCCTACATGACCGGCAGTGTGATCTCGGCCGACGGAGGGACCAGCATATGACCGGGTCGCTCAGGGTGCCCGCTCGTCGTGGTGTTCACGAACGGCCAGCGCGTAGCCCACATCGTCATGCGTTGACCTCATCACGTTGGTTGTTGGAGTTGGCCCCACAGAACCATCCGCACCGAGGTTCGTCCTCGGCGGTGCCTATGCTCGTCAAGGCAGCCGCAGTTCGGTGCCGAGATGGAGGACCAGGTGGGCGTACTACGGATTCCGCACGTGCGCGGACGGCGACTTCCTTGAACCGCAACCCGATCGGGACCAGGTCGGCGCGTTGAGTTCCATCCCGGATCCCCGATGGCCATCAGGGGCCTCGTTGCTCGGCGCAGCTCCCGACACGCAGCGGCGTAACATCGGTCTGCTCGGCATCTCGACGTTCGCCACATCGGTGACACCACGCTCCTCGCTGAGCACCCCCGTCGCCGTGCGCGCAGCGCTGCAGCGCTACTCGACGTGGTCCTACAGCGATGGGGTGGACCTCGCCGACGTGATCCGCGTGGTCGACTACGGTGACGTTTCCGATCCCGACGGTGTGGGTGGCCACGAGCGCGTTCTCGAAGCGATCGAGCGCTTCGACGACGGCCTGGTCATGCGCATCTTCTTGGGGGGTGACAACGCCGCCACCTGGCACGCGCTGCTCGGCGTCGCGCGAGGTGACGTGTCGAACATCGGCTTGATCACCCTCGACGCCCACCTCGACCTGCGTGACGGCGTCTCCAATGGTTCGCCGGTGCGCCAACTCCTCGAGGCGGGCGTTGATGGACACCACGTCGTGCAGGTCGGCGTGGCGGACTTCTCCAACTCGGCGTACTACGCCGCGCGCGCCCGTGAGGCGGGGGTGACGGTGCTGTCGCGCGACGAACTGCGTCGCTGTTCGATCGAGGACGCCGCCGAGCGCAGCCTCGCCATCGCCGGAGCCGGGGGTCGCTCCATCTACGTCGACATCGACGTGGACGCCGCCGACCGTTCGGTGGTGCCGGGTTGTCCGGCGGCCGCTCCCGGAGGCTTGAGCGCTGACGAGATGCGCCGCTTCGTGCGCCACGTCGCGAGCGACCCGAGGGTCGTCGCGCTGGACCTCACCGAGATCGACGTCGAGCGCGACGCGCCCGACGAACGAACGGTACGCCTCGCGGCGTTACTTGTATTGGAAGCGCTCGCGGGCGTGCAAAGGAGACTGCTGTGACCGTCGTACTGGATCTGAACCCAATGACCAGGGAAGAGTTGTTGCGCGTCGCGCGCGACTTCGAGGAACTCACGCTGAGTGACGCGATACTGAACCGCCTCGAGCACCAGCGCGCCGCCATCGACGCGATGGTCCAGAGCGGAACGCCGGTGTACGGCCTGTCAACCGGCTTCGGCTCGCTGGCCACCACGTTCATCTCGCCCGACCAGCGCCGCGAACTGCAACGCTCGCTCATCCGCAGCCACGCCGCCGGCGTCGGTGGCGAGGTGGAGACCGAGGTGGTTCGCGCCATGATGGTCTCGCGCCTCACCAACCTCTGCAGCGGGGTGTCCGGGGTGCGGCCCTCGACCGCGCTCGCGTACGGCGCGTTGCTCAACGCCGGCATCACGCCGATCGTGCACGAGTTCGGATCATTGGGCTGCTCGGGCGACTTGGCCCCCTTGGCGCACGTGGCGCTCGCCATGATGGGCGAAGGCGACGTGCGCGACCGCGACGGCGTCCGGATGCCCGCCGCTGAGGCACTGCGCGCCTACGGGCTCGAGCCGGTGATCCTGGCCGAGAAGGAGGGACTGGCCCTCATCAATGGCACCGACGGCATGCTGGGACAACTCATCATGGCCCTCGAGGACGGTTCGGCCCTGATGTCGCTGGTCGACGTCGCCGCCGCGATGTCGATCCAGGCGCTGCGCGGAACCGATCGGGTCTTTCACGCCGACATCCACGAGCTGCGCCCCCACGCGGGCCAGCGCGACAGCGCCGCCAATCTGATGTCGCTCCTCGCCGGTTCACCCATCGTGGAGTCGCATCTCGATGACGCCACCCAGGTCCAGGACGCGTACTCGCTACGCTGCGCACCCCAGGTCCACGGCGCGGCGCGCGACACCTTCGAGCACGCCCGCCACGTGGCCGATATCGAACTCGCCTCGGCGATCGACAATCCCTCGGTGCTCGCCGACGGTTCACTGGTCTCGAACGGGAACTTCCACGGCGCGCCGGTCGCCTACGTGCTCGACTTCCTCGCCATCGTCCTCGCCGACGTGGCCTCGATGTCCGAGCGACGCACCGACCGCCTTCTCGACGTTGATCGCAATTTCGGACTCCCGCCATTCCTCGCTCATCAGGCGGGCGTCGACTCGGGACTGATGATCGCGCAGTACTCGCAGGCCGCGCTGGTCTCGGAGATGAAGCGATTGGCCTCACCCGCGAGCGTCGACTCGATCCCGTCCTCGGGAATGCAGGAGGACCACGTGTCGATGGGGTGGCATGCCGCTCGCAAACTGCGTCGGGCGCTCGACGCGTTCGCCGACGTGCTGGCCATCGAACTGCTGGCGAGCGCGCGCGCACTGGTGCTTCGCGCGCCGCTCGACCCTTCGCCCGTGACCAAGGCCGTGAGCGAAGCGGTCAACGCCGCGAGCGGGGGGCCGGGTCACGACCGGTGGCTGTCACCGGAGATCGCCGCTGTCGGCGCACTCGTGCGCAGTGGTGAGTTGCTCGATATCGCCCGTCGTCACGTCGAACTGGTGTGAGTAGAGAAGGAGTCATTATGGAAGGTTCCCGTCCCGTTCGAGCCGCACGCGGTTCGACGTTGACCACGCTGGGCTGGCCGCAGGAGGCGGCGCTGCGAATGTTGCAGAACAACCTCGATCCCGAGGTCGCCGAGCGACCCGACGACCTGGTGGTCTACGGCGGCACCGGTCGCGCGGCGCGCGACTGGCGCAGCTTCGACGCCATCGTGCGCACGCTCACGACCCTGAAGGGCGACGAGACCCTGCTCGTACAGTCCGGGCGACCCGTCGGGGTCTTCCAGACGCACGAGTGGGCGCCGCGGGTGCTCATCGCCAATTCGAACCTGGTACCCGACTGGGCCAACTGGCCCGAGTTCCGTCGTCTCGAGGCGTTGGGACTCACGATGTACGGTCAGATGACCGCGGGGTCGTGGATCTACATCGGCACCCAGGGCATCCTCCAAGGCACCTACGAGACTTTCGCGGCGGTCGCCGAGAAGCGTTTCGGCGGCACGCTCGCGGGAACGCTCACCCTGACCGGCGGCGCCGGCGGCATGGGGGGAGCCCAGCCACTCGCGGTCACGATGAACGACGGCGTCTGTCTCTGCGTGGACGTCGATCCCACGAGACTGCAGCGTCGCGTCGACCACCGTTACCTCGACGAATGGACCAGCGACCTCGACGCCGCAATCGCTCGTGTGCTGGCGGCGAAGAAGACCCGCACGCCGCGCAGCGTCGGCCTGTTGGGCAACGCCGCGACGGTGTTCGCCGAACTCCTGGCCCGAGGTGTCGAGATCGACATCGTCACCGACCAGACGTCGGCGCACGACCCGTTGAGTTACCTGCCCGAGGGCATCGAACTCGGTGACTGGCACGACTACGCCGAGAAGAAGCCCGAGGAGTTCACCGACCGGGCCCGCGCCTCGATGGCCAAGCAGGTTGAGGCCATGGTCGGCTTCATGGACCGCGGCGCCGAGGTCTTCGACTACGGCAACTCGATTCGCGGTGAAGCGCAGTTGGGCGGTTACTCGCGCGCATTCGATTTCCCCGGTTTCGTGCCCGCCTACATCCGACCCCTCTTCTGCGAAGGCAAGGGGCCCTTTCGCTGGGCCGCGTTGTCGGGCGATCCGAAGGACATCGCCCGTACCGATCAGGCCGTGCTCGAACTCTTTCCCGACGACGAGAAACTCCACCGCTGGATCACCAAGGCGCAGGACAAGGTCGCCTTCCAGGGTCTTCCCGCGCGCATCTGCTGGCTCGGCTACGGCGAGCGCGACAAGGCGGGTCTCGCCTTCAACGAGCTCGTGGCGTCGGGCGAGGTGTCGGCTCCGCTCGCGATAGGGCGCGACCACCTCGACAGCGGTTCGGTCGCGTCGCCCTATCGCGAGACCGAGTCCATGCTCGACGGTTCGGACGCGATCGCGGACTGGCCCCTGCTCAACGCGCTGCTCAACACCGCGTCGGGCGCGTCGTGGGTCTCGATCCACCACGGGGGCGGTGTCGGCATCGGACGATCGATCCACGCGGGACAGGTCTGCGTCGCCGACGGGACGCCGCTCGCGGCCCAGAAGCTCGCGCGCGTGCTCACCAATGACCCGGGGATGGGCGTGATCCGCCACGTCGACGCCGGCTACGACCTCGCCGACGAGGCCGCCAGCGAGCGCGGTGTACGGATTCCCATGCGCGAGGGCTAGACGTGACGACCACGGTCATCACGAACATCGCCGAACTGACGACGAACGATCCTCGGCTCGGCGACCTCTCGCCGATGGGACGCCTGGCGGACGCCGCGATGGTCGTGGACGAGCACCGGGTGCTCTGGGTGGGCGCCACGGCCGACGCGCCCGACGCCGACGAACGCGTCGACGCCGAGGGCTCGGCGGTGGTGCCGGGCTTCGTCGACTCGCACACCCACCTCGTGTTCGAGGGGGAGCGATCGGACGAGTTCGAAGCTCGGATGCTCGGGACCCGCTACGACGGTGGAGGCATCGCGCGCACCGTCGCCTCAACGAGGTCCGCCTCGCGCGACGCACTGGTGAGCGCCACCGCCAAGCGTGCGCGCGAGCTACGCCAGAGCGGCGTCACCACCGTGGAGATCAAGTCGGGCTACGAGCTCACCCTCGAGGGGGAGGAACGCCTGGTCGCCATCGCGGCGGAGTTCACTGACGAGGTGACGTTCCTCGGGGCGCACGTCGTGCCCCACGAATTCGTCCACGACCGCGACGCCTACGTCGAGCTCGTCGTCGGCGCGATGCTCGAGCGTTGCGGCCCCCACGCCCGTTGGGCCGACGTCTTCTGCGACCGCGGCGCCTTCAGCGTCGACGAGGCCCGCCACATCCTCCTGGCCGCCCGTGACGCCGGACTGGCCCTTCGTCTGCACGCCAATCAGCTCGGTGCGACCGGTGGTGTCGCGCTGGGCGTCGAACTCGACGTGGCGAGCGTCGATCACTGCACCCACGTCAGCGACCTCGACCTGGCCGCGCTCGCCGGGTCGAACACGGTGGCGACGTTGCTGCCCGGTGCGGAGTTCTCGACCAAGTCGGCGTACCCGTCGATGCGGCGCATGCTCGACGCCGGGGTGA
>Ga0316217_10006929_pt1 | contig 10997 bp, 11 predicted proteins | sample 1anoAmetaG_FD_203633 | JGI IMG/M metagenome (GOLD analysis project Ga0316217, IMG submission 203633) | Freshwater microbial communities from Trout Bog Lake, Wisconsin, USA - 1anoA | ecosystem: Environmental > Aquatic > Freshwater > Lake > Hypolimnion/Profundal zone | place: USA: Wisconsin... | reverse complement strand
AATCATTTTCATATTTCAAATTTCAAATTTATCATTTGTATTTTTTATGATTTATACATTTATTTACCTATTGTTCCCGCTCCATAATGATTGATAATATAATTAATGAATAGATAACGGACACTATTAAACTAGTCTCCCCCATATAGGCAACAGGTTCAATTAGGTCGCTCCTAATTGTCAATGCTCTAATAGTAAAATGCTATTCTGAAACTGAAGTGCAAGAAGGTGCTGGAGCTGCAGGAAAAGGTATAGATGGTCCTGCGCCAGAATTCCCAGCTGCTCTCCTAGAACTAAAAAATGTCAAGATTGCTGCACCAACAGAAGTCATAGAACTAGATCCTGCGCAACAAGATCTAAAGCTTGACTGTCCAGAAAAGCACCTTTGTCAATGACTACGAAGTCTAACGCAAGAAACTCTTCAACTAGCTCGAGAAGCTGTCAGAAGATCTGGCGGAGGTAGAGCTCAAGAAGAATAGCCAAATCAACTAGCTCAAAAACGCCTACCAGATAGAGCTGCAGACCCTCAAGAGGCAGCTCCAGACCAACGAACACTCCTTCGAGACTGAACTAAGGAAGTACAGGGATCAGCTCGAAAAGAGAGATCTTGAGGTCTCAGACTATGTCAATAAGCTCAAACGGCTTTCCACCGAATCCGATTACTAGATCCTGAAGCTGAGAGAGGAGAAGGAAAAGCTCAAAAGCTAGATCTCTTTCCTCTAGACTGACAGGACCAAGTAGCTGGAAAACCTAAAGTCCAAGCTGGAAAACAACTACTTTGAAGAGCTGTAGGCTCTGAAGCGAGCCCACCTGGTTGCACTGCAGGAGGCGGAAATCGAGAACACCAAGCTGAGAGAATCTTTGGACGATAGGGGAAGGTATTTGTAGTAGCTGAACTCAAAGTACAACAAGCAAAGGATCTGCCTTGAAGACAACATCAACTACCTCAAGAGAGATAACGACCTCCTGCGCACCAAAGTGGTCTAGACCTAAAAGGTAGGCTAGTATGAGATCGGCAATCTCAAGAACCGTCTGTCCGATCTGCATGAGGCCGAGGTTGATTAGTTGGTTGCTAAGCACCAGTCTCAGCTGATTGTTTTGCAGGATTAGATCCATCGTCTTTAGGAAGTTATTCATTCCAAAAACTTCTAGATTGAGCAGCTAATCAAAGAAAAAGTTACAAGTCGGTCGATCTTCGATTCGGAAATCGGCAGAGTTAAAGAATAGTGGAATCTTATGTTCCAAAAGCACAAATAGCTTTAGTCAAAGTTTGGAGAGGCTACTAACCAATCGGCCCAAAGACTCATCGATAGATAAAAGCACATTTCATACCTTTAGTAAGTCTTGCACTAGCAGAAAAATAACGCATAGGCCTAACAAACAGCCCTACAAACTTCCATCTAGGTCCTCAGAAACGACCTAAACTCCTAAAGAATGATGTTTAGAGAAAAATAGCAGGGACAGAAGTAAGAAGTGGCTGCCTTGAAACATCAACTTGCCGATTAGCAGCTTTATTCCGAGCAAAGGAGCAACTAACTCAAAAAGGAAATCAATAAACTCAAAGATGAACTCTCAGGTACTTCCAGCCAGTTGACCAATAAAGCCTAAAGCTTACATTCCAAGAATAGGGCCCTTGAAAAGTAAAACGAAGCTATCAAAAATCTGATAACAGTCAAGTAGAAGTAGACTAAGGCTCTCAGCTAAAGGCTCAAGGCATCTTCAGACAGATAGACTCGTCTCTAGAGTGAGATTGACGATTTGAGGAACAAAATCATCAAAAACCAGCAGAAATCAAACGAAATAGTCAACGACCAAAAAGGAAGACTGGAGTCTACTTACTCTGTTGCCATTTAGTCGTTAAAATCAGATCACTAGGCAGCTCTTCGCTTAGAGCACAATAAGTACAGAGATCTACTGGAAAAGCTTAAGAAAAAGGAGTATGAACTGGAAGATTTACTTAGGAAGTACAAACGGATGACTGATTAAATCCAGGTATTGACTGAGCAAGAGGCTTCCAAGAAAGATATGACTTTAAAGTATCCGGGAGCCACTGCGGAGCTAATCGCCACCAAAAATCTGTTTGACATTTACTTGAAAACAAAAGTGTTGGACGTTTGTGGAGATGCTCTCAAGGAAGCGCCAAAAAGTTCTTGATGTTAGATGTGACCTATTTATGATATCAAAGGACGAGGATATAATTAATTGAGGCGATATAAAACTGGCTATGTAAAAGAAAGGGATGTTTGGTTATCTTTCGGGCTGTATTACCGCTGCTGCTTTGCAGCCCATTGAAAATATCAAAATGGTGATACTTGTGCCTCCCAAAGAAATCCAGTTGACCAAAAATTTCATGCGCAACATCCTCATCTCTATCAACTACCTCAACAATGATGGCAAAAAGGCTTTCTACAGAGGTTTGATACCCAACGTTGTAAGGACTGGCTTCAGTTCCTCTATCTACTTTTCCTTCCTGCGCTTTTGCGAAGGCATCCATGCTAGCAATTAAAGTCCCCTTAACGCCAAGTTTGCCACCTTTTTAAGCTCATTATCCGCTAGAATCTTCAGTTCCGCTGCTTCTAACCCATTGTCAGTCCTTTAGACAAGATATGAATATGGGGGCAAATAACGTTGGAGTGGGGGAATCTTCAAAAATTTGCATAGAATATACAAAATCGAGGGGCTTTCAGGTCTGTGGAAAGGAGGACTAACAAGTTGCTACAAATAGGGCATATTTGCAGGACTTTACTACATGCTCTATCAGTAAGGGAAAATGCTAGGAATTCACTCCTTTCTGGCCGGAATCATCTCTGGTGTTCTCAGCACTGCCATAACCCATCCGCTCGAAATAGTTAGAGCTGAGTTGCAGAGTTACATCATCACGCAAAACTAGCTGGGAGGTATAGGAATCGCCAAACAGCTGCAGATATTGGTCAAGACTGGAGAAGCTTTCAGAGGCCTTGCGCCAAGGCTAATCAAGAAGCCACTTACGAACACAGTTGCCTTTCTGCTGTTTGAAACAATGGAAGATAAATATCAAAGTAAAAGTGATTTTTGATTGTTTTGTCATCAACCCTTAAAGTTATCTATCTTGGGCACCAAGCTTAAAAATAGGAGAACAAACAATTAGGATGAAGGTGAATAACATTCAGATTTGCGACGATGGGCAGAATCGAATGGTATTAGGATAAAGATAGAGCTCTAGATGCGTGTAATGGTAAGATTATTATGATATTATGAGAACTAACGTCTTACGATTAATATAAATTTGAATGAGAACCAAAACTCCTAGTAAGCCTGTGGCCGTCCCAGCAAGGTAGAAGCTCTCTCAGCATGATCTGGACTAGCTGAAATCGACTTTTGATCTCTTCGACTAGTAGGGGACTGGTACCATCGACCCCAGCTAAATCCAAAAGATTCTTCAAGAGCTTGGCCTTGATAAACGCAATTAGTCTGTCTTCCATATGATCAAGTAACTCCAAGGCAAGGGCAAATCCATCAACTTTGATGATTTCCTAGAGGTTATCTATGCCAAGTTGGGAGATACTAAGTCCAAAGAGGGACTACTGAAAGTGTTCAATCTCTATGATTTGGAACAAATTGGGGCGATTGACCTTTAAAAAATCAAGAGAGTGTGTCAGGAGTTAGGAGAGACCATGAATGAAGATGAGATTCGAGAAATGATGCACAATACACACATTCTGAACCAAACTGAAAGTAACGAGGAGTTTACCTTCGAAGAGTTCTATGCCATCGTCACTAAAAAGAAATACTGATATCTATATTCTAGTTAAACCAGAATGCCTGACTACAGTCAATAATAGTCAGTTCTAATAAGTCTGAATCTTAGTCAGACGATAGAATATAAGGTTCAAACCAAGCGACTATCATTTGTTCAGAGTACATAGACTAGGTTGACTACTATCATCCAAATACAAATGAATAGTAATACTCCACCTCCCATTCCCTAAAATAGGTTTGCTGATGACTTAAAGTATTACTCGCTTTTTCCAATTTTTACGAAAACCAAAAGTGTGAGCAAGAGGTGTCCAGCTAGGTACAAAAAGGGTCCTTCGAGTTGATTTAAGTTAAGCAGGCCACTCACCACACCAGCTAGGATCGTAGTTAGAAGTCTCATTTTGTCAAAAGCCTTTTTATTTTCAGCTATTGTCTTTGGATTCACGAATACTTTGTTAAATTACAGTTACGGTCTTCGCTGTTAGGAAGAAGCTCCTTTTCCGCATCTTATTTTTCTTTGCGTTTTTCACCAGCAGATCCCGAAAGAGCTGTGGGGACTGGCTGCCTTTTGAAAGTTTTTGGGGGCATGTTGATATATATAATTATCTTTTGACATTAAAGCAAAGAAATATCCAACAAACTGTAACTCAAAAATTAGAGAGACCTACTTTTCAAAGGGTCAAGGCTTATAACAATAAGAATCTAGGTCTCACAAATCAATCTCGTCTCCTTCGCCAGTTGTATTATGCAGACTTTAGATGAATCCTTTGATCTTTTGCGCATCTTTGCTTTACAAATCAAGAGCAAGGCTGAAGTAGGTGTGGGCGACTTCTGTTTTTCCCAGTTTTTTGTAAATCTTTCCTAAAAGCATGGGAATTGGTGGTTCTTTGGGCATATCCTTCTGCAAGCTTTATAGCACTTGAACTGCTTCATCGTACTTTTAGAGCTTTACTAAAGTATTTGCCTTCTGATATTTGTTCAGTCCATTTTTGTTGTCAATCGACTCACTTTTTTCAAAGTATTTCAAAGCTTACGCGAAATCTCTGTTAGCTGCTAAAGTCATGCCCATAAATGAATAAAGAACAGGGTTTTTGCTGTTGATTCCAAGAGCTTTGTGGAAATTTTCCGCTGCCTTGTCATATTTCTCTTGTTTATAGCCGATATTTCCCAACCCCCACCATGCTGAATAGTTCCTCACATCAAAATTCAAAGCTTGTTCAAAGGCTCTTTTGGCTTTAGTGAAATCTTCATTGTATACATGTTAATGCCCGCAGAGAGTGTGTGCATATGCGTTTTGAGGATTGAGCTGAATGGCTCTTGTGAAGAATTTCAAGGCCTGTTCATGCTATTTTTGCAAGGAAAAGCAATTACCAACTGCGATCCATGCTTCAGGAGCATACACACTTTTTTAGAGCGACTGGTGAGCCAAGTAGCATAACTCCACATGCTTCTTCAAGTGCCACAAGCAACTCGAGTAGTACTCAACCCCTTCTATTCTGTGAGGCTAGATTTTGTATGCCTGTTAGTAATAATGAGCAGCCTCTGTGTACTTTACGATTTCCATGTAAGCTCTGCCAATATTGGTCAGTACCCAGCCAGTATTGAAGTGGTTCTGAGGAAGCTTTTTGAACTCCTCAATGGCTTAAAGGCAATTATAGAGGCACAAGTTATAGTATCCTTCTCCAATCTTTCTGAGCAGTGACATTAAGTCTATATCATTAAAAAGTTACTTCCTCCTTCAGTGCTATGAAGGCTGTTCTTCCTTTTGGGTGCTTGAGTTTGGTTCGTTATTTTCTTAAGCTTATCTTCCTCTTCCTTCTTCCTTTTCAATGAAATCGGAGTGGATGGTTTTTTAAGAGCATTTGACTCATAGTTTTTGTGTCTTGCCTCTGAAAAAACTTTGCCAGGGTTGACATGTTCTCCTAGTTTTCCTAGCTTCTCATAGGCACTCCATAGCGTAGGGTTGAGTTCTAATGCTTTCAAGTAATAATCCTTGGCGTCGGCATATCTCGTTTGTTTCTCGCAGACCACTGCCAAAAGGTATAAGCCATAGCTGCCGTTGGCGACATTATCGTAGTTTTTTATTTTCAGTGTTTCTGAGCCCAGCAATGCTCTCTCAGCTTCTTTGTATTTGTTTATTTTGATGCAGCTGATGGCAAATTTGTAGCGATTCATTTCACTTTTTGACTCTTTCAGGATATGGAAAACCTTATAGTGCTTATTTTAGGCAAGATAGGCATCTGCAAGAAGGCTCCTCGTTTACTAAGTATCCTTTTCTGCCAAAAGCCTCTAAGCCAGGAACGTAGCATTTGAGGGAACATGATTGTGCAAGGATTCTGTTATAGCTTCAATCAGCTGGGTTTACAGCACTGAGTAGTTTTGAGATTACTCTTCGATCATTCAATTTATAATTCAAATTCTAATCCAAATCAAATCACACTTCTCCTATAAATCAAACACTTCAGTCCCCAAAGACTCAATGTCGATTTCTGGTCAAAATCTTTCATTTTTGTGAAATCAGGATAATTATCTAAGATGGTATTTTGCATAAACTTGATTTGCGTTTCATATTAGCTCATGTTTTATAATTATTTATCGAATGGGTAATGAGCAAGGCAAGGAGAGTTATAGGGCAACAAACCGAAGGCGCTCTCTTCCGAACAAATAATAATAACCTTCCAACTATAGAAAAAATAGGACAATTAACCAGAGTTTGGAAGTTTCCTCTTCAGCAGATCCCAAACCTTACCAATCAATTGACTACGCTTCTATCCAAGATGGCTCTTCCATTCGTTCCGATGGCAGAAAAGTGAAAAATTAAGTCGAAAGAGACCAGATTCTAAAAAAGCTAAGCCAAAAGAATGAATAGTTGAGAAAGCAGTTAAAAGATATCAGTGACGAGCTAACAGAGAAGATAAAAAAAAAGAAGCTGGTGCCAAAGAAGAAGGGAGTGGTGGAGTAGGATGGAGAGGAGTAGTAGAGAAACCAAGCAAATGGTAGTTTATGCATAACTAAGCCGGAATTCGTCGCGAGTTGTAGAACGCTTATCGACAAATAGAGATGTACAAGCGGACATTGTAGGCTCTGAAAGGAAAGAATGAAGAGCATTAGTCTGATTTGAAGATTAAGAGGCTGGAGAATACAATCAGCTCAGTAGATTCGGAAATTGCCACTTGCACCAAGAAGATAGAGGGACTCAAAAAGATTAAAAAAGTGCAGGACAAGTTTATTGAGAAGGATATAAACGAAGATATCATAGGAGCAGTCAGCACTCTCAAAAAGGAAGCAGAAGACATCAAAAACACGCTGAAAGACTATGCGAAAAGAGACAGACAAAGAGATGTAAACTACAAAAGGCAGCAGGCTTATCTCTTTTAAGTATAAAAAAAATATAGAGAAGTTAATGGTGATTACTTCCCAGAACTCAAAAAAAGAATTCTCCCTTCGAACAACAAGACCATTGCCAGCAGAGTTACAACCAACCACTAAGATAGCTCCAAAGTAACCCCTGAACAGTACTTCTAAATACAGCAATAGCTCAACAGGCTAAAAGGTCTCCATGATGAGTATCATCGGAAGATTGACGGAAAAGTCCAACAAAAGAACAAATATTTGGACTAACAGTCCTCAATTGAGTAGAATATCCGGTACAGCTAGAAAATAATAGAAGCTCTGAGGATGAAGCTGAATGAGTTGAAAAAGTTATTCCGTCCCACCAAAAAGAGTCTCTTTGGCTACGATAGCTACTCAGGGGCAGAACTACAAAGTTAGTACAATGGGGGCATTGACGAAATCTAGAAAGAAATCTAGGAACAAGTCAATCAAGACCAGTTTGACATTAGGCACCTTATCGCCAACATACCAAAGCCTGCCAGACCCAAGTTTCAGGTTTAGTTCCAAGATGATCCCAAAGGAGGACTCAGCAAAAAGCCCAATCCTTCACGGGATCTGTCTTCGGACAAAGCAGGAATGGTCATCAGTAGTGAAAAGTCAGAGCCAAAGAAATGGGGCAGTTCTCTTACAAGGACTGAGGAGAAAGGTAGGTCAATCAAACGCTAAGCAATCTTTGATGACAACTTCACTTTTGCCTCTGACGGCAAACCACTGATTGTGGGAATAAACATTTGGGTAAACAAAAACAACGCAATTCTCGGACTGCAAGCGATTTACTTGAACGGAGATGAAATAAGGTACGGAGGAAAGAGCTATGCGTCAGTTGACGGTTTTCTGCAAAGGTACGATTTACAGAGTCCTGATTACCTTAAGAACATTACGGGATCTTTTAGCTATGATGGCTATCTTGAGCACCTTATACTTTATTCTAAGCAGGGGAAGGTTGGAACCTTTGGCTTTAAAAACTAAAACCAAGAAATTTTCACTTTTGGCCTTTCCTCCTCTGAGCGGCCATTTAGGATCTTCGGCGCTGCCTTTGTTTTTGACAATTAACCAAGGATCAATAGAATAGGAATAGAGATATGCACAGAAGATTGATGATTTTTTCAAATTTTACTCAAATTTTACTTGAGAACGGATTTTAGACTCCATCAGAAAGTTCATAAAGTGCATAGGTATGAATGAAAGTACAAGCACTAGTAGTTTAGAGGTAGAATTGTAGCCCCCCAAGCTATAGACCCGGGTTCGATTCCCGGCTAGTGCATATTTTTAATCTTTCTGCTTTCACTGCCACAACCCTCAGCTAACCCCACACACTCTCTCACCTGGTTTATTATTGAATGTAGTCTAAGTATAGTTGTTATAAGATTAGTTTGTTTTAATTTAAGCCGATTCGACTAAAGAATCATGTTGAGTGCAATCAAAAGGGCAAATAATGAAGAATCTGAAGTCAAATGAAATCGAAGTCATGAATGTGTATGGGATGATCAAAAGTTGAGAAGATTGTAGGTGACGAGCCAGCTCAGCAGGAAAGGGAAGAAGCCATTCATGAAGTGCTCTTTCAAAACATCTTTGGTCTATACTACGTCTTCCTCTGCTCCCAAATACTTGAACACATACAAGTAGCACACTAGCGAAATGCCAATCGCGAATACGATGATGCCCGGCAGACCCGTGACTCCCGTCAGGCCCACTAACACTCCGATTACGAGTCCGATTATCTCCTTGAAGTAAAACAAGATGTCGTTGATCTGTTCCTTTGAGAACTCTCCCTCTGCGGTCAGGGCACGTTTCAAAAGACTGCTATTCTCCGCCATATATTTATATTATCTTAAATAATCCCATTTTTCTATGAGCCATACGCTAAGCGCTTCATGAAGCATAAAGACCTTTAGTACTTAGCTTAGTTTTACATTGGATTGAGGGAAGTAAATCTCAAGCAAGAGAGGAAAGGATGAATGGCTTCAGCTTTTGAGTCACAGTTTTTCGGGAAACAGCCTAGTATACATTAACACTGAGGCCATTCCTCAAACTTGATATAAATAGTCCTCAGACAAATCCAAAAAATTGAGACCAACGTGAAGTGAGACAGATAGCAATAAAAGAATCAAAATGCAAAATAGCTCAGGAAGGTGCATCAATAGGGGACAAATGGGAATGATGTTAGAGATATTACTTAATGGTCTCAATGGTTTATAATATTTCAACATTAAAAACTACACATGATGAGCAAGATGACGAGAACGATTAATGATTATATCGAGGCATTTGTCTGATCAACCACACTCTTTTACCCCACCAGCACCACTCAAACCCCTTTTTTTTGCTGTCCTTCCACCTCACTTCACCCGCATCTCCATTCCACTTATCTTTTACACTTTCTTTGCTTTTAAACTTGCCGATTGCCTAACAATTCAGTTAGCCTATTGCATCTTTGCTTGTTATAAACACACTGAAGAGTTGTCTCATATTTCTCAAGTGAATGATGCAACACAATAGACAAAGATCATTTTTTGAAGACGAAAGTAACGAATGCTCCTATTACTACGCCCAAAGCACCCCATTTCCACTTTACTATCTTATCTTATTGGCAAGATGACAATCCAGATTGTACTTCTAAATCGTTTTCTCTTTCTTCTGCCTACTCCACAATATCTTCACAGCTCTAAGCCTAAAGCTCATCTACTGAGTTGTAGTCGTAGCGACGATCTAGATCCTTCTAGATGAAGTATTGGAAGTATCGGGCTGTCATCTGGCTGTCGCAATCTGGCATCCTTTTTTTGAGTGAGTTCACACTGTAAGTTTCAATGAGGTTGATGGCTTTGAGAGATAGTCCCAAACAGTGTCTATTAACAGTCGATTACTTAATGTCTCCTGTCAATGAGTTTTAAGCCAAATCAAGCATATCTGCTTATTAGTTGGTATTAGTGAACTGTGCAATACTTTTGCTTCTTTCCAAAAGCAAAACTTTGAGAGAGGGTGACCTGCTGTGTTGGATATTAAAGGGTTAGCTATCCTTTGACTTTGAATCAGAACAAAATCTGCTTCTTTACTGCTCTTATTATTGAAGTTTTCCTTTAAAAGTTAGGCAACTGCTAGGATTGTCGATTGAAGAAGTTTTTTGAACTGTTTGTTACTGCAAGAGAGTAAAAGATTGATTTTATCTGATTTTGTGATTTTCTGCAATTAGTTATTGTATCATATCTCTGAGGCTTTGATTCTAAGCTTCATATCTTTACAGTTGTCCAATTATCGATTATTTCTGCCACTAAAGGTTTTCTATCTACTCCCTAAATCTCTCCAATTCCTTTCTCTGCTTTTCCATCTATTCCTTGCCATTTTCTATCTATTAATTCTTTTCGTGTATTTTGGTCAAAAGGAGATCCACGGCTAGCTTCTCTTACTATTTCTATTCCAACGAAAACTAAAGTTGCCCAAGCTGAGAATGTTACAACTTGTGTGTCAAGTGCTCAATAACATCGTTTTTCTCAGCTAGAGCCAACAAAGCAGACTACTTCAGAATCAGCATTTATTGTATGAAGGACTCACAATCTCTGTGCGTTAGTTTGCCATTTTGCGAATCCTTCTTTTGGTTGAGATATGAGTTGGTTGCGTTGAGAGTGTTGAAGAGGTTTTCTTTGAGAGGGTTGCGCATGGGCAGAGTATATAATAAAGTGTCAGTTAGCAGTGAGGCCCATATCAATAAAAAATATTCACTTTTTTGAATTATAATCATGATGGAGTACAAACTCCAAGAAGAAGATTTACTTGCTTCTTTTAGGCCAAATGAACCCGCACAAACCAATAACCCAGTTCCCCCGCCGAAACCCCCTCCCAATGTCCACCCCCCTCCACCCCCATATCCCCAG
>Ga0316217_10006927_pt1 | contig 10999 bp, 12 predicted proteins | sample 1anoAmetaG_FD_203633 | JGI IMG/M metagenome (GOLD analysis project Ga0316217, IMG submission 203633) | Freshwater microbial communities from Trout Bog Lake, Wisconsin, USA - 1anoA | ecosystem: Environmental > Aquatic > Freshwater > Lake > Hypolimnion/Profundal zone | place: USA: Wisconsin... | reverse complement strand
CATCAATAAACTTGATGCCTTTCTCTGTCAAAACTTCTTTTGCAATCTCTTTTAGGTCAAAACCACTGTGGTCTGCGGACAAGGCAACAGGTTTCTCACCAAACTTTGGCAATACTCTACGGCAGAAGAATTCAAATGTGTCTGGAGTACCAAGAACATGCATCTTTTCTGTGTCGGCAGAGGTGACTTTAAGTCCGTCACGAATCATCAGATTATACATCGGCGCAATGTAGAATTCATTTTTCACCAACATATTCTTGTCAATCATCTCTTGGCCATACTTCAAGAACATTTCTCCAGTCTTGAAATAGTAAAGACCAACGTTGGCATGGGTAGAAATGACTTCTTTTTCTTCAACCTTGGTTACCAAACCATTTTCATCAACGTCACAGTAACTATGGTCAGGACTATTCGCCAAGAAAGTCAATAGGAAACCATCCGAAGTTTCTTGAATAGTGTTTAGGTCAAATGTTGGTTCAAAGTAAACATCTGGTGTGTAGATGCATAGTGGCAAATCAGGATCAATCAAATCCTTGGCCAAGGTACAAGTTTCGAGGGCACCTCTGGTAACTTTGTTGACCACATAGATTTTAATGTCATCACCAAACTTGTTCTTTAGGATTTTATCAATACTGAAATTGTAAATGTGTTCCAGTCTGACGATAAAAATTAGATTACATTCACTTGTATCAACCGAACTCATCGACCAATCAATAATGTGTTTGTTTTTAGCCAAGATGAGTGGTTTTGGCATCATGTAACCGGCATCAAGAAATCTTTGTGCTTTGCCGGCAATGGGTAATACTAAATTATACTTTTTCATTATATTTTCCAATCAAAGTTGAGGTCATGTTATGTGCATATTCTATAGCCGATTCTGTCGTGCTTGAGTTATATATTGAACATAGGAAGCACGTTGCAAAGATATCTCCAGCACCCAAAACGTTTGCATTTTTTACCATAAGTGATTCATCTACTTTGAATTCATATACTTTATCATCAAAGTAAACTTGGCTACCTTTTGGACTGTGTACGATTACAGAACCTTTGGTGTTCTTCACAATAATGTCCAAGTTAATAACTTCATCATCAGATAGAAACAGATAGTCAATATATTTCAATAATGGTAAACTATCTTGAACCTTTGGACCTTTACAAACGTCTGCTGTAACGATACCAGGTAATTCATGTATGAAACTTGTATTTTTTAATTGATTCAAATAGAGTATGTGCGATATTTTTGATTCAAGTATCTTTGGTGGATATACGTATTTGTTTAAATTTGCTTCTGAATCACGGCTAGAGTTTTCTCGGTCGATGTAGATATCTGCGGTGCCGATTGAAGTTGGTGATATGCCCAAATTGATACTTGGGTAGTAATTTTCAAATACTCTAATCATGTTTGCCATACCACCCAAGGCCATTTTTGTTTTGCCATTGTCGTGTATCGTATCAAACACTAAATGACCATATAACGTAATGTCAAACATTAAAACTTTTCTTTCAAATCCAATTCATAAACTTTTGCGATATGTTCTTCGAATGATTGCTCGGTTATCAACCCAAGACTAATCAGTTTATCCAATAACTGCATAACAAAATTCTGGCCACCAGGACAATCGATTTCGGCAGCATATCGTTTTACAATCCGTGGTGAATCGGAAGGACAAAACTTGTATCCAACAAGACGCATCATACCAATATCAAATACATCATCACCAACAAAACAGATTTCGTTTGGTTGAACACCATACTTTTCACAAATTTCAGGAAGATAGTCTCCTTTATCTGTGTGTTTGCCGTCTTGTCTGTTGACAATAACATCTATCTTTCTATTTTGTGCAAGTGCAACGTTGAATGGATCACCAGTCAAAAACATAACTTCAAGACCTAAAGCTCTCATACGTTTTATGGCAGTCCAATCTTTGTCACAAAATGTTTTTAATAAAGCCAATCCGGTCTTATCATAATACTTTTTACCGTCTGTTAAGATACCGTCAACATCTAAAATAACCAACTTAAGCATAATTAAATCTCTCTTTTACGTCTGGATGCACAAGATTAATATCGTGTATCGTCAGACCTTCTTTACAAATTGTGTAGTATTCATTCAAGTGACTGAAATCAGGTTTGTTTGAGATTGCATTTACATTATCTTCACCAATATAAGAGGCAACCTTGTATTTCAATGCATGAGTATCTGGACTATAACCTCTAGGGAAACGATATGTCTCACGCATTGCATTTTGAATGATTGGTGTCATAGTTGCTGGCCACATATAAACGTTGTCACACGTGAAACCAAAATGTTTGCAACCATCTTCAATATATCTATCGTTCTCAGGAAACAAATAGTTAAACTTGTTGTAATCGATTGTAGGTTCACACAGAGGTTTATTCCAATGCAGGTCAAACCTTGTCAAGATGATGAAGTCATAATCCGATGTATCGGTCAAATTATTGAAACTCGCATACTTTGATGTGAATGTGTTTGAGTTTTGAAAATCCGAATAACAAACTTTCTTTGGTTGAACCAAATCAAAAAACTCTTTTTCTAATACTGGATCTTCCACTTTATAAGTTGAAACTAGAACATCAACTTCATGTCCAGCTTCAACAAAGGAATCTACAACAAACTTTTTGACATTTGACCAGCAATGCCTAAAGTCCTTGTGTTTAACTATTGGATCGTGATTGGTAAAATTACCATACAACATACCATAAATGCAAATTGCAATTCTCATATCAATCCCGTTCTAAATTTCCATTCAATGAAATTCTACAATCAAATCCAACTACATCTTTCTCAGCCAATTTTGACTTATCGATGTGTTCAAAAATAACATGTTCCAAATCTTTGTTAGTATTGAAACAACCGATTGTTGTCGCTTGCATTAGTGCAATAGCCTCATCAATCAATGTGTAATCAAAAGACCAACATCTTGTTGATAGTAATCGAACATTTGGATCCATCCAAGATACTATTCTTGTCTTGAACACATATTTACCTTTGAGTGATTCATCATCATAATAAGAGATATCAAAATCATCAGTCAAGTAACCACGACCGGTCAATTTGAAAACTCTCTTTAATGGAATATTCAAAGATTTGATATGTTCTAATGTCAACTTCATCGATAACGATTCAGCTGAACTTTGTTTAAAACTGCTACCCAAAAGATTCACTTCTGGGATATCAGACAACATAAAGAATACATCAACTTTATCTTTCAACATATCACATTTTTCTTGTGACAGTTTATCAGGAGAGGATTCAAACATCACTACGATTGCTTTTGGATCCTTCTGCCGAACACTCTCGATTGTCTTGAATGTATCAATAAACCTTGTTTCAACATCAATAGCTGAACGTCTTGAATTTATTGCTGATGTTATAATAAAAAGGTTTCTCATTTAACAATCACTGCCATAGAGTTGTCATAGATGTTGATTTTTGGAAGGTTTGTGTTATAGATGTATGTAACACTTGGGTCTTTGTTCCAAGATTCATCCATTGGCAAAGTTACGAGTGTTTGGAACTGGCAATCAACAGTTCTCAAAAACTTTTCAAGTGGATACAAATCTTTGTTTAGAATATCTTCAATGATATAGATGCCACCCTTCTTCAATTTCTGAAATGAGTTTTGGAAGAAGATAATGTTGGCCCAAGCTTCATGTAAACCATCGTCAATGATGACATCAAACTCCTCATCAATATTGCTCCACATGTTCTGGATCACTTCAGGATTAGTTTGGTCACAAAAGAAGGTCTTGATACGTCCTTCTTGAAATAGAATGTCCTTATCGATATCCGCACCGTAGATGTTGGCGTTAGGAAAGTAATCAGAGAAAGCTCTCATTGATGCACCAGGTTTACCATTGGCACCCATGTTGGATTTGATACTTGTGTTGTTTGTACCCAAACCCAATTCAAACAAATTGATAGGTTTGTCTTTCAACTGATAAGCTTCAAAAATTAAATTGTACAATGTTGTATAATTGTGCCATGAAGACTTGTCAGAACGATAGTCAGCAAACAACTTACACATATCGGTTTTATACTTGTAGAATTCTCTCTCCATGTATACAAAAACCACTTCTTCCATCAAGTTATCAAATTTCATTTCCATAATTTACTCCGCAGTATTAAAATCTTTAAAAATAACAAAAGGATCCAAACCTAATTGATGATCCGGAATTCTATGTTGTTCAAATGCCTCAGGTTGATTGGTTGCACACACCAACATCAAAGTCTGGTCATCATCAGTCAAACTGTTTGAATATAACAAATCAAATGCACCAAACATCATAGATTCCATTGAAGGCCAGAGTGCCTTGTTGGCCACAATCTTAGCACCTAATATATGAACATCATTTATTGCAATGATTCTAGGTAGATTGTTCTTTGGGTCTAAATCTTTGTATGCAAACAAGTGAATTTTTGTTGGGTCAAAATCATATGACCATTCTTTATGACCACCTAGTGTTTCTTCACTTCTGCAATAACCAAAGTCTAACCAAGCAACAGTATCATTAGAAACTAAACCAGAATTGATTGCCAGATTAACAAAATGAGATTTGAGTAGATTGACCAAAACATATTTGTGACTCCAGTATTCTGGATTCTTAATCTGACTTGGATGAATCAACTGTTTGAAACTAACCAGTTCTTGAATACCAATGATTTTACTCATTATTGTTCCAAACTTGGCGAAAGGATCAAATTCAATAATCTTGATATCGGAACGAATCTGTTTCAATCGTTCACCAATATCTGGTGTGGTAACAACAACAATTTCGTTGTTTAGTTTGGTGAGGTGTGTGAATCGTTCAATGTATGTGTCTGTTGACCTTTGTAGATAATGTGGAAGTCCTTTATCAGGAGTCCAATCACCTCGACCAATGTCATAGAAAGCAGTAACAATCGTAATATTTCCCATATCAATATCCTGACCTAGTTTTAATCAAGTCCATAACGCCATCATCACCCTTCTGTTCTTCACGTGGAACAAACAAGGCTTTCTCTCTCTTATTATCTATATCACTTGCTGGAATGAGATAATAGATTGCTAAACTCTTTCTATATTGGCCTTCAGGTGCAGTAATGCCTTCGGTTACACCATGCCAAGAGTTTTGTGTTGTATCAAAGATAACTGCACGATTGAATTTTGGCCAAATAGATTGTAACAATTCCTTTGGTTGATTTGTTCTTTCATCGTGTGACCAAAGTCCAATATTGCCGCCCCATTCTTCTTGCCAATTAGGATTCAAGTAAACAATAAGATTAAGTTTGCGGCGCATACCCAACTTTGGATGTATGTCGTAATCCAGGTGTGTATTCAGATAATCACCTGATTGGTGCATGTGTATACCACCACCATGAAGTCCATAATCTGCAACCAGTGAAAAGTCATCAATTATATAAGCAAGCTTGTCGGTGAAGGTGACGTCGACCAAATATGACATGGCCTTGTAGACATTCTTAGAAAACTTGGTCCAATTTTGAATGGTACGTTTCTTCTCGATTGCATTATCATAATTAGCATCCATGTTATCATCATAACCTGGCATACCATCAAAGATACTACGAGCAACTCCATCGGTGAAGAAATTATCAATAACAACATGGTTGAAAGGCTTCGAATTTACAAACGCCTCACGAATTTCCATCCAATTGTGTTTGTTAATGATGCTCATACATCTGTCCTAAATGTGATAACGTCTTCTACGCCATATTTCTTTTTGTAGAAACTCATCAATTCAGGATCTCTATCATATTGATGTACGATGTAAAATGGTTCTTTTGTTGTTCCATCTTTAATCAAACCGTCTTCAAAGAATGGTTTTGGTTCAAGAATGAATGGTGCAAAGTGTTCTTTTTCAACTGGTTTATTTGTAATATGAAGGTTACAACTCCATGCATCAGATAGTCCAACAAACAAAGTGTTATCTTTGTAAGGATGCCAGTTCAAAAGAATATTATATGCGGCTTGGTCAGCAACCCAATCAGGACGATTCGCAGATAACTGATACAACATACCACACAAGTCTTTGATGTATGTGGATTCACCAGCCAATGTCCCCACATTGTAAACTTCTTGGTCTTCAACACCGTTATAGAAATATGTACCAAATGCTTTGATAATGTTGTCTCTGTTCCAATGCTCATACTTGATGTTGATGGATTCAGAAACTGCAATCATCTTTTTATCGGCAATATTATTTTCAATCCACACACTTGGGTTTTTCTGAAAGATAACATCACGAACATCAGTGGTGATTACATAACGATAATTGTCACCATGTTCTTTTAGGAAGCTATAGATGTGAATGAATCTTTCCATGTGAAAGCCCATTCTTGCTTGACTTGGTGCATCGATAACAATAAAACCAGCATCAGCCAATTTACTGTTTGTTTCTTTGCTTGAACCAATTGAGATGATTACTTTATCACCTGTGAAACCACATTCATTGATTGAATCAATCCAAGGTTTGATTGTGTTGAATGTATAGTTCTTAAACGCACCAATAATTAAATCTTTCGCCATGGTAAATTCCCATTATATTTTTGTTTCATCACTTCATTTCCTTGCAAGAAGAATCCTGCTTGGACAGAATCCTGTCTACTTGCTACTCTATAGTTTACACTATAACGACCATTCGTGTCAAATGTTTTTAGATTCTGCATCATAAAAGGTGATAGGATTCTATCAACCTCTGGTTGTTCTTGTGGATGCCTTGCTCTACGATACCAGTATGGAGAAAACCCTAAGGCTGCCTGTTTTGGTATCATAAAACAATTAACATCAATGAACATATCATTGATTACAGAAGTCCATTTGCCTAATGATTCACAATCATCGTTACATATGTATTTGCCTTCCTGGTCAACAATTTTACGTAAGGAATAGGCCCATTGATTGCCAGATTTCAATTGTTCAACCAACGATTCGATGTGGTTTTCATCATACCAATTATCTTCATCCAAGAAGCATAGGAAGTCTCCCTTTGCGACATAAGTCATTGCACCATAGATTCTATGACCGTTGTATTGGTCTGTGCCGGTTGCGTATGGTAACTCAACCAAATCTACATTAGGATAGTCTTGTAGAATTGGTTTTGCTCTTGGATGTTTACCATCAACAACCACCAGATGTTGGATGTTTTTGTATGTTTGGTTCTTAACACCATCAAGTGCTTGACGAACCATGGGGTTACCAGTTGTTGGTGTTATTACTGTAATCAATGGATTCATAATATACTTTCAATGTTTAATATAATTTACCAAAAGGTCCGTATTCTCCGGTACCTTTTTTCGCTCCTGCAAAAACAAGTTTTGTTCCCAATTCTTCTATTTGTTTTTTTGATAGTTTTGCTATAGATGCAAATATTGCGACTTGTTGACATTTTGAATTGGCTGTGACGGGCTTGCCCTTTTCAGTGTTCATAAACATCGCTTTCATATTATGAAGAAATTCCTGTTCTGTAGATATACCAGTCTCAATAAAAGTCTTTGATTTTATAGTCTTGAACATCTGAAGAAATTCATCTTGTCTTTCTAAAAATTGTGCAGAATCTAATGGATATGACATGGCGGAGTCTAAAATGGGAACCTTATATTCTTTAAAAATTTGTCTGACATATTCAGCTTTGGCCTTACCCAATCTAGCTTTTGTGGCAAGAGAAGATTTTGGTTCAAATTTTTGAAAGGTATATTTTGAACTACTTTGTCCTCTAATATCAATCTTATATGTAACTGCCTGTCCATTTTCAACACCTGATAACCAAAAATCAGCTCCAGCACTTAATGGCTTACTTTTATTATCTGGTGTTCCCGGTTGTAAAGCCAATTCAACTCTCAGTTTTTCTAATTTGAATACTGGTTTTTTTACGTCTTCAAACTCAGGTTCTTTTACGTTTACTTCTTCATATTTTGCTTGTTTACCTGAAACCTTTTTAAGTGAAACACCAACAACTATTCTTTCTCTGAATAACGTTCTAAGATAGGCATTTAATTGTTCTATTGTATCCAGGTCACCAGATTTCAATAACTTTTGTATATCAGAAATGACTTTTTTTTCGTTTTTAATACACCAAATATCAGCAGGGTCCCATGTGTCCTTTTGTGATACGCCATAATTTTCTTTAACTAATTTGGAAATAAATTCCATAAATCCATATTCACGATTGAATTCTGTGAATTTTGGATTAGAAAATTCGTCTATCATCTTCTGTTGTTGAAGAAAGAAAACTTTTAACCATTCTGAAGTAATTTCTGGATATATTCCTTTAGGTCCAGCCAATTCTGCATATTTTTTATCTTTGGTAATGTCTTCCCATTTTGTATATCTTTGATTGTCCTTCAAAGCTCGTCTAAAAATCCAAGCAGAACCCAATTCTTGTTTTCTTGTTCTTTCCGAGGAAGAAAGTCCGTCATCAGTTATTTTTGTTGATGTTGCCATGTTATCTAATAATTTGTATATCTTTTCCAGAAGTCCAAACTTCAAGTTCGGTACGCAACCTACCCTCAGATTTAAGAGTATCGTACCTATTTATTGCCTTGTTCTTCCACCAATTTACTATGTTATCCAGTTCAAATTTACTATAGTTTTCACCCTTAATAAGGGTGTCGGTTCTACAGGCCATATAGTCCACCATGTTACTATAACCATAATCGGAAGTATAGTATCTTTTCTTCTCGGTCAAGTTTTTGGCATTTTCAATAGTCTTGGCAAATTCTTCACCTTCAACAGTACCTTTCAATGCAGCCTTAGTCAAAGCAATAATCTTTGTAAAGGTTCTCATCTTTCTACTTGTGTTCGATGTATCACCTTCTAACAAATCACCAACACGGTCTTCAACATACTTTTTCAATTCCAAATAACGTGGTCCATGCATCATTGGAACAATATCAGACTCTGTTAGACCCTGGTAACGAATGAATGGCTTCATACCATCATACTGTGATACTGATTTGGTTGAACCATACAAACTGGTTGTCTCAAACAGACACACATTCATACCATATTTCTTGTTACAAATTTCTCTAACAGTATGTGATGTACAAATGGCAGCCAACAACTTACCACCAAGATAGTTGTAACCAAATGGTTGTGCCGGAACAATCACAAATCCCATAATAGTTGATGCATTGAATCGCTTGGATGTATCTGGATTCTGAATCCAAACTTGTCCAAGTAAATCATTACGTGGTTTCATGTATATCATAGGAGAACCAAGACGGATGAAACCAACATACTTTCCAGAGTTCTTTTCTCTGACCGCAAGTTGAATGTTTTTACCAACAGGTGCTTTGTTAACATGAGATGATGTAATACTGTTCAATGTTTCCCAAGTTTGATTTGGAATCTCACACACTTCAATGTCCATATCTTTTGGATGCATAGAGAAGTCTGAGAACAAATCGTCTTCAGGAGGAAACAAAGAAGTTGGCAAACTTTCGAGAGATTTTAACTTCTCGTCACGCATGTATTGTTCAATACTTCCAAGGTCATTGAAGTAGTTGTAAAATGCTTTTGCACAGTATAATGCATCATCTCTAGTTAAGTTCATACTTTAAATCCTTCGAAACCTTTTTTCTTAGGTTTCTCTCTGTCACCAAAAGTGTTCAATGGTTTATCTTGGCCTGCATCAACAAGGCCTTCTTGGCCAGATTGTTCAACATCATACAGTTTCATCTTAGCACGGTCAACACCAACGGTGAATCGTTTATACATTGTAGGATCATTATAACGATTCTTCAATTGTTTCACCATGATTTGTCCAAGTTCTTGTAGGTCTTCGGACGTAATCAAAGCAAACATCAAGTCAGCGGTAGCGGGCAAACCAAAAGACTCGCTTGTGTCTTCCAGTCCGGGATCGGAACTGGTAAAGCCTGAACGTGTTGTTTGTGTAGCAGATACAATTGGAACTCCGTATTCAACGGCAAGGCCACGCAATTCTTCTGCAATTGACTTAACGTAGGTGTAGGAGTTGATGTTGGCTCCGGCTTTAATACGAGAGCTACAACATATATTGAGATAATCAATAAAGATAATGTCAGGACGAAATGATTTTTTAAGATTGAGTTCATTCAATAAGGACCTAAAATGTGTTGCGGATGCGGATGCAGTTGGGTACTCTTTAATGATTAGTTTACCTGTAGTTTTTGCTTTAAGTTTTGCAACCTTCTTGTCATACATGTCCTTTGGAAGACTTGTTAAATCATCCAGCGTAACATTAAGGAGGTTTGCATCAATACGTTCGGCAATCTTTTCTTCAGCCATCTCCATTGTGATGTAGAGAACATTACGACCTTGAGACATAGCACCAGCGGCAACGTGACACATAAAAAGAGACTTACCGACACCAGTACCAGCCAGAGCGATATTGAGAGTTTTACCAGGTAATCCACCTTTTGTAATCTTGTTAAAGTAATCCAAGTCGAACGGGATTCGTTCTTCGTGTCTGTGGTAGAATTCATATCGTTCATCACTGTTCTCCAAATAATCGTGGCCAACTGAAGTATCAAAAGTTACGGCTAAAGCGTCTGATAGTATTTTGGGAATCTGACCTTTGTCGTGCGTTTTGTCTTTTCCTTCAAGAATAGAAATGCTCCCCAATACTGCTTGGTAGATGGCCTTTTCTTGACAGAATTGTTCGGTTTTGTCAGTAAGCCATTGAATTTGGGATTTCTCTCCTTTAGTTTTCTCAATTTCTTGGATAGTAGTTTGACACTTTTCCAGTTCTGCATCTGTGAGATTTCGCCTTTCTTGGATGGCCAATACAAGCGCTTCAGACGTTGGTGCATTATTGTAAGTTTCTGTGAATGATTTAATCTCATCATAAATTAGTCTTTCTGCTCGGTCGGTGAAGTATTCACTCTTTAAGAAAGGAAGAACTTTTCTCAGGTATTCATCTGAGTAAATCAGGTTCTTCAGTATCGTCTGTTCTAGTTTCATCTATAATATCCCCATCAACATTGTCACTCATCAAATCA
>Ga0316217_10006925_pt1 | contig 11000 bp, 10 predicted proteins | sample 1anoAmetaG_FD_203633 | JGI IMG/M metagenome (GOLD analysis project Ga0316217, IMG submission 203633) | Freshwater microbial communities from Trout Bog Lake, Wisconsin, USA - 1anoA | ecosystem: Environmental > Aquatic > Freshwater > Lake > Hypolimnion/Profundal zone | place: USA: Wisconsin... | reverse complement strand
CCTGATTCGCGGGCATCCCTGCCAGATAGATGCCCGATGACAAGCAAAAGGCCCGCATCTGCGGGCCTAAATGCTTTGTTTACTGGTAGCCCCAAGGGGAATCGAACCCCTGTTAACGCCGTGAGAGAGCGGTATATTATCATAATTTGGACATCATTGGACATTGGCGCAATCCATGAACATGAATTATTACAACAGTTCACTCAATTTCTTTCCGCTTGCCCCTTCCTCTATCCAGGAGTATATTTTGGACATCATTTGGACATGGACTGTTACCGCCTGGAGGTGATGCATGGCAAGGACCAAGAGGAGCGCCAAGCTGGACACGCGCAGCGCCCGGACCAAGCTGGTATCGGAAGTGCGTCACCAAGACCCCCTTGCCCCTGGCAAGTACCTCGCCTACCGCAGGCCCAAGAGCGGTGCAGCAGGCTCCTGGCTTGCCCGGTGGTATGACAAGGAGACCCGCAAGGATGGTCAGGAGCGCCTTGGCACTGCCGACGACTTCCAGGAGGCAGATGGCGTGACTGTTCTGACCTACGCCCAGGCCCAGGCCCAGGCCCATACATGGTTCTCGGCACGGGAGCACCAGGCACTCCATGGTGATAGCTCCCTGCCTCAGGACGGCCCCCTCACCGTCGCCGAGGCAGTTGATCGCTACATCGCTCGAAATGAATCCCAGGGCGGAAAAAACGTGAAGGACATGCACCAGCGGGCAGAACTCTGGATCAAGCCCAGCCTTGGGGGTATCCAGGTGGCAAAGCTGACCCGGGCCAAGGTGGAGGCATGGCTCCAGTCAATTGCTGAATCGGAGCGGATGCCCCGGCCCAAGAAGGGGGCGACCCCGACCAAGGCGATTGGCAAGAAAACCGCAACACCGGAGAGCCCCACAGCCCCGAGTGCAGATGCCAAGCGGAAACGCAGGTCTACGGCCAATCGAATCCTCACCGTCCTGAAGGCTGCGCTGACCTGTGCCCGGGTTCAGGGTTGGCTGGCCTGCTCTGGCGATGCCTGGGAATTGGTGAAGCCATTCCGAGGAGTCGAGGAGTCTCGCCAGCAGTATCTGCTGCCAGAGGAGCAGACCCGCCTGCTGAATGCCATCGTCGAGGTCGACTTCCGCAGACTGGTTGCCGGTGCCCTCTCCACGGGATGCCGCTATGGGGAGCTTTGCCGGGTCAAGGTGAAGGACTTCGATCCCTCCGGAGCGGGGTCAATCCTGATTAGCGAATCCAAAGGCGGGAAGGCCCGTCGAGTGCTTCTGGCTTCTGAGGGGAAAGCCTTCTTTCAGAGCATCACGGCAGGACGTGCAACTGACGAGAACATCTTCCGCCGGGACAAGGCCGAGCGCCGATCCCGGGTGGATAGTGGTGATGACCGCGCCTGGAATACGAACGATCAGCAACGGCTCATGCATGAAGCATGCAGGGCTGCCGGGCTGCCGGAAATGGGATTCCACCAGTTACGCCACTCCTATGCCTCGGCCTTGGTCACGGCGGGGATGCCCCTGGCCCTGGTGGCCAAGCTCACCGGCCATGCCGAGACTCGGATGCTGGAACGGCACTACGCCCACCTTGCCACCTCGGATCTGTCCCGGGCTCTGGAGGCTTTGGCTCCAACACTGAATCTGCCCATCGAAAATATCGCCGACCTATCCATTAAGCGGGGATGATACCCCTTTTGGCAATGGCCGATAACATCCGTGTGGCTGCCCCCCGACTGGGCACGGCGGCCCCCAAGATTGCCGCCCTGAAGATCGCCGGAGCCGAATGACATTTGCTGCTTCGGAGGAGTGCCATATTTGTCTTTTACCAATTCTTGCTGGCATGGCCCCCTGGAGCGCTACCCCGCTACCATTCAACGGTGATGAGCTTTTACCGGTAGCGTCTTGGTAGCGGGAATCTGGCTGAGGCGCTACCCGGCTAACATCCACTTGAAGCCGGTAGCGGACGGGGCAGGCCTTTCGTGTCGGACGCTGGTACCAGGACCCGCAAGGCCGGGATGGGAAGTGCGACCATTGCCTTCCCCTTCATCGTATCGGCCCAGCGCAGCGCTGCCGACGCAAAAGACGAACGAACAGCCAATCAAGCGCATCCAGGCCGGAGGAGGATTCCAGCTCAGGTGGCAAGGGTGCCCTCTGGGGAGACACCATGCCTTCGCTCATCCGGATTGGAGGCGGGCCCCTGGGGCCCAGCGGCAAGCGGGTGGGGGGTCTTTATATGCACCCTCACCTATGCGGCGGAAATTTGGGACATGGTGTCAACTTCATGCGACCGGAAGAAGGGCCACCCACGAATTCAAGATCAAATTGCCTAGATTCCATGATCCGGATAGCGAAATCTCTATGGCGGCAGCGGGCGAACCGGGGGAAGGGCAGGCTGGGAAGCCCAACGATAGGCTGGCGTAGTTCTTTACGGCTGGATGGGTTCCCTCGTCCAGAGCAGAGCAACCTAACCGGACTTCAACTTTTCCGCGACCCGATGGAGACGATCACCTGACTTTCTTGGCACCAGCTAGCAAAACCTTCCAGGTCGAATCCCTGGAGATAGAAAGATCTGCATCGCTGGCAGATGACATTTGCGTATTTGTCAGGCTGGATCCTCCTGCGCTCGGACACCCAGGATTTCCCCGATCGAATCCGCGAACACCATACGCAATGAATAGTCTTTGGCATAAGCCGATTGTTGACCATGGGCCACCGCCTGTTGCAAATTCGACTGAAATTGTCGGTTATTCTGGACGATTTGCAATGGTACTTTCCCGATGGATGCCCTACACCCCTGTCGCTTGGCCCTCCACCAGGGTTGCGGATTCCGTATCGTGTTCGACAGCATGGCTACTCCCGCCACTCCTCGATCGCAATCAGCGCCCGGCTGATGATGCAACTGGGGAAATGGAAATGAGTGTCCACGTATTGGCCGCAGGCGCAGCATGTCCCGGGCGGGTCAAATCCCTCATAAGACAGCCTCACGAGCACATCCTCCAGGAGATTGAGTAATTCTTCCGTCTCCACCTGGGTTCGCATGGGCGCCTCCAAGAAGATAAGGAAATTATAGGTCAGTTAATGAAGTCATCCAGGATCGGCCGGAGGTAATCCGCCGGTCCCTGTGGAAACCGCCCCCCACCCCATGGTCACGCCCATACCTCTCGGGCAAATTCTCAACTGCTGCAAAACGAGTGCAGGTTGGAGACCTTGACTCAGCCACAAATAGACCGATACTTTTTTGAAAATTCAACAAGCAGCGGGCAATGTCCCGCAACCCCAGCCCCCATACTTGGGGGCTTTTTTGGCGCCCCACCGGGAGAAGCCATGACCGAGCGAACGGGAGATCGAAGGCGGATGTTCACTCCGCTGCAGTGCGTGTGGTGCGGAAAGATCCGGGTCGGATATCTGTGGGGGATTGACCGCAGAACCTCCAACGAAGGGATGTATTCGGATGGGATTTGTCCTGGTTGCCGAGCCAGTTACTTCATGGAGGGCTTGGCAAAGCAAAAGCCCTTGAAACCTTGGGGATCCGGCATGTGAATTAGGCCACCATCTGCCTATTCCCGCCATTCCTCAACCGCAATCAATGCCTGGCTGATAATGCAGTTCGGCAGATGGCCCCGCTTGTCCACGTCCTGCAAGCAGTGACAGCAGGACCCTGGCGGTTCGAAGTTTTCATAGGACAGGCGGACAAGCACCGCCTCTAGCTGGTCCAGCAACTTTTGCGTCTCGAGCTGGGTTCGCACCTGCCTCTCCGGATTGATAACAAAATCATAAATTAGCTCAAAGAAATTTCCAGTGCTCAAGGAGCAAACCTGCGGGTTGGAATTTTCAAATGCCCCTAGGGCGAACGGTGGGCTCCACTCCAGGATCCAATTAGGGACTCCGAAAAGGTTGTTGACCTGGGCTAGCTTGGGATGTAATTGCAGGCAAAAAACAGCATAAGAAGAATCCGGCTTAACCATCCGACACGGAGTGTTCGAGCCCGAGGTCCCGTCCATACGTTGTCTCCCAATTTCAAACTAAGCCGCACCATTCTGAGCTCTGCAAACCATCGCGTCGGTAGGAGACTGCCAGTAAACGGCGGCGGTAGGCTCGACTTGGGCATTGAAGACGATAGAGCGCAAGATTGCAGGAGACCAGTCCATCGCCGGACGGTTTCCATTGAGGCAGCGGTTCGCTTTGTCATAATTACTCAACCTATGCTAGCCTCTTGGAACGCCTATCCCCGTATCATACCCTCCAGGCATCGAATGGCTTGAACAAATATATTGTTTTCAGCAGCAGGAGTACATATGTCTTTCCCGTTCAATTGTCCTTACTGTAATCATGATTCCATCATAGGTGAATTTAATTATTCAACCAAAGATCATTTTTTCAATAATGGCAATAAGGATGGACACCTAGCACTTCGAACTAATGTGACGGTATGCCCTAACCCTGAATGCAAGGAATATATTATTTCAGTATATCTATTTAAGGCCGAAATTTTTACCCCCAGTGCGATTCATATTCCAAAAGATAGAAAACCACAAGTTTCGTGGGCAATCAAGCCTCAATCTCATGCTAAACAATTTCCCGACTATATACCCAAACCAATTATTGGAGATTATGAAGAAGCATGCTCGATAAAGAATTTAAGTCCAAAGGCATCCGCAACCCTATCGCGCCGCTGCATTCAGGGTATTATCCGAGATTTTTGGGGAATATCCAAAGGTCGGTTGGTTGATGAAATTAAAGATTTGAAGGAATTAATCGACCCATGTACCTGGCAAGCCATTGATGGAATCAGAAAGATTGGTAATATCAGTGCTCATATGGAAAAAGATATAAATTTGGTGATTGATGTGGATCCAGATGAAGCCGGGCTACTAATCAGTTTGATCGAAATACTAATAAGTGATTGGTATATCAATAGGCATGATAGGCAGGAAAAGCTTCAAGCGATCATTGAGATTGCAGCTTCAAAAAAAATATAGGATCCTATCAGACATTCAGGTTCTGGCTCTGGCGAACCTCACCTAGTTTACGCAGACAGTCCCCGGATCCTCTGTGTCGGATGGTGGATCTTGGAAAATGGCCTAGTGCTGTTTCCGATTAGGGTAAAAGCCCTTGCCAGAGAGTTGAGGATCGATAATTGGCCGGGTAATTTTCGACCCAAAAATAGGCACCCCTAACCTCTGCGTTCTGGTCAAGGCATTGGTCCCAATGTATAATTCGATCCGATTCCATTTCAAATCTGGACAAAATTGTTGTGGAGCAGATATGCAGCCATCTATTTTCAAAACCATGGGACAGCTTATCGATGATTGGCAGGAATCGAGGCTGGACCACAAAAAATGCACGGACGCTGTTGCGGCCATGGCTATTGATATGGGGCTAGAAAAGGCGCTGGCTGAAGATCCCAAGCTAGCCCAATGCTATCTTCGGGGATACATGACAGCCATGAAACATTACCGGGGGAAAATAGTTCCATAACTGATAATTTCAATGGTCGGATTTCCTTCGCATGGCTGCGAGGGCTAGGACCCCCTAGAAGCTCACCCAGGCCGCTTAATACCCTCTTACCCCCCCATGAAGTCTGCGCCAAAGTCGAAGCCTACTCCTTGTCCTTCTTCGGCGGGAATTTCTGCGCTTGGTGTGCCGCATCTATCTTCATCCCCTCCACGACCCGCCTTGCTAGTTCCTGCATAAGTTCGCTCGAAATCCCCTGAAAGGGATTCTCCCGCTTTGGGTATGGCATCTTCAAGGCGATTCCGGGCTTCCCTCTGTGATCCTGCCGCCAGTATCCGGGTTCAGTGAACATCCGATATCCCCCCTCCTCCCATTGCATCTTTATCACCTTTTGCCTGGGCTACCCGACACTGATTGCCAGAAGTGTCATAGTGTCGTTCCCGAAGATGTCGATTACCTTCACTGCCACAACGTAGCGTCCAGGTTTCTCGTAGGTGTGAATGGCGGTGGTCATCTCTAGATTACGGTCCTTGCGGGTGCGGAAACTCTGCCACTCGTTCTCGAAAATGTAGCTTCCCGTCCAGCGCTCCTCGAAGTCAAGGGACATGCCTTCCAGAGGCCGCATTCCGCCTTCGTTGACATCCAGGCCTAGGGTGATGGGAACCTTGATGATTTCCTTTCGGCTCTCGTAGTCGAAATCCACGGCCCAATAGTCTACCCAGTCGGTCCAGAGCTTTGTGAGCACTTCGCGCATGACGACGCCCTGCTTATCCTTGCTCACCTTGACGAGTTGGCCGCTGTCACAAATGACCTCGCTCTTACCTTCCTTCAACTCGGCGGCCAGGGAATCGGCCAGCCCCTGGCTGTGGTAGACCGAGAAATCCGTCAACTCGATGGTGAGGCTCAGTTTGTTCTTCTTGTCGTAGCGCGGCGTGGCCTCCACATAGCTGATATCCGCGAAACGCACCTGGCCTTTTTCCACGGCGCGCTTATCGAAAACTTCGGGGGGGATGGTTTTCGGCGCTAGCTCGATACCCTTCTGCCGCGCTTCTTCCAACACTGCCGGAAAGAGGCCCATCTCGAACTCGAAGGCCAGCACATCCACGCGGGTTGCGCCGCGCTTGCGGCATTCCGTGATGACCTCCTCCACGAAGAGGCGTCCCACGGGCAGGTTGATGGGACCGACGACCACCAGGCGTCCGGCATTCCTGCCGTGGAAGAAGGTCTCATTCTCCAGGGGCTGCGCTTTGTAGGCTCGCAAGATCAACTCCCGGAACTCTCGTTCCTTGCGGGCCAGGGCCTCATCTTTCCGTTTCTTGTTGAGGTTGCCGCCCACGTTCAGGTATGCCTGCCGCTCGTAGCGCCCCAGGTTCAGCACCTCGAAGGCCCTGAACTCCTGGCCGGAGGACTTCAATTCCCGCTGCACCTGGATGAGCCGCTTGCGGGTGGTGTGGATCCCGAATTTGCCGAGATCCGTGGCAATCCATTTGCGGCCCAGCTTTTCGGCAACTGCGGCGGTGGTGCCACTGCCGCAGAAAAAATCGGCGATGAGATCGCCTTCATTGGAAGAGGCGCGGATGATGCGTTCGAGGAGGCCTTCAGGTTTCTGAGTGGGGTAGTCGACACGCTCTGCGGCAGCAGGATTCACTGGCGGGATGTCATCCCACGTGGAGTCAACAATGTCACCCTCAACGTCGTCTAGATAGATGATACGAGCGCCCCCGGCTGTCGGATTAACATCATCGCGAAACAAGCGGCCGTCCGCATCCTTCTTCCAACGCTTCAAATATTCCTCCGAATGCGGTTTGAATTGGGTGTGCCAGATATGACGCTCACCCTTTCTGAACGAAATGATTGAGTCGTGCTTCTGTGGGAATTTCTTTGCTGTTTTTCTCTTAAAAGCAAAGTAAGACCAAACCAAGTCATTTATGAAGTGATCAGTGCCGAAAACCTCATCAAGCGTCTGCCGAATAAACGCATTCACCCGCCAATCGCAATGCACATAGATACTTCCATCTTCTGCAAGCAAGTCCCGCATCAGGATCAGGCGTTCGTAAATCATAGCAATGAAGGAATCAGCGCCCCTGCCCCAAGTGTCCCGATACGCGATCTGTTCCAGGAGGTTGGGCTCCTTGTGAAAGGTCTCGCCGCCGATCTCTATATCCATGCTGAAGTCGGCGCCCACGTCGAAGGGCGGGTCGATGTAGATGAGCTTTAGGCCGCCCGCTTCCTCAATTTGGCGGCGCAGGGCCCCCGATTTGAGGCTCGAGAGAATCAGCTTGTTGTCGCCCCAAATGAGTTTGTTGGTCCAGTCCTTGGCCTGCCGGGAATCGAAGCGGAGGAGCAGGTTTTCATCGTGCTTCTCCTTTCGCGGCTCATCGATGTGCTCCAGGGTCTGGAAAGGCAGAATGGCTGTACAAACTTCCCGTGTCTTGCCGTTCCACACCAACTCCACCTCCCGCTTGTCCGCGAAGAGCAAGAAGCGGTATCTCTCCGGTAGCGGTTTGCCTGCCTGGATCAGGGCGATTAGGTCGCGCTTCTCGGAATCACTGAGTTCATAGCGTTGGGATTCCTGGGGTGTGCGTGCCATGACTAAGCCTCCTGGTATTCGGTGAAGCTGGCCGCCAGAGCTGTGAAGGTCTTTGGTGCATGCTGCTCAAAGCCCTTCTGGTCCACGTATACGAAGCGGTACACCGTGCCGCCGTTTTCCTTGCTGGCCTGGGTGGCATCTTCGCACCACTGGCGCAACCGGCCCATCTTCTGGGGAAGATCCAATTCCTCCCGGCCCTTAGTCTCAATTATCCAAACGACGCCATCCTTCGTCCTCGCAAGGAAATCCGGGGTGTAGGTGGAGAGATCCCCATTGGCTTTCACGTAATCCAGCTTGAAGCCCACGGCCAGGTAGTTCTTGGCGAAGGCGGCCAAGTCTCCGGCACTTTGAAGGAAGCCCGCAAAGCTCAGCTCAAACCCCCCCGCGTTGGGTTCTCCGACAATTCGGTTGAAAATGGATTTGGAGGCGACCAGGAAGGGGCGATTTTCCGTCCGAAAGGGCCGGGTATCACGCAAGTGAAGGTAATCCTCGATGCGTGAAGAGCCGGTGTCCTGAATGGTGAGGGCATTCATAGCGACCTTGAAGCCATCGAAGAGGATCTTCCCGGCTTCTGGCTCCGAAAGGTTTCTGAGCAACACGGGATCCTCCAGGTCCACAGGCGAGGGCTCGAACAGGTGATCCCGAATAAAGATCTTCACCTTGCCGTAGAGAACGTCATAGCCCCCCACTAGGTGAAGCTCCTTGAGGAGCTGCCGGGCGAAGAAGGCCACCACTGTGCGGTAGTCTGCCGGACCCGATCCATCCAGCAGAATGGTGTGGTGGATCTCAGAATCCAGCATGGTCTTGAATATAATTTCCCGCGTTTCTTCGGGAGTGAAAGACTTGAGCTGGAGCTTCTTGTTGCCCAAGGCTGCCGGATCGAGGGCTTCGAGTTCTTTGAACTCGCGCTGGAAACGCCTGCTAAGTTTTGGAAGGGTAATGTCGAGGATATCCAGATCTTTTTCGGGATTTCCAGTTTCCACTTCCACGATCAGAGATTCCTTACGCGATGCCCCGGTGCCCATGGGCACCTGCTCGAAGGTTACGCCTTCACTCTGGATGGACTCTACGAAATCCATGAAGGCGGGCGTGCCCATAACGGAGACCGTCTCCCGCGTGTCCGTTCCAAAATACATCCGGCGCAGACCCCGACCCAAAGTCTGTTCAGGTAGGATGTTTGACTTCGCAGCATAGGCCCGGAGACCAACGATGGTCGTCACATTGCGCACATCCCAGCCCTCTTTGAGCATCAGGACGGAAACAATGGCCTTGTGGGGAGATTTCCAGGTGTCAATCAGGTTGGCTTCCTTTCGGAGGACTTCCAGTTCCTCTTTGCTCTTCCCCGTGGCCGATTCGGAGATATCGCCGTTATTTTTTGTATGAATTATAAGGACTCCGCCCTGAAGCTCGGGACAAATCCGTTCGAGGTAGGCGCCCACCTCGTCGCAGTTCTTGGTGTCGTCCACCATTACGAAGAGAACTGCCTTTTTCCCCAAAGGCTCATGCTCGGCGTAGCTCTTCTTCCATTCCTCAATACCCAGACGAAGGTAGTCCTCGTATTTTTCAGTAAATATGGCGCTCTTATGCTCTGCCAAGCGGTCGCGGCTTGCCGCATCGGGCAGGATGGGATGCTTGACCACGTTCTGGTAAATTGCTTCCACCAATGGGTAATCAGAAACGGTCTGAACGAAAATTGAGCCATTGTCGTTCCTGGGTGTGGCTGTGACATCTATCTGAAGGGACAGACGGCTGTCTTTTTGAAGCATCCGGTGGTGGATGTCCTGGATGGACTTGAACCAGGCCATCCTTCTGTCGTGAATGTGGTGAGCCTCGTCATTGAAGACGGCCAATTCATCCACTTCCCGGACGATTTCTCCCAGATCGGTCTTGCTGTCAGTGGTCTTGCCTGCGGGCTTGGGGCCGAAGGGATCCAGGAAGTACTCACTTAGATCCTCGTCTTCCAGCGATGGGTCCTGAACCTCGCCCAGATAGACACGGTGGATGTTGGTCAGGAAGAGGTTGCCCGAATCCCGAAGCACCCGCACATCATCCTGAATGTGAAGGGTGAGCTGGAAATCATCTCGCCAATTCTGCCCCCCGTGGCCATTTTCTGGGAGAATCGGATCGTTGAAAAATATGCGAAGCCCATCAAAATCGGCGCGCAAGCGGTCAAGCACGATGATGTTTGGGGCGATGACCAGGAAGTTGCGGGACAGCGTGGAATTGGTTTCGTACAGCTTATGGAAGAAGCTCCAGGCGATGAGGAGGGAAATCACTTTAGTTTTCCCTGCCCCAGTCGCCATCTTTAATACGTAGCGTGGCCATGCCTCGTCAAACATGCCGGATGAAACCGAACCGGAAGCGTCAAAGCGCAGAAGATCAAACTTGTCTCGTGCCTGCTTGACTTCATAAAGCCAAATGGCCGTTTCCACGGCTTCGCGCTGGGCAAAGTAGTAGCGGAACGGGTTCAGGGTTCCATCCGCCTCTTCCAATAAGTGTTCAGTCTCGAACCACCATAGGAGCAAAGCCTTGGAGGTGGGTGAAGCTCCGGCGTATCTCTGGGCTCGCCAATCCTGGATTTCCTTTCGCAGTTTTGCCACAAGGGGGGGGAGAAGTTTTTCGTATGCCGTGTCCCGTAACGTCTCATCAGCCGGAAACCACCGGTGTTCAGGAACCAGCGGAGCATAGGGCGAGGCCGGGAATTCAGGGTGCAACGCCATAATGGCTCCAATCGATATTTTCCATTATTCGCCAGTTTGATGGGCATGTGCACCCACCATCTGCACCATGAAGGCGGAATTCCTTCCAACGATCAGGGAAACGGCCTCCTTGTCAGCGAATCACACCCCTGACCGTCCCTACAACGCCCAGATTGTCCGACCTGTGGACAATGTCATTTCTTGTTGCCTCCCCCTTCGCGACAGGAAGCGGCGAGGGCCATTCCCTGGGCATGCTTGCCCTGGGAGTGCCCAAGAA
>Ga0316217_10006924_pt1 | contig 11001 bp, 6 predicted proteins | sample 1anoAmetaG_FD_203633 | JGI IMG/M metagenome (GOLD analysis project Ga0316217, IMG submission 203633) | Freshwater microbial communities from Trout Bog Lake, Wisconsin, USA - 1anoA | ecosystem: Environmental > Aquatic > Freshwater > Lake > Hypolimnion/Profundal zone | place: USA: Wisconsin... | reverse complement strand
GGACGATATCGGGACGGGACGGCGCATGATTGTAACTTGCGTTCGTCCGAACGACCCCTCGTTGCTGATTGAATTCCGGGAATATACGTCAAGCAGCCGTGTCGTTATCCGCGAGGGAATCTCCAACGTGACGGGCGATTCGATTCGCGTACACAGCCTGCATCCGCTTGCAGGCGGGCGTTTGTTGCCAGGGACGGCGTGGTCCGATGTAAAGACCCTAAATGGCGACAGCGGCGCTTGCGACACCCAGGTTAAGGACGGTGTCTGGCGAATCTGCGCCAACAGCGCGCTGTTGACGCTACGTCAGGGTTCAATACGTCGCAGCCTTGTGCTGGGTGGGCTGGCGACATCCGATTTCTGTAAGTATGTCCACTTTTTCCCCGAAGGCTCCTCTGCTCGGATGCACGAACTGGCTGCGGTTATGGGGCCCGGGACTTCTCTTGCTGCTTATTGCGACAGCATCTCCGGACCGTGGCCTGCATCTGGAACAGGAGCTTCGCTTATAGCGCTGAACGGTGTGCCGTATACTTTTCCAAATGCCCCGATAGACTCGTCCGGGCCGGCCCCACTCGTGACGGAGTTGTTCGATAACAATGCCCTGCGCTATCGCGGAGCAGGGCTCGATCCGGCTAAGGACTATGTGCTGGGCTTTTCCTGGTGGGATGGAGATTCCGGCGGGCGCATGGCGTCGATTACGGCCATAGGCTCCGACGGTAAACAATGGCCAATTATGGCTAGACGCGCTCTGCCGCATCCGGGCGCAGGCTCGGGTCTGCCCGGCGAATGTGCACTGGCCGTGCCGCGGGGGGCTTATCGCGACGGCGTATGCACATTCACTTTCTCGCACGAGAAAGGCGCCAATGTGGTCGTATCGGAAGTGTGGCTCTGGCAGGCCGCGTCGATCCCCGCGCAGTGGCAAGAGCCGCTCAGTACGCACGTTACCGCCAGCGCGATTTCGACCGATACAACGGGCGCGGTCGCCGACCTGGAAGAGTCCGATCCCGTCGGCCGCCTGGTCGATCGCGGGGAAACCTACTTGTCGGCAGACAGTTTCATGGTCGATGCAGGCATTGCCGATCCGTTCTCGGCCCTGGAATCTTATGGCCGAACCCTGCGCTTGGCGACCCATGCGCATCCCCATGCCTACGATTTTCCGACCGTGTGCGCATGGTACGCCGGTGTCTGGCGGACGCCGGGGGCGCAGAACCACCCCGGGAAGTCGCGTTATCTCATCAATACCACTCCGGGGCTGGTCCAGGAAGCCGCCATGGCGAAGGCGTCTGGGTTTCTGCATTATTCCCGGATGGCGGGCAGGCTGGTGCCGGACACGTACCAGGCAGACAATCCTCAGGGGTGGTGGGACGATGCCCATTGGCGTCTCGGCGGCTACTATGTGGCGCCGCGGGATTCCAGCATGAGCTTCGGGAAGGGCATGCACGATCTGGGTTGTCTGGCGTTTACTTATTTTCAGCCCAATCATGTGTCTGAGGACTTCGCCCGGCTGCATCCGGACTGGCTTGTCGGGAAGAACCCCGGTGCGGCGCTTGACTGGACCACCCCGGCAGTGCAAAGTTACATGAAGACCGTGTTCGCGGCCATGCGGGGCGGCATCGATGGTGTGATGTATGACTACTGCGACGATGTGTGGGGCCACAATGCGGTTGTTGGCGGCTTCTTCGATCCTCACGCGACAGCGACCAGCTACTATCGCAAGCTGTTCCAATTGACCAAGCAGGGGTTGGGGCCGGATTCATGGGTTCATGAGCGCAATATCGGCTCGCCGAACAACGATCTGACTGTTGGCCTGGCGGATCTTGAGCGCACATCCGGCGATACCGACAAGATCACGCCACAGCTTGTTAGCCGAGGCGGATTGCGCTGGTACAAAGACCGTGTCGTGATGAACTACGATATGGATTCCAAGGATCTCACGAGCGCATGGAAGATGAAAGGATGGACGGGGTCGGATGAAGACGGACGCCGAATGACCCTGACGATGTCTTATGTGGCCGCCAGCCGACTGTTGCTTGCGCAGTCTTTCCGCGATCTAACTCCCGAGCAGTTGCACGATCTGTCGCGGGTGTTTCCTTATCCCACTGCACCCCACAGTGCGCGTCCGATCGACGCGTTCTGTCATGAAGGCTGTCCCCGGGTCTATGCCGATAAGGTGACAGGCGACTGGCTTGAGGTGGCGCTGTACAACAATACAATCCCGACTTGCGCACAGACTCTGAGCGTGCCGCTCAGCGTAGCGGCCGTCGACGGCGGTCTCGATCTGGATCCCAACGCCGACTATTATATTTATGACTTTTGGAACGATTCCTTTTCCGGCAGGCTGCATGGCTCAGGAGTGCTGTCACAAACGCTTCGTCCTGGCGAAGCGCGGGTGCTTTCGGTCCACCGCGTTTTGGATCATCCGCAGTTCCTGTCGACCAATCGGCATATATCTCAGGGGCAACTGGATATGGAGAGTTTTCCGAAATGGGACGCGTCCGCGGCATCGCTGAGCGGCGTGTCGAAAGTCGTCGGGGCAGAGGCATACAGGATCGTCATTGCGCTTAACAGACGTAAGATTGCGAAAGTGGTTGCGACTGGAGCGGCTGCCCATTTCGACTTATCGGGTACAGACCCAAATCTTGCCACTCTTACGCTCAAATCGTCCACCGATCAAGCCGTGGCGTGGAGCATTCGGTTTCGGCGGTAGGCTAAGGCGCCTCGACCGGAAGCGGCTTCTTGGTCACGGACTTCTTGTCGATGTTGCGCCAGTCTGTTTGAGAGATCCTTACGCTAAAGTGTTTGGCGGCTTTCTTGATATTTGCGAAGGCCAGATCGCGTTCCTCGTCGGTCGCGGGGCCGACCTGGTTGAATCGTGCGAGGGCATTCTTGATGTGGCTGGCATCGGTCAATGCCTCCTTACGTTGTTTCGGAAAAGCGAACACGCTTACCGGCAACTGGTCTCGCTCCTCGCAATTCAATTCGCCGCGCAACCCGTGCGGCATCCACGTTGGCTCTATCGGCATGGAATGTTTTTGTCCTTAAATTGGCAGTACCTTGCCTTATACCCATAAACGTCTGGAGCCTAAACCATTATCCACAGTTCCGGCAGCGACCCCGGAGCTTGCAACGGGCGAGCGTCGTAGACACTGTATATACTAATGTAAGCGGATTGATTGACAAAACGTTCGCACAGTGTTAATATAGAATCAAGACGCATCTGCGTCAGCCGGGTTGAAAGGGTTTTTACAATGAATAGAAAAGCTTTTACTCTTATCGAATTGCTCGTCGTTATAGCTATTATTGCGATTTTGGCGGCTATCTTGTTCCCCGTTTTCTCTATGGCGCGCGAGAAGGCCAGGGCGGCAAGCTGCACAAGCAACTTGAAGCAACTTGGAATCGCATTCCTGCAGTACGAACAGGACTATGACGAGCAGAATCCGCATGGACGCGACGGCGCTCCTAACGGCTGGATGGGTGACGGATGGGCCTATTGCATCTATCCGTATGTCAAGTCGCAGGGCGTGTTTACCTGTCCCGACGACACGACGAATATCCAGTCAAACGCGAGTACTCGGGGAGAATCCCTGGTGTCCTACGCGGTAAACACCCAGTTGCAAACGGTCTCGATGACGAAGGTCACCGCCCCGGCAAAGACGGTGCAGTTGATCGAAGTCAGCGGTGTACAATGCGCGGTCGGCGTGTCGAACAGCGCCTGCTGGAACAATGCGTGGGGGCAGGCCTTCGACTACAGCTGCGCAACGTATCAGATTTCACCTGGAAGTGAAGGCTACGGCGTCTACACATCGCGCGCTGGGGATGCGTCCATCTTCGCCACTGGCTACCTGGGCGGCCGCGGCGCTGCGGCCGGCGCGCAGTTTACGAACCCGATCGGGCGCCACACCAACGGGGCAAACTATCTTCTCGCGGACGGGCATGTCAAGTGGCTTATGGGCAATCTGGTGTCGTCGGGCACCGTTGCGCCCACATCGACGTATGCTCAGGGAACCCAAAACGCGGCAGGGGCAGAGGTCAACACATTCGCGGCGACGTTCTCGTCGATATAGACGTTCGATTCACAAATGAACATTGGTCCTGTGGTTTTTGAGCGCCCAATCCCGTATTGGGCGCTCTCTTTTTGCTAATGATTGACAAAACATCAGGACAGTGCTAATATTAAGACTAGGATGCGTCAGCTTGTTTGACAGGAAATTACAATGAACCGAAAAGCATTTACTCTTATAGAATTGCTCGTTGTTATAGCCATTATTGCGATTTTGGCAGCAATCTTGTTTCCTGTGTTCGCGACGGCGCGCGAAAAGGCCAGGGCGGCCAGTTGCACAAGCAACTTGAAGCAACTCGGCATCGCGTTCCTGCAGTACGAACAGGACTACGACGAGAGGACGCCGGTGGGGCGCGACGGCGCAGGTGGATGGTGGGGAGACGCGTGGGCTATCCGTATTTACCCGTATGTGAAGTCGACTGCGGTCTATACCTGTCCGGACGACACGACCACAATGCACGGCGCGGAGGCAGCCGATTCGTTGTGCTCATATGCCTTCAATACCGCGTTGCAGGCGACGCAGGTGCCGCAGTTCACGTCAGTGGCGAAGTCGGTTATGTTGTGTGAGGTCACCAATGTTCAGGTTAATCTTGTGACAACAGGAAACGGCGGCTGGCAGCAGTCTTGGGGCTGGGAGGCGGATTACAGCGGCCCTTGCGCCGGATTCTCGGCGGGCACGGAGGGATTGGGAGTATACTCCACGAACCAGCCGGCGCCATGCGTCCCAACCTTCGCGACAGGCTATATGGGCGGGCGAGGAACGTCCGATGGTTCCGTCATTCAGGCACAACTAGGTCCGGCAACAGGCCGGCATACGAACGGCGCCAACTATCTGATGGCGGACGGCCATGTGAAATGGCTCCAAGGAAACCTCGTCTCGTCGGGACGAACAGCCCAGAACGCGAACTGTCCTCAGGGCGGAGCCGGTTGCAACAACGATGCTGGCGGCGCCGCAGGCACGAACATCTCGACCTTTGCCGTCACGTTCTCCGCACTCTAACGGATTCGATAGAAACGGACATATGAAACTAAATATCGACAGTTGCAAGCGCTCATCCTTTGGATGGGCGCTCCTTTTCCTGCTCGCGTCCTGTTCTGCGTCCATTGCGCAGATTCCTGCTCCTCCCGCAACGTGGCCCAAGACCGTCATTGTGACGGTTTGTCCGAACTGGGAGAATCCGCGGGGGCATAATGAATGCTACAGAACCTGTTACGACAGGCCTGTCGCCACCGGGACGCTGTCATCGGATGTATGGCAGTTGACGCAGCTTCAGAAGTATTTGCCGGGCGCTGTGATGGCGGTCGACTTAATTCCGAGGAAAGACAATTCGTGGCCGATCTCGATCTTTACCGAATACCTTGAGGCGGCGCGGCAGGTTCCCGGAGCCAGGGTTATGCCGTTTTCCGATGTCTCGCTCCCAGGAGAGCCCGATCTGGGAGAGAGGGAGAACGCGCTGTTCGATTTCTTTCACAAGGCCCTTGCGGCCCATCGAGACGATCCCGCGTGGTTTCATGTGGCCGGAGTTCCGGTGGTCATCGACTACGCGCACGGCGGCATGGGCTTTGACAGCGTTACCCACCTTGCTCCCCGCTTCGCTCAGGCGGGCGACGCCATCTACTGGCTGACCGATGTGGGCGCGACAACCGATTGGACAGTTCCTGGGCGTGTCGATGGTCTTCATATCCCGGATGTCCTGCAATCCGCCGCAGGCGTGTATACGTTCGGCCCGCCAAGTCTGGATTCGGCGGTGAATACCGCGTTCGCGAACTTCGCGAAGGCGGTGCGCTCGTATCCCGACAAGCGGATTTACGGGGCGGTGGCGACAAATGGCTATTATTCGGCGCGCGAAGCGCAGCGAAACTATGTGAGCGCACGGGGCACGTTCACGTTCAGAAACGCGCTCGATCACATCCTGCCGACCGATCCAGATTTTCTGACTTCGGGAACGTGGAACGATTATGTAGAGGCCGGCACGGTCGAGCCTAGCTATAAGCACACCAGCGCACTTATGGAGATCCTGCGCAGTTATGAGGACGATTGGACACATCAGGCGCATGTATCGGACACGCAGCCGCATATTATAGTGAGCTATCGCAAGATCGCTTATCCCGGCCAGCCGATCCAGATAGAAGTTCTCAATCTGCCGGTTGCTCAGCCATTCACAACGATTCAGTGCACGATCAATATCCGAAACGCAGCAGGCGTTGTTCTTGCCAAACTGCCGGTGGCTTTGCTGTCCGGGTTGTCCCGGTCGGCCCAATCGGTCACGTTCAATGTGCCGCCCTTCCTGGGCCGCGACATGCTGCAGATAGAGGCGACTATCGAAGCCTCCGGTGCGGCTCGGTTTCATCGCGATTACGTGAATTTGCCCCCAATCCCTGTTGTCACAGATGGCGTGCTGCAAGACCCGCTTTACTTTAACGTGCCACTTCATCGCCTTCGCGCCGAGAAGGTTCAGTTGACGATCGACGGAACGCCTACCCATTCTTCGACTGAGGTAACTTCACCTGTCCTGCTTGGAGTGCAATCGTCCGGCGGCGCTCAGATCGAGGGCGTCTCCTATATGAAGGACGGCGCAGTCATCGACGAGCCTGCTCCGGAAACTGCCACGTCGCCGGTGCTGGACAACTGGATGCCCGATCCGACTTTGCCCGCCCCGCCGCGAGCCGACTACTATGGGGCGCTTGTGCAATATAAGGACGGTTCCATGGCCTATACGACCGGGGCATGGCGCGACGATGCTTCGGATCGAGTCTGGCTTAATTACGATTTCATGAAGCAAGACACATGGGCCGTGCGAAAGCTGGAGAGCAACAAGATCCGGGACATCTCCGGCCATGGTCTCAATGGCACACTCATTCAGGCTTCGCCTTCGCATGGCAAGCTGCCCGCATGGGCTCCGGTCGGTTACATGCACGATGCACTCGCGTTCGACGGCGCCGGATCGATGGTAGATCTGGGAATTACGGCCTTTCCGGTGGGGCCAGTCACAATCGAGCTCTTAATTAAGCCCGACGTCCTGGGACGCAAGCAAGACATCCTGGTGCAAGGCGGCGATGTCGCTTCTATCGTGCTAGAATCAGGCGGCACGCTTAGCGTTTCGCGCACCAACGATGCGCGGCTTTCCGACACCGCCCGCAGTGCTGCCAGGCTCACTACGAACAAGTGGACATACGTGGTGGCGACATACGATATGCAGACGCTTCGCCTGTATGTGGACGGCCATCTGGACGCGCAGGTAGCCTCGGACGGCGTCAAGAGCACCGAAGGCGCGCATCTGGGCGGGCCGTTTTGGGGCGCAAGCGCGTCCGGTGAACTTTACGCAGGTCAAATCGCACGGTTTCGCGTATTAATGGGTGCGTCATCCAGCGCATCGATATCGCGGGACGCAGCATCCCTGTTGAGTATCTACAACGGTACACTCTCATCGTCGAAAGGAAAGGAACATTAGATGAAACAAATACACGTTCTCGCCGGCGGCATTGCTGTCGCGGCAGTTCTCTTTGTCCTGCCCGCATTTTCAACCCCTGCCCACGCGCAGGGGCGCCCCGATGTGCCGTCCACGGCAGGCCCACATCCGGCAACCGACGCCAACTCGACTCTACTCGAGAAGTATGTCTTTTCGGCAGGGACCGGGGATACGGTCACAGGCGCGCCGGGATACGACGACCCCGCTAAGATTGTCGGGTGCGAGTGGACCAAGCCGGGCTACAAGAACGCAGCTGGAGCGTTGCGCTTCGATGGAAAAGCATCCATCACTTGGCTGCCTGTCACGAAAACGCCTAATGGTCCTGTCTCAATAAAGGGAGTCATTCGCCCCAATGTATTGGGCGGACTGTGGTTCAGTGACGTTGGAGGGCTCATACTGGCTATCCAGGCAAACGGCACTCTAAGCGCGCAGCGGCACACGTCGGACGCGCCCTGGACGTTTATCCAGAGCACTGTAACTATCACAACGGGCGATTGGACCGTAGTGGAGTATCAGTGGGACGGCGCTACGCAGAGGCTGTTTGTGAACGGCCAGCTTGCGGCCGAAGGCCCTTGCAGCGGAGGTTTTGTGAGCGGCCCGCGCGCTCTGGGCTGCAATTGCTACGGAAGTACGTCGGACCACTTCGCAGGCGATATCGCGTCGCTGGAAGTTCGCACGCTCAAAGTACCCAAATAGTCTGTTCCCGAATGGAAAATAACGTAATGCCTAAGAATACCGCGGATCGCCTGATCTTTCCAAAGAGGGCGATCCACCTTGACTTTCACACCGGCCCGGCCATACCCGATGTCGGACACGAATTCAATGCAACCGAGTTCGCGCAAACATTTAAGAAGGCGCACATCGATTGCGTGTGCCTCTTCGCCAAATGCCATCACGGCCATCTTTACTATCAGACCGATCGGCCCGAGCGGCATCCATCGCTGCCGGCAAACCTGGGTTTGTTGGAGGAGCAGATCGAGGCCCTGCATTCCGTCGGAATCCTCGCGCCCATCTATCTGAGCGTTCAGTGCGACGAGTTTGCTGCCAACGCCCATCCTGACTGGATCGCGCTGACGTCCGAACTCAAGCAGGTCAAAGGGTCCGGCTCGCCATTCTTGCCCAGTTGGCAGATCCTCGACATGTCGAGCCCTTTTCAAGACTACATGGCCGATCAGCTTCGGGAGGTCATGGACAAGTTTGCCCCGGTCGACGGGATCTTCCTGGACATGTGCTGGGATCAGCCTAGCTGCAGCAAGTGGGCGCTCGACGGCATGCGCAAGCGCGGCTTCGATCCGCGGATCGATAGCGATCGCAGCCGATACTCCCATGAAGTGAGCCACGGGTATATGCAGCGTTTCCACGACATCTACGAAGAGACTCAGAATGGCCGCCCCTCGCTTGGCATCTGGTTTAACAGCCGCCCCAAGACTCAAATACACATCGAGAAAAAGTTCGTCCACCATGTGATGATCGAGTGCCTCCCGACGGGCGGATGGGGCTACGCCTATTTTCCGTATGTTGCACGCTACGTTCGGTCCGTCGCGCCATTGCCGACGATCAGTTGCACCGGGCGCTTTTTCAAGAGTTGGGGTGACAACAGCGGTTTGAAGCCGGAAATGGCGCTCAAGTACGAGTGCTGCCAGGTTCTCAGCCAGCAAATGACTGTCGAGACTGGCGACTTGCTCCACCCGCGAGGTAAGCCGGACCAGGCGGTATACGATATGATCGGGCGCGTTTACTCCTACATTGAGTCGTGCGAACCATTCGTCGAAGGCGGCGAAGTTGTCAGCCAGATTGCAGTCATAATCAATCCAGAACTTGGCGATGCGCCCTCATCGGCCGCCTACGGCGCCGTGCGCGCATTGCAGCAACTACAGCATCAGTTCGACATCATCTCACCTGCCAATGGTCTCTCCAGATACGAACTGGTCATCGTGACCGAAGATATTCGAATCGACGACGGGTTGAAGAAGAGCCTGAAAGAATACATTGCCGCGGGTGGCGCCGTCATAGTTTGCGGCCCGGCGGCGCTTGACGAAAACGGCGCGCCCGCGCTCGAAGAATCGGGCATAGCCGCGCATGGTCAGAGCCCTTACAGCCACACATTCCTCCACGCCCAGCCCGTAGTGACCAAGGGACTTGCGGATTATCGCTACGTCATGTACGATCGCGGCTTTCGTATGACTCCACTTGATGGGACCGAAACGCTCGTCAGAGTGGGGGAGCCGTATTTCGAACGGGACTACGAGCATTTCTCCGGTCACGAATATACGCCGGAAGGCCGGATCAGCGAATATGCGGCGGTAGTTAGATCGGGACGCGTCATAACCATGGCCGCGCCACTTCTGGCTGCTTATGGCAAGCACGCGGCGCCCAACTATCGCGTACTTCTGGGCAATTGCATAGACTTGCTTTTGCCCTGCCCGATGATCCGAGCACAGGGGCCGACGAAATTGGAGACGACCGTCATCCGCGCCGGCAACCGCCTGATCGTTCATTTCATGAGTTTCAGCGTCGAGCGGCGGGCCGAAGGGCTCGACATTGTAGAAGACGCGATTCCACTAGTGAATGTTCCCGTGTCGGTTAAGGTTGACGCTCGCCCGAAACGGGTCTTCCTTGCGCCAAGCGAGCAGGATATCGCATTTACCTACGATAACGGATATGTTCACACGAGCGTTACGGAGCTTGACGGACACACGATGCTGGTCGTCGATCTATGAAAGAACCGTGGCATGTTAGCGGCTGTCCCTGGACTATAGTCCAGGGCTAGTTTCGGCGCATTGTCCCTCCGGGACATTAGAGCCGGCGTATGACGACGTGGGCACGCAGCGAAGCAACCCTGAACAAATGCCCCGGAGGGGCAATGTGCCGATACTAGCCCCGTACTTTAGTGCGGGGATTCGTTCCGTGGCACACCACGAGGTATCTATAGTAATGATCACCTTAACTCACCGCGAGCGATTCTTCGCAGCCCTACAGGGCAGGCCGGTCGACCGCGCGCCTGTCTTTCCGCTCCTGATGTTCTTTGCGGTGGATCGGGCGGGAATTACGTATCGACAGTTTGCTACCGATGGCGCGGCATTAGCAGACGCGCAACTGCAAGTCCAGCAAAAGTTTGGGCTCGATGCGATCACCGCCTGCTCGGATGCGTTTCGCGTCTCGGCCGATCTCGGCGGTGAAATGGCCTTTCCGATCGACAAGCCTCCCTTTCTCGTGCATCCGATCGTGACCAATTCGGCGGATTTGGATAAGATAACCAGCCCGGACCCCACCAGCGGTCGCATGGGCGACAGGGTGAGGGGAATTGAGCACATGATTCGAGGCGCCGGCGGCTCGGTTGCGGTGCTCGGCTGGGTGGACATGCCGTTTGCTGAGGCCTGCGCGGTGTGCGGCGTGTCCGAGTTCATGATGATGCTGATCGACGATCCCGTATTGGCGCATGCCTTGCTGGAACGCCTCACGGAAGTGGTGATT
>Ga0316217_10006923_pt1 | contig 11001 bp, 9 predicted proteins | sample 1anoAmetaG_FD_203633 | JGI IMG/M metagenome (GOLD analysis project Ga0316217, IMG submission 203633) | Freshwater microbial communities from Trout Bog Lake, Wisconsin, USA - 1anoA | ecosystem: Environmental > Aquatic > Freshwater > Lake > Hypolimnion/Profundal zone | place: USA: Wisconsin... | reverse complement strand
GCTGGGCCTGGTTTTCCTCGCGCTGTTCGGCCTGACGAAATTGCTCCAGCAATTCGCGCCCGCCGCATAGGAATTTTTTGCGGGTAAAAATCCAATATTAAGCTGCGCTTGAACAGTGACCAAGGACAAGTTATGATAATCGTTCGCTTATGAGCAATGAAGTGCCGGCAAAATTAACTCACAACGAAGACATCAAGGCGGCCATTCCGACCTTGGCCGGCACCATTGCCGCGACGCTCGCCGACGCGACCGCCGACCATTTCTCCGACGACGACAACCAGTTCCTGAAATTCCACGGCAGCTACCAGCAGGACGACCGCGACCTGCGCAAGACCGGCAAGAAATACATGATGATGGTGCGCGGCCGCATCCCCGGCGGCGTGATGACCGCCCGGCAATACAGCATTTTCGATCTGCTCGCCACGACTTACGGCAACAACACGCTGCGCCTCACCACGCGCCAGAGCATCCAGTTTCACGGCATTCTGAAATCCGGCCTGCGCGCCGTCATCCGCGACATCAATGATTCACTGCTTTCCACGCTCGCCGCCTGCGGCGACGTGAACCGCAACGTCCTCGCGCCGCCCACGCCCGCCTACACCCAAGCGCGCGAACAAGTTTATGCCGATGCGCTCCAAGTCGCGCTCGCACTCGCGCCACAGACGAAGGCGTATCACTCCATTTGGATTGACGGCGCACAGCTCGATTTGGAAAAAGCGGAAAATAAAAATTTTGTGGATCCGCTTTACGGCAAAACCTATCTGCCGCGCAAATTCAAAATTGCCTTCGTCATTCCGCCGGTGAACGATCTGGACGTTTTCACCAACTGCCTTGGCCTCATCGCCATCGTCAAAAACGACCAACTCGTCGGCTACAATCTCGCCGTCGGTGGCGGCATGGGCCGCAGCCACGGCAACGAGCAGACGTATCCACGCCTCGCCGATGTCATCGGCTTTTTTCCGCCGGAGAAAATTGTGAACGTGGCGAAAGCCGTGCTGACCATTCATCGCGATTTCGGCGACCGCACCGACCGCAAACACGCGCGGCTGAAATATGTCGTGGCCGAACGCGGCGTGGATTTCATCTGCCACGAAATTGCCCAGCGCGCCGGCTTCCCACTCGCGCCCGCGCAGCCGTATCATTTCACCACCACCAGCGATTTGCTCGGCTGGCGCAAAGCGGTTGACGGAAGCTGGTTTCTCGGGCTGTTCGTCGAATCCGGCCGCATCAAAGATGCCGGCGGCTACAAATTGAAAACCGCATTGCGCCACATCGCCGATGCGTTTCAGAAAGTCGAGTTCCGGCTCACGGCCAATCAAAACCTCATCCTCGCCAACGTCAACGAGGAGGACAAACACCCGATCAGCATGCTGCTTGCCGCTTACGGCGTGAATACGGAAAACCAGACGAGCGTGCTGCACGCCGCCGGCATGGCCTGCCCGTCGCTGCCGACGTGCGGCCTCGGTCTTGCGGAATCGGAACGCATTTTCCCCCAGCTCGTCGATCGCCTCGAAAAACTTTGCGCCGAAGTCGGCCTGGCCGGCGAAGAAATCATCATTCGCTCGACCGGCTGCCCGAACGGCTGCGCGCGGCCTTACATGGCGGAAATTGGTTTCGTCGGCAAAGCGCCGGGCCGCTATCAAGTCTGGCTCGGCGCGGACGCCACCGGCACGCGCCTCAACCGCGTCTGGAAAGAAACGATGAAAGAAGCGGACATCGAAACGGAATTCCGCCAGGTGCTCGCGCGCTTCGCGAAAGAGCGCAACGCCGGCGAACGCTTCGGCGACTGGTGCGACCGCGTATTTCTAAACGAGCAAAAAAACTAACCACCAAGGCACTAAGACACAAAGGCCTTGGTGCCTTGGTGTCTTTGTGGTCAATAAATGACACACGATCAAATCTCGAAAGCCAACGCCGAACTGCGTGCCCAATCGCCACTGGAAATTATCCGCTGGGCCATCGCGCAGGCGAACGGCCGCGCCATCGTCTCGACGAATTTCCGGCCTTACGAAGCGGTGATTCTGCATCTCGTCACGCAGGTGCAGCCGGACATTCCGGTGCTGTGGGTGGATCACGGCTACAATCGTCCCGCGACTTACCAACACGCCGAGCAGTTGAAAAAATTGCTCAAGCTGAACATCAAGGCTTACCTGCCGAAGATGACCGCCGCGCATTACGACGCGGTGTTCGGCGGAATGCCCGAACCGACGCCGGAAAACGAAGCGCGCATCAAGGCGTTCAGCACGGCGATGAAGCTGGAGCCGTTCCAGCGCGGCATGAAGGAACTCGCGCCGACCGTCTGGCTCACCGCGCTGCGCAAGGTGCAAAATCCGAACCGCGCCGGTCTGGACATCGTGAGCGCGGACACAAATTTTAATTCACTGAAAGTCAGCCCGGTGTTTTACTGGAGCGACGCGGACATGGAGAATTATTTGAAGCAGCACCACCTGCCGAACGAATGGGATTATTTCGATCCCGCGAAGGCTGACGAAAAACGCGAGTGCGGTTTGCACGCAAGCTGGGGCGGCAAGGCGGTGGGAGGATCTGGGAGTTAGCAGTTGGCAGATAGGGCGGCAGCACCCAACTCCCATCTGCCATCTCCTATCTCCTTTTAATTTATATGAGCAGTTATCACTTAGATCATTTGCAGTATTTGGAAACCGAGGCGATTCACGTCATGCGCGAAGTCGCCGCCGAGTTTGACCGCCCTGCCCTGCTCTTTTCGGGCGGCAAGGATTCCATCTGCCTGCTGCGGCTGGCGGAAAAGGCGTTCCGACCGGCGGATATTCCGATGCCGTTTTTGAATGTCGAAACCGGACACGAGTTTCCCGAACTCATCGAGTTCCGCGACCGGCGCGCGAAAGAACTTGGCGCCAAGCTCATCGTCCGCACCGTGGACGAGGCAATTGCCAAAGGCATTGCGCATCCCGCGCCCGGCGAAATCAGCCGGAACAAATTGCAGATTCCCGTGCTGCTGGCGGCGATTGAGGAATTTCAATTTGATTGCGCCATCGGCGGCGCGCGGCGCGACGAGGAAAAGGCCCGCGCAAAAGAAAGATTTTTCAGCTTCCGCGATTCGTTCGGCCAGTGGGATCCGAAAAATCAACGTCCGGAAATCTGGAATCTTTACAATGCCCGCGTGAATCCGGGCGAAAATATGCGCGTGTTTCCGCTCTCGAACTGGACGGAGATGGACGTTTGGGAATACATCAAACAGGAAAAGCTCGAAGTGCCGAACATTTATTTCAGCCACGAGCGCGAATGTTTTCGGCGTGGCGGGCAATGGATTCCGATTCCGCCGCCACACACCGACGCAACCAAGCCCGATCCTTACGCCGGCGCGCGGCCGAAGCCGAATGAACCGGTCAAGAAGCTCGTCGTCCGCGTCCGCACCATTGCCGACATGATCAGCACCGGCATGATTGAATCGCCCGCCGAGAGCGTGGACGATATCATCGCCGAAGTCGCCGCCGCGCGCGTGACCGAACGCGGCACACGCGCCGACGACAAAGCTTCCGAAGCCGCGATGGAAGATAGAAAAAAGGCAGGATACTTTTGATTGATATGTCACACACGCAGCACCCAATCGAACTTTTGCGCTTCAACACCTGCGGCAGTGTTGATGACGGCAAGTCCACGCTCATCGGCCGGCTCCTTTACGATTCCAAGTCGCTGATGGAGGACCAGATTGAAGCGCTCGAACGCAGCGCGGACATCACCGGCGGCGGTCAGATCAATCTCGCCAATCTCACTGACGGCCTGCGCGCCGAGCGCGAGCAAGGCATTACGATTGATGTGGCGTATCGCTACTTCGCCACGCCGAAACGCAAGTTCATCGTGGCCGACACGCCGGGCCATGTGCAATACACGCGCAACATGGTCACCGGCGCGAGCACGGCGAATCTATCCATCGTGCTGGTGGACGCGCGGCTGGGCGTCATCGAGCAGACGCGGCGGCATACTTACATTTCCGCACTGCTCGGCATTCCGCATCTCGTCATCGCGGTGAACAAAATGGATTTGGTGGACTGGAGCGAGGCGCGTTTCAATGAAATCCGCGACGAAATTGAAGATTTTCTGCCCAAGCTCGGCGCGTTCCGCGACGTGAAATTCATTCCCTTGAGCGCGCTGAACGGGGACAACGTCGTGGATCTTTCCGCCAAGACGCCGTGGTATGATGGGCCGTCGCTGCTCGGTCATCTGGAAACCGTCCACATCGCGAGCGACCGGAATTTCGCCTCGTTCCGTTTTCCCGTGCAATGGGTCAACCGCCCGAACAGTCCCACGAACCCGGAGCTGCACGACTTTCGCGGCTTGAGCGGCCAGGTGGCCAGCGGCGTGGTGAAACGCGGCGACACTGTCATCGTTTTCCCTGCCGGCATCAAATCCAAAGTGAAGGACATCTGGACGTATCACGGTTCGCTCGACGAGGCGTTCTGCCCGCAGTCCGTCACGATTTGTTTGCAGGACGACATTGACGTGAGCCGGGGCGACATGATTGTGGGCCTCGAAAATCTGCCCGGCCGCAGTGCCGAGTTGCAGGCGAAAATTTGCTGGATGAATCCCAAGCCGCTCACCGCCGGGCGGAAATTTTATTTGAAGCACACCACGCAGACCGTGCAAGCCGCCGTCACGCAAATCGAAAACCGTATCAACGTCTCCACCCACGAGCCGGAACCCCAACCGGCCAGCCTGGCGATGAACGACATCGGCGTCGTCCGCCTGCGCACGGCCAAGCCGCTGCTGTTCGACGGTTACGAAACCAACCGGCTCACAGGCTCGTTTATCCTCGTCGAACAAGGCACGAACGCCACCGTTGCCGCCGGGATGCTGTTCCCGCCCACCGAGGCCGCGAAACCGGAATACGGCGACTTTGCAATTTGAGCCGATGCCACGGCGGCGGAACTCGCCCGATTAAATTCAGCCGCAGGAAAAAATCACGCGGCGCCGCAAGCCGGGCGTCATTTTAAACCAATTTTTTCCGTGAAATCCACGGTTTTGCGGCAGAGCGGCCGCCAATCAAGCTCCGCTTGCACGCGGGCGGCGGACCGCGCGGCGTGCGGCTGCCAGTTCGCCACCGGCGTCTCCAGCCAGGCCAAAATTTTCCGCCCAAAATCGTCGCCGCTGAATTCGGAAAATTTCACCAGTGGATCGTTTTGGAAATAGCCCCGGACACTTCTCAGCGGCGTGCAAACCGTGGGCAGGCCGGTGGCGACATATTCCACGATCTTCGCGACGAACGCGCAATGCGTTCCCGCCGACTCCTCGTAAGGCACGATGCCCACGGTCGCGCTGGCAAGCTGTTTTGAAACTTCGGCATAGGGCGTGAAACCGGTGGCTTCAAATTTGAAATTCGGAATTGCCTGCGCGCGGCGCAAAAACTTTTCCAGCCCGCCGGTGCGCCGGCCGACGAATCGGAAAAGGATCTCCGGTTTTTTCGCCGTAACAAATTTGACCGCGTCAAAAGCGATCTGGCCGAGGTGATGTGCGTCGAACGAGCCGTGCATGACAACGACCGGCGGCGCGCCGGCCGGCGGCAACTGCGTGCGCAGCGGAAACGCTGTCGCGTCGTAGCCGTAATAAATCGGACAGATTTTTTCGCGCGGATACCCGCGCGCGGCGAGGCGCGCGGCGAATTCATCGGAGATGGCGCACACGCCGTCCACACCGTAGCGCACCGGCAGCGAGATTTCGTAGCGCATGAGCGCACGGACGAGCGGCTTCGGGGCAACGTAGCCGGGCCAGGTTTCCATGAAGCCGGTGAGCAGGTCGGGGAAATTCAGCACCACCGGCACGCCCAGTTTCTTTTTTAATTTGCCGGCGGCGACGGCGGAAATGGCGTGCTGGGAAAACAGCAGGTCAAAGTTTGTTTCCCGCGCGGCGGCGGCGACCATCCGTTCGAGAAAAAACGGATACGCGAGATATTTGAAATTGCGCAGCTGCGCGTAACGGCCCATTGCCCAGCGGGTGAACGGATGCAGCGTGACGCGGAATTGCCGCCGCACCGCTTCCGCGTCGGGAATCTGCGGGCCGAAAACGTGGACGTCGTGGCCGCGCCGGACCATTTCCTCGACGAGATAAACGGCCTCCGCCGAACCGCCGCCGGAGGGCGGATAAAACGGTTCATGCGTGAGTAAAGCGATGCGAAGCGGTGACGGCACATCCAGACGCTAAAAATTTCGCCGCCGCGGTTCAACCATTTTCGGGTGGAAATGTTTTGACTTGCGCCGCAAAAAAATTAAATTGTCACTCCGTTTCGGATGGGGTCATAGCTCAGTTGGTAGAGCGCCTGAATGGCATTCAGGAGGTCAGGAGTTCGACCCTCCTTGGCTCCACCATCCGAAATTCTTTTCCAACGCCCCGGTTTTGCGCCGGGGCTTTTTTATTGCTTCATCGGCTCCACCAGCGTGACGCCCGGGTCCAACTGCGTCTCAAACAACTCCGGGGCCAGCGGCGGGTTCGCCACGGAATGACTGAATTCATTGCGCAGGCTGGAGCCGTCGCTGAACGTCAGCGCGGTGCCGGCGGGGGAAAAATCGTCCGCGCGAAAACTGATTTCCAGCCGCGCGACAAATTTGCGCGCCGCCGCGCTGCGCGGCTGCAACACGAGATTGGCCACGCCGTTGGTCTGCGTGAGTGCGAGGATTTGAAACTGCGCTTCCAGGTTCGTGCGGCTACGCGGAAAGCTCGCCTCCAGCAACGCCAGCGCGTCCTTCCACGGCCCGGGCTGGCTGGCCTGCAACGCATATTTTTCCGCGCGCTTGAGCCGAGGATAGACAATCGTCAGCGCCGCCGGCTGGCGCAGGGCGATGGTCTGTGCCGGCTGGCCCAGCTCCCAGCGGAACCGGTCCGGCACCGCGACCCAGACCTTGCCGTTGGAAACGAGCGGCTGCGCAAGCGTTTTGAAATTGCGCGTCTGCACGATGTCCGCCATCCAGGTGTGCAGGTTCGCCTGCGCGGCAATCCACGCGTCCACCAGATCGGCGGCGCGGGCCGGAACCATCAGCAAAATGAGCCAGCCCGCCAGCGTGAAACTTTTTCCAAAAACAGTCATGCGAAAATTGTGGGCAACCGCCGCCGCAAATGCACGCCTGTTTTCAAAGCCAAGCCGGCTCGTGCCTTTGGCAAACCAGGCGGTTGGGCGAACGCCGTGCGAGTTGATGCCCGGCATCATTCCGAAATTCTAAATTTGAATCCCGCCTGCCGTTGTGCCAGAGTTCACCTGTCATCTGTTTTGCGCCGGCGTAATGACCGGCCAATGTTGCATCCCTGATGTCCACCACCAGTTATTCCAACCGTTTTCAAGCGCCGGCCGAAGTTGCGGCCTACGATTTGAAAGAATATGGCACCGGCTCCTATTCCTCGCGCATTTGGGAATTACAGCGTCCGGTGGTCGCGGAAATTTTGCAGCGCCACCAGGCGGAGCTGCGCCGGCCGCTGGCGTTGCTGGATTTTGCGTGCGGTACCGGCCGCGTGCTCGCCGGCCTCGAACCGCTCGTGGACACGGCGGACGGCATTGATATTTCGCCGGCCATGGTCGCGGTGGCGCGGACCAAATGCGTCAAGGCGCGGCTGCTGGTCGGTGACATTCTTGCGCAGCCGGATCTGCTGCAAAAAAATTATGATGTCATCACCGCGTTCCGTTTTCTGCTGAACGTGGAGCCGGAACTGCGCCGCCGCGCGCTCCGGCGGCTCCGCGAAGCGATCCGCGCACCGGACGGATTGCTGGTGGTGAATGTCCACGGCAATTCCCGCTCGCTGCGGCATCCGGCGATTGTGTGGCGGCGCTGGCGCGAACGCGCGCGGCCCACCGGCGCGATGCTCAATGAGCTGTCGCCCGGCGCCGCGCGGGCGCTGCTCCGCGACAGCGATTTTCAAGTTGTCCGCCAGTTTGGTTTCGGTATCCTGCCACCCACTCTGTATCGCACGCCGTTGCACGGCCTCGCCGCCGGCGTGGACCGATCGCTGGCCGGCGACGGCTGGTGCAACAACTGGTCCATTGACCTGCTGTTTGTCTGCCGCCCCGTTTGAAATCATTTTGAAACGCCGAATGTTTGCGGAGCCATTGTTCCGCTGCAACCATGTCCAAAGCCATCCTGCCAATTTTCGAAGCGCTGTTTGCGAATGAAAATCCGCCGGGCCAGCCGGTGGATTTCGCGTGGCGCTTGGTCCGGCGGAAACGCCGGCCGTTTCTGCTGCTGCCGCTTGGGACGATGGATGTGCGCGTGAGCTTGGAACTTTATTCCGCGCAGCGCCGACGGGCAAAAATCTGGCGGGCCGTGCTGCCGCTGCTGTTCCACACGCCGGCTGCCGCCGTTTTTCAACGCCTTCATTTTCGCGCGGACAGCGGCTCGGAACTCCTCCGTTTTCTGGCGGAGCAATCAGGTTTTCCCGCCGACCAGCTTCATGCGCCGGCCATTAAATTTGGCGGCATGGAACTCCAAAAATCCCGGTTTGTGCTGCTCGTGTGCGATGCGACCAACCGGCCGGTGAAAGTCATCAAGCTGGGCTTGGATACCGCCGGCCGCGCCGCGACCGAGCGCGAGGCCGACCTGCTGGAACAACTGCCGGCGAACACGCTCGGCTGTATTCGCATGACCGGACGGATCACAACGCCGAAACTGTCGGCGTTTGCCACAGCTTATTTTCCCGGGGCCAGCCCGGAGAACGACGCCGGCATGGAAACGCTGTTCTTTTCCTGGATCAATCCGCCGCCGGCGGTGCCAATTGAAAGCCTCGATGTCTGGCACGAACTGGAGACAACCGTGGCCGGCGCCGAACCGGTGGCGTGGCCGGTTTTGCGCGCGGCACTGGCCGGAAAAAAAATTCGCAGCACGCTGCATCACGGCGATTTTGCACCGTGGAACATCCGCGCCATCAACTCCCAGAATTTGCAGGCCTTTGACTGGGAACGCGGCAGCCTTCAAGGCATCCCCGGCTGGGACTGGTTTCATTTTATCATCCAGACCGCCATCCTCGCCCGGCGGCATTCCGTGGAACGCGCCGCCGCCGAAGTGGAAGAACTGCTCCAGTCGCCGCGCTTTGAAAAATATGCCGCCACCGCCGGCATCAGCGAGATTGCCCGGCCGCTCGTGCTGGCCTACCTGCTGCATCATCGCCGGGTGGTCAAGCCGCTGGAGGGCAGCGGCACGGTGGCGGCATTATCCGAACTGCTGGCCGAACGCTGGCAGTTCAATCCGCGTCCGAAAAACTCCGCCGCCGGGCAACCGGGCCTCTGGGCCGACGCGCGCCAGCAGTTGCAGGCCGCCGGGGCACAACTGGCCAATGTGTTTTGGGAGCCGACTTTGACGGCCCACGCCCAGCCGCCGCTGGCTTCGCGTTTTCTGGCCAACCTGCCTCTGGCGCTGTTCGGCGGCCTGTGGCTCGCGGCGGTGACGAGCGTGCATTATTTTTATCTGAATCATCAGATGGTGCTGCCGTTCTATGCCGTTCCCTGCCTGCTGGCAACCTGGCAGACGAGCCGGCGGTGGGGCACGCTGTTTGCCGTCATCACGGCCTTTGCCGGCCCGGTGGTGTCGGCCCTGAAAGAGCCGGCGTCTCACCCGGTGGACCTGATCTTGTGGAACAGCGTCATGCGCTTTTTAATTTTACAAATGTGTGTGTTCCTGACCGACCGCGTCCGCCGGCAAAAAGATTTTTTCCGGCGGCTGATCACCCCGAACCGGCGGCCCGCCAGACTGGCGGAAAACTGGGCGGTCCTGCTGGCCAGCGGCCTGTGGTTTTTGATCATTGCGTGGGGCGATTATTACACCGGCCCGCGCGTGATTTTCCTGCCACTTTATTTGTTTCCGGCCATGCTCGTCACGCTGTTTTTGAATCTCCGCTGGGGAACGGTCCTGGTGCTGCTGGGCGCGCTCGTCGCTTCCGCCGATGAATATTTTTCCAAATACAACGCCAGCGCCGCGCAGGTCTTCGGGTGGAATTTCGCCATGCGGTTTCTGATCCTGTTCCTAGTCATCCTGCTGCTCGACCGGGTCCGCCAGGAAAATGTCCTGTTCCCTTCCCACAAGCAGAATGGCGGCACCAACGGCAGCTGACCCGGCGGCGGCCGGGGCGAGACCGGGCAAGCCCGGCGTTCAAATTTCCATTCCGGGAAACCGCTCGCGGATTTGGCGGCGCAGCAAGATTTCGTCATCCGGCTGGTAACGGCGGCGGTTGACCAGCCGCTGCACGGCGTCGAGCAGTTCCAACCAGTCCTCCACCGGCGGCTCCTTCACGCGCTGCCAGACATCGAACCGTTTGGCGCGGTGGAAAAAATGATACTCGCGCCCGACGTGCCGGGCATAGACCTGCAGCTTCTCACCATCCTCGGTGACGCGCTTCCAACTGATTTCAGCTTTGGGCATGATTTATTTTGCCACCGATGCACACAGATTTTCACAGATAAAAAAGCCAAACCGGCCGCCGGCAATTTTTCCAAATCTGTGTTTCATCCGTGTTCAAGTTGTTAATACCCGCATAAATAAAGGGTTTCTTGAGGCGATGGACGGCCACTGTCAGTGGAACTGTCAGCCACGCGGCGGGTTGAACCACAATTCGCCACTACGCTGCCACTATTCCGCTGAAACTCGCCCACTACACCTTAAGGTGTCGCGACGGTTCTGGTGCATGATTCAGACCCATGCCCATGAAAACCAAATACACGCTGTTCCGCCGTGGTGCCGTATATTACAGCCAAGACAGCACCACTGGCAAGCAAACCAGCTTGCGCACCAAGGATGAAACCGAGGCGCGCAGCCTGCTTAACGCCCGCAACGAGGCGCAGCGCCAGCCGGTCTTGAACTTGCATCTTGCCCGCGCCTACCTGACTGCCAGTGACCCCGCCTTTGTCGAACGCGATTGGCAGACCGTCATGGCCCAGTTGCAGGCACGCGGCCGGGAGAGCAGCCGCGAACGCTTCGCCACGGCTTTCAAGTCGCCGGCCTTGGACGGCTTGAGGCACAAGAAACTTTTGGAAACGACCTCGGATGATTTCTTTGC
>Ga0316217_10006922_pt1 | contig 11003 bp, 13 predicted proteins | sample 1anoAmetaG_FD_203633 | JGI IMG/M metagenome (GOLD analysis project Ga0316217, IMG submission 203633) | Freshwater microbial communities from Trout Bog Lake, Wisconsin, USA - 1anoA | ecosystem: Environmental > Aquatic > Freshwater > Lake > Hypolimnion/Profundal zone | place: USA: Wisconsin... | reverse complement strand
TGGGTAGAGATGACAGACAGCACTTCCACAGAAATACGGTTGAATTCATCGAAGCATCCCCAGGCACCTGATTGACAAAGTCCCATGAAGATTTGAGCCATAGAGTCTTTATTCATTTGATCTGAGCAGTTGAACACCATGACAGGCAAACCAACGGCTCTTCCCAGATCTTTGGTGGTTTAGGTCTTACCAGTTCCTGCGGGTCCTGCTGGAGCACCGCCCATCACCAAGTTTAGTGCCTGAGTTAGAGTGATATAGCATCTATCAGTAAGTGGAGTGACCACCAATCGAAGGGTATTTCCGACGTATTCGTAAGAGTAGAATCTGAACCAGTCCACAATTTTGATAATGCATTTGAATTTAGTGTTGTTGGTTTACCAAGGGAATCTGCAAAACTGTCTGGTCGAAACATCATTATTTTTGTCAACTGACCACTCGAATTTCAGCTGTGATTGCCAAGGGAAAGACTCGGCCTCATTGATTCTCAAACTGACGAAGTTTTGCACAACATCTCGAGAGTGGACATCAATTGTGATGATGTTGATGACTTTCATACGTTAGAGTATTTCCAGGGGACGAGTTACTTTGTTGATGAGTTTGTTGATACGCGTCTTAATGAGTTCATTGCACTCTTTCATTGCTGACTCTGCGCCAGAGGAAAGTTCCTAAAAGGCTCGGTTGACGTCTTCTGTCCAAACGATCTGAGTTGTTAGCAAGGCAATCTGTGCGCAATAATCTTTGATCCACTCCTAACGTGGCTTGTCTTTCTCCTTATCATCCCAAACATCCGAGGTACTTTTGGCATCACTGAGTACTTAATACAAAGTTTCTCTCATTTTGAACTAAAGTGCCCTCAACCATAGTTCGACCTGTCCTTAAGCCACGAAATCTTTACTGAAGTTGATCTACTCCTCATCTTTGGAGTACATTCCGTCTGCTATTCTACTGAATTAGTTTGGATTTGCAGAGGGTTTGAATCTCAAAGTTTTCAGCCCGTCGAAGCAATCACCGATAAACTCACAAACTTTGGGTGGGTTTTGTCCGTTGGAAAGGATGGTTAGCAGTGACTGGTTAGACAAGAAATAGAACCTGGGGAAGATTTTCTTCTTTTGTTCGAGATAGTCATTCAAAGCTTTTTCGCACTTCTTGATTTTTTGAGACATCTACATCAGTGCTGTTTTTCTTGCTTCAGTACAGTTGTCAATGATAAGAGGGTTCTCATGAGCAGCAACCATCATTTCGGTGAACTAACCATGAACGGTCTAGAAGACTTTGGTATCTTAGGGAAGTTGCTGTCTGATATCTTCTGATCCTACGAAGATGTTGACGAGAATACGCCAATTTTTCTGCACTTTCAGCCATTCATTCACGACTACATCTACTCTACCTAGTTTGTCTCTCCAGTCTTCGACAGTAGTGATGAAGTATTCCACATATTTGCCTTGAGCTTTCATTCCCATCAGATCCAGAGAGTTGGCGTCCAAAATTTACATCATGTCGTCAAGTGGAGCGAAGATATAGTTTTCTTTGTAGTTGTCAAAAGTGAAGATTTGCTTAGCCCAGTTGCTTTCAATGATCTTTAGCTTCTTGTCTATCTTGAACTATTTTTGGGCGATATCAACGATTTACTCTACCTCCGGCTTTAGCTTATACAACTTTAGTCTCAGTATGTCATCAAGACAGAAGGTTGAAGCTTTGTGGTCGAATTCAGTTCTTGTTTTGTCTTTCAGCTGCTTCCAATGCCTATCCTACATGTAGTCTCCTCTCAAGCTTTAGACTAAGTTCAAGACAATCGTCATGTTGCTTACTTTTTCATTGATGGTTTGGCATCCTTTGATGACTCTGACTTACTTGTTGACAGATTTGATTTGGTTTGAGAAGATTTTGTTTTGCTCAATCAAAATGTCAGCTTTGATTTGTCTCCAGAATTTAGTCTTCCAATCGTTGTATTGGAGATTTACCAAAGCGATCAAATCCCAGAGAGTTTTCAAATTCTTCAAGTCAGAAAGGCATTCTTTCAGAGGTTTGTAGTTTCTCCTTTACAACTCAAACAAATCCTCAAGTTCAGCGTTCTAACGGGCCTATTGCTCGAATTTCATTAGCTTGGCATAGTATTAGTCAATTCTCGTGTAGTTTTCCATGATCTCCTTTGCCCCTAAACTTTCATCATAGGTATAAGGAAGATTGGCCTTGAATTAGGTTTTAAAGTCATTGACTTTGACTCCAAAAGCATCTAGCTTCTTTTTGACTTCAATGGCTTAGTCTCCAATGATGTTAATGATATCTTTTTTGATTTAGTTGACTTTCTTCTCAGTCTAATTGAAGCCACCTTCAGCTGACTCAATGGCTTGGAGGGGTTAATCCTCACCTTTTTCAGCAACTTGGATTCCATGCTTTTTCAGCTTTAGGACCATGTTTCTCATTCTATCGATTACAACTGATATTTGACCTTTTACGTTCTTCATTTCACTGATGTGCTTCATAACTTTCATTAGCAAGTTTCTGTTCTTCTACTTTTGTCTTTAATTTGCATGATCTGCGTTGGCGAAAACGTCTTTGGGGTTGGTTTTGAGCCCAATGTTGGTGCGAAGGTTGAAGTCTTTCAAATTTTTGAGGGTTGTTCTGAACTAATGAGTCAAGAAATCGGTATAAACCTTGATCCAGTTGTTGATTTTAACTTCCAAAGATTTGATGAAATTTCTTAGATCGATTTTAATCCATGCCTTCTCAACTGGAGTTTGTATCTTTGCAACCTCGATTTGGATTTGCTTTAGATTGGTGATTTTCTCATCAAAAAGATCCAAGTTGGGGATGATTTACCTGCAGCCTTTCAACAAGATGTTTTCTCTCTTTACTTACTATTAGCCTTCAATCTTCTCTACTTTTGGCTCATTTTGCTCCAAGAACTTGCCGAAACCTTCTTCAGGGTCTTATGACCAAAGATAGCTGTATTTTTGGAGATCCTTCTTGATGTTTTCAGTATTCTTGACGATCAGGTTCAGGTTGTTAGAGATCCTTGACATAGAGTATTTGACGATGAAGTTGGCCTTGACTTAGACCAAGTAGTCTCCAGTAGAAGCTCCTCCGCTAGCACCTGCAGCTGCGTCAAGTCTGGGGAAGTTGTGAGCAATTGTAAAAATTTCGTTGACCCAACCTTTGATCGTATCGCAAACTGAACGCAAACCTCCCTAGCTTTCAAGTATTTCTGGCTCATAAACTACACCTCTTTTGCCCTATAGCTCTAGTTTTATCTCAAAAAGTTGTGACTGGTCAGACTTATCTGAGTTGATTTGTTCATTCAAGTGGTCCAAAGCAAAGACAATGCCTTCACAGATACCGTCAATTACGATGGTATTGATGTACTCTGTATACTTTTTCCATTCCGGTTTCTTCTTATCAAACTTTACAGCATCGTTGATTTACTTCAACAGCTTATGAACGGCTGTTCCACAATCCTTGACTCCTAGCAGCTTGTTTGCGATGGCAGCTTTGAGGATGTTGTCGTATTCTTCAGGAGAGATAGGTTTGTTCTTACGATCAATCATAGGTTTCCTCAGCTTGCCAAGTTCAGAGTAAATCGTATCTAAAGATTTTTTCATCTTATCCACAATTTAGTAGAGTTAATCTACTGTCTTCTTTGCTTCTTTGATGAAGTTATCAATGCCTTGTGACTACCACTTGAACTCTTTGATTCCAGGTTCAATGTCCTTGTTCATTTTGATGATCCTCTATTTGACAAGTGGCTATTCGACATCATTTAGGCAGGTGACGATTCTGTTGTAGTTTTGAATAATCAGTTCAAGCGAAACAACTTGTCTTCTGTAGATGTCAGCTTTTTCAAACAACTTAGAGGCGGTTTCTGGTACTCCTCGGTCGAGTTGCTTTAAATATTTGACCTCACGCAGCAGCTTTACAAGTATTGGATCGAAGTTTACCTTCAGGAGTCCATTCTATTTATTTTCACTGCTCTCATCATAAGATACTAAGAAGTGTTTGAGTTTCTCGTGAGTACTTTAATCAACTTCTTTCTCCCAAAGACCAATCTTAGATTACTCATAGTCTTTTATTATTTTTAGGATGTTTTGGTAAAGCTTTTAAACGTCCTTATACTCCTCTCTTTAGGTAATTCCCTTGCCTAGACTATCAATTTTCTTGAAAGGCTCAGAGATACGATCTTTGAGTGTTTTGCACCAAGTAAGAGTACCAGCAACGGGAGGATAGTTGTTGTAAATAGGAGACTTCTAGTCATTTCTATCGATAAGTTGTTTGCCTTCCAAGAAGATCCTTTGCACAATTTTCAGGTCGTTCTTGTACATGTCTAGTAAAACCGCATGCTTTTTTTAGAGCTAGTCTTGGATGATAGGCCTGTTCAAGATCCCTTCGAAGCAGTCCAAAAGCTTGAATTTTCCCATTATTGTATCGTTATCATCAAATCCTTGAGTCACAACTGAAGCTAACCTTCTCTAAAGCTCTTTTATCTTTCCTCTAAAAACAAGGAAGTCTTAGTCAAACTTTTTCTGGTTGATATCCATCGTATCATAAGGCAATGCTCTGAAGTTTTCCACAGCTTTTTTGAACTCTTCCGAGATTTGTTTGATGGTTTCAGTCAAATTTTTGCCTTTAGTTCCTCCCAACTCAATCCTCTAAAGTTTGTTAAACTGCATGATAGTGGTCGTTAGATGCAAGATATCATGACATCTTTCGCTATAGGCGTCCAGTCGGGAAAACAAGGCATTCAATGTAAGTTTCCATTTCCCTTCCGACTTGTTTCTATACTCAAAGTAGAATTCTTTAAATTTGGAACAAACATCGATTGTAGTCTCGAGTTTTCTGCAAACTTCAGTGATGTCCTCTGCTCCTGAGCTCAAAGCTGAGGCAACCATACTCCCATTGATGTATTCACTGGCACGTGCGATGATTTCATTGCAAGTTTCTTTGATAAGCACTACAAGTCTAGGAGGAGTGTTGTAGAATTTGGATAGTTGATAAATCTTCAGGAAGGTGTGCATGATAGGAGGGAAAAGCTAGGGCAATGAAGAGAATTATCTTGTGTCATCTCCAAGCTGCTGGAAAAGTTCTCTGAGGGTTGAAAGATATTTCGTGTTATCATTTGCTTATATCCTTGCATCTTCCACTTCTTTTTTGAGCTTTCCGAAAGGGTTAGTATAGGTGCTTTTGCTTCTTTCTAGGAATCTCAGAATTCCCTTGACTTAGACTGACTGGAGCTGGGAATAGATAGCGTTTAGGTTGTTGGCTTTTCCCTACCAGAATTAAAGTTAAACTCTAGGTCCTGGATTTTTGCCGTCTTTCAAAGCTTGTTCAGGCTAAAGCTTTAGCACGCTTTTGATTTGTTTGGTCCAGGTCATGATGCAGCCTTCAAAAATGTGAGCTTTGTCTTTTTCAGGGCCCTAAGAATGGATGATTTTTTTGTTGGGCAGGGGAAGCAAAGTTCTGCCTTTACTCAACCCAATCAAAACGTAGGTCTGGGCGACAAAATTGTTGAATCTTTCCATGAGATCTTTGGTGACTAGGTCGGTCCATCCTTGCTGGTTGTCAGGGTTTTGCATCACTGGGCCGAGAACTTCATTGCAGACAGAGTGCATGTGTTCAAGAATGTTTTTGGTGACCTCGAGGAAGACAATATCGTTTTTGAAGGAGTCTTCACTAAGCTACTCTATTCCTATCCTCAAAATGATGAAGCCTAAAAATAGTTACAGATATACTTTTTCGCTTGTACTTGTCGACAACTGGGGTCTCAGTCGTCAGAGAGACTTGGTCAGTCCCGGTCGAAAAGGCGTAGAGGACCTAGTTGAAGTTTTCCTTTCTGAGGAAGCCGTCGAGTGCATCCCTGAATAGTGTAACTGCTACTTGAAGGACTCGTAGACGATCTTCTTCATCTTTTCCTGTCCAGGCTTGGTCTTGATGCCGAATGCCAGGGCCAGTCTGTTGAGGAAGGGCTAGTCAGGCTTGAAGGCGCCATCGCCTCCACCTTGATGTTCAGCCATCTAATTCAAATAAAAATGTGGAGCAGAATCTGATAACTCGATTTAACAATAATCACTATTCAACATATCTCAGAAGTTACCACATTGTAGACTATTTCAGCTTACCTATGTTAAAAATTACAGTACGAAAAATAACCTCAAAAATCGACATCCAACCCTTTGCTTTTAACATTTAGACTCAAATATAATCACTCAGCAGCAGCTTTTCTTTCTATCTGCTACTTATTGGTCCCATATACAGTTTTACAGCTCTTCCATTTCTACCTGCTGGTTTATTTGGGCTGTATCTCGACCTCTAGTATGGTGTTTGAGGAGGTTGGACTTTTTGCTGAATTTTAGCACACTCTTTAAGCATTCATGTTTTCCCAACTTTAGATACTATTTTCAGTTGCTTAATATCTTGCATTCTTGAATCTTTACTTACTTTTATCTGTTGTCTCAATACTTGGTTGAGGTTTTCGCCTGCTGCAGCAGACGTCTCAAAATAAAACAACTTGCTCTCATTCATACAGACTAATAAGAGCTGCTGATTACTTCCTTCAGTTAGATTAGACCTCAATTCTCTCTTGTCAGCACTACTGTTATTCTGAGTTCTGTGTTCTCCCTCAGCTCCTCCAGTCACTTCTGCACGTTTTAAAAAGATTTTGATTTGACTGGATTGAAAGCAATCATGCCAGCCACTGTCCCTGATAGTGGGTATTGGTGATGGACTCTGTAGCTTTCTTGAGCTGCAATATCCCAGATCTCGTTCTTGAATAGTATGCCAAGGATTTTTGTGGTTTTTGTTGTGAATTAGGGTCTGACAGTGGGTTCGAACTCTGTGCAGAAGGTGTTATCTACAAATCTGACGAGGAGCTTGATTTCGCACAGCCAAGAATCTGCAATCATGATGATTTTGAAAAGAAAATAGGTTTTGATTGTCTTGTCATTCGTAAATTGATATAACATTAAATAGTCACCAGATCAAAAAGTTTTGCCAGTGTTCTTCCAACTTAACTGGAATGTCTTGTTTTTTCTAGATATTGATCCTTTGGTAATTTTGTTGATATAAACCACTTTGGGTTTATGCTACTTGGGTAATCTAAGTAGCTTATCTTCCTTTTGAAGACCCAGCCCTCGAAAAATAAAAACCCACATTATCCGAGATCATAAAGACATGACCTAATATGCCATAGCTTTCAAAAGTGCCTATTTGGTCGACTGACCATCTGGAAGCACATCATCAATCACTAATAAGCAAGTGATTATGATTGGGGGCTAACGGTTGATGGCTTTTGCGTTGTCAGAGGGGACTAAGCTACTGCGATTTATTTTAATGTGATCTCTAAAATGGTAAATTATAATACCTATGCTGGTATTGCAGCAACCGAAAACACGTTTAGCTGCAGGGGAAATCCAAAAACCTTCTTTTTTTAATTTTCTTACTTATTACCGATTGAAGGGTGCCTTGGCATAAAGCAACATAACCAGTAAAGGGGAAAGTGGTCAATGTAGATTTGATAAATAGAGGGTTGGGGGTCGATCATTCAGAATCTGTCGCCACGGATTCTTTTTGCGAGTTGGAGGTCTTTGGACATGATGGTGACTCTCTTGGCATGGATGGCGCAGAGGTTGGTGTCTTCGAAGAGGGAGACTAGGTAGGCCTAGGCTGATTCCTGCAGGGCCAAGACGGCCTGGCTCTGGAACCTGATTTCCTGTTTGAACTCAGTGGCGATCTAACGGACCAATCTTTGGAAGGGCAGCTTTCTAATGAGCAAGTCAGTCTGAATAAGTCAAGAAAAAGGGAAACAAAGCTCAACTGCGAGAGTTGAGGCTGAAGCAGCTCATACGCTCTTTTGGAATTTTCTGATCTATCTCAGAGCCACTGTTCCGGGTTTGAATCGGTGGGGCTTCTTGACTCCGGAAACGATGGGGGCCGATTTGCGGGCGATCTTTTGGGCGGCCAGCTGCTTGCGGGGCACCTTCTGGGCTGTGGACTTGCGGGCAGTCTGCTTGGTTCGAGCCATCTCCAATAAAAAATATGATGAAATGTCGATCGAACGAATGGTGTTAAGTTGAAATTCAAAAGTCGCTAAGCTATTCTAAGCTCCGAATTGCTGTTACCCCAAGTTTTTCAGTACAAAAAATCAGTTGAGTAGACAGCATTTTGGCGCTCTTTTTTGAGCACGAATCTGAAGTTTGCTTAGCTTTTTTGCCACTTTTTGGTTTTTGCTTTGCGTAATGTACTAAAGAGTCATTGATATACTAATATATTTTTCGGTAAATACAAAAAATAAATACTACTAACCCTACGAATCACTCTCTTCTGGCTACTTTTTTGTAGAGCTCAGCCGTTGACGAGAATATGAAATGTTTCTTGAATTTTTTCAAAACGTTCTCCACTTTTTACTTACTGAAAGTCTTTGCTCCCTGCCAAATGCCTTAGCCCTAAATCTAAGACTTCCTATCTTTGAACATGTTTTGTATGCTTGAGCTAGTTACCTCAGCCTCGACTATCTTCAAAAAGTCTTCATTTTTGGAATATTTGTTCATTAGGAATTTGGTCACACTTATGAAGCATTCCCTCAAGACCCAAATCGTCAAGTTAGACACTTGCTAGATTAGTTAGTCATTTTTGTTTTACTCAACTTTATAGATCTCCCTTACAAGCTTCGACATGTCGAAAAGTTCGTCTTTTTTGAACTTTTCGCTCATTTGACTCCAAATTTCTTTTTACTTTGCGCTAAAACCTAGTTAATTGACAAGTGAAGTCAGCTTCTACAGCATTTGCCTTTGCGTTATGGACTAAGCTACTTTTTCCCTCGCTTTTTCTTCCCTTCCTGCAGAGGGTTCGATTGGAGCATGTCTATTGATGATTGCCTCTATTTTGTTTTTAAGCTTTACTCCTTAGTTTTCGTTTTCAGTGTGATATCGCTCCCATTCCTTCTCGTACCCGAACTTTTAGGCAAGCCTTTTGAAAAAGATAGACAAAGTAAAGTTGGTGTCTTTCATGATCTGCCCATAGTTGGTTTTGTAGGTTTTCTCGCTTTCTTCGACAAAGTTGACAGCACCCTTGTTCTCGGCCTTACTGTTTTCGAGGTGCTTCTGAAACTGCTTGGCATTGATGTTGGCCATATTAATGGAGTAGATTTCAATCAAAAGCTCATATCTTCGTTTAGGCACTAACACCATTTACTCGTCACTTGATACTGCTGCACTTTCCTTGACCTCGTCTCTCAGATTCTGCGTGGAGTAGGCTTGCTCCAAAAATTTGTAGACGTTGAGCACTAGTTCATCGTAGAGCACAGATTCCTTCGACCTCTCTGTCCTGGCCTATTCTTTAAGTTTGTTGATTTAGTCCAGCTTCAACTTGTACTCTTCTCTGGCTGAGGTATTGGTTGCCCCCATTCTCGAGGAGGCCTCTACTTTCCCCCGATCGATGGACAGTCTATTGCTGAGATCGTCTTCGAGCAGCTTCAGATCGATGCTCCTCCTGAGAGTGCCGAGTTCGTACTTGAGCTGCTCGTTCTCGTACTGCAGCGTTTCGAACTCCTTGATCCTCTGCTGGTACTTATCACCGAAGTACCTGAGTTCGTCGGTGTATTTGTCCTGCTAGTAGAAATGGTCGAGCAGTTTCTCGACTTGCTTCTCGTTGTGCTCCTTCTGCTCGCGCAGGGATTTGAGCATCTGGTCGTTGCTCAGTCTGGGATCTTACGTTTCCTTCATAAATAAAGTTATCTCTCAATATATGCAATAAATTATATTTCCCTCGCTTGCCGCAGCTTAAACGGCTCAGCTTTTATAAGTAGCCAACAACTATTGGCCAACTTGCTTCCCAACTCCTGCTGCCTAATTCACAAGAATATAACTTTATTATATGTCGCTTCTCTCGGCTGGCAGACGTCACCTTCCTCTAATTTAGAAATCGCCAACACCAACGATAAAGCTTTCGGGAGGGGTCTGTTCGTTGTGGATCCGGAGTAGGCTGAGCACAAGGCCAGGAAACAAAACCAGTACCAGGAATAGCTTCGAGTGCAGATGTAGGAAGCCAAGAGGAGGAAATAGGAACAGAAAAGAAAGGAAATGGAGGAAGATTTGAAGTTGGAATAGAAGATCAAGCAAGAAATCAACAGAGAGAAAGAAAACAAAAATGAGAAACCTGGTCATAAAAATGATAAAAATGTGACTCAGCCCCCTCAGCAGCCGCAACTTAATAAAGCAGATGCTTCGAGAGTTGAGTACAAGGAAAGGAGGAGAGAAGAGTCTTCTCCTAACTACAAATTCGATTTCAGGGTCAACACAGAAACCACAAGGCCTGAGAATCCCTTTAGCCCAAAACGCTTTGATATCATTTAGGCAGAGTAAGAGCGGTATTACGACTAAAGCAACGCAAATAGATTGAGAGGTATGCGTTAGGCCTTGGACTAAAAGATGACTGAAGTCTTTAAAAAAATAAAACAGTCCCAAAACTTGGAAATAGACAAGGAAGTGGATCTGATCCGCAAGAAAATCGCAACGTCGAACACAAGCTATGAGAGCTAAAACCCTCCATAAGTCCAGCTTGAAGGCCAATACTCTCATTTCTACAGAATCCCCAAAAAACAGAACTTTTACGCGGAGCCCCAAGTAAAGAATTTAGAGTACGATGCTGTAAGTTACCAAAAAAAGAGGTAAAGGGCTTTGCAGAATGATGTTAAGCCTGTAGCTCAGTAGAAGTTGTAGGCTTCGAGGCGTAACAGTTCGAGGGAGTCAAAGGAAGGCACAAAGGAGTAGCTCTGGGGCATGCAGAAGGGCAGGAAAAACTATTTGGGGAACCGGTAAGCCCTGGACTACCAAATAAACTCGACGATGTAAAAAATTGATAATATGCTGGGGTGAGTCCCAACTCTACACTACAATCCATATTTGATCATAACATAAAGGGGTTGGGGTTGGGGTTGGGGTTGGGGTTGGGGTTGGGGTTGGGGTTGGGGTTGGGGTTGGGGTTGGGGGTTGGGGTTGGGGTTGGGGTTGGGGGTT
>Ga0316217_10006921_pt1 | contig 11005 bp, 5 predicted proteins | sample 1anoAmetaG_FD_203633 | JGI IMG/M metagenome (GOLD analysis project Ga0316217, IMG submission 203633) | Freshwater microbial communities from Trout Bog Lake, Wisconsin, USA - 1anoA | ecosystem: Environmental > Aquatic > Freshwater > Lake > Hypolimnion/Profundal zone | place: USA: Wisconsin... | reverse complement strand
CTCACAAACCCATTGATACCATTGCCGCTGCTCTAATTAAAAATGAAAATCACATTCACCCACGCCGGGAGGGAACGCACTCTCGTCAAACACCCAAAAATCCAGGGCGCGCTGGCCACCGGTGCCTTGACCGAGGCGAAAGCCAGCACCAAGCCGTGGTACTTGCGCCTCAAAGTTGGAGGTAAAATTCAATCCTTCAACCTGAAAGTCACCGCCGAACGGGATGCCATCGCCGCCGCCAAGGACAAGCTGCGCACCTTGCCCACCGACGAGTTCAAGGAATTTCAGGCCGGGAAGGCAGCCGCGCGAAGTGTCACCATTGGCGCGCTCGCCGATGAATGGTATCACGCCGACTTGCGCTACCGCTCCACCAAGCTGCGCACACCCGCCGCGCAGGCCGAACTGACCTACGCCTTGAACCGGGCGCTGACTTGGTGGGCGGACAAGCCCGTCGCCAGCATCACGCCGATCACCCACGAAGCCTACTCCGGTTTCCGTGCGCCACGGCTGCGGTCCTGTGATGTGGAGCTAAGCGCACTCTCGTCCCTGTGCCAATGGGCCTACCTGTCCGGCAAGATCACCAAGAACCCATTCTTTCCGCGAGCCGTTTTTTGCGAAACTAAAACGCACTGCCACGAAGTGTGCCCGCCCGACGACGACGCCCTGCACCGCGTGCTGGCTTTTCTATTCACCCACACCGCCAAAACCAAACTGGCTGGCGGCACCTTCGCGTTCTGCGCGCTCACCGGACTGCGGCCCGGCGAACCCGAACTCCTCCTGCGCCTGCCGCCGCTCGACGCAACTCCCGCCAGCACCAAGCTGCTGCAGCCGGGCGTCATCTTTCCCGATCGAGCCGGCGTGCTGCGCATGAAGGTGACGCGGCTTAAGCGCGGCCAGAACCCCTTTGTCACGCTCCATCCCGCCGCCATCAGTTTCCTGTCAGCTTGGCGGGCATGGCTCGCCGCCAACCATCCCGACGCCACCAAACTTTTCCCCACTCCGCATGCCAAACTCAAACCCAACGGCAACCGTAACCCTTGGTTGAACTATGCCCTGGCCGTTGCCAGCCGCAAGCTGGAGCTGCCCATCGTCTATCATCCCCACTCCATGCGCGCTTACTACGTAAAGGTTCGCCGCAGCCAAGGCGAAGACGACGCGACCATTGCGGGAGAGCTTGGCCAGACCACCAAAGGCAAACTCATTCGCGACGTCTATGGCGACCCCCAAGACTTGCTTGGCGGCGCACTGTTCGACTGGCTGCCCGAAGACGCTGCGCCAGCGTGGGCCATCCTGGCCCAAGCCCAAACCAAAAGGGATACATCGGGGGATACATCGGGGATACATCGCACAGCCAACACGCTGTTACCGGATGTGATTAGCTGTGCCCCCGATAATTCCGCCAAACACAAAGAAACGCCAACAGTAGCCGGGCTATAGTTGATAAAACACAATGTAATCAGGTCTGTAACTAGCCTTGTCATCATTGCGGCTTTTTGAGTGGCAATCATGGCAAATGTCTTGGTTGAAATTCCTTGCTGCCAGATTAATACGCTGGTCCGGGAAAAACAAGACCCGCACGAAAAATTTTAACCGCCGCCACCATGGTGGCACGGGCGTCCCGCCCGTGCGTTTCAACACCATGGATCTTTCTGACCACAGAAGCACACGGGGGGGGACGCCTGTGCCACTACCCGGCGCTCGAATTTCTTAATGTCCTTTCGCGCCAGTTCATGGTAAAAACCCCCATGCGCACGTTCGTGTCCGAATTCAAAGTCCGCGCCACCGCCACCGCGGGCGACTTACCGCAGCGGCAGTTCATCCGCACCGCGTTGCGCGGATATGAGGTCGCCCGCGACCGGCGCAAGGGTGCGTTCCAGAGCTGGGAATCCGCCCGCCAGGCCGCAGCGGAAACCAAGTGGGCCGCCATCAATCATCTCGATGAGCACCTCGTTTCCCTGACCGCCAAACTCGAGGCGCGGGGCACCCAGGTTCATTGGGCCAGCACCGCCGCCCAGGCCCGCGAAATCATCCTCCAGATTCTGCGCGACACCAACGCCCGTTCCATCATCAAGTCCAAGGCCATGACGAGCGAGGAAATCCATTTGAATGACGCCTTGGAACACGCCGGCTTCACCGTGGTGGAATCGGACCTCGGCGAGTTCATCGTTCAACTTCGCCACGAAACGCCCTACCACATCGTGTTTCCCTCCATGCATCTGCGACGGGGTGAAATTCGGGAACTGTTCGAGCGCGAGCTGGGCAACGCCCCTTCCGACAATCCCGAGGATTTGACCATGGTCGCCCGGCGGGTGATGCGCCAGAAGTTCCTTCAAGCTGATGTCGGATTCACCGGCGCGAACTTTGCCATTGCCGAGACTGGCATGATTTCCATCACGGAAAACGAGGGCAATTCGCGCCTCACATCCGCCCTGCCCAAGACCATGATCACGCTCTTGGGCATCGAGAAGATACTGCCCCGCTTCGCCGATCTGGCGCTGTTCCTGCCCATGCTGGCCACCGCCGGGGCCGGCCAGCCGATGACTGGCTACAACACCATGTATTCCGGCCCGCGCCAGCCCGGCGAGGCGGACGGACCGGAGGCCTGGCACGTGGTCCTGCTTGATAACCGCCGCACGGAACTCCTCGCCGACCCCGAACAACGCGATGCGCTCCACTGCATCCGCTGCGGCGCCTGCCTCAACGTCTGCCCCATCTTCCGCAACGTGGGTGGCCATACCTACGGCACCACCTACAGCGGCCCCGTCGGTTCGGTCATCACGCCGCACCTGCGCGGCTTGCAGGACTGGAAGCACCTTTCCAACGCCTCGTCGCTCTGCGGCGCCTGCACAGAGGCCTGCCCTGTCAAAATTGACTTGCATCATCATTTGCTGCAAAACCGCCGCAACGCCGCCACCGGACAACCAGCCGTCCTCGAGCGGCTGGCCTACAAAATCTTCGGGCTCGTGGCCAACGAACCGAAATTCTGGCGGCTGGCCAAAAAAATTGGCTGGCTCTCGCAGCCGTTGCATGGCGCGGTAAGAGGCTCCGCGCTCGACCCAGCCAAATCCTGGACCAAAACCCGCGACCTGCCCCCCATGCCCAGGGAAAGCTTCAAGGACTGGTGGCGGAACCGGAAATGAATTCTAAACACCCCCAAGCATGACTGAACGCGACAACATTTTAGGCCGCATCCGCGAGGCTCTGCAAACCAAGGCTCCCCTGCCCGGCTCGCATCAAAATAGCGGAGCCACTCCGGCGGCCGCCAACTTCGCAGGCGGGACGCCTGCGCTACTCTCCGCCCGCGAATGGCTCCCTGCCGTGGGCGAAACCAGCGCAGCACAATTCGGCCTCTTCGCCAAGAACTGCGCCGACCTGAAGACGGATTTTCAACTGCTGGCCAGCCGCGACGCACTACCCGCCGCCCTCCTCCAAATCCGCGACGCGGAAAAATGGCAGCGCCTCGCCAGCCACGATGGCGAGTTGAGCCGCATTGCCTGCCGGTCCCTCGGCCTGCCAACCTTGCTGACAGACCAAGGCTACGATGTGCAAGCCCTGGAAAAATGCGACGCCGGCATCACTGAATGCGACTTGCTTATCGCCCAGACCGGCGGCGTGGTGGTGACCAGCCGCAGCACCGGCGGGCGCGCACTCTCCATCCTGCCGCCGCATCACGTGGTCATTGCCCGCCGCGAACAACTCGTGCCTGATTTGCCCGCCGCTTTCGCCTGGTTGCAGCAGAAATACGCGCCGGATTTCCCCAGCATGATCTCGTTCATCACCGGCCCCAGCCGCACCGGCGACATCGAGCGCATCTTGGTGCTCGGTGCGCACGGGCCAAAGAAACTCACAATTCTGTGCATTTAGGCAGATAATTTCGCCGCCAGTTCCTTCACCCGGCGCAAATCCAACTTGCCGGTGCCTAGCAACGGGAAATTCTCAACGCGGAAAAAGGCATCGGCCTTGGGCTTCCATAGGTTCGGCAGGTCGCAGGCGGCAAATTTTTCGAGGCATGCAGGCAAAATGTCCGTCGGGAGCCGGTGCAGGACCACCAACCGTTCCCCTTTCTTTTCATCCGGTACGCCGGCCACCACGAACATCGTCTCCGCCACGCCCGCGAGTTCCTGCAATTTCTCCTCGATTTTCAAATGCGGCACCATTTCGCCGCCAATCTTGCTGAACCGGCTCAGGCGTCCGGTGATTTGCAAGAAACCGTCCGCGTCCACCGTGGCCACGTCGCCCGTGCAATACCAGCCGTGGCGCAGCACGTCCGCCGTTTTTTCCGGCAGCCCCAGGTACCCCAGCATCACATTCGGCCCGCGCACGAGCAACATGCCGGGTTCGCCCACCGGCGCTGGTTTGCCGCCCCACGGATCTTCCGGATCGGTCAGCCGCGCCATCATGCCGGGCAGCACCCGGCCGATCTTCCCGCGCTTGCCGCCGATTTGATGAAAGCCCGCCGCCCGGAAATCCATGATATTGACTGCCACCGCCGGCGCGCACTCCGTGGTGCCATATCCTTCGAGCGGCCGGATGCCAAAGTACTGCTCAACCGCGTCGGCGAGGCGTTCCGACAACTTTTCCGCACCCACGATAATGAGTTGCAGGCTGCCGAAATCCTCCGAGGGCACCCCGCGCAGGTAGATTTGCAGAAAGGTGGGCGTGGAGAGCAGAATGGTCACGGCATGATCGCGCACGAGTGCGCCAATGGCTCGCGCATCCAGTGGATTCGGATGATACACCACGCCCGTGCCCAGTTCCGCCGGCAGGCACAGCGTGACCGTGAAGCCAAACGAGTGGAAAAAAGGCAGGATGCCGAGCAATCGGTCGTGATGAGTGAAATTCAGGATGTGCCCAAATTGTGAAAGGTTCGAGAGGATGTTGTAATGCGTAAGCATCACGCCCTTTGGTTCGCCGGTGCTGCCGCTGGAAAAGATCACGGTGGCCAGGTCATCGAGCACCACCTCTTTTGTCTGTCCGGCCACGCGCTTGAGCAGCCAGAAAGGCGCGCACTTGGCCAGCACCCACGCCGCCAGCTTTTCCATCGCCGTCGGAGCGCCGGGTTGGAGTTCACGCTTCAGCGTGTCCCCCGCACAAGCTGAAGCCTGAACTCCAACAATATCTTCCAGATACAGCAACCGGCCGGGTGGCGTCAGTTTGATCTTCTCCAAGAACTTGCGCGAGGTGATAACCGTCTGAATGCCGCACTGTTGGGCGCACGCGGCAATGGTTGCTTCGGAAAGCGTGTAGTTCAGATTCACCGGCACCTTGCCACAGAGTAGGGCGGCATAATTCACCAGTGCGCCCGGCACGCTCGGCGGCAGGAACAAGCCAACCATTTCCTGTCCTCGCCAGGCGCGTTTCAACCGGCGCGCCAGAAACACCGTCTTCACCAGTGCTGGGCCGAAGTGGACGCTGCCGCTGGTGGCATCGGTCATAAAAAAGCGGCGCGGGTGACGGCGCGCGGCGCGGACAAAACCCTGCGGCATGGGTGCCATGCGAGCGCGACGGTATTGCCAGGCATCGGCGATCAAAGCCTGCACGGCTTCCCGCACCTCAATCGGCGTGGCCGAAGGCGGCAGGGGCCCGCCGAAACTAACCGTCACCGGATGCGGAAGGTGTTCGGGAAACCGGCGCATGCGCCCGCGTTCAAAACTCGTCGGGCTGCCCAGCACACCATCGAGTGCCACCGGGATAATAGGCGCGTCCAGGTTCTTCATGATGCGTTCAAAACCGCGCTGAAACGGAAGCAATTGACCGAGGCGCGTGATCTGGCCCTCGGCAAAAATGCACACCACCTCGCCGTTGCGGATGGCGTCGCTGGCGGTTTGCAGCGCCTGCAGGAGTTCGCGCGGGCGCTGTTCGGACGAAACCGGAATGGCGCGGAGAATTTTGGCGAATGGCTTGATCCAGCGGCTTTCGTAAATGCCTTTGAACATCAGAAAACGGATAGGCCGGTCGGTCGAGGCAATGAGCAACAACGCGTCCGCAAAGGACAGGTGGTTGCAAACCAACAGCGCGCCGCCCTTGGACGGGAGATGATCCCTTCCGACCACGCGAATCCGATAGATGGTGTTGGTAGCGCACCACAACACGAAACGCAGGAGCGCATCGGGCAATAACAGCAGGACATACACCGCGCCCAGCAACGTCAACACGCCGCCCACCAGAAAGATGCCGCGCGGGGAAAGCGCGAGTTTCTGGGCCAGCAGCCAGTGCGCACCCGAGGCCAAAAACACGCCCACGAAGCCCAGCCAGTTGGCCGTGGCCTGCACCTGCCCTTTGGTTTCGCGGCTGGGCCGATGCTGGAGCAACGCCGCCACCGGCACGATAAAAAATCCGCCGGCAAAGCCCAGCAGCGCCAGCAGCACAAAAGCCTGGCCAAGCGTCACCACCGGACACGCCAGCCAGGCCGAGAAGATCGAAAGCCCGAAGGCCCCGAGCGGCACCAAGCCGTACTCAATCTTGCCGCCCGAGAGATAGCCCGCCGCCACGCTGCCCAAGCCGATGCCCAATGCCAGCGCGGCATTCAGATAGCCGATATGCGTCTCGGTGACATGGAGGGTTTCGGAACCGTAAAAGAATAGATTCAGCAGCAGCAACATGCCCAGGAAGTTGAAGTATGTATTGCCCGCCAGCGCGAGCCACAGCGGCCGGTCGCCGCGCATGGCGCAAAGCTGCCGCCAGATTTCGACGGGAAAGTTGGCTGAATACTTTTGCCCGGGATTCGCTGCCGGAATTTTGGCGATGCCCAGGCACGAACAGAATCCCACCACCGCCAGTCCGACCAAGATGATGCCGGACACCCACTGCCGGCCCCGGAATGCCTCGGACATTTGCGCCGCGGCAACCGTGCCGAGAATGATGGCCATGAACGTGCCGAGTTCGAGGATTCCATTGCCCCACGACAATCTTTTATCCGGCAATATCTCCGGCAGCGAGCCATATTTGGACGGACCGAAAATCGCGCTGTGCGTGCCCATGAGAAAGACGCTGCCGAGCAGAAAGTACTTATTCCATGACCACAGCCCGGCGAACACCAGCGTCATGATGAACAGTTCGAAAACCTTCACGCCGAGCATCACCGAGCGCTTGCTGAACCGGTCGGCGAGAAAACCGCCGGTCATCGAAAACAAAATGAATGGCAGCGAGAACAACGCGCCAATGGACTCGCCATAGCTGTTCTTTTCCGCCAGCGTCATCGTTGTGCCAAACAACGCGACAAAAACCACGAGGTTCTTCAGTACATTGTCGCTGAACGCGCCTTGGAACTGCGTGACAATCAGCGCCCAAAAGCCCCGCCTGCCGCCGCCCAAGGGAGCGCGGGCGGCTCGCCCGCAAGTTTCCGCAGGCGCCGCCAACCCACCGATCGGGCGCATCGGGTCAGGCAGCAAATCAGCACTGTGGACGCTGGACTTTGGATTGGCCGGGAGATCGTTCACAACGCCACACTAACCCATTATCCCCCGCGATGTGAATTGAAAAACTTTAACCGGCCATTGATTTTGGTAATGGGCGGGGTGGAGCGGCAGACATCCTTGCCTGCCGTAGAGCCGGTGCCAAGCCGAGGTTCGGCCTTCCCAGCCCGGCGGGGAAAACCTCGCGCAAATCCAGACGCGTCGGAATATTCACGCGCCACAATATCACCCGCGCCTTTTCCGGGCGGCAGAGATGCCGCCCTCCACGTCAGGCAAGCATGCCGGACGCCACCGCCGCGCCTCAATGCGTCAGGCGCGAAATCATGGCGAATAGGATTAGCGCCAGCAGGATCAGGCCGATGGAAAAAAAGATGTAGCCGAACGACTTGGCGATGTTCTTCCAGCGGAACCATTCGTCGCGCACCCGGAAGTCGTCCAGCTTGCCCGCGGCGACCATCCGGTCATACCAGCGCCGGCGTTCGTGCAGCAGTTCCCCCTTGGACACGCGACCGGAAAAGATCACCGTGTCCATCGGGAATTTCTCAATCCGGAAATGGGTGTTGAAGAAATGGATCGAGAAGATGAAGCCTGCCGCCAGCAACGCCTCATCCGAATGCAGGATGAGCGCGATGTTAATGGCCCAGCCGGGCAGGAAGCGCGTGAAAAATTCCGGGAACCACATGATCAGGCCCGAGGCGCCGATGATGGCCACGCCCCAGAACACCGCGAAATAATCGAATTTTTCCCAATAGGTCCAGCGGTCGAACTGGGGCTTGGGGCCCTTGCCAAAGAACCATTTGTTATGGTCGATCAGGTCGCGCAAATCCTGCATGGTCGGCACCATCGAGTCGGGGCCAAACAGCACGTCCAATAACCGCTTGATCTCGATTCTTCCCGTGGCCGGATTGCGCAAGCGGCCCCGGCCTTTCCACGATCTGCCAACCAGCGCGCTCAAATGCAGGGTGAAATACAGGAACGTGATGATCGCGGCAAAACGATGCAGCGTCCGCGCCGTCTCCGGTCCGCCGATGAGGCTGAAGATAAATTTCGCCCAGTCAGTGTAATAGAACTTCAGCGGCATACCGGTGGTGACCAAGGTGAGGAAGCTTGTTACCACGAGAAAATGCAGGAACTTCTCAAACGGCTCGAAGCGCGTGAACCATTCGTCGCCTTCCTGCGTCTTGATCTTCGCCTCACGGAAGGTTTTGGAATCATGCAGATACAGCCACACCGCGCGCACCAGCCACGCCAGGGTGTGCAGGCCAAAGAAGCTGAACGTGCCGATGAGCAGGCCGGTCATCGCCAGAAACACGAGGTGCAGCAGCGGATAATTCTTTTTGTCCAGCGGATTGGCATGCGGCCGGTAGTCCGTAAACTTGGCGGTCGCGCTCGGATGGCATTTCTGGCAGGTGGCGAGAATGTTGTTCGTCGCGAGGTGCGAGGCGGGATTCGCCGTCGGCAGTATATCGTGGAAACCGTGGCAGTCATAGCAGGCGGCGACTTCCGGGGCGGCGTTGGGCTTGCCCAGCAGCATGGCTTTGCCGTGGTAGGTGTCCCGATAGCCCTCCAGCCGGTCGGCGTGGCACTTGCCGCAACGCTCATCGCTCAAGGCTTTAAAGTTCTTGCCCGTCGGGTTGACGATTTGGTGCGCGCTGTGGCAGTCAATGCACACCGGCCCGCGCTGGTCCCCTTTCGCCAGCAACTGGCCATGCACACTTTGGCTGTACGTTTCCTCGATGCCCACGTGGCACTTGCCGCAAGTCTTGGCGACATTGGCATGGTTAATCGGTGAATCGCGGTCAATGCTGCGCTTGATCTTGTGCGCGCCGTGGCAGTCGTCGCAGGATGGGGCCACGATCAAGCCCATCTTCAGCAGCGCGGCACCATGGATGCTGTCCATGTATTGATTCGCCGCCTCGGGAAATTCGATCTGATATTCCTTGGTAAGGTTGGTGTTGCTGTGGCACTTCGCGCAGGTGGCCGGCAGATTCATCTTATATACGGGCGAATGCATATCCTTCACCGGCAGGATTTCGTGATGGCCGTGGCAGTCCCAGCACTGCGCCGCCCCGGAAGCGCCCATGCTATGGCTCATGCCGTGAATGCTCGTCGCGTAGTCCTTGCCTTCCTTGTCGTGACACCCGGTGCAGTTCGGCGGCGGCACGTTTTTGTCGTGGACCATTTCCTTGACGCCATCGTGGCAGTCAATGCAATCCAGCGAGCTGTGGACGGACTTGGCGAAGCCGTTGGTCGGGAAATTGCCCACCGACTGCTTGACGCCATTGACCATGCGGGTGTTCGTCGGATCGGTGTGGCAGTCCAGACAATCTGAATTTTTCAGCTTCTCGGCGGTTTTTGGTTGATCGGCCGCGAACACCAGCACCGGTGCCAGCAACAATACCAGCGCGACCAGCCGGAGCCGGAAAAGGACAGAATACAATCGGTTTGCCATGCCCCATGATCATCAATGGAAAACTCCCCGCCGGCTTGCCATTCTTTGCTTTTTGCTTGGCATAATTTGGCTAGTCGAAATCCCACCAACGTGCAAAAGCCCAAATTCAACACCAAGACACCAAGACGCCAAGACAGCACCAAATCATCCTCATGCTCGTCCTCGCGCTCCAACCCACACCGAAGTGAGGGTGAGGAGGAGCATGAGGATGAGGATGAAACAGTTGAACGTTATTGCGTAAAATGCCTCTTTCCCCTTCACCGTCTTTCCCCCCTCGATGATAAAAAGCACCCATTTTTATCTTTGACCCCTGCCGCCCAAACCGTCAGGCTGTGCTGGTAACCGGTGGTGCATGAATCCGATCAAACCATGACTATGCAACCTCTTTCCAATCAGCCACGTGAAATCAGCGTGACCGAGGCCATCGAACCTGCCTACGAGCGGGTGAAACGGATGCTGTTTCAGCCGTTTGACTTTTCTAAATGGATCGTCATTGGATTCTGCGCCTGGCTGGCGGGCTTGGGCGAATCCGGCGGCGGCAGCGGCAGCTACAATGGTTTCAATGGCAACAACACCAACGGCTCTGGGGCCCAGCCGGGGGAACAATTGCGCCATTTTTACCACCAAGCCCACGATTATGTGGTGGCCGGGTTGGTCTGGATCGTCCCGCTGGCCATTTTCCTGGTGCTTTTGCTCCTGGCCATCTGGCTGCTCGTGATCTGGCTCAGCAGCCGGGGCAAGTTCATGTTCCTCCATTGCGTGGTCTGGGACAAGGCCGAGGTCGAGGCGCCGTGGCATCAGTATGCCGCCGAGGCCAACAGCCTGTTCCGGTTCCGCATCAGTCTCTGCGTGCTGGGTTTGGTTTTGTTTCTGCCCGTGGTGGGAATCGTAGCGGCAATCATCCTCAAGATGGTGCTGCAAGGCGAGCCGAACTTTGCCAGCATCCTGCTGGCGGCAGGCTTGGTGCTGGCGATGGTGCCGTTGGCCATTGGGTTCGCCCTCGTTCGCAAATTCACCATGGATTTTGTGGTGCCGTTCATGTATTTGCGCCGCGCCACCTGTGTGGCGGCTTGGTGGGAATTCTGGCAATTACTGAAGGCCAATCTCGGCACCTTCACAGTCTATATTCTTTTTCAAA
>Ga0316217_10006920_pt1 | contig 11010 bp, 6 predicted proteins | sample 1anoAmetaG_FD_203633 | JGI IMG/M metagenome (GOLD analysis project Ga0316217, IMG submission 203633) | Freshwater microbial communities from Trout Bog Lake, Wisconsin, USA - 1anoA | ecosystem: Environmental > Aquatic > Freshwater > Lake > Hypolimnion/Profundal zone | place: USA: Wisconsin... | reverse complement strand
TGTTATTGTCATTAAATTGTAAAATTAGATATGTTATAGATGAGTGGATCATTCTTCTTCCTAGTCATGGGCTTTCTTCTTGAAGATTTGAGAGCACAAAGGTTGAGAAAAGGATTCAATGACTGAAGCTATTCCTGTGGGGTCAGCCAGGGAGGCTATCTGGGCTGAGATTCTCACAATATCGGCGTCTGTCACGGTTTAATCATCCAGCTGCTCTAGCTCATCTAAGGCGTTTGAAGCTTAAACTGACTTTTTATAGGCCTTTTTGATTGGCTTTCCCAGCTTCTTGAGTCTCTTAGCTTCCTTTGATAACTTCTTAAACGCCTTGCTACCTTTCACAACAGTCTTCAGCTATTTGAGCTGCTTGATAGCTTTGACGGATTTCGCCGCCCCTTTTGCAACATTTCCTGCCGTATTGACACCGCTTGCTCCTCCGAAAGTGACGACAGTAGTCACAATATTAAAAGCAACTTGGGCTACTGCACCTATCTGACCCAGTATGGTGGTGGCGCATACCTCTTGGCTGATGGCTGCTGCCATGCCGCAGTTGAACCATCCTGCAGGCGTGTTTATCCAGCAGACAGGACCCACTCCATAGAATCCCTTCTTGCAGGCAAAGTAGCAAAGTCCAGCTTGGTTTTCTTTTCCGGGAGGGCAGTGAGGGCTGGTAGGAGCGCCAAATATGATCTTTTTTGCACAGGAAAGGTCAACATTGCCATTCATTCCATAAGCGGCGCAATTCGGAGGTGGAGGTCTGCAGACACAGCATCCAGCAGCAAAGTATCCACGCTTACATTTGGGATAAACGACGAGTCCCCACTTCTCACATCTTCCACGGCCGTGCTAAGCTTAGCATCTTCTGAACATACCATGGTCATCGAGGCCATCTCCGAAGTGCCAGGGATACCCACCTCCTCTTCCATACTCATACTTTCTGCAGAAGAGGCCATCGTCTCTGAATTGGCGGGGGCAGACTTGGTGGCAGTCAAATCCAAATCTTTTGTAGTCTCTTGGGCAATGATCATAGCATAGTAAGCCGATGAGCTACTTATTGCCACAGTCGGTAGGGATGGTGCCAACTCCTCTCCCATAGCTGTCCCTCCAGCAAAATTCATGCTCTATTTGATGAGTCTCCCCAATTTTGAGTGCCCAAGACAGCTGGCAGAAAGCCAGGATGCAGATCAACAAGATATCGAATCTTTTCATTGATTTTATAATACCAAGAACTCAGCCTTCTTTATTAATACGGGCTCCAACTAGCTTACTCTCTTCCTTTTTCACGTTTGTTTCAGCATTGAAATACTTTGGAATGGGCTCCCATTATGGCTGTTTGCTTATTAGGTGTTTCTTTTGTTTCCCCAGAGCACCACTTGCGCAAACTAATTTAATTATTATAGCTGCATTTAGCTGTAAAGTTCATCAGTCAGTCATCAAGGCAACTCTGATTGAGTTGTATTAGTTATTTCTGCCATTTGGTTGAGTCTTAGAGTTTTAAGGCTTTTTGTTTTTGAGGAATAAAATGAGACGACTGCCAGCGGTAGTCTCTTTGACTGCTTATAAGATATCTGCGGTTTATAAGCTGCAGAGAAATTTTATCCTTAAGCTTGTTATACTTGCTTAAAACAAATCTTTATCTCAACCAAAATTAAAAACATTGAAGTCTCAGATAAAAGCATGATTTGGCATAAGTATAGTTAAAAAAGTAGCTCTTTATTGAACTGGCTTCGATGAATTTACAGAACTTCTGTAAATGTCCAAATATCTTCAACTCAAATAACTATATATGGATAGGGAGAAAACAAAATAACGTTCGCAACACCCTTGGAAGGCAACAAATGCTGTGAAAAGGAAGAAGTTGGGTTTTTTAACCTTTGATAACTAATTTATTTAAGAGTACTGTCAAGTAGGGAAGGTTAATCAATAAGCTAATCAGGTTAGGGCTGATGCTTAATATAAAAGAAAGGGATCTTTGTGATTGTTTGATTTGTGTTTTTCCTTCTTCTTATTAAAATTCAGTGTAATCACTTATTATTAAAGTGTTAGTAATAAATGGACTATTCTAACTATTGTTATAATGCGTTGGAAGAAGTAGGATTTTTGGGTAATTTGAAAAACATTCCTCAAAGATAAGTTACAGCCTATATTCTAAAAAATGATGAATGATGGCACATAATGTACGAAATTGGAAAAAGCTAATTATTTTTGATATATTTGAGCAACATGACCTAAGAAAGTTAATCACAAGAAACTGCCCCAAAATAGCCATTTTTTGACCATTTTTGGCGATTGCTCACAAAAATGTACTGTTTTGATAATTCAATATCTAAATGTTTCAAAATAAAAAGCAGTCAAATTTTGCGCAGAGTATTTATGATCTTATTTTCAATGGCTTAAAGCTTTTAATTGACTTTTGACTTTTGCTTTTTTCGTTCATTCATTTCCTAGATTTGGTTCAGTAGCCTGTTTCTCTCAGACTACCACTCAAAACTTTTTTATTTCATCTCTTATTTAGCATTGGCCAATTCTTGCTGGCATTGGCTTAGTTGCTTTTAGCTAGTTTTGCATTTTTCCTCAACTTTGGCTATTTTCTCTACTAAAGAATCGTTTCTTTCTTTCAGCTGTGAATTCTATCTCAAAACTCCTCTCATTTTGTCTTACAGTTCGTTCTTAGCTAAGCCTAGCTATCGCAGTTGTGTAATATAAGTCTAGCCACTTTTCTTCTCTTTTTATTGGTTTGTTTGATAATCAGACCTTAGTTTGCTCACTAAAAGTTTATGTTTTTAGAGCTATGTTGCTTGCAGGTCAAGTTTGTTGCTTAATTCCAAGAGTTTGGTCTTCATTCTCTTCTATTAAGCTATGTATTGAGCTTTGTATTCTTGGTAAAGTTCTTTTGTTTCTCGCAGCTATTTCAATAATTCGTCGATATTTTTATTTTTGACTTCAATAGTTTTGCGTAAATACTCTTCCTTGTGGTCAAAGCTATTGAGGTCATGTTGATACTCCAAACTATTAGGAGCGATGATATTGAAGGACTACATAGATATTTAAATAATCTAAGCAGTTATAAACATAAAGAGTGCTCTATATAATCATAACTTTAAAAGGACATCCAAAAATTTTGAAGGAAGTTACACAAACAAAATTGACATATCAATGATTTGCTGTCTTTTCTCCTACCAAGCAATATCTTGCCGCTTGTATTTCACAAAGAGATTCTCAAGAGACCTCGTTAAAAGAATCTTTTTTAGCAATCTTTTTACCCTTCAAATGTAAAAAGCATCCTTCAATATCAAATATCAAAGATTTTTAATAAAAGAATATTTGAGGCCAATGAAATAATAAGAAAGAAAACATCCTGCCTTCACCATCCCATTCAAAGGCTATTACTTCTATCTTTCCTAGCCGTAAATAGGCAGCGTATCTTCCAAATAATGATAGGTTTCCATCAAATTTTAAGACCATCACAAAGGATATACCTATGCAGTTGTAAAGGTTTTTTAGCAAATAAGCTACAAAACAGTAATCGCTGCTCTGCAGAAAACCTAGCCCTAAATAATAAAAGCACAGATTATCCCTGCTTAATAAGGCTATGAGCTAAGGATAGCAGTAAAGTTGGAATACATAAACGACTTTTAGGAAGTTTTTGCTTTCAAAGGTGAGAAAATGGGAGAATAGAGAAGGAAGTAATTGGCGAAAAATAAAGATTTAAAGGAAAAGATTGATTCGCTAAAGAAAGAACTCATTAAATCGCTAAAAGAGTATGTTTTCAGTGGAATTCTTTCAAATACATAGAGAAAAATGCACGAAATCTTTTTAGATCTTCCTTATGAAACCACGCTGAATTCAATATCTTTTTATTTTAAAAAGTTAGGTAGCAATATCATCAAAGTGGGCTATTTCTATTTCGATCGACTAACTAACTCAAAAGTCTCCTAAAATTTATTGCCAGATTAACTCTATACGAATGGAAGCACTGAGATAACTCTAATGGGAGACAGGTCAAAATTCGACAAAGCTTTGTTCACCATAGAGGGTGAGTTTTAGCAAGCAACTTATGTTGTAAAAGTAGAATCAGTTGTCTAGTCTAAGCCTAGAAATATTAAGTAAGTGCTCTTTCGAGTAATAGCTATTGGAGTGTGCATTTGGATGTTTTATACCTATGACTATTATTTGGGGTCACCCAAATCTACTGCAGAACTTTGATGCAAAACAAATGATTGTTTATTTTTGTACTCAACTAGTCGTATCACCAACATAGAATCATCAAAGACTGTGCTTAGAGCATCTTCATTTCTTCAGCCTTAGATTCAATCTCATTAGAAGATTTACAAACGCATGAAAGTTGATTTTGCTTCAACTTCTTATTTAGCACTTCAGCTGATGGTGCTAATATCTTTGGGTAGGCCATGGGTCATAAGGCAAAAAGAAGTAGAAGTCTATTGGTCAGAGAAGCATAACTTAGATCATTAATCATAGGTCCTATCATTCAATTTTCATCATCTCATAGACTTTCCTACAATCAACAAAATCTTTATTATTCTGAAGATATTTGTACCCATTTTATTAATGGGTCACTAAACCCCACAACCAATCCATAACAAACAATAACCGATTGATAAGAAACAAAGAGCACACAATCACGCATTTGAAGTATGATGACAGTGAGCTGGACATAAGTAGTAGAATATTGATTCTTGATGATCAGAAACTGGACTTTAATATAAACGTAACTCACATTCTGTACATGAAGTTAAAGTCCGGCGTGGGCAGGATCTTTAAGTTTTGCGATTTGTTCTCCACGGCTCAGTTCCTGAGGTACAAACATGAAGACTAATAACCATCAAAAGCTTGACTAAAGCCTTTATAATTATTCACTTGGAGATTCAGAGGGAATTAATTAATCAGAAGCCCTACTTTACTATATGGGATTCAGAAAGAATAAGTCACGGAAGGAATTCCAAGATAGTAAAATGGAGAAAAAGAATAAAAAAACTGAAACATCTCTCTAAAGTAGAGAAGGAGATTTCAAATAAAAGGTGACTATAATGGAAGTTAAATCTTCAGTATAGATGTTTCGCTAATAAGATACAAAGATGAACCAAGAAATAGCAAAAGCCATTCTAGAGTCTTTTGAGTTCGTTGATTGATATCCCATTGATTGATATTGAAGCTGCTGTTTGTTCTTTTGCCTTTAGTTTAGTTTTATTTGGGCTATGATGTAACATGTAATTATTCAAACAGCTGATTCCCGTTTTATAAACATTAAATTGATTATAAAATCTACTAAGAGAATGAAAGTAAAGAGCTGCTTTAGTGAATTATTTAAATATTTCGATCTTTTCTCTACCACTCAATTCCTTCGCTACAAACAAGGGTAGGATTTTCGAACAGTCTCAGGTGGAATCATTTCTCTTATGGTAGTATGTGTTTTTCTGGCTCTATTCTTCAACACCGCGATCCAGACAGTGAAAAAATCCATTATCAATTGGAGCAGTACCAACACCTTTTCAAATTAACCTTTGCCAACTAACATAACTTTTTCCAACAGTTCATTTATGTTCACCATTGGAATTATGGGAATAAACCTCAACGATCCTAACGTAAGATACTTTGATATCAACATGATCTCTTATCGGAACGGAATGGGAGGTACCCCTATTTCTAACGAAACCGTTAATCTAGTACCTTGCACCAAAGCACACTTCGGGATCAGTCAATAAATGAGTGATAACTTCGACACAATGATGACCAAATATTGGCTCTGTCCTCCTTTAAATTATACCTACGAAATCTCTGGAAAATTTACTTCTAAATAAATGAAGTTCGTCGAAGTTAGCATTACAAAATGCAATCCTGCAACAGATCCCACAAGACCGTGTATCAACGAATCAATGATTGACTACATGATACTCAACTACGGTCCATTCATGGCGAGCTACTTCTATATCAATCCTATGATCAACCCTGGACAGCCGGATTATTTGAGCTATTATCTGTAGTCTAAGAATTTTCTGAGTTTCACCAAAAATCTAGGTGCCTATAGTATCGGATTCGTTTAAGATTACTAAATCGATACAGACTAAAGCTTATTGCCTTTTGCTTAATACCATGTAGAGCAGGGTGTCACAGTTCCTGACTTATTTCAGACAGTCCCATACCAGGTCAGCAACTCAAATTATGCAAGCTTTTATCTTATGAAATCCAGTCTTTCAACGACCTATTCTCGTGCCTTTAATAAGATAGATCAATTTTTTTCTTATGTCGGAGGTTTAGTCGGTACAATTCTTGGACTTATGTTTTTCATGGGGAGTTTTACGTCAATGGCCTATGCCTTGGACCTGGCACACAAGCTTTTCAAATATACAGAGGATTAATATGCAAATTTCAAAAGTTTTAGTCTTTTGAGTTATTTCGCATTTATTCCTTACAAAATTGCTAAAATATGTAACTTTTGTAAAAATTGGAAATAAATGAAGAAAAGGGATGAATGTCTGAGCTAAGTTGAAAAACAGCTGGATATCTCTTTAATACTGAGGAAACTTAACTTTTTGTAAAAATAGCTTTAATTTATAATTGGTCAATAGTAATACAAATGCCATCATTAGTAGAAGGAATAGACTCTTAATTAGGTCAAGAAAAGGAGGAGACTTTACAGTAGGAGAAAAAAGCAAGCTCAAAACGATTAAAAAGCATATAATGAGAGTTGTTCCTCAGAAGAAAGTCAAGATGAAGATGAGGCTGACTCTAAAGATGGCAAAAAAAATGGAATTACACAAAATTCTATCCTAAAAATATAAGAATCTAGAGTAAACAAAACTGATTAGTCGTTTATTCTCAATGATGATAGAGCCTATAACAATAATAGTAAACTAAATCAAAGTAGGCGCAAAAGATCTCAAAATACTTTGCTTCAAAATAATGGTAAACATTCAAAACCTTTTAAAGGGTTAAATACTTCAGAATACAATCTTAATATCAAAACAGATTTGCAGTTTTATGAAGATTCTATGTTACAATTCCGACAAGAATAGACATAATTAGTTCAGGCTCCCAAACACATAAAAAAAGAATTCGAATTTGAAACTTTGGATAACTGAGCTGTTGATCTTATAGATATCATTTTTTTATCTTTGAATCTCATATTGAGGTGATATATGGTATGCCGAATAATTCAAATATTTGACATGACTTCAAAATTCTTGAAAAAAAAACTTTTTCATGATTATGAAGAAAGATTGATAAAATAAGAAATAATGGTATAGCCAATATCTTCAGAGCCATATCCTTGACCTGAACAAATCCAAACTTTTTTGGATTTCATTTGGAACATAAATCCTTTTCTACTCATCTCCCACATTCTAACTCTCCTCAAACATAAAAACATTGTAATGTAGACCTAAATTGATCTCATCTGGCTAAGATATGTCCAATTCAATCGATTGACGATTCTAACTTATGATTTCTTATCCCTCGTTCAGCACAATTTACATTTTTTTCGTTTTTTATTCCTTCATCTGCCTTAACTCTTATTGAAGTTTTATCAACTGATTGTATATTTTGGGGCGATAACTGTCTTTCTATACATCATCTACACTAAAAGCAGTTCTAAGCTCCGAAAAATCATTTAGTTTCAGCATGAAATAGATAACAAGTTTCTGAATTTGATTTGTGTCCTCCTTTAAGTCTGATAATTAAGGATGAATAATACCCATTTTTTTGTAAAAACTTATTTTCGAGGGATCCTCGTTTTAGTAGAGATCCTTTATCAACATTTTGGTTTCTTCAGGTTGCATTTGAATGAAATCAGACAAGAATTGGCTATTGAAGTGATCTATAACTTCAGTCCAACTTTGAAAAGAAGGCTTGCTTTCATGGTCTAACCGAAAAGCTACCTCTAAAAAGCTCATTATTTGTTATTTTTTTAATGATTTGTTTCCTTTCTAATCTCTATAAATTTGTGATATTTTTTGTTGAACAAATTTTTTCCCCAGTAGATCTTGCTTGATTTTTTGAAAGTTTTTCTACAAAATGTCCTTTATCTCCACTACATTCACTGTATTCTGCATCCTACTAAACATTGAACTAAAGCAAATCTATCTATGTAAGACTAAAGAAACGACAATCATCCCAAAAGAGTAAAGCCTAGTCGTAAAGCAATCGTTTAGCTGCAAATCTTAGCTCAATATTCTTGGGTGTAAGTAGCACGCAATTTCATCAAACTTGGATCTGTAAATATCGGCTCCTTAAACAAAAAACTAGTAACCCACAAGAGACGTGTTGTTGATATGCATAGAGCACTTCTTATTCCACTACTTTTTTATCAAAATGTTGGAGGGAACAATCAACGGTAGTTCGAATTCAGAACTTTCTAAAAACAGTTTTAGAGTTTAGGTGATTCTTTCAGTGAGGCTAAATTTGAGAGTTTAAAGAGATTTCCTGTCTTTTTGGAAGTATTATTTAACAGACATCGTATAAAATGGTCTTTCAATATAATAGTAAACCAACTATGTTTTCTAAGCAAGGGCTTCTTCCTTTCGAAAACTGATGGTGAGGTCTGAAATAGAGAGAAGGGAGGGTCTATTCTGCTTCCGGAGGAGTTGCGCAAAAACGGTATTATAATAATACGTTTCAATCATGTCCATATGACTTTTTTGGGATTATTTGGCCTTTAACCATTTTTTATTTTAAAGCTAATGGGATACATAATTTTTTGTGCTTATTCCGCTTTCCTTTGCCTACAACCTCTTGCTCTTCTTCAGGTCTGACTCATTCAACACAATCATTTCAAATAAAGAAATATTATATGTATAATAAGTCTTGCAAAGGTTGATGACTTATTTTAGTTTTTGCTCGTATAAAAACTGCAAATAAATGTTCAAAACAATGGCTTGATAAATATCAGACTTTTTCCAGAGCCAATCGCTTGTTTATAGAGCTTAGAAATATCTTTTAAAAAAAAAATATGACGAAAATAAGGCTTAGTATTCTCAAAAAGATGCCCGAAGCCAAAGACCTTTCGTTTCTAAGCTGATTCCTCGAGCAATGATTATTTTTTTAGGATCCATATCCTTTATATAATTTCCCAACTAGTCTTTGCAAGGTATACTCAGCTCTATTTGATGCATTAGATCCCAATCATTTGCAAGAATATCTAGGAGACTCTTGGTTTACAATTTCGCCTGATTTTTGATTTTTTTAAATTAAATGAACTTTCTTTTATTTAACAAAATCTAATTCTTTTACATAACAGTCTAACTTCCCTTGAGAAGTTTTTTACTCATACTATCATTCAATATCCTCCAAATATCAAAATGGAACTAAGCAACCTTTGATATATTTCAATCGATTTATTTGTCATTTTAACAGCTTGGGATAAAGGGAGAAATGTTTTTATGTTTTTACTAGCTTAAGACTAAACTCCCCTTTTACGTTTATTCCAAATTTTGAGTGAATACTAGAAAGGGAACAAAAAAGCATATGATTGTACCCATCATGCACTTTAAACTGAATATTTTTCATCAAACTTATTTTTTGTACTAGGGAGCTATCCTTAGCAGCATTTCTAAAGTGCTTCGCCTCAATTAGCAGCCTATCAAAAACATCAACTTAGTGCCTTCAAGCAGATTAGTTCTCTTAAATAGTCATAATTGCCTTTCAGTGCTTGCTTGCATTCAAAAGCTATCAAGAAGATAGGAGCATGGGGGACAGCGTGAAGCTAATTCCCTCTCTTAGTGTGTTCAAATTGTTGCCTGTTTTGACTTGTGTGAGTAATGAGTGCAAGAAGGTGTGGATTGCAAGTTTTGCATAAGCGAGATGAATACTTTTTTGTCTTTGATTTATAAAGTTCTAAGAAAATAAATAATAGAACTATTGAAATCAGGTAATAATAAAGGTAATAATAATAAAAGTAATAATAAAGAAATGAGTTGGCCCTGAGATTCTCTTAGCCCAGCAGGGCAGTTATATTGATGTTGAGACTAGATCTAGAGGGAGAGAGAGACTTAGTGATTGAGTGTATAAAGACTGTTTGTTATGGCTCAGTTCATCTTTTAGGGGTTAAGCAGCCAAAAGGAGTCACTTGCCTCTTTTTGGAACAAAATAAGTCTGATACTCATTGTATTTTTGGCCATTAAAGTCCCTATGGAATCTAACTTTGTATAATTAGATCTAACTTCCTATAATTAGTTAGATGCTAGAAGAGCAGGCTCAAGGCAAGCGCAGGTTTGCCTTCAATTTGATAATGACCTGCCTAGCACTTGCTGCTTCAATCGCCATCCTTATCATTACCATAGCCAAACAAACGACAGGAATGACCTCTACATCCATCACTGTCTCTTCTTGTAGCTAATCCTACTATAGCTACAAATACTCAAACGTTAGCACACAGCTTCTGGTTGTTTCTATCTTCAACATCTTAGGGTTGGTACTCACACTGATAACACTTGTTCTGTTGGTCGTGCTCCATCAAAGGGAAGAAGCAGTAGCTTTCAAGCTGTCATGCATCAAATACATATTGATCGTTAGTAATGTGCTTACATGTGCTGTGGTTTTGGGTAAATGCGCTACTTTCCAACTCTAATTCAATTCTGTGGCCACCTGCAGCATAATTTTTGATATAAATGGTGTAATAATTGTACTCTCTTGTGCAGCTTTGATGCTTTTCAGCACTGTTTTGCAGTTTGTGGCTCAAGTTTTTGAAATAAATGCAAAAATGCATCACAATTCATAGCAACAGTACTTCTAAAAAGCAGGCAATTAATAGGGTGCTCTCTAAAGGCATTTCCAGAATGAATAAACGCTGAATAATTTGAAGCTAAAGGAAGAAATACCTTTTAATCCCACATTGTTCAACGAAAATGCCATGATGAAGTTTGCTTCCGAAAGATAGCAACCCGAAAATGCTTTGTAAAAAAAAGAAAAAGAGTTGAAAAGGCATGAAATCGTTGATAAATCTGATGCCCTATCTGAGAAATTGGCTGACCATTCTTCAAATTTCAAAGACTCAGAGGT
>Ga0316217_10006919_pt1 | contig 11012 bp, 9 predicted proteins | sample 1anoAmetaG_FD_203633 | JGI IMG/M metagenome (GOLD analysis project Ga0316217, IMG submission 203633) | Freshwater microbial communities from Trout Bog Lake, Wisconsin, USA - 1anoA | ecosystem: Environmental > Aquatic > Freshwater > Lake > Hypolimnion/Profundal zone | place: USA: Wisconsin... | reverse complement strand
ACGATCCGCTGATCCGCTTCGTGCGCGCGAACGACGCGGCCGCCCGCGCCGTCCGGCAGGACTTCGAGCGGGGCGTGGAGGGGCCGATCGCGGCGGCCGCGCAGCGCATCGCGCGCGCGCGCTTCGCGGCCTACGGCGAGACGGTCTACCCGGACGCGACGTTCACCCTGCGGCTGACCTTCGGGCAGGTGGCCGGCTGGCGCGAGCAGGGTCGCGAGGTCGCGCCGCTGACGGACTTCGGGGGGCTGTACGCGCGTGCGACCGGTGCCGGCGCGTTCGCGCTGCCGTCGCGCTGGCGCGCGGCGCAGGCGCGCATCGACCCGCGGACGCCGCTGGACTTCGTGGCGACCTTCGATACCGCCAACGGCGATTCCGGCGCGCCGGTGGTGGACGGCGACGGGCGGCTGCTCGGCGTCGCCTTCGACGGCAACCTGCATTCGCTGGGCGGCGAGTACGGCTACGACGGCCGCGACAACCGCGGCATCGCGGTGACGAGCGTCGCGATCACCAGCGCCCTGCGGCGCGTCTACGGGCTCGAGGCGCTCGCCGACGAACTCGACGGCGGGGCGGGGCGGACGGGCCGCGACTGAACGGCGCGGTCGCTCAGGCGTGGAAGTGCGCGGCGAGGAACGCCTCGCCGTTCGACAGCACGAAGTGACGGAAGGCCTCGGCGGCGGGCGACAGCGTCTTCGCCAGGTTGTTGACCACGTACCAGCGGCGCATGACGGGCAGGCCCTCGACGTGCGGCGTCGCGATCAGCTTGTGCTCGAGTTCGAGGCCGACCGTGTGCGCCGACAGCAGCGCCACCCCCATCCCGCACATCACCGCCTGCTTGATCGCCTCGTTGCTCGACATCTGCATCGCGACGCGTGGCGTCAGCCGGTGCGCGTGCAGGTACTCGTCCAGTGCCGCGCGCGTGCCGGAGCCGGGCTCGCGCACGATGAAGGCCTCGTCGGCGAGGGCCTGCGCCGGCACATGCGCCAGCTGCGTGAAGGGATGGTCGGTCGCGGTGAGCAGCACGTGCGGGTGCAGCGCGAACGGCTCCGCGCGCGTCGGCCAGCCCTTCGGCGCGCGGCCCATGACCGCCAGTTCGACCGCGCCCTGCTGCATCAGGGTGACGATCTGCTCGCGGTTGTCGCAGACCTGCAGGCGGATCTCGATGCCCGGGTGCGCGTCGCGGAACTGCGCGAGCAGGCGGGGCAGGAAGTACTTGGCGGTGCTGACCATGCCGACGTCGAGTGGCCCGGTCTTCAGGCCCCGGAACCGGGCGACCAGGTCTTCCGCGTCGCGCATCGTCGAGAGCACGCGGCGGGTGTGGGCCAGCAGGTGCTCGCCGACCATCGTCAGCGACACCTTCCGGCTCGTGCGGTCGAACACCGGCATGCCCACTTCCTCCTCCAACTCCTTGATCTGCATGGAGACGGCTGGAGGAGTCAGGTTCAGTTCCTCGGCGGCACGCGCGAAGCTCAGGTGGCGCGCGACCGAGGCGAAGACCCGCATCTGGCGGAGCGTGACGTTCTTCATTAAGTAATCCTGAACATTCTCGTAATTATAACTGACTTTTCTGAACCTACGACCCACCTAGACTGCCCCCACACCACACCTGCGGGGAGCGCCCATGGCTGAGCCGAACGCGAACGAAGGCCTGATCACCGACAAGAAGAAGCGCTACAGCGCCGGCGTCCTGAAGTACCGCCAGATGGGGTACTGGGATGCCGACTACGTCCCCAAGGACACCGACGTCCTGTGCCTGTTCCGGATCACGCCCCAGGAAGGGGTCGACGCGATCGAGGCCGCCGCGGCCGTGGCCGGCGAGTCGAGCACCGCGACCTGGACGGTCGTCTGGACCGACCGCCTGACCGCCTGCGACAGCTACCGCGCCAAGGCCTACAAGGTCGAGCCGGTGCCGAACAACCCCGGCCAGTACTTCGCCTGGGTCGCCTACGACCTGGTGCTGTTCGAGGAGGGCTCGATCTCCAACATGACCGCGAGCCTGATCGGCAACGTGTTCAGCTTCAAGCCGCTGAAGGCGGCGCGGCTCGAGGACATCCGCATCCCGGTCGCGTACGTCAAGACCTTCAAGGGTCCGCCGACCGGGCTGATCGTCGAGCGCGAGCGCCTGGACAAGTTCGGCCGGCCCCTGCTCGGCGCCACGACCAAGCCCAAGCTCGGCCTGTCGGGCCGCAACTACGGGCGCGTGATCTACGAGGGCCTCAAGGGTGGCCTCGACTTCATGAAGGACGACGAGAACATCAACTCGCAGCCCTTCATGCACTGGCGCGACCGCTTCCTGTACGTCATGGACGGCGTCAACAAGGCCTCGGCCGCCACCGGCGAGGTCAAGGGCTCGTACCTCAACGTCACCGGCGCGACGATGGAGGACGTGTACGAGCGCGCCGAGTTCGCCAAGGAGCTCGGTTCGGTCGTCATCATGCTCGACCTGGTGCTCGGCTGGGCCGCGATCCAGAGCATGTCGAACTGGTGCCGCAAGAACGACATGATCCTGCACATGCACCGCGCCGGCCACGGCACCTACACCCGCCAGAAGAACCACGGCGTGAGCTTCCGCGTCATGACCAAGTGGCTGCGCCTGGCCGGCGTCGACCACCTGCACACGGGCACCGCGGTCGGCAAGCTCGAGGGCGACCCGATGACGGTGCAGGGCTACTACAACTGCTGCCGCGACAGCTATACCCGCCAGGACCTGCCGCGCGGCCTGTTCTTCGACCAGGACTGGGCCGACCTGCGCAAGGTGATGCCGGTGGCGTCCGGCGGCATCCACGCCGGGCAGATGCACCAGCTCATCGACCTGTTCGGGGACGACGTCGTGCTGCAGTTCGGCGGCGGCACGATCGGCCACCCGGCGGGCATCCAGGCCGGCGCGGTCGCCAACCGCGTCGCGCTCGAGTGCATGATCAAGGCGCGCAACGAGGGCAGGGACATCAGGAACGAAGGCCCGCAGATCCTGCGCGATGCCGCGCGGTTCTGCACGCCGCTCAAGCAGGCGCTCGACACCTGGGGCGACATCACCTTCAACTACGCCTCGACCGACACGTCCGACTACGCCGTGACCGCGGCCCCGTCCAACTGAGCCACCGGGAGACGACCACCATGATGACCAACCCCACCGGTCGCGTGACGCAGGGCCAGTTCAGCTTCCTGCCGGACCTGACCGACGCCGAGATCGCGCTGCAGATCGACTACGGCCTGTCCAAGGGCTACGCGTGGAGCATCGAGTACACTGACGACCCGCATCCGCGCAACACCTACTGGGAGATGTACGGCATGCCGATGTTCGACCTGAAGGACGCCGCCGGCGTCATGGGCGAGCTGGCCGCGTGCCGCGCGACGTTCCCGGAGCACTACGTCCGCCTGGTCGCGTTCGACTCCACCCGCGGCATCGAGAGCGTGGCGATGAGCTTCATCGTCAACCGGCCCAAGAACGAGCCCGGCTTCGGGCTGGTGCGCATGGAGGCCCGGGGCCGCGAGATGCGCTACACGGTGCACAGCTACGCGACCGACCGGCCCGAGAACGAGCGCGGCGGACGGTAGCCCCCATGGCCGGCCCGCTGTACTCGATCCCGGGCTCGACGCCGGCCGCCCCCCCGGCGGCGGCGCCCGAGTCGGCGCCGCCACCGGCGACCGCCGCGACCGGCGTGGCCGACGCGCCGCGGACCGTCGCGGCGGTGCTCGCCCAGACGCAGGCCGGCGAGGTGATGGACGAGCTGGACCGCGACCTCGTCGGGCTCGCGCCCGTCAAGGCGCGGATCCGCGAGATCGCCGCGCTGCTGGTGATCGACCGGCTGCGCCTGAACCTCGGCCTGAGCGCCACGAGCCCGAGCCTGCACATGTCGTTCGTCGGCAACCCCGGCACCGGCAAGACGACCGTCGCGCTGCGCATGGCGACGATCCTCCACAGGCTCGGCTACGTCCGCAAGGGCCACCTGGTGGCGGTCACCCGCGACGACCTGGTCGGCCAGTACATCGGCCACACGGCGCCGAAGACCCGGGAAGTGCTGAAGAAGGCGATGGGCGGGGTGCTGTTCATCGACGAGGCCTACTACCTCTACCGGCCCGAGAACGAGCGCGACTACGGCCAGGAGGCCATCGAGATCCTGCTGCAGGTGATGGAGAACCAGCGCGACGACCTGGTCGTGATCCTCGCCGGCTACAAGGACCGGATGGAGACGTTCTTCCAGTCGAACCCCGGCGTCCGCTCGCGCATCGCGCACCACGTCGATTTCCCCGACTACGAGCCCGGCGAGCTGCTGCAGATCGCCGACCGGATGCTCGCCGAGCAGCACTATCATTTCGGGCCCGGCGCGCGCGCGGCGTTCGTCGAGTACCTCGACCGGCGGCTGCGCCAGCCGCAGTTCGCGAACGCCCGCAGCGTCCGCAACGCCCTCGAGCGCGCCCGCCTGCGCCAGGCGAGCCGCCTGTTCAACGACCGCGAGCGCGAGCTCACGGCCGAGGACCTGACCACGATCAGCGAGTCCGACATCCGCGCCAGCCGGGTGTTCGGGGACGCGACCGCCACGCCACGGAAGTAGGGGAGCGCAGCATGCATCTCGGTAGAACCACCCTGTCGAAGTTCCTGATCCAGCAGCTGGACGGCATCGAGGGCGCCCGCGAACTGGGCGCGCTGCTGGTGGACGTGGCGGCGGCGGTCAAGGCGATCTCGTCGATGACCGCCAAGGGCGCGCTCAGCGGCATGCACGGCAAGGTCGACACGCAGAACGTGCACGGCGAGGTGCAGGCCAAGCTGGACGTGATCTCCAACGACGTGCTGTTGCGCAGCTCGGAGTGGGGCGGCCTGGTCGCCGGCATGGCGTCGGAGGAACTCGACGAGCCGTACCCGATCCCGCCGGAGTACCCGCGCGGCCGGTTCCTGCTGGTCTTCGACCCGCTGGACGGCTCCTCCAACGCCGACGTCAACGTCTCGGTCGGCACGATCTTCTCGATCCTGCGCCACGACAAGGCCGAGGCGCCCGCGCTGCAGGACTACCTGCAGCCCGGCGTGGCGCAGGTCGCGGCCGGCTACGCGATCTACGGCCCGTCGACGATGCTGGTCCTGACGGTCGGCAAGGGCACGCACGGCTTCACGCTGGACCGCGAGATCGGCAACTTCATCCTGACGCACCCGAACATGACGATCCCGGCCGACACGGCGGAGTTCGCGATCAACACCAGCAACGCGCGTTTCTGGGAGGTGCCGGTGCACCGCTACGTCACCGAGTGCCAGGCCGGGCGCACGGGCGAGCGGGGCCGCGACTTCAACATGCGCTGGATCGCCTCGATGGTCGCCGAGGTGCACCGCATCCTGATCCGCGGCGGCGTGTTCATGTACCCGCGGGACACCAAGGACCCGAGCAAGCCGGGCCGCCTGCGGCTGATGTACGAGGCGAGCCCGATCGCGTTCCTGGTCGAGCAGGCCGGCGGCCGCGCGACGACCGGCCGCCAGCGCCTGCTGGAGGTGACGCCGACCGAGCTGCACCAGCGGGTGCCCGTGATCCTCGGCTCCGCGAACGAGGTCGCGCGCATCGAGCGCTACCATGCGGAGCACGACGCCGGCCACGACGGCCCGTTCGTCTCGCCGCTGTTCAACGAGCGTTCCCTGTTCCGTCCAGAAGCGCGCGGCTGACGCGCCGGCACGCCCCCGAGGTAACCATGTCGACCAAACATCCCATCATCGCCGTGACCGGCTCCTCCGGCGCCGGCACGACCACGGTCATGAAGAGCTTCGCGCACATCTTCCGGCGCGAGGGCTTCAAGGCGCAGGTCATCGAGGGAGACTCGTTCCACCGCTTCGACCGCGTCGAGATGCGCGCGCGCGTCAAGGCGGCGGACGAGGGCAAGGGCCCGCAGATCAGCCACTTCGGGCCGGAGTCCAACCTGCTGGCGGAACTGGCCGCGACGTTCGAGCAGTACGGCGCGACCGGCCACGGCAGGGTCCGTCGCTACATCCACGACGAGCTGGAGGCGAAGGAGCTCGGCGGCGCGCCCGGCACGTTCACCGAGTGGCAGCCGATGGCGACCGACAGCGACCTGCTGTTCTACGAGGGGCTGCACGGCGCCTACGTCGACGAGACCGGCACGATCGACGCCGCCCGGCACGTCGACCTGCTGGTCGGCGTCGTGCCGATCATCAACCTGGAATGGATCCAGAAGCTGCACCGCGACAAGAACCTGCGCGGCTACAGCCAGCAGGCCGTCGTCGAGACCATCCTGCGGCGCATGCCCGACTACGTCAGCTACATCTGCCCGCAGTTCAGCCGCACGCACGTGAACTTCCAGCGCGTGCCGGTCGTCGACACCAGCAATCCTTTCATCGCCAAGGACATCCCGTCCGCCGACGAGTCCATGGTCGTGATACGGTTCGCCAACCCCAAGGGAATCGACTTTCCCTACCTGCTGTCGATGCTGGATGATTCGTGGATGAGCCGGCCGAACAACATCGTCGTGCCCGGTGGCAAGATGGGACTGGCCATGCAGCTGATCTTCACGCCGATGATCCTGCGCCTGATGGACCTGCGCAAACGCGCGCTGCGCAACGGATGAGGGCGCACTGGCTCGGTCGGCCGCTGCAGGCGGTGCTGTGGGACCTGGACGGCACCCTGATCGACACGGCCGACGATATCGCCCTCGCGCTGAACCGGTCGTTCGCGGACCTCGGCCTGCCTGGGGTCCCGGCGGCGACGGTGCGCACGCTGATCGGCCGCGGCTCGCCGATCCTGATCGCACGTGCGCTGGCGCTGAACGGGCTCACGGTGCACGCGGCGACGCGGGACGCGCTCTTCGACCGCTTCGTCCTCCACTACGCGCAGCTGCAGGACGCCGGGGAGTCGAGCGCGACCGCCTACGCGGGCGCCGGCGAGGTCCTGCAGCGGCTGCGTTGGCACGGACTGCGGCTGGCCTGCGTGACCAACAAGCAGCACGCGCTGGCGCTGCGCTCGCTGGAGCACGCCGGGCTGCTGCAGCACCTCGACCTGGTCGTCGGTGGCGACACCTGCGCGCACCGCAAGCCCGCGCCGGACCCGCTCTGGCATGCCTGCACGAGCCTCGGGGCGGCCGTCGACGCGACGCTGATGGTCGGCGACTCGCTCAACGACGTCCTCGCGGCGCACGCCGCGCCGATGCCGGTCGTCTGCGTGCCGTACGGCTACAACGAGGGCAACGATCCCCGCCAGCTGGAGTGCGATGGCCGGGTGGAGACCCTGGCCGACCTGCCCGCGCTGCTCGGACTGGGCGCAGTAGGGGATCCGCACATTCCGGCCGCGGCGGAATTCCCGGTATAATCGCCGGTCTGGCTTCAGGCCCTAGCGCGCTCGGCGCGCCCGGGCCTGGCGTCCAGGACCCGTTCAACCGCCACCCGAGGATCCATCCATGGCGCTCATTTCGCTCCGGCAACTGCTCGATCACGCTGCGGAACACGACTACGGCGTGCCCGCCTTCAACGTCAACAACGTCGAGCAGGTCCGCGCGATCATGGACGCCGCCGAGCTGACCCGCAGCCCGGTGATCCTCCAGGCGTCGGCCGGCGCGCGCAAGTACGCCGGCGAGACCTACCTGCGGCACATCATCCTCGCCGCCGTCGAGGCGCACCCGGACATCCCCATCTGCCTGCACCAGGACCACGGCACCTCGCCGGCCGTCTGCCAGCAGTCGATCCGCTCGGGCTTCACCAGCGTCATGATGGACGGCTCGCTGATGAGCGACGGCAAGACGCCGTCGGACTACGACTACAACGTGCGCACGACCCAGCTGGTCGTGCAGATGGCGCACTGCATCGGCGTCTCGGTCGAGGGTGAGCTGGGCTGCCTCGGCTCGCTCGAGACGGGCGAGGCGGGCAAGGAGGACGGCGTCGGCGCGGACGGCAAGCTGACGCACGACATGCTGCTGACCGATCCGGTGCAGGCCAAGGACTTCGTCGCCAAGACGGGCGTCGACGCCCTCGCGATCGCGATCGGGACGAGCCACGGCGCCTACAAGTTCACGCGCAAGCCGACCGGCGACATTCTCGCGATCGACCGGATCCGGCAGATCCACGAGGCGATCCCCAACACCCACCTGGTCATGCATGGATCCTCGAGCGTGCCGCAGGAGTGGCTCGCGGTGATCCGCGAGTACGGCGGCAAGATTAAGGAGACCTACGGCGTCCCGGTCGAGGAGATCCAGCGCGGCATCAAGCATGGCGTGCGCAAGATCAACATCGACACCGACATCCGCCTGGCGATGACCGGCGCGATCCGCAAGGTCCTGTTCACCGACCCGAGCGAGTTCGACCCGCGCAAGCTGCTCGGCCCGGCCATCAAGGCCGCCGCGGGCATCTGCAAGGATCGCTTCGAGGCCTTCGGCACGGCCGGCCAGGCCGACCGCATCAAGCCGATCCCGCTCGAGAGCATCGCCAAGCGCTACAGCTGAGCGTGCCTGCCGGCGGTGACGTGCGCCGTCACCGCCGGTCCCTTGCCGAGTTCGCAGGCACTCTGCGTATCTGACTGTCGCGCCCGGCCTCGGTCAGTGTAAATACGATAAACGCATGGCCCGCTAAGGGAATTTATTAATTTCTTTAAATTCAATGCGTCATGAATTCAACTTGATCGGCGAATTGTGTTTTCTTCCCTTGCGGGTTCATTAGTATCAATTTAGCCTCCGCGGGATGCCGAGCCGCCTCGCCCGCGACCGTACCGATTTCGTTTTCCTCGCTCCAGCCAACCGACCAGCGACGCCGCGGCGCGTCTTGCCACGACCGGGGCGGCGATGGACGCCCTGACCCGGCCCGAATGCCTGTCGCCGCCGCTCGCCGGCGAGGTCGGCGGACCGCCGCAACTGCTGATCGTGGACGACTGCCCGGAGAACCTTACCGTCCTCGGCAGCATCCTGTCGCCGCACTACCGGGTCCGCGCCGCGAACGGCGGCGCCGCGGCACTGGCGGCGGCCGCGCTCGAGCCGCGTCCGGCGCTGATCCTGCTGGACGTGATGATGCCCGGCCTCGATGGCTACGAGGTGCTCGCGAGGCTGCGCGCCCAGCCCGAGACGGCCGGGATCCCGGTGATCTTCGTCACGGCCCTGTGTGACACCGAGGACGAACGGCGCGGGCTGGAGCTGGGCGCGGTGGACTACCTGACCAAACCCGTGCACCCGGGGCTCACGCTTGCGCGGGTACGCGGCCATCTCACCCGGATCGCGGCACAGGAGCTGATCCACTCCAGGAAGAACTGGCTGGAGGAGGAGGTCCACCGCCGGACGCTCGAGACCCGCAGGGTCCGGGACCTGAGCGTGCGCACGCTGGCGAACCTCGCGGAAGCGCGCGACAACGAGACCGGCAACCACATCCTGCGGACACAGGGCTACGTGCAGGTGCTCGCCCAGGAACTGGCGCGGACGCCCACCTACCGGGAACTGCTGTCGCCGGCGCTGGTCGAGCTGATCGTCACGGCAGCGCCGCTGCACGACATCGGCAAGGTCGCCATCGCCGACGAAGTGCTCCACAAGCCCGGCCGCCTCGACGCGCGGGAGTGGGCCGAGATGCAGACGCATGCGCAGCTCGGTGCCGATGCGCTGCGCAGGGCCATCACACCCGACGTCGGGCCGGCTGGGCTGGAGTTCCTCCACGTCGCGATCGACATCGCGCACTACCACCACGAGAAGTGGGACGGCTCCGGCTATCCGGCGGGGCTCGCCCACCATGACATCCCGCTGCCGGCCCGCCTGATGGCGCTCGCCGACGTGTTCGACGCGTTGATCACCGAGCGCGTCTACAAGCCGGGCTATGCGGTGGACGTTGCGGTCACGATCATCCGCGACGGCTCCGGCACGCACTTCGATCCCGATGTCGTCGCCGCCTTCGACGCCACCCTGGCGCAGTTCAAGGACATCGCCGCGCGCCATGCCGACCGCCACGTGGCCGGCACGACGATGGCGCGCGCACGATCATGATCGAGTCGGGCCTCCTCGGCACGGGCGAGGGTCTCGCCGACACGTACGACATGACCCTCGAGCCGTTGCTGGTCGCCATGTCGGTCGTGCTGCCGGCGCTGGCGGCGTTCACCGCCATCGAGATCGTCCGCCGGCTGCGCGACGACGCCGCGGAGATCGCCTGGTTCTTGCTCGCCGCGCTCGTGCTGGGTGCCGGCGTCTGGGCCGGGGACTTCATCGGCCTGCTCGCGCTGCGCATTGGCACGCCGGTCAGCTACGACCTCGGGCTGAATGCCCTGGCGCTGCTGGTGGCCGTGGCGGCGGCCGTGGTCACGCTGTACGTCCTGTCGCTGCGCGCGGCGTCGCAGATGACCCGGCTTGCGTTCGTGCTCTTCGCCGCGGCGGGCTTCGCCGCGACGCACTTCGTCGAGATGGCGGCGCTGCGGCTGGACGGCGTCGTGCGCTTCGAAGCGCGCGGCCCGGTGCTCGCGGTGCTGCTCGCCGCGGTCCTGCTGCGGCTGGCGCTGGCGCTGTACGACCCGACCGGCGCGTGGCGTGGCCGGCTGCCGGTCCTGGCGAGAGTCGCCGCGGTCGCGTTGCCGGTCGGTGTCGCCGGGCCGGCCGCCCACTACGTGGCGATGCTGGCGACGTCGTTCGTCCAGAGCGGCGGCGACGAGCCCGTCCAGGTTGCGAGCGCCGGCGTGATCGCCGGCACCGTCAGCGGCGCCGTGCTCGTGCTGACCGCCGTCGGCACCCTGCTGATGCGCTTCGGCGCAGTGGCAAGCAACGTCCGCCAGCACTTCGATCGCATCCTCGCGACGTCCAGCCAGGGCTACCTGCTGCTCGACGACAAGGGCATCGTGCTGGAGCACAACCGGGAGATGGCGCGGTTGCTGGGACAGGATCCGGGCACCCTGGACGGCCGCCTCGCGGCCGAACTCGTCGGCGAACTCGATCCGGCGATGTACGCGACCGCCGGTGTCGAGGTGCGGCTGCCGCGCGCGGACGGCACGGTCGTTCCCTGCCTCGTGCACGGCGACACGATCCTCGACCCGGGCAGCGGCCGCCAGTACACGTTCGCCCTGTTCAGCGACATC
>Ga0316217_10006918_pt1 | contig 11012 bp, 12 predicted proteins | sample 1anoAmetaG_FD_203633 | JGI IMG/M metagenome (GOLD analysis project Ga0316217, IMG submission 203633) | Freshwater microbial communities from Trout Bog Lake, Wisconsin, USA - 1anoA | ecosystem: Environmental > Aquatic > Freshwater > Lake > Hypolimnion/Profundal zone | place: USA: Wisconsin... | reverse complement strand
ATTTCAAAATGTACGCAAACGGTATGAATACCGTTTCCGATGCAGTAGTTGGCTGGTATGTTTCACAAGGTTTTATCGGTGCTCAGTTATGCGGTATCTTGGCGCAAAACTGGTTAGTGAATAAGGCTTGTGCAATGCCAGCCGATGACGCTATCCGCAAGGGCTACAACGTAGTTACCGTTGACGGTGACGAACTAGATCCTGAAGCCGTTAAGATCATCAAGGCTTACGACAAAGCATTTAAGCTCAATTTCAATATGCGTGAATTCATCCGTAAGGGTCGAATTTTCGGCATTCGCATTGCAATGTTTAAAGTCATTTCGACTGATAAAGACTATTACGAGAAGCCTTTCAACATTGATGGCGTGACTCCAAATTCCTATAAAGGAATCGTACAAGTTGATCCGTACTGGACAGCTCCAATGCTAGACGGTGCTGCTGCCAGCCAGCCGGACACCCTGCACTTTTACGAACCGACTTGGTGGATCATCAACGGTAAGAAGGTTCACCGTAGCCACTTAATCATTTTCCGTCATGCTGAGCCTGTAGACGTACTCAAGCCTCAATACATTTATGGCGGTGTGCCACTGACTCAGCAGATCATGGAGCGAGTATATGCTGCAGAGCGTACCTCCAATGAAGCTCCTCAGTTGGCAATGTCCAAGCGGACAACTATTTGGCTAACCGACATGGAAGCCGTCATGAGCGACACCAACGCAGCAATCGGAAGATTGCAGCAATGGGCTGCGTATCGTGACAACTACGGAGTTAAGCTGGGCGATAAAGAAGGTGACGAATTCCAACAGTTCGACACTTCCCTAGCCGACTTCGATTCCCTCATCATGACCCAATATCAGCTCGTGGCTGCTATTGCAGGTGTGCCAGCTACTAAGCTGCTCGGTACTTCTCCGAAGGGCTTTAATGCCACTGGCGAATACGAGGAAGCAAGCTATCACGAAATGCTGGAGTCGATTCAATCAAACGATCTGACCCCATTCGCTGAGCGTCATCATCAACTGGTTATCAAGTCTTTTGTAGAACCACAGCTCAAGAAAAAGATGGAGCTCGAAACTACATTGAACTGGCTCCCACTCGATACACCAACTGCCGAGGAATTGGCTGCGACTAACCTTGCTAAGGCTCAGGCTGGACAAGTGTTGATCGGCTCCGGTGCTATCAGCAGTGAAGATGAGCGTCAACGTGTAGCAACTGACAAACAGTCAGGCTACAACGAGATCGGCATTCTTGAGGAGCAAGACCCTGAAGGCGAGGAACTCGCTGAGGAAGACTTCGAGAAAGTGCAAGACGGTATTTGGACTCCATTGCCAAAAAACGAGGAACTCTCATACAAGACAACTGACGGAGACTTTGCAGATCCTGAAGATGGCGAAGGTCCTTTGGGCAAGACATTCCAAGTAACTCAAGACGATGCAGAATTCAAAGAGGAAGATCATCCTCGTGCAAAGAATGGACAGTTCGGTTCGGGCGGGGCTAGTGCAGCTCCTAAGTCTGAGTCGGAGTCTAAAAAAAAAGAAGTAAAAGGTGAGTCTCATGGATCTGCTGAAAAGTCCCCTGAGTCTGCTCAAAAAGAGCTCCCTTTGGAGGAAAAGACAGGATCAACCTCAGCGAAAGCAAAAGGATTCCAAAAAGTCAAAGAGCTTCCTAACGGTGGATATGTCGACCAACATGGATTCGAGCATTCACCCGGACTCAATGAGCATGAGCGAAGTATTGAAGACGGCTTTTACGAACAAATCCTAAAAGACACTCCGAAGCTGATCGCTGACTACAAGTCAACATTCGGCAACACAATCGATCCTGACTTAGTTAAAAAGCTAGATCCGAACTTTGACAAAGACGCTTCACTAGCTGCAGCAGTTCATGAGCCTAGCTCAGTGCTTTCAAAAGCTATTTGGAAAAACGCTTTAAAAGATAAGAAGGAAGCGGGAGACAAGTCTCCAGTGCTGTTTACTGCTGGCGGTAGTGGCTCAGGTAAGTCTGAAGCTATGAGCTTGGCTAAGGACATCCTAAACGCTCCTGAAGACTCATTGACCTTTGACTCAGTGCTTGGCAACTTTGACAAGTCAGTCCAAAAGATCAACGAAGCCCTCAAAGGACAAGACGGTCCAGTTGATATTGTCTATACCAACGCTCCGTTGGAGTTGGCGGTCAAGCTCAATATGCAACGGGGTCGCACCGTTAAGTTGGATACGCAGCTCCATGCTCACTTCGCAGCTTCCGAAAATATCAAGAAGTTGGCTGAGCATTACAAGAATGATCCTCGGGTCAATATCACAGTGGTCAACAATAGCGGAGACCCTCCTGATTTGGCTAAGGGCTCACTGGCTGACGTTCCTGACTACAGCGATGCAAAATCCGTCAAGGAGAGATTAGTTACTTACGCTAAGAGTCTAGTTGCGAACAATCAATTAGTTGGTCATGATCGCAAACCGTTGAAGGACGCTAAGCGCAAGCTGGAGATCTTACTGGCATAAGCCCATTGCAATAGTGGTGGCTACGACATCGTAGTCATTCACTTTTTGCCCCATAAAGTCATGCTGGGCAACGTAACGGGTTTTGACTAACTCACCTGCTGAGTTGTAAGTCTTGAAAATGTCGGTCACAGTGCAAAGCCTTGGAGCTTTGCCACGAGTTTTAAATTGAGTTCCGATTGCGTATTCCATTTTAATTCTCCCTGTATTGAGCGATTGCTACTGCCATTGCTATTTCGGCTGCCTCAAGGCTGCCACCTGCAACCAAGACATTACGAGCTGCAGCGTCAATGCGTCCTAAATTCATAATGTTGAACTGGATGCAGTTGCCAATGCGATTGAAGATCTCATTCACTTGACGATCAATAACTCTATTTGCGTTTCTCATTTTTAAGCTCCTTGGAATAAAACAGCGTAATTACGATCCAAACCCTGCATGATTCGCTCAGCACGTTCGGCTCCGAAGACATACTGGAGGAACGGGATTGGCTCACCTTGAATAGGAACCCGATTACCGAAACCTCGAACAACCAACAAAGCATTCATTTCAATCTCCTTTCGTGGAAGAACAAACTACAGTCTTAGTATCATGCTAATTAAGCATACTGTCAAGCAGTTTAAAAAATATTTTTAGGGTGTTGCATTTATCATACACCTCAAAAAAAGATTAAAAAACTGTTGACATCATGCCAAATAGGTATAGAATAACTTATGTAGTCTTCATTAATCACGAAAGGAAATGAAAATGGCACGTCAAATGAGTATCCCAGCCCAAGCAGCAGCAATGATCCGTCAATACATGAGGGCAAACGGAATCGCTGGCAGCGTTCGCAGTGAAAGCTACAGCATGGGTAGTAGCGTCAATGTAAGCGTTGTCGATATGCAGCCAGCAGCAGTAGCCGAGTTGGAAGCGTATGCAAATCAATTCCAGTACGGTAATTTCAACGGAATGGAAGATATTTACGAATACAGCAACAGTCGTGACGATTTACCTCAAGTAAAATTTGTTTTTGTTAGAAACGAAATCAGCCCTGAATTACGTCAAGCAATTTGGGACTATGCAAGGGGCTATTACGCTGGCATGGAAAATGCCCCAGTAAATGCTGATGAAGCTAGTCGTTTTTACAACGCAAGCTTTAATCAATACGGAAACGTAATAATTTATCGTCTGTTTGCTGGCGGTTATATGCAAAACCAATATTGGGACTTCGTAAACGAAGTTGAGGAAGATTTGGCTGCATGATGACCAACAAACGAAACAGAGGGGGGATGGGATACGTCCCCTTGGTTGAAGAAATTATTCAGGCACGAGGGCATTTATCCCAATCCAAAGCAGCCAGTATGATCTATACTACTCAAGCACGTTGGAGTAATTACGAAACTGGCAAAAGTCGAATGCACCCGGCTCATTGGGAGCTATTCCTTAAAAAGAAAGGAGAGCAAGATGCCTAGCTTTGAAGAAGCAAAAAAGAAGTTTTTGGCTAAGATTGGTAACAAAACTTGGGCTCAGCTCGAAGACGAGCGAGATGCTGAGAACGCTGCCAAGGCTAAAAAGCTTATGACTCCTGAGTATGTAGCTCAGTGGGGAAAAGCCAAAGAAGATGCCAAAGGCAACTAAGAAGGTAAACGGGATAGTCGGTAAAGCATTACGACCTAATGCAAGCATTGCTGCCGACTATGCCAAGCCAACAGTCGATTTGATCGGCTTGATGTCTCGTGACGTTGAGAGACAACTCAAAAAACTATTTAAAGAAAACAAATTCGGGTTTGCTGAGGATGCTTCAATCTCCAGTCAAGCCCGGATTCTATTGAACTGGCTGCTGCTCAAGTGGTCAAAACGCTTCAATGAGGTCGCTAAGCGATCAACGGAGCGCATGATAGAGCGCACTATCCGCAACTCAGCCGTAACGCTGGGGCTGTCATTAAAGGACGCTGCGGAGGATTTTAAGATCGACACTTCCTTTAGGAATGCTCAGATCAACGATGTAATCAAGGCAAGCACCCAAGAAGCTGCAAACCTTATAAAAGTAATTCCGCAAAAGTACCTAGCCGAAGTTCAAGGTCAGGTCATGCGAAGCATTACAACTGGAAAAGGAATGGAGGATCTAGTCCCCTTCCTGACAAAAAAATACAATGGCAATATTCGTCATGCGAGGAATGTTGCATTGGATCAGACTCGCAAGGCTTATCAATCGATTAATACTTCAAGACTTAAAACGCTTGGAGTTAAAAGATTTATATGGATACACTCCGGTGGAGGTAAAGAGCCTCGGGTGAATCATATTAGAATGTCGGGTAATGAGTATTCATTCGACAATCCTCCCGTAATTGGGGTAATGTACGGGGAAGAAGTGCGGGGATTACCCGGTGATTTACCAAATTGCCGTTGTATATGCAAGCCAGTCATCAACTTTGATTTAGACGAATAAGGAACCAAAATGAAAGATCAACTAAACGCAGTAGAGTCAGCGAATATGAGCATTGCCTCAATCGCTGGCATGGGCGAATCTGCCCAAGCAGAAGGTGTTTACACTTTTAAATGCTTTGAATACGAAGGCGGTCCCCTGCTTTGGGAAGACACAATCGAAAACGTAGTTTGTACCCTAGGTAAAAACTTGATGCTGCAGACAGCTTTGACTGGCTCAGCTTATACCGTAACAGGTCCATACATGGGCTTGATTAGCTCCATTGGCTATACAGCCGTTGCAGCAGCCGATACGATGGCTTCTCATGCTGGCTGGAATGAAGCTGGTTCAACCAATGCTCCTACTTTTGCAGCTCGTGTTGCTCCTGCATTCGGCACTGCTTCTGCTGGCGCAATTTCAACTTCAACACCAACTAGCTTCACAATGACTGGCGCAGGTACTTTGGTCGGTGCGTTTATTACTTACGGCACTGGCGCAGTTACTACATTGATGAGCACTGCAGGTACTTTGTTGTCTGCTGGCGCATTCACTGGCGGTAATCAGCCTGTTAATAGCGGTAACGTTGTTCAAGTTACTTACTCACTAAGCCTCTAAGGAATAAATCATGCCTAAATTTACTCAAGGTCAAGAAGTATCTCAAATCATTACAGCTCCTATTACTGGGACTGTTGAAAAGTTTGCTTTTGACGAAAACACTGGCGAAATCGTTTTTTTGGTAGCCTACAAAGACGCAGACGGTGAAGACCAAAAGCGTTATTTCAAAGAAACTGAAATCGCTGCCGTCTAATCATGACATTTTTATTAGTTAACCGGGTACGAGAAACTTGTATTTCTCCCGGAACTGGGACAGCCGTTCTTGCAGGTGCTGCCCTTGGCTATCAAACCTTCTCCGCAGGAGTGGGGGCAAATAACACAACTTATTATGTTATTGCCGATCAGTCAGGCGCAAACTGGGAGGTCGGATATGGCACTGTAGGAGCACTTGGGACAACCCTTGCTAGAACTACAGTGCTGTCCTCGTCTAACGGTGGGTCATTGGTAAACTTTACCAGTGGTACGCAGGACGTATGGGTCGACTACCCGGCTAATAAAGCAGTATTTCAAGACTCAACTGGGACTGTATCTGTCCCAGTATTGTTGACAACTTCAACAACTAGCACAACTCCAAATCTTAGTTTTAATGCGTCAAATACTGGTTTCGCTGTTGGCGCAAGCGTTTCAGGAAGCTATTTGCAGTCTATGCTTCAAAACAAAAGCGGAACTGCTGGAGCTTCAACTAATTACGTTTTAAGCAATGATTTAGGAACCGACTCTACTTATTACGGTGAATTCGGTATGAATTCCTCGGTCTTTAGTGCGTCAACTCCTTCTGATTTTTTCTCAATTAACAATGGCATATATTTTTCGGGTCACGATGGCGATGTCATTGTTGGGTCAGGCAATGGATATAAACATTATTTTGCTTGGGGAACTACCGGACAATCGGCTCACGTCATCAATGCTTCAGGTGCATTAGGGTTTTCCACTAATTTAGGAACTACTCCAGCATTAAGCGGGACTACTGGATACGGAACTGCTGGTCAAGTCCCAGTTAGCGCAGGATCTACTGGAGCAGTTTCTTGGAGCAGCACCCCAACATTGACCGGAACAAATTTTACTGGCGTTCCCATTAGCACTGCAATTAGCGGTCTAGGCACTGGCGTTGCGTCAGCCTTGGCTATTGCGATTGGCTCTGCAGGTGCTCCAGTTACATTCAACGGAGCTCTTGGGACTCCTTCAAGCGGTACATTGACCAACGCAACAGGTTTGCCAGTTTCTACTGGTATCAGTGGATTGGGTACTGGCGTTGCCACTGCCCTAGCTGTTTCCGTAGGATCTGCTGGATCTTTTGTAACTAATGGAGGAGCTCTTGGCACTCCGTCCAGTGGCGTTGCAACAAACTTGACAGGTACTGCTTCAGGATTGTCTATTGGAGGTAACGCAGCAACTGCAACAACTGCAGCCACAGCAAATGCTTTAAATACTGCCAACACTTATCAATCCGTTGCTTATTACGCTACAGGATTAGGTGCTATTGGACAGATAAATATGTCCTATGGATCTGCGAGCACTTGGTATAACGCAGGATGGAGAAATGATGGAAGTTCTTTTTACTTGCTGTTGTCTTCCGTTCAAACAACTCAATCTGCAGCAATTTCAGCCAGTTTTAATGCTCTCAGACCTTTTACGGTAAACCTATCTACCGGAGGATTGAGTTTTGATGGTACTGGAGTTGGATCTTCCTTTGGTGGAGCATTGTCTGCAACTTCATTTATTGGTGCTGGCACAGGATTAACTGGCACTGCAGCGTCTTTATCGATTGGTGGAAATGCTGCAAACGTAACGGGAACAGTTGCAATAGGAAATGGAGGCACTGGCGCAACCACTGCTGCAACGGCTAGAACAAATTTAGGTGCAACTACTGTAGGAAGCAATTTCTTTACGCTTGCTAATCCTACTGCAATTACATTCCCAAGAATAAATGCAGATAATACTGTATCCGCTTTAGACGCAGCAACTTTTAGAACTGCTATTGGTGCTGGTACAAGCTCGACAACTGGAACTGTAACCTCCGTAGCTACAGGCACAGGTTTAACTGGCGGCACTATTACCACTTCAGGAACGATTTCAGTTTCCACGACTTATTCACAATACGCCAAAGCGTTTGCTAGATGGAATGGTATAGGCGGTGTAACTATTGCAGCTTCTTACAACATAAGCTCTATTACTAGATTTGCTACGGCTGCCTACACCGTAACATTTACCACTCCTTTCCCTGACGCTAACTATTCAGGAGCAGGTATTGGTGTGGATTCGCAAGGTCCTGTTACTACATGGGCTTCTCCCACTGCATCAAATTGCGTAGTTTCCACTATTATTCCTAACGTAAGCCTTAGTGAAGGTCCATATACTAGTATAGTATTCTTTAGATAAAGAGCTAAATATGAAAGTTATTATTTATCAAAATCCAAAAGGCGATAATGTATGCGCTTGTCACCCAACTGGAGAGCTTCCTATTGAAGAAGTATTGATAAAAGATTGTCCAGCAGGGGCAATTATTGTAGATGACTCTGATTTGCCATATGAGCATGATGAATTTTTTAATGCTTGGCGATTAATTGATGGCAAAGTTTCAATAGATTTTAATGCTGCTCAAGAACTTACAAAAGACAGATTAAGAATAGAGAGAGCCCCTTTATTGACTGCTCAAGACGTTTTATTTCAACGAGCTTTAGAAACAGGATCAGATACTTCTGCCATCATTGCTGAAAAACAAAGATTGCGGGACATTACTAAATTGGCAGATCAAGCAAAAACTCTCGATGAGCTTAAATTAATAAAAGCTCAACAATGAGTATTTTTTTAAAATACTTTTAAGGCATTAAATGTTTGGAAGCTATCCACTATCGGGTGCGCCAATAGCGGGTCTGTATAGTACGATTACGACCTATGTGGTCACGATTTCCGAAAGTGGAAATGCTCAATCGACTCAATCGGTCCTTGTTCTTGTATATGCAACCGTTACTGAGACTGCCAATGCGGTAGATACGGTTTCTCAAAATACAACGTCTCCTGTATCAGTTTCTGAAGCAGCTAGTGCAACGGATACTCAGTCGGAATCTATGTCTGCTCCAAATACAGTTAATGAGACTGGGACTGCTGTCGATACCGTTTCTGAGAATATGACTGCACCTGCAGCCATTTCAGAAGCAGGATCTGCCGTTGATACGGTGAGACAAAATGCAACTGCCCCTATTTCAGTCTCTGAAGCTGGTAATGCCCTAGACGCTCAGTCAGAAACAATGACTGCTCCTAATGCGGTTTTGGAAGCTGCCAATGCAGTTGATACCGTATCTGAGTCAATGACGGCTCCAAATAGCGTTACAGAATCAGGATCTGCAACGGATACCGTTTCAGAAAACATGACAACTCAGAGCGTGATTTCTGAGGCAGGATCTGCAACGGATACCGTTTCAGAAAATACAACCTCTCCAGTGACAGTTACTGAAGCTGCCAATGCAACAGGTTCTCAATCTGAAGCGATGTCTGCCCCTGTTTTTGTAACTGAAACTGGAAATGCTGTTGATGTTGTTTCTGAAAATATGACTGCTGGAGTAACAGTGTCTGAAGCCGGAAATGCAGTTGATACGGTTTCTCAGAACGCTACTGATCCGGTGAGCGTTTCGGAGGCTGCTAATGCCACAAATACGCAGTCTGAAACGATGTCTGCGCCAATCTCAGTAAATGAAGCAGCCAATGCGGTAGATACTCAATCTGAGAATATGACGGCTCCAATCAGCATATCTGAGGCTGCAAACGCTCAATCGACTCAATCTGAGAATATGATTGCTTCGGTAACGGTGACTGAAGCTGCAAACGCTAGAGATAGCGTTTCTCAAAACGTAACAGCTTATTTGACCGTTATTGAGACAGCAACTGCGGTAGACGTTGAAACCCAAAACATGATTGCGCTGCTATCTGTAGCTGAATCAGGATTGGCTTCGGATGCTGCCACAGAGTCAATGACGGCTTATGTCCAAATGGCAGAAGCTGGAAATGCTCAGGACCTAGTAATTGGCAACATGATTGCTCAAGCCAATGTCGCAGAAGCTGGATTGGCTCAAGACATTATTAGTCAGGTAATGCTGGCTTCGTTAAACATTGACGAGGCTGCGCTGGCTCAAGATTCGACTAATGCTAAGAACTATGTCATAGTCGCAGTAGTAGAATCGGGCAATGCAGTAGACGTTTATATTTGCGCTCCAATTTTCCAAAAATCGGATAAGGTTTGGCACGTTTCACCAAGACCGACAAATTGGCAGGTAGCGCAAAGATTGGATTATTGGCACGTTTCACCAAGACAGGATTATTGGCAAGCTCATGAATAGCTACATTTTAGAAAAACGGACTTCCGAGTCGATTTGGTACGACATTGATTGCACCTACATTCTCGACACCCTAGAAACAATCACGACTATTACGTCTGTTTTAGCAGATCAGCCGGGTCTCGTTTTTGCTGCCCCAGCCGTAAACCCTAATCCAGTCACTTTCCCTGATAAGCAAGTAGCTGCTGCTGGTAAAGTAATTTCCGTTCAAATTTCAGAAGGTGTAATTCCTGCCCCACAAATCAATCAACTCTATACAATAAGAGCATTATTTCAGACAACTGAGGGAAATACTAGGGAAGCTACCGTTCTATTGAATGTGACTGATATTCCTACTCAGACAGGGAGGATTTGCTAATGCCGTTAAAAGAAGGTTATTCAAAAGAAGTCATTCAGGAAAATATTCGTGAAATGATTAAGGCGGGGAATGACCCCAAGCAAGCGATGGCTGCAGCCTACAGCAATGCTCGTAAGTCTCATGGCGTTGATGAGCAAGAAACTGAAGAAATGAAAGAATCCCACAAACGGGATTTAAAAGAGGAGCCCGATTCAAAAATCGTGGCTTTTATTGTATATACGGACGATGACAAGATCCTATGGATGAAGCGCACCAAGGACGATACTTGGGGTTTTCCCGGTGGTCATGTTGAGGAAGGCGAATCAGCCATTGAAGGCGCAATTCGTGAGTCTCGTGAGGAAATCATGCACGTCCCTGAGACAGGTCTTCAGTTGATCTATTCAGAGGGCAAAGTGCGTCTATTTGGCTGCAATGATGGCGAATTTAAGCCCGAGCTTAATGATGAGCATAGCGAATTCGTATGGGCAACCATTGAGGATGCTCCCGAGCCCATATTTCCGAAAGTTGACGGGGACGAGGAAAAGATTGCGGAAGCTGCTGAAGCTAACGCTTCTGCTATGGATAAACGTGAATACGATACAAACGGATGGTTTGAGGTAAAAGACAACCCTCTTTCAATGGTCGGGGTATTCCCTTATTCAGGCAGATCAATTTCCCCTGAATGCGATCAAGACAGGGTTTACATGGTTTACCGTCCAGCCGAGGAGCTTAGCTCCACTGACTGTATAGATTCATTCAAATTGATCCCTTGGATTGACAATCACGTCATGCTTGGAAGCGAAGACGAAGGATTGACTCCTTCAGAGCAAAA
>Ga0316217_10006917_pt1 | contig 11014 bp, 12 predicted proteins | sample 1anoAmetaG_FD_203633 | JGI IMG/M metagenome (GOLD analysis project Ga0316217, IMG submission 203633) | Freshwater microbial communities from Trout Bog Lake, Wisconsin, USA - 1anoA | ecosystem: Environmental > Aquatic > Freshwater > Lake > Hypolimnion/Profundal zone | place: USA: Wisconsin... | reverse complement strand
CAGGTATTATGCTTGGATTGGGCGAAACTGAAGAAGAGCTTTTTGGAGCCATGGATGACCTGAGAAATTCGAAAGTTGATATACTTACGCTTGGCCAGTACCTGCAACCTACCCGCAAGCATTTACCGGTGGCCAGATATGTTACCCCGGAGGATTTTGCACGCTATAAGCAAGTTGCATTGGAAAAAGGTTTTAGATATGTAGAGAGCGGGCCTATGGTAAGGAGTAGCTACCATGCCGAAAAACATTTGGTTTAGAGAGCCAGGGACTTACCGGTTCCGGTAACCGCTGTGCTGTTAAACACGCGCTGGAAACTGGCGATAAAATTCAGTTTGTATGCTTCAAAATCTACCGCCTTTTTCAATTCTTTTTGCAAAGAGGTAACTCCTTTTCCTTCAAGTCCGCAAGGAACAATTTTATCAAAGTAAGTAAGGTCGGTATATACATTAAAGGCCAAGCCGTGCATCGTTACATTGCGACTGGCTTTTACACCTATGGCACCTATTTTACGGTCGTGCGGATGGCCGTTATCATTGCGCAACCAAATGCCGGCTGCGTTTTCTATACGTTCGCCGGTTAACGAGTATGGTTTGAGTGATTGGATAATGGTTTCTTCAATATTAAAAATGTATTGCGCCAGGCCCATATGTAAGGCATCCAAATCAAGTATGGGATAAACCACTAACTGCCCCGGACCATGAAAGGTTACATCGCCACCCCGGTTAACGTGGTAAAATTCAGCATGTAGTTCATCATCACTAACCAGTATGTTTTCGCGCTTGCCGCTTTTGCCCAAAGTAAAAACCGGGGGGTGTTCGCACAAAATTAAATGGTGCGTGGTGGTGGCACCTTGTAGTTTGGCTTCAATGTTTTTATTGAATAACTCCTCTTGCAGCCGGAGAACTTGCTGGTAGGGTTTTAATCCGGTATCGATAATCTGGATGGTATAATCAGGCATTATTTTTTCTTCTTCAACTGTTTAACATCTTCTTTATACAAAGTATTGCCATATGCTTTTTCCAGCGACATGCTTAAATGGTCAACCGCTTTAATAAAGCCGTTTAGATAAACCGGTTCGAAAAAAGGGAATGGCTCCTGTAACTGGTTTAGTTTGGTATCGAGAATAACCAAGGCACTGGTGCTGGCAGTTGAGGTGGATGGTTCTGTTTTATAAACACCTGAGTAGTGGTAGTCGTCAGTGCGCTCGTTTTGGGTGTATGAGCCATATTCGGCAATCAGGAAATAACTTTCGGTAAGCTTTATAGTTGTATCGGGTTGTAACGCATCGTTTAAAAAAATACCCGGCTTTCCTTTTAGCAGGGCTTCGGTATTTTTGGCGTAAATAAAATACACCTTACAAAACTTAAAATAGTATTTAAACGCCTCGGCAATTTTTAAGTTCTCTGCTTCGCGTTGCGCAGTAATTTTTTGTGCCAGTTCTTCTTGTCCCGCCTTCCGGTAGGCGTCTACCGATTTGTCGCTGGTTTTTAAACGCACAACAAGCGCCCCGTGTTTAAGCCCTTTTATTTCTTCGGCCGCCAGGTACTGATTGGTTGGTACTGCATTGAACAGAGAATCCTGGCCATAAACGACGGCGCAACGCAAAAATACCAGGAGTAAAAGAAGAATGTGGGCGCGCATCTATTTAAAGTCTTTAGCAATTTCCTTCGGAACAAACTTGCCCACCTTTCCTTTTCCGCGAATTATTTCGCGGACGATGGTAGATGAAATAGACGATAATTCGGGCTGTGCAAGGATGAGGATGGTTTCGAGTGATGGAAGCATATCGTGGTTCAGGTGCGCTATGGTTTTTTCGTACTCAAAATCGGCTGAGCTGCGGATGCCGCGCAACAGGTAATTGGCTTTTCGTTTTTCGCAGAAGTTAACGGTGAGGCCCTCGTAGCTTTCTACCTTAATTTTTTTCTCACCTTTAAACACCAATTCAATCCATTTAATTCTCTGCTCCAGCGGAAAAAGCGCCTGTTTCTGCGAATTACTGCCTATGGCAATGATGATTTCATCGAATAGCGGTAAGGCCCGCTTTACAACATCTGCATGGCCGGTGGTAATAGGATCAAACGAGCCGGGGAAGACAGCTATTTTTTTTCGGTATTGAACGGGGTGGTGCTTGCTATTGGCCATGCGTTGATTTTGAGTTAATCTGTGGTTTCTTCTGTTTCAGGTTTAACTTCATTTACAAAGATAGAAAAGATGGTAGTACCATAATTTTTACTCCGGTAAAAATGCGGGTGCTGCTCAAAGTTGTGGTCGGGGTTATGCTCTAAAATAAACCAGCCCTGGCCCTCAACCAGTTTGTAATGAAAAATAAGGTCGGGGATTGTATCGAGGTTTTCGAGGGGGTAAGGAGGGCCGGCAAATATTACATCGTATTGCTGGTGGCAGTTTTGGATATAATCAAACACATCGCGTTGATATACTTTCATGCCCGTCAGTTTCAATTCTTCAGCCGTTTTTTTGATAAACGCCGCGCATTTGGGGAATATCTCTATCGTAGTTATATCCGTACAGCCGCGTGATGAGAACTCGTATGAAATGCTGCCGGTTCCACCAAACAAATCGAGCACTTTGATATTGTCAAAATTGAAATTGTGGTTGATAATATTGAACAGGCCCTCTTTGGCAAAGTCGGTGGTTGGCCGGGTAGGTATATTTTGCGGCGGCTGAAAACGAATGGCTTTCAGTTTGCCTCCTATAATTCTCATGCGCCCAGGTTGTAAAGATTAAAGTGAAGATGCTTGGGGTAAATATCGAATGCTTTTGAAAAGTTCATGCTTTCCGGTTTACGGATAAAACTGATAAACCTGAAATAGCGGTAACATACATCGTAAACTTTACTTTGTATGTCCACCTCACCACTTAAAATAAGTTCTGTTTTTTCCCGGTCAATATGCAACTGCTCACAACATAATAATAAGAAGTAAATAAAGTCGGTTTGGGTTTTGAATTCATAGCGGTTCATAATTTGTAAAGTGCCACTCTCATTAAATGCCAGCACATCAAAATGATACTGCTCAATGTTCGCAAAAATCTTTTGCTGCCCTTTTTCAAGGCTTTCTCCAAAGCAAGCCAGCAGTGATGAATTAATATGAACAATTTGGCTATTCGGAAAAATGGTTTTGATTTTCGAAACCAGCAGTTGGTCAGCATCAAAATCCATATGCATACCAAGCTTATCAATTGCCTGGTTAAAATGCGCCGCAGAATTTTGGGTCGAACCGGCAAATGCAGCCGGAATTAATGAATAAGGAGCATCTAAGCCAACCAACACTTTTGAAAACGCGAGTTGCATTACATCATCTTTTTCAAAAATACGCTCAAGCCGCAACGTGAGGTCCAAAACGGTTTCAATGTGGTGCAGGGTATATTCGCCAAAAAAAATAATCTGGTTGTGTGTCAGCGACTGCACAAAATACCTGATGTATTGCGTGCTAATGCCCAGCTTAAGCACAAGGGTGTTAGGCGGAACTGAAGAATCCAGTTCGCCTATACTGATAAACGCATTGTTTAATTGTGCCGACATAGCGCGAAAATAAGTTTGTTATCCCTTAGTTGTTAGTCATTTGTTGGGAATTATGAAAAACACGATGAACAAGCAGCCGCTTTCATGGTTATAGACATTACCCTTTACCAATAACTTTGCTATGTTTGAAAGGTATGAAAAAACTGGAGGCCCGCAACCCTAAATTCAGGGAGTATGTGCAATACAAAATAGGAAGAAACAAGTTTATTAAGGCCATTGGACTGGAGTTTACCTTAATAGAGCCCGGTTACCTGGAGGGATATATCGATTTTAAGGAAATGCTGGAACAGCAAAATGGCTGTCTGCATGGTGGTGTTACTTCGGCCATACTGGATATGGTGCAGGGCTTTGCTTCGTACAGCATGGTGGAAGACGGGCAGCAGGTATTTACGGTTGAAGCTAAAATATCATATTTCAATCCCGGCACCGCAACCAAATTTTTTACCCGCGGGGGCGTTCTTAAAGCCGGAAAGCGCTTTCACTTTTGCGAAGGGGAGGTTTATTACCTGAAAGAAGACGGCAGCGAGGTAACAGTGGCTAAAGGGAGCGCAACGATGGCGGTTGTGTAATAACGAGGATATGACAAAGGTCAAATGAATAAAAGTGAAAAGACTGTATTATTGTTTTAATTCGTGATGGTTTAACTACATGTTTTGGCCCAGTTAAAAGCTACATATAAAGAGATACTTGCGATTTCCTTGCCACTTATCATAGGCAATACGGCGTGGACCTCCAATGGGGTGTTCGATACTATTTTTGTGGGTAACCTGGGCAAAGTAGAGCTGGATGCCATTGGCTTTGCCAGCATTTTTTATTCGGTGTTGTTTATGATGGGTTTTAGTTTTACCCGGGGCACCCAAATGCTTATTGCCCGGCGCATGGGCGAATTGAATAAAACAGAGGTCGGTAATATTTTGGATACCACCATTATTTCCATGCTGGTATTTGCCACCATTTTCTTTATCCTGATTAAAGTGTTTTCGCACGAGATTCTTGGCTTTATGCTTACTAATGAAAATATCATTCAGAAGTGCGATTTGTTTTTGGGGTATAGAATATGGGGCTTAATACCCAGCTTCATCAGTTTTGTATTTATCGCGTTCTACTCGGGCATAGGTAAAACTACTATTCTGGCGTTGTCGGTAGCGGTTATGACTTTCTTCAATATATTTCTGAATTACGGTTTGGTGTATGGCAAGTTTGGTCTGCCTGTTTTTGGCATAGGCGGCTCGGGGCTGGCCTCCAGTATTTCGGAAACACTGGCAGTGTTGGTGTTGCTTGGGGGAACTTTTTACAAAGGCCGTTTTCATGAATATTTCCTTTTCAGGTTCAGGAAATTTGATGTTAACCTGCTGAAGCAAATGAGCAATATAGCGGTGCCGCTGATGCTGCAATCGCTGGCTGCGGTGGGAGCCTGGCTGGTGCTTTTTGCCCGTATTGAAACCGTATTAGGAGCCGATGCCCTGGCCATTTCCTCTATCTTCAGGCAGCTAATTTTGTTCTTCTCCATTCCCAGTTGGTCGTTGGGTTCAACAGCCAATACTATTATCAGCAATATGGTGGGGCAGAAAGATTTTAGCGGTGTAAAAGATGCCATCAGGCGCATTAGTTTGGTTAGTTTGGCTTTTGCAGTGCTTTCGTGCGTGGTTATTTTCATTTTTCCTGATTTTTGCATAGGCATTTTTACCAGCAAGCAGGATTATGACCTTATACCTATGGCTAAGCATATTATGCCGGTCATTTTTGTGGTGTTTATACTGATGTCCTTCAGCAATATTATTTACAATGGGGTGATAAGCGTGGGTGATATTTATATTGCTTTGGGCATACAGGTAGGCGTAGTAGCGCTTTATATTATTTACTTTACCATCATGTTCCACATGTCGTTTATTAACACCTTCTGGATATGGACCTCGGAGTGGGTGTACTGGGTTTCTATTCTAATTGCCTCTTTAATGTTTTTCAGGTACAAGCACCTGGATGTCGTATAGCAAACGGAACGCCGATGTTCATTTGTTGAATCTTACAATTCATTTCTAACTACTTTTGAAGATATGGATGAGAATATTTTGAGTTATACGCATGTTAATATTTACCAGGGTAAGGACCTGGTGTTAAGCGATGTAAATATTGATATGAAAGCCGGTGAATTTATTTACCTGATTGGTAAAACAGGCACCGGTAAAAGCAGCCTGATAAAAACTATTTATGGCGAGGTGCCTGTTAAAGAAGGCGAAGCCAGTATTTGCGGTTACGATTTAAAGAAGTTAAAGCGCCGCGACCTGCCGCATTTGAGGCGGAAACTGGGCATTGTTTTCCAGGATTTTAAATTGTTGAACGACCTTACCGTAAAAGATAACCTGGATTTTGTGCTGAAAGCTACAGGCTGGAAGGTGAAGAAGAAGCGGGAAGAGCGGATGGAAGAAGTATTAAATGAAGTGGCTTTGCCAAATCTGGGCGATAAAATGCCTTACCAGCTTTCGGGTGGGGAGCAGCAGCGTTTGGTTATTGCCCGGGCAATGCTTAACAATCCTCCGCTGTTTTTGGCTGATGAACCCACCGGTAATTTGGACCCGGAGACTTCGGATGATATTCTTAAACTGCTTATCCGGATTAACCGCGAGCATAATACTTCGGTGTTAATGGCTACGCATAATTACCAGTTGATTGACCGTTACCCGGCGCGCATTTATAGCTGCGCCAATAATTCCATTACCCTGGAGAAGGGGATTTCGGTAAGATAGATTTACTCCTTTTTAAAGTACCATTTTACGGTTGGGGCAATGTCAGTTCCCGACCAAAGAACGGGCGTATCAACGCTGTTGAACAGGATGGTGCCCCATACGTTTTGAATTTTGTCGCCATCGATAGTATAAATTGTACCGGCTGTACCTTTGAAAACCAGGTACCTTTTTTGGTGGTTATAAGATTGTTGTGAGATGCCGTTTTTTTCCAGGGTGTCGCGGGCCATGGAGGTGTAATAGCTAAAGTCATCGGCCACGGAGTAAAAGCCCTCACTATCTACCCGTATTTGCTGCCGCATGTGAATTTCGTCGGGCACTATGACGATGGAGGTGGTCTTAGTAATTAAAACGGCCAGGCCTGTATCGGAAATGGTGTTTGGAACCAGGGCCGAATCAATTCTTTGTACCTCTTCATAGCTTACGTAATCCGCTTCTTTTGTCGGAGTTGAATCAACCGGTGCTGTTGTCGTGTCATTGGCGGCAGATGTGGCTTGCTGACCCGGTTTTGAATTGCAGGCGCAAAGGCAAATGCCAACAGCTACATGGATGGTGAAGTTTGCAAATTTCATTTATCAGGATATTAGAATATCTCTTTGGCAATTTTCAAAGCGCTGGCATGGTCGCTGAATTCGGCTTCTAAAACAGTACGGCGCTTATCAATATCTTCCTGCGTAAACGTTGTTTGCATCAACTCAGTTATAATTCTCCTGGTGGCGGTGGGGTTGTCTTCAATGGTGCATAAACTTTCAAGCCCGGTGTTGTTGACCATTTTGCTGTTTACCACGCAGAACCTGCCGCGGTAAAGCGAGTTCAGCAATTTTAATTTAATGCCCGTATTCTGAAAAGTAAACAACAGGTTAATATGCGCATTGGCCATCAACTCAGCCATTTTTTCGAAAGGAGGGCTTTCCACCAGTTCAACATTGGGTATGTTTTTGATACCCTTTTTAAGTGCTGAGGTTGGTTGCTTGCCGGCTATAATAAATTTGTAAGGCATGCCTTCTGCAATCTTCATGGCAATAAACATGGCGGCCTGGTTGTTTTCGGCTACGCTTAAATTGCCCTGGTACAAAATATAATCGCCTTTGCCGGGAGCGCTTATAATATCGGCATTGCTGTGGAAGGCGGGCACGTAATAAATATTCTCGTAACTAAAACGCAGGTATTCGTAATCGCTCTTCGAAATGGCAAATATTTTGTTGGCGTATTGCAGGTCGTCCTCAAATTTTTTCAGCTTTTTCGACTCGCGCGAGAAGTAGAATTTAATGAGGTAGTTGCGCTCGGCTTCTTTTAAGCTGCGGTAGTAATCCCACTCCACATTGTGCATGCGCACAGCCTTTTGTTTGTCCTTCAACAAAGGATGGTTAAGGTATAAGCAGGTATGCAGCCCTTCAAACAAAATGGGGTGTTCATCGGCCGTAAGATTACTCAACAATTCATCACTTTTTCTCGACCCCACGATGTATGGAACCTTGCTGTAAATGGCCTGGTAAAATTTGCGGCGCGGATAGTAGTAAACCTGTTCGCAAAGTTGTTTTAATTCATCGCTTTCCTCGCGCCCGTAGGTAAAGCAATGCAGGTGTATTTTAATCCCTAAAGCCTTCAGCGATTTAATCTTATAAAACACGTCAATTACTCCGCCGTAATCGGGGGGGTAAGGCACGTTAAAAGAAACTATATGCAGATGTTTACCCGAGTAATCGTTCATAAAGATTTAATAACTTCACCTCCTCCCGCTGCCAATTCAATTCGCGGCTGCAAACCTCACTATTTTTTTTCAATTGTGCATACAAGTCGGTGTTATTTAAAAGACGATTTACCGTTGCCTTTATTTCAGGAACCGAGCAGTCTTTTGCCAACACGGCCACTTCGTATTTTTGGTTCAGTTTTTCGTACTCCGGAAAGCCAATGCAAACCTGCGGAACCCGGGCCTGTATGTAGTCGAAAAATTTGTTCGAAAGTGAATAATAATAACTCAACCCTGTGTTCTCTACCAGGTTAATTCCTATGTATGCCTCAGCCGTTATTTTCTTCAGATTTTCGGGCTGTACGTAGCCTAAAAAAGTAACCCTCTGCTCCAGGCCAAGTTGTTTAACCTGGTCCCTTAGCTGTGCCGATAAATCGCCTTCGCCGGCCAGCTTTAAAATGCCATCTGTTTCAGTCATAGCAGCTATCAAATGCTCCAGTCCTCTGCCTTCATTCAGTGCCCCCTGGTAAAGGATAAATTTGGCGGCTTTGTCATTTGAAACAGGTGCCGCCGATTCGCTTAAAATGGGCACATTCATAATCACAAAAACGGGCTTATGGTACTGTTGCTGAAACAACCCTGCCAGTCCTTCCGAAACGGTATAAATCAGGTCAAACTTTGGCACAAAAGTGCGTTCAACCCACCTCCATATTTTTTGTACTGCAGGCCGCCTGACTACCTCCGGCACTTCGGTAAAATATTCATGGGCGTCGTAAATTAATTTGGCTCCTTTAAGTGTCCCAACTACACAAACCGGGGCTATGGTATCGAGGTCAATAGCACAGGCGGCATCGAATTTTGAAAAGAGGAGATAAAACAGCAGGCGCAGATTATATTCCAGGTAAAAAAGCTTGCCTTTATTGAATAAGCATTTTAAACGGGTTTGTTGAAAAGGCTCTTGTTTTAAGGGGATGGAAAAATCTCTTTCCCTGCCTACTAATTCAACGCTGTATCCTGCATTGGCCAGGCTACGGCAAATTTTTTGCATGCGCTGGTCGTACGTTAAATCGTTGGTAACTGTAAAGATGATTCTTTTTAACCCACCCATGTCAAATTCAATTCAGCCGACCATGTTATTTTGCCGGCATCCGTTAAAAAGTCAATCACCTTATTTAAGTCGGCATCCTGTACTTGCAGCTTCTCCTTTAATTCGTTAGCTGATAACGGCGATTGTTTCAATTCATTTTCCAAAGCTGTAATTATTTCATCAAATCCGCGGGCGGACAGTGGAACTTTTTTCTTATCCGCACAAACATCGCAGATGCCGCAGTCTTCGTCATTTTTCTCGCCAAAATATTTTACCAGCAATCGCGTACGGCAAATGTTTTTTTCGGTTACATAAAACCGCACCGCTTTCAGTTTCTGCTCAAAATTTTCTTTTCGCTTTTTAATAAAGGCAACATCCAGCCACAGGTCCTCGCGCTTCACCCTGTTGCGTAAAAAAATAATTTGTGCGGTATCTTTTCGGGGGTGGTAAATAATAATTTTAAACTGGTGCAGTGCCGTTAAACGGGTAATGGTTTCTTGTACCGAAATCTTCAATCGCGATGCAATGGTGTTTTCCTCCACCGGCACAAAATCCATAAAAACGCCTTCAGAAGTGCGGAGAATAAACTTAATGAGCGCCTCGTACTTTTTATGCTCCGCCTGAAATTTATGAATCAACTCCTTATCGGCAATGGCCTTTACCTGCGACTGATTATAAATGCTTTCTGTCATGTAAATCAATTCCTGTTGTTCAAGCACTTTGAGGGCACTGTATGCCTGCAGCGAATTAAGTTTACTATGCTCTGAAAAAGCCCGCAGGTCAAAATCAAAGGTGTTGTTTTCGCCACTGTTGTAAGCAATGCGCAGGTAACTGCAAAGGGCCTGGTAAACGCCCTTTATAAAGTCGATAGTGGGGTAACTTTCTTCCAGTTTTTTGTCGAGCTGCGATAAATCGCCATTATCAAGCAACTGCACGGCGTAGGCCTTTTTTTCATCCCGGCCGGCGCGTCCTGCTTCCTGAAAGTAAGCCTCCAGTGTATCTGCTAAATCCATGTGAATGACCAAACGAACATCGGGCTTGTCTATACCCATGCCAAAGGCGTTGGTGGAACAGATTACACGGGTTTTATTCCTTATCCAGTAATCCTGTTTGGCGGAGCGCTCATTGGGCTCCAGGCCCGCATGATAGAAGTCGGATTTAATGCCTTGCTTGTTGAGGTAATCCGAAAACTCTTTTGTTTTTCGGCGGTTACGGGCATAAACAATAGCGCTGCCGTTTACCTTGTCCAGTATCTCTACCAGGCTTTGATTTTTATTGCTGGTTGGCCGCACCACATAGCTCAGGTTTTTGCGCACAAAACTTTGCTTAAAAACGTTCTGCTTTTTAAACTGCAGTTTTTCCTGAATGTCCACTACTACCTCCGGCGTTGCCGTGGCGGTTAAAGCAATAACCGGAACGCCCTTTAGCTTTTCGCGCACCTCTGCAATTTTCATATAAGGTGGTCTGAAATCATAACCCCATTGCGAAATACAATGCGCCTCATCTACCACCAATAACGATATGTTGATGTGCTCTAAGCGCATCTTAAACTCATCGGTGGCCAGGCGCTCGGGCGAGATGTATAAAAATTTATAGCCTCCGTAAACCAGGTTGTCGAGCAAAGTAAAGATCTGCTTCGATGGCATACCCGAATAAATAGCCGCTGCTTTGATACCTCTTTGCGTAAGATTTTGTACCTGGTCTTTCATCAAAGCAATGAGCGGCGAAATGACCAGGCAAAGCCCATCACTGGCCATGGCCGGCACCTGGAAACAGATGGATTTGCCGCCGCCCGTGGGCAATAATGCCAGGGTATCTTCCTTGCGCAGCACCGACTCAATAATCTCCCGTTGCAGCGGGCGAAATTGGTCGAATCCCCAGTATTGTTTCAGTATTTGGTCGATATGCTGCACGGGTTAAATATAGCAAATGCAGGCCTCTCCCGGTCTGCGCTT
>Ga0316217_10006916_pt1 | contig 11014 bp, 9 predicted proteins | sample 1anoAmetaG_FD_203633 | JGI IMG/M metagenome (GOLD analysis project Ga0316217, IMG submission 203633) | Freshwater microbial communities from Trout Bog Lake, Wisconsin, USA - 1anoA | ecosystem: Environmental > Aquatic > Freshwater > Lake > Hypolimnion/Profundal zone | place: USA: Wisconsin... | reverse complement strand
ATGGACATCGCTTATTTCCCTGCAACGTTTCGTTGCACGATATTCAGAAACTCGGTTGAGAAGCTGTCCATGTCCTTGATCAGCACCCGGATCTTGTGCTGGAAGTGGTTGTAGGCCATGACCGCAGGGATGGCGGCCACAAGGCCTATGGCGGTGGCGATCAGGGCCTCCGCGATGCCGGGGGCCACTACCGCGAGTGAGGCGGAACCGGTCTTGCCGATACCCTCGAAGGCGGTCATGATGCCCCATACCGTTCCGAACAGGCCGATGAACGGCGAGGTGGAGCCGGTAGTCGCCAAGAAGGTGGTATATTTTTCGAGACGGGTGATCTCCGAGTTGGTGGCGCGGCGCAAGGCGCGGGAGACGTTTTCGATACCGCCCAGATCGGTGCTGAGGATGCTCGTGTCGGTCTTGGCTCTCCCTTCGACGAATTTGCCCAACTCGCCGTAGCCTTCGTTGAAGAGCACCGTCAAGGGCGATGCGCCGAAGCGGTCCACCTGGGAGGCGATTGCATCGAAACGTTTGGATTTCCAGAACAGATCCATGAATCGCTCCGACTCGCTGTTGGCCTTGTGGATCTGGAAGAACTTGAACATGATGATGGTCCACGAGAGGACCGAGAACCCGATGAGGATAAGAAGGACAATCCTGACAACTAAACCGGTACCGAGCAACAGGCCCACAGGGAGCACCTCCGAAAATGACTTCAAGTAAAAATTAGCCCCATACATGAGCCAAGTCAAGCCCAAAACGACAAAAAAACTGAACCGCGGCCTTCACGATCGATGAGGTACTCAGCAGCACATGCTGATCCGCTCTATGCTGAGGGCCTTGCCGCTCTGTGCGTCAATCCCGACCAGGACGCCGTTTAGTCTGATATCCTTTTTAGGAATTTCGAATTTTGCCGGCAATTGCGTGAGGAACTTGTTGATAGCTTCTTCCTTGCCGATGCCGATCACGGAATCGAAACTCCCGGTCATACCGGCATCGGTCAGGTAGGCCGTGCCCTGGGGCAGGATACGTTCGTCTGCGGTCTGCACATGGGTGTGGGTGCCGACAACGGCGCTGACCCGGCCGTCGAGGTACCAACCCAGGGCTGATTTCTCCGAGGTGGCCTCGGCATGGAAATCCACGAAGATGATCTGTGTATCCCTTCTCAAAAGATCAATCTCGCGATCTGCGACACGGAAGGGGCACTCCAGGTTTTTCATGTAAACCCGCCCCTCCAGGTTCAGCACCCCGACCTTGACGCCGCCCGGGGTTGTGACAATGACGCTGCCTGCGCCGGGCACCCCCTGTGCATAGTTTGCGGGACGGAGGATGCGCCGGTCCGCCAGCACGAGCGGGACCTGCTCCTTCTTGTCCCAAATGTGGTTCCCGCTGGTAAGGCAATGCACGCCCGTATCGAACAGCTCCCTTGCCGTCTCGGAGGTCAGGCCGAATCCGCCGGCCGCGTTTTCGCCGTTGGCGATGATCAGGTCCACTGCATGCCGGTCAACGAGACGGTGCAGTTCCCGGGAAAGGGCCTGACGACCCGGCCTGCCGATGATGTCGCCGATAAAGAGGATTTTTATGCTCATTGGAAGCTTTCTTGATGCCCCCTCCGATCAGGGAGGGGGCATGCGGAATGACAAGGGGAGGGAGAGAGCGAAGGTTTAACCTGTTAGCGGGCTGTTGAAAAATGTCATGAGGAAGGCCGGATGCCAGGCGCCCGGAACGGAGCAGCCGAGGCATAACGAGTAGTTAGCCGAGGTTGCGAGTACCGCGCAACGCCGCAGACGGCTCTCCGCAATAGTTTTTCAACAGCCTGTTAGCGGGCGAACTCGACCGCTCGCGTCTCTCTGATCACATTCACCTTGATCTGGCCGGGATAAGTCATCTCGGCTTCTATCTTTTTGGCAATGTCGCGTGCCATGACCAGCGATTGTTCGTCACTTATCTGCTCGCTGGACACCATCACGCGGATTTCCCGGCCGGCCTGGATGGCGAACGAGGAGCTTACACCGTTGAAGGAGGTGGCGATGCGTTCCAGGTCTTCCAGGCGTTTGACATAGGTTTCCATCATTTCGCGCCTGGCTCCGGGGCGGGCTCCGGAGAGGGCGTCGGCCGCCTGGACCAGCACCGCCAGCACCGTGGCGGGCTTTTCGTCCTCGTGGTGGGCCATGATGGCATGCACGATCTTCGGTGATTCGCCGTATTTCCTCGCCAACTCGGCACCGATCACGGCGTGGGAGCCCTCCACCTCGTGGTCTACCGCTTTGCCCAGGTCGTGCAACAGTCCGGCACGCTTGGCCTGCTTGACGTTGATGCCCAATTCGGCCGCCATGATGCCGCACAAAAACGCCACCTCGAGCGAATGCTGATAGACGTTCTGGGTGTAGGAGGTACGGTATTTGAGACGGCCGATCAGTTTGAGTATCTCGGGATGGATACCGTGGACCCCCAGGTCAAAGGCCGCCTGCTCGCCCGCCTCTTTGATGGAAAGCTCGACCTCTTCGGTTGACTTCGCCACCACCTCTTCGATGCGGCCGGGATGGATGCGGCCGTCGCTGATCAGCTTCTCCAGGGAGAGTCTGGCCACCTCGCGGCGAACCGGGTTGAAGCCGGACAGGATGACCGCTTCCGGGGTATCGTCGATAATCAGGTCTATGCCGGTAGCCGCCTCCAGGGCACGGATGTTGCGACCCTCGCGCCCGATGATGCGTCCCTTCATTTCGTCCGATGGAAGCGGCACAACCGATACCGTCCGCTCCGTCACATATTCTCCAGCATAGCGCTGAATGGCCAGGGCCATGATCTCCTTGGCCTTCTTGTCGGCTGTCTCCCGGGCTTCCTCTTCGATGACCTTTATGAGCTTGGCGGCATCATGCTTGGCTTCGCTCTCCATTACGTTCATCAGTTCCTTTTTGGCCTCGCCGGCCGTCATGGCCGAGATCTGCTCAAGCCTGGCCATCTGGGCGCCAACCGCCTGCTTCAATTCGTCTTCGCGCTGCACCAGGGCCTGTTCCTTGGCAGAGTGAACCTGCTCCTTTTTCAGAATATCCAGCTCTTTCTGGTCGAAAAGGGCAACCTTTTTGTCCAGATTCTCTTCCTTTTGCACCAGGCGCTTCTCGAGATTCTGGAGATCCTTCTTCTTCTCCCGCATCTCGCTCTCGTACTCCTCCTTGGCCTCGATCGCCGCGTTCTTGGACTTGAGCTCGGCCTCCTTCGTAATGGTCTCGGATTCGCGCCGTGCATCCTCGATGACCTTGGTCGCCAGTTCCTCAGCCTGCCTTACGATGGCGTCCGTATCCTTCTTGCTGAACCTGCTGCCGGCATAATAAGCCCCGGCGGCCACTGCCAGGGTAATCACAACCATCCAGATACTCACTTCCATATCTATAACCTCCTCTATCAGACTGCTGAAGCGCTACCGCGGGGGCAGGATCATCTGCATGCGAATCCGTATCTCCCCGTTCCAATGTCAACAGCCTGTTTTTTAATCCGGGCCACCATGATGGCTCCGGTTACTTCCACAACGAACGACCCTCCGATCGCTGACAATGACCTCCATACGAATGTCGTGCCCTTCAGCGGGGATATCGCCTGCGATCAACTGAAAGTCATGGCACAATCCCACCAGGTGGGCCTTGCGGCCCGGATGACGCAGGAAACGGTCGTAAAATCCCTTGCCGTAGCCGATGCGGTGCCCACTCAGATCGAAGGCGACCCCCGGCACAACGATCAGGTCAGCCTCATCGGCGTGATGCTCCACTCCGGTGGGGCAGGGTTCAAGAATGCCGAAACTCCCCCGCTCAAGACTTGCCAGCCCCTCCACCTGGCGGAACACCATGTGCTCGCCGCATACGGCCGGGTAGAGCACCCGCTTGCCGGACATGAACGCCGACGCCACGATCTCCGTGGTATCGGCCTCGTTGCGGGCCGGAGCGTAGACGGCAATGCACCCCGCATGGTCATATTCCTTGAGGGCAAGGAGATGTTTTTGGGCCAACAGGCTGGAACAACGCCATTCTTCCTGGCTGAGCGCCAGGCGTCGGGCCAGCATCTGTTGCCGCAGTGACCGCTTTGGCATGCCATCGATCCCACAAAAAAACGTTCGGATGGAAACAAGTAAAGAGTGCCCGGAGGGATAGGGTCCCGGGGAGGTCGATCAGGGAGGGTGAAAGGGGAATGGCTCGTGAGTGCCGCAGAATAGGGTTGGGCGCCTGTTTTCTTCTCGGGAGCGATTCCTTCCTTTCGTGGTTGAATATATTCTGCGAGAGTCAGGTTATCAGCAGATTGGGACAAAGGTCGCCACACCTACCGGGACTGATTGCGATACTGATGCGAATATATAATCAAGTCTCCCTTACGAGACCTTGCACTTCAGGTTCCTTCCAGTTTTTCCAGCAGCCGGCGCAACGAAACATCGATGTGGGCATCACCTTCGGCAGACTTGCGCAGCTCCAGCAGCTCTTCGCTTATGTTAAGCAGCGCCAGCATGAGCACCAGCTGCGCATCGCCGCTTTTGAGGGCGCTGCCGATATCGTGCAGCCTGGCATTGACAAACGATTCCACCGCCTGGACCTTTTCGGCAGGGGCTGAACTCTTGACCGAAAGCTCCCGGCCAAGCACCGTCACCAGGTGGGTCGTCTTCATACGGCTTCACAGTAGCATGCCACGCCTGCCGGTCTCCCGGCGCACCGGCCGCTCCTGCCGGCAAAGGCCGCAACGTTTCGACCACTCCGCCTTCCAGGCAATTTAGAAACCTTCCAGCTTGCCGAGAATGACATCGACGCGTGACTTGAAACCTTCACGCTCCGACTGAAGCCGCTGGTTTTCTTCAGCCAGCCGCGCGTTGTCGGCTTTCAGGTTCGTATATTTATCCAAAAGGTCATCGACCTTCTTTTCCAGTGCTGCAAACAGTTCCTTGTCCATGGCGCAGGCTTCCTTTCGCGAAAGAATAGTGTACCCGCCAGCCACACTGAAGTCAAGCCCTAATTGCGTGAAATCTTGGGCTTCTCTGACCCTTCGGCGCTGCCCGGCAGCAGCCTTGTCAGGCCTGGAAGAGGGCATCCGTGAACTCCTGCGGATTAAAGTCGCGCAGGTCGTCTATAGCCTCACCGACACCGATATAACGGACCGGCAGGGCGAACTCATGGCTGACCGCCACCACGATGCCCCCTTTGGCGGTGCCGTCCAGCTTGGTCAGGGCAATACCGGTAACGCCGGCCGCCTCCTTGAAAAGCCGCGCCTGGGAGATGGCATTCTGGCCTGTGGCCGCATCCAGCACCAGCAGCGTCTCATGGGGAGCGCCGGGGATCTCGCGGTTGATGACGCGGTGGATCTTCTTCATCTCCTCCATCAGGTTGACCTTGGTATGCAGCCGGCCGGCCGTATCTATGATGAGGATATCCACCTGCCTGGCCAGCGCAGCCTTGCAGGCGTCAAAAACCACGGCGGACGGGTCGGCCCCCTCCTTGTGGCGGATGACAGCCACGCCGGAACGCTCCCCCCAGGCTTCAAGCTGTTCAGCGGCGGCAGCGCGGAAGGTATCGGCCGCCGCCAGGAGCACCCGCTTGCCGTCGCCAGAGAAACGCGAGGCCAGCTTGCCGACGGTGGTGGTCTTGCCGACGCCGTTCACGCCGATCACCAACAGCACAAAGGGATGCCGGCCGTTTATGTCGAGCACGCTGTGATGAACGTTCAGGCGCGCCAGGATATCCTCCTTGAGTGCCGCGCGCAACGCCTCGCCGTCCTTGAGCTCGTTGCGCCCCAGGCGCTGTTCAAGGGCGCGGATCAATTCCACCGTGGTCTTGACGCCGATGTCGGACGTGATCAGGATCTCTTCCAACTCCTCCAGGGTATCGGCATCGACCTCCTTTTTCCCCAGCACCAGGGCATCGATACGCCCCACCAGCCCGTCCTTGGTCTTTTTCAGGCCGCTCTTGAGGCGCGCAAAAAAACCGGGCGCATTCTCCAGCCTTTCTTCCGCAGCTTCGACAGGCGGAACTCTCGGCGGCTCCACAGCCGGGACTATCTGTGGCTCCGAAGCCTGCGTCGGCTGATCGAGCTCGTCCCCCTTAGGTTGCCCCCCCCCGGTTATCCTGCTCACCAGCCCCCGGAAAAACCCTTTCTGTTCCTGCTGCTCCATCAGATCTCCTTCTTTAGTTGCCTTACAGCGGCTCGGAAATGATATAGGGCCAGGAGAACCGGACAGACACGGCCGACATCCATCACCAGGGAATACTCGTCATCGATGCAGCCGACAATCAGGTGCCTATCGCTTGCGGTCACCACCACATCCTCGATTGCCCCCACCTGCTCGCTTGCCCTCATCTCTTTCAGCCTGTCCAGGATGATCCCGTTATGAGCGCCGATAACGCGTATCTCATAGGGATCGCAGCGGCACCACTCCTGAACCGCCTCCCCTTCCCAATCAACCAGAATGGCCCCCACAGCGTGGGGGGTCTTCTCGACCAGCGTTTTCAGAATTCCTTGGAACGGCATGGACTATATCCTCGCTACGAAATCCGCTTTATCACTATCCCACCAAAGCGCCTTCAATGCAATCTCACCGACACGACCCGCGATGCCCCCGGTTCCTCCATGGTGATGCCGTAGAGGGTATCCGCGACCTGCATGGTTGCCTTGTTGTGGGTGATGATGATGAACTGGGAAACAGCGCTCATCTCCCGCACCATATCGTTGAAACGGCCGATATTGGCATCGTCCAGCGGCGCATCCACCTCGTCCAAAAGACAAAACGGCGTCGGCTTGATCAGGAAGATGGAGAATATCAGCGCCACCGCGGTCAGCGCCTTTTCTCCACCAGAGAGCAGGGTCACATTCTGGAGCTTCTTGCCCGGCGGCTGCACGATGATGTCGATACCGGTCTCCAGCAGGTCCTCTTCGTTGGTCAGACGGAGTTCTGCCCGCCCTCCACAGAACAGGCGCGGAAAAACCTCCTGGAACGTGGCATTTACCAGATTGTAGGTCTCGAGAAAACGCTGCCGGGTGGTGCGGTTGATCCGTTGGATGGCCTGCTGGAGACTACGCAGCGATTCCTCCAGATCGTTTTTCTGGGATGTCAGGAAGTTGAAGCGTTCCTCCATGCCTGCGCATTCATCGATAGCCAGCAGGTTCACCTCTCCCATCTCGTCCAGAAGACGCCGCAACTCACCCTGCCGCGACCGGCGGGTTGGTTCGTCGAATTCCGCCGCTTCAAGCCGCGACAGGGCCTCGGTCATGCCGATGCGGCTATTCTCCAGCACAGACCGTTCCAAATGTTCGGCCTGCATCGTCAACGTGGAAAAGCGCAGATTAAGCTCCGCCTGGAGCTGGCGCACCGCGTCGCTCTCCTCGCGCACCTTCCTGGTCCGCGATTCGGCATCGGCCAGATCGGCGCCAGCCTCCTCGCAGGCCGCCCGTACACCGGCCAGCATGCTCTCCGCCCCGGCCTGACGGCGAACAAGCCCTTCCAGCCGCTCCGTTTCCGCGGCTATGGCGGCCTGCAGGCGCAGCCGCTCGGAGCTGCCGGCAGCCACCTCCTGCCGGTCGGAGGCCAGGTGCCGGGTCAGTTCATCAACCTGGCGCTCCAGATCGGCGATGTCGCGCAGACGGGCCTCGTGCTGCTCCTTGAGGGTGGCCGCATGTATCCTGATGGCGGTGACCCGCTCGCTGGCAGCAGCCGCCTCCGCGCGGCGCGCGGCCAACTCTTTCTCCAGCCGGCCGACCTCCTGCTCAAGTTCGCGGGCAACGTTTTCCGCATCTCCCATGCGCTCCCCGGACTGCTTCAGCTCGGTCAAGAGCCCTTCCCGCTCCTCGTCCAGGTCGGAGGTCTCCATGGCCTGGAGGGCCAGGCGCTCCTCAATCCTGCCGATATCGTCGGCCGTCCGCTGGCGGTCCTTGTCCAGCCCGGCCCGCCTCAACTCGGCCTGATGCAATTGGCTCCCGGTGACCTTTAGCCCTTCGGCAACCTCCTGGGAAAAGCGGCGCAGTTCCTCCCGCTCGCCGGCAAGGAGGGCGGTTTCCCGCTCAAGCGTCGCCACCGCCTCCTCCAACTCCCTTATCTCGCGTTTTTTATGGATGATCCCCTTCGTGACCTGTTCGGCCGAGCCGCCGGTCACTATCCCGCCGGATTCCGCCATATCACCGTCAGGAGTGACAAAAATAAGCTCTGGGTACTGTCGGGCTAGGCGAATGGCGTCGTTCAGGCTGTCCACCAGCAGTGTACTGGCCAGCATGAACCGGATCAGGCCGCCGAACGGCCCCTTGACCGCTATCAGGCCGGCCAGCGCCGTCGCGCCCGGCACCGCCGGGACAGGCTTCGATCCCTGCTCCACGGGGAGGGCGATACCGGCCCTGCCGCCGTTATTCCCCTTGAGAAACAGAAGTGCCGCCACGGCATCGTTGTCGTCCGCACAGAGTATGCACTGAAGCCGGTCAGCCAGGACAGCCTCCACAGCGGCCTCAAGCTCGGGCGGCGCATCGACGGCATCGGCCACGACGCCGCTGAAGCGGGAGCGCATGCCATCCTCCTGCATGAGCTTGCGCACCCCCTGGCCGTAACCGGCAAACTGGGACTCCAATTCCCGAAGGGAGTGAAGCCGGGAGGAGGCACGGCTCAGAGCGTCCCGCCGGGACTGCCACTCCCTTTCCACCTCCGGCAGGCGCAGTCTCAGCTCGGCCTCACGTCCGCGCAGGACATTCAGCTCCACCTGGCATCGTTCCTGTTCCTGCTGCGCCTCGCCCATCTGACCGGCCAGCACCCCGGCGCGCCGGACAGCCAACTCCAGGCTCTCCCTGAGCTGCAGCTCCTCGCGGCGGCGCCGCTCGATCCGTTCAGCCAGGCCGGCCAGGCGTTTTTGGGCTGTTTCGTGACGGAATTTGTGCTGGGAGGAGTCGGCCATGACACCAAACAGCTCCTTGCGCCGGGCCTCCTGCCTCCTGCCGAGCTCTTCCGCGGCCTGCCGGAACTCGGCCAGTTCCTCCTCGGCCCGCTGCAACCCCTCCTGCGTGACAACGGTATCGGTGGTCGAACTATCGCGGCGCATTTGCAGCAATCCCCGGCGCTCCGAGCACTCCGCCAGACGCTTCTCCCGCTCCTTTGCCTCGCCCCCGAGACGCTCCAGCCGCCCCTCCAGCGCGGCCAACTCCTTGCGCTGAAAGCTTACGCCGTTCTCGGCGGCACTGGACTCGCTCCTTACCTGGAAGATCTCCTCCTGGGTAACAGCCAGGCGTTTCTCGGCCTCCAAAAGCCTGAGCCGGGCCTCCTCGGCCTGGGCATCTCCAAGGGCCGCACCGGCGAACACCACCCGGATGCGCTCGTTGAGCGCCAAAAGCTCCTGCTCCGCCTCGACGCGTCCGGCCTGGGTATCGCGGTAGTCGCGGGCCACGAACAAAAGCTCTATCTCCCGGAGTTCGTCGCGGTATACCCGGAAATTCTCGGCCTTTCGCGCCTGGCGCTGCAGGGAGGCCAACTGCCGCTTGATCTCCCCCAGCACGTCGTTCAGGCGGGACAGGTTCTGGCGGGTCCCCTCGATCTTCTTCAGGGCAAGCTGTTTGCGGGACTTGAACTTGGTGACCCCGGCGGCCTCCTCGATCAGGAAGCGGCGCTCTTCCGGCCGCGAGTGCAGGATCATGCCGATCTTGCCCTGCTCGATGATCGAATAGGCGCGGGTACCGACACCGGTATCCATGAACAGCTCGGTGATGTCCATCAGGCGGCATGGGGTCTTGTTGATCAGGTAATCGCTCTCGCCGTCGCGGTAGAGGCGGCGGGTAAGCTGGATCTCTGCGTAATCCAGGTACTTGGCCGGAGCCCGGCCGTCTTCGGTGGAGAAGACCAGCGAGACCTCGGCCATTCCCAACTGCCTGCGGCTCTCGCTGCCGGCAAAGATCACGTCCTCCATGGCCTTGCCGCGCAGGTTCTTGGCCGACTGCTCCCCCATGCACCAGCGTATGGCATCCACGATATTGGACTTGCCGCAGCCGTTGGGGCCGACCACGCCGGTCACCGGCTGCTGGAAGTCCAGCACCACCTTGTCGGCGAACGATTTAAAGCCGGATATTTCGAGACGTTTGATTTTCACAGTGTGATGGTGTTATCTAACATATTGATTTTTTGTAATAGCTCTTGCATGATGTATGCTCATTTGTTATGGTATTTCTACCACTGCTGACACTATTACGACACTGAGCTTGACACTACGGGGGCTGCTATGCCACGAATGAAAATCACGAAAGCGAACATGGTAGAGATCGTCAAGCCGGAATCCGGTCAGGTGGATTACTTCGATACGGACCTTCACGGTTTTGGAGTCAGGGCCACAAAAGCGGCTTTGACATTCTTCGTTCGCTCTACCCTTAGGGGTACTACCAAAAAACCTTTCATTCCGATTGGCCCATATGGCACATTTACGCCGGATCAAGCCCGGACCACTGCAAAGGATTATTTGCGGAGGCTTGATATGGGGGAGAACCCCCACCCCAATGCACAGCCTAAATATGAAATAATAACTATCAATGACCTTTACAGTCAATATATATCGAGTAAAAAGACGCCGCTAGCCGGAAGCACCCTGTATCAGTACGATTCTTGGATGAATAATCACTTCGAAGACTGGTTGACACTGCCGGCTAACACCATCACCGGAAGCATGGTCCTTGATCGGCTTGCTTTTATGGAAGCAAACAACGGCAAGACTCAGGCGTCAAGTTCGATTAAACTGTTGCGTGGACTCTACCGAATGGGGATAGCGTTACACCCTGGTGTGATTACCTATAACCCCGTTGAAGCAGTACGGGAGGTCAGGGGGCGGGACTGGGCACCACGTAAACGCAAAATGACCATGATAAAGGCCGGTGATATGCCAGCATGGTTCAAGGCTATCAATGAATATCACAACCCCAAGGGCAGGGATTACATGTTGTTGTTGCTCTTTACCGGGTTAAGACGCATGGAGGCGGGACGGCTGAAATGGGCTGACATTAATTTCAAGGCGAAGACATTCACCTTCCTCCCTCAAAAAAA
>Ga0316217_10006915_pt1 | contig 11015 bp, 12 predicted proteins | sample 1anoAmetaG_FD_203633 | JGI IMG/M metagenome (GOLD analysis project Ga0316217, IMG submission 203633) | Freshwater microbial communities from Trout Bog Lake, Wisconsin, USA - 1anoA | ecosystem: Environmental > Aquatic > Freshwater > Lake > Hypolimnion/Profundal zone | place: USA: Wisconsin... | reverse complement strand
TATTGCTGGAATGTGGCGTTGTAACCGTCAGGCCACACCTCTGAAGCGTTGCTCACAAATATCCATTGAGCGCCGTTCCCCAGATAGTTAGTAATGTTCCTAGCTGAAGGCAGCAACATTTATACGGCTACCACATTTCGACCTCTTGTTCAAAACAACTCATAGAATGGTTATCATGAATATCATCTAATCTTGCTCGGTTGCCGGACTATATCCTTTTTAGCCTTATTTTGTCTTTTTCACTCAGATGGCAACCATTGATATATCGCATCATCATCTTTATTCTGGCTTGCTTTTAAATGTAGTCACAAGTGTAAGAAATGTCTCAGGAGCATGTGTATATACCGATGCTGCAGAGTTGGTGAAGTAAGTTGAGATCATTGTTGTTTTATTGGCCGGAAAGGTAACCACAGCAATGTTAGGATCAGAAACTGTCAAAATATCGGCTGAAGCCAGCAGAATGATGCACAAAACCGCCAGAACTCTTAGAAGTATTGTGTTTTTAAACATTTGATTATTAAACCGCTCTGAGCTACGCATATATAAGATTTCTAACTAGACTTATTCCAGAGAGCTTACACTAGTCGCATTAAAGGTGCTCTGCGTTAGCTTAAAGAGCTCCTGCCAGGTCAGATACTCGGGATTGCAAACAAACTATCCTTGGATAAGTACATTTTTTATAAAGTTTTATTTGGACTGTGGGAGAGTGGCAAATACTCGCGTTTTTGGGATAAGACATCAGAATATGCACAATTGGTAGTTTCAAGCCTAATCCATTCATTAGTGCTATTACTTCGGCTTGGTTTGAGTTATTTGGCTATAAGAATAATGAGTTTAGACCCTAAATCCCTAAAACTAGACGAAATATCAAGAAACCTATGCAAACCTTTAGGCTGCCGCGTAGTCCGCTGCATCCACAGCAATCGTCCAGGCGGCTGCGGTCCAGAAATGGCAGCCCTCAACGAATGCATCAGCTCAAAAAGAAAGGAAATAGACTCAGCACTATCCTAAGGCCGAAGCCTCTCCAGCATAAAACCAATCCTAGACGAATGCAGTGATTGATTTATCATTTTTAGTAGCCCTGTACTGGCAGCTAGCCCACTATCTACCTATCAGCTCCGTGGGTCTGCTGGCTTTAATTAAGGCCAATGTTAAATCTTATAATGTCATGCGAGTCAAATCACTGCACCTATTTACTCGGCTCATAGCGACCTCGTTCAACAAAATCCACCACACACTCGTCCACAACCTCAGAGAACAGCTCAGACATAAAAACCACGTTCGGAAGGTTTTGGTGGGCCTCGGACTGGCACTGAGCTTGAATCAGATCTACGCAATCGAGGATGAAGCAATCCGATCGCTGAAATATACGATGGGGAAGGAGATCAATGCCTTGCGATCGTAATACGGGCAAACCACAGTCTACCCTTAAATCAAGTACTAGCTGAGAGGAGGCAACTATGAGATCATGTTTCCCATCGACCAAAGAAAGTGCGATCTCTTTGGACTCATATCCACCTTCATGAGTATCTACCAAACTGACAAGTAGTTTAGGGTGGTTGATATGAAGGCTTTTTCGAACAAAGATGGGCAAACTACTTTCTATGTTGATTTTTAGGAGAATGACCCGAAATTCAAAAGTAAGTTGGTCTCTATTAAGCTCCGCAAAAAGGCAGACTTACTTTGATGGGGATTATGAGAGATGATGCGCCCACTTTTAGAGTCATATTCAACAAAGATGGCCTCATTACTGAGAAGAATGTCAAAGCTTTGATTTCTCTTTACAGGTAGTCCGTCAAACCAAAGAAAGCGCATCTCAATCTCAACGAACCCGCTCAAGGCTTCCCCAAAGGCGACCCTCGAGCCACAAACAAAAAGAAAGGAAGTGGTAACGAGACAATAAAGAAGCTGAATGAATTAGGTCTAACTGTGTTTGACCCACTCTAGAAGACGATCTAACTCGATTGGGACTGTCTGGCGGGTTATGCCCATCAAAAAAGGCTGATATAGGATACTATTCTGCTTGCTTTGAACTACCCCGAGGTCTACGACGAAATAACCCAACAAACCAGAATGAAGTATGAGCCCAACAGACCCAAGGCCATCCTTTTCGAGGGTCCTCCAGGCACAGGCAAAACCACCAGTGCCAAAATCATCGCCCAGCAGGTCAACATCCCCCTGATCTACATCCCCACCGAAGCCATCATGAGCAAATACTACGGCGAAAGTGAGAGCAAACTGGCATCAATGTGGTAGCTCTGCTAACAACTGGGCAAGGTCATCATCTTCATCGACGAGATCGACGCGCTGGCAGGCAACAGAAGCAACTCGGACATGCACGAAGCAAGCAGAAGGATTCTCTCGACCTTGCTCAGAAAGATCGACAGCTTCGAGTCCAGCACCAACGTGCTCCTCATCTGCGCCACCAATAGGAAGATGGACTTGGACCTGGCCATGCTCAGCAGGATAGATTTGTCAGTGACCTTCTCCCTCCCCGACAAGCAGTCCCGGGCTGAGATCTTTAAGCGATACGCCAAGCACCTCACCTAGAAAGATCTCATGAAGCTGGCAACAGAAACAGAGGAATTTTCAGGTCGTAACATCAGCGATATCTGCAAAAGTACGCACACTTATACTCAGACGCCGAGCGAAGATGGGCCTCTAAACTGATCCGCAAGTAGGTCAGCCAAAAGCTGCCCCCCCTCGAATAATACATCTAAGCGCTGAAGAACAGACGCGAGACCCAGCTGGCGTGACCCCACCCAATCTATAACCAACTTGCATACTCTAACCAATAAAAATTATTAATATAATGAGAGCAGTCTATCGTTAGCCGATTTATTTGGCCAAGCTCAAAAAGAGGGACAAGGAGAACATCCCCGTCCACCAGCACAGACGCAGGGACAGCATCTAGTATGATCTACTCCTGTTCCAGGAGTCTCTCCATTTGTACGAAGATCCAGCCACATCCTACCCCGTCACTGCCCGCGGCAACAGTCTCACCCACAACCCTCTGGCAGATAGGACTGCCCTCTTCAACCAAACCTCTAAACCGAAGAACCGCAATTTGGATGACCGATTGAAGTGCGAGCAGAATAAGAGGACAACTGCTCCCATTTTTGAAAAGTGCGTATTTAACAAAAATGCTGCTGAGCTCAAGAATATTCATAGGACTCAGGCAAGCATCAAACCTAATACGAAGGGGCTGTCGGAGACTGCTATTCATGTTAAGGAGCAGATGACAAGCAACTGCACTGTCTCGGCCAAATAAGAGCCAGTTTAGACAAAAGAAGAGTCTGGGAAGGTCAACCGAGATGTGGTAGAATCAAAAATCGACGAAGAGGTGCCAAATTCGCCAAGCAGTTAACCTCTAAAATTAGTGAAATACGTCCAAAACTAACCCGACAGCAGCTAAGCAATCCAAAAGGCCTACTAAAAGATCGAATAGCTCTAACGCCTGAAATCCAAAACCGCTGAGCACATAAAGCAACTCTAGTAGACCAACCACTTGCGCCAAAAATAAAACCAACACTTACTAACCAGGATCGAAAACATCGAGCAGCAGTTCGATGAGCTGGTCCTTCATCACAACTCACTTCAAAGTCTATAAAGCGTTTAATAGAAGCCCAACGAAGTGGTCTCTCTCACATTTTACAGCGAACAGCACACTCAAACTGACCCGTAACCGCAAAGCACGCCAAGATAATCGCTCTACAAATACCACGGCTAAGGCAGCAGATCATCGTTCGAACTGACGAGCTAGGATATGCTGCTGAGGGCCAAGTAGCTGAAGAACTAACTGGAGGTACAAAAGATCCACTCTTCCAATTTGTAGGCTTCTTTTAAGATAATGCTCTAAAACAAGCAAATCTAATGGCGGCAGAAGATAGAATTCATGCAGCGGCAGATCTAAGGCCTCAACAAGAGATACGAAAGCAAGTGCATCGAGGTCAGATAAAAAGAGTAGCTCATAACTCGGCTCATCCATAAATGATAATATTTTGACTTATATTCTACTTCGACCCTAATGACTGAAGACCACTAGCCAGTTAGATAGGTAGTTAGATAATTAAAGATGGCCTATTCATTATCTGATTAGGTGTTTCCAGGAGTTGAGTGCTATTGTATTTGGATAATGTTGGCAAAGTTAAATAGTGCTGGCAAATCTAAGAACCAACAGACTGATGCAAATCATTCTACGTCGTCCAATTGGCTTTGAGATTGTTTTTTGCAGTGATTGAAGATTCTAGGATCTTTAGCTGCCGGCTCTGACCAAAAATTAGCATGTTGCTGGACTAAAGTGTTTGAGCATTTTCCCCTGGCCATCACACCCTATTACTCTTTACCTTTCTCATCATTTGCAACATAAATGCAACGATCGACAAATGCTCGTCCTTAGGATGATGCAAAAGCACCCTAACTTTCTCCCTCCTCCTCAGAATCAGGTAAAGATGAGCTGTCTTTACTCCCATCCTCACAATCCGCAAGAAGCTAGTCCATCTCACGGCAATCAGCATCAACCTATGAATAGAGCGAATCGGCCAACTTGACCTTCTCAGCTGCAATCACATCCATGTACTTCTACAGCTCAGTAATCTTCAGATAGAGCTACCTCAAAAACTATTAGTACGCCGCACTCTTAACTTTCTTGGCCGCCAGGTTTAGGAAAGCCTCAGTCATCGCACGATACTTAGCCGTGCACTGGTTTAGCTCCTCGTCCAGTTCTGATATTTTTGCGAGCTGGCTCACCGTCAGTCCCAGGGCTCTTTGGATGATGAGTTCGGATCGGAGTTGGGCCATGTTGGGAGAGTTGGAGGCAATTTATTACAAATTTTGGTAAGTCTATTGTTATAAACCCACATCAAATTATCCCGCCCCTCAAAACTAAAATATTACATCTCCCAATTCTACTCTTATCGGTTTGGATGGTAGAATGTTTAGAGTTTTCAGGGTTAAAGCGTTGAAGGATTATTGTTTTAGGGTTGAACTTTCATTGATTAATGAGCTGAGGGTTGAGCTAATTGATCTGGCATAGCATCAACTCATACATTATCGACAGCAAACATCTGTACTCTACTGAATCAAACTCTAACCAGCCAATTCCAATTCCAAAAACAACAAATACCCACTTCAACCAGCACTAGCTAGTTTAAAACATCCTGGTCTATCCTAACGAATAGTAGTCTCTATGTTATCAACCACAGAGCCAAAAATATCCCATGAGGCCGGTTTGTTGGTCCTACCCCAAATAATATCAACTAAGATATATATAAACTACCACAGATGAGTCAGATAACCGCAAGCCGCATGTAAGCGCCAGCCTACGTAGGAACCTGCAGCTGTACAAGCAGAAGATCAAAGCCGCCAAGAAGGGCCACGAGCTGCTGAAGCGAAAGGCAGATGCCCTCAAGAAAAAGTTCAAAGAAGTCATGAAGGACCTGCTCGAGAACAAGAAGAATATGGGCGAGCAATGCAGGGAGGCCTTCTTCCTCGTCGCCGAGGCCAAGTACGGTGCAGGCGAGTTCACGTACACCCCCTCTCATCCAGAGGCAAAGTTGTCGAGGCCGTCAAGAAAGCCACCATCAGGTTGGAGAAGTCAGAGGAGAACATCGCAGGCGTGCTCATACCCAACCTCAACCTCAAGGAGGGCGAGGACGCAGACAACTCGATGAGCCAGATCGGCCTGGAGAGAGGAGGCTTCTCCATCCAGAAATGCAGAGAGAAGTTCAGGACCATTCTGGACGTGCTCATAAGAATCGCATCCCTGCAGGCCGCCTTCCTCACCCTCGACGAGAAGATCAAGGTGACCAACCGCAGAGTCAACGCCCTGGAACACGTGGTCGTCCCCAAACTCATCAGGATCTATCGATACATCGACCAGGAACTGGACGAGCAGGCCAGGGAGGACTTCTTCCGGCTCAAGAAGGTGCTGGACACCAAGAAGAGGCACATGGAGGCCTAGGAACTGCTGGCCGAGCTGGAGAGCGGCAAGCTGGAGGGAGAGGAGATCAGCGAGAATCTGCTGGACGATGTAGATGAGGACATCATTTTCTGATCTGCCAGAAAACATTTAACCCATTCTATTCAGAGTCACATTTGTATTAAAATGCGTGGGGTAGTTGTAGGCAGGAAAAATGAGTATCCAGGTTATTATGCCTTCAGACGAAGGGTGAAGCTAAAACAATGTAGTTAAATATTGGAAGGCTAGAACAAACCCAAATGACGTCATATACAGTCCTCATTCAACCCTCGAAAGTTACAATCCCTAGAGCAGCAGAGCAAGGATAGCTGCTACCCAATCAGAGCCACAGAGGAATAATGATTAGTTGTGCTGTAATTTAGAACAATCAAGGTGCTATGACTACCTCACTCTCTCACGCACGCGCAGGTAAGCCTGTTTTGGACCAGTCCTGGCAAACAACTCACCGGCAGACACACGCAGCGGCAGGTCCGAAGATTCTGGAAGAAGTTGGGAGCGCACAGCCGAGGGATGCATCGACAGGCACAGGTCGATTGGTCGAAGTATCGCGAGGGCACGCAGGAGCGAGGGTAGTCGCAGATGCAGCCACAGTAGGGGTAGCCGAAATAGTGCTGGAATTTGGAGAGGCAGTGGCAGCGGGTGCTGCATTGGCATTGGCAGGTCTACCGGTTGTAGAAGGCTGAAGGATTGGCAGTGCATTGGTAGCAGTGGCTTTGGTCCTGGACTATCACGAAGATCAAGGCAGCAGGCGAGTTGGCGTCAAGGTTGAAGGTGACAACCGTGAGGTTATTGGGCCCACAAAGCAGGGACAGGTTGAAAGTGTACAGCTTCTGCCAATTGTTGCCCGAACCCACCAAAACTCCATTCAGATAGGCCGTAAAATTATTATCAGCCGTGATCCTGAGCTGAGCTCCCACTTGGGGGCAGTCCGCAAAGAAGAGACTGACAAAGTTGACCTGGTAGCCATTGGGCCAAGCATCACTGCCGGCCACATAGATCCATTTGGCAGCAGGGATGCCGGTGAAGTTAGGGTTTTTGAGGTTGTGGTACAGCTAGTAGCCCACAGTTTGGCTGACGGGAAAGGAGATGGCAGTGGTTGAGGGGTCGGAGAGATCGATGGGGGTGAGGGTGGGCAGCTGGGAGAGGATGTGGGTGAGGAGCAAGGCAATAAGAACGAATTTCATGTAATGTAATAGTATTATGGATCACTTCTTATAGCATAAAAACTCTACATAAGCTTTATTGCCCATAGACTAATTTCTAGAAGCATGGCAGTTCGAGTTAGGTTAGGTTAGTGGATGCAAATGCAAATTGGATGCCACCCCACCGATTCGTATTTCTGAGGAGTCTTTATTGTGGATCTAAAATGTGAGTTATTTTGCGTGTCTGGGATAGGAACTGAGGGTTCGCTCAGACCAACCAGTATACACCTTTGATATACCTTCCATCAAGCTAGCCGCAACTCTTTTGACCAGGAGGGTATGGCCAAGACCTGAAGCAGCTAGTCCGAGTTCACCAGTTCCACCCTAAAACTCCATCCCATGCAGCTACCTTTCAATAGCACATAAACCAAGATAGTCAAATCAGTTGTAGATATATGCCATAGCTACTAGGATCAGGCAGATAGACTTGGCCTTTGTAAATATATAGTGTATCAAATTGATAACTAATCTAGCATTCGGCAGACCGGTGATACGGATTATTAAGAGACCCACAATTCAAAACAATCATTCCAGTTCGTCTTCCTGCTGCTGCTTGGCCACCAGGCACGGCAGCACCAGGAAGAATACCAGAGGCTGCAGCAGAGTCCCTAATATCTCGAAAACCCGCCGAGTCCCGAACACTAAGCTGCATTTGGCTCTCACTGCGTAGACCACATTCAGAGGAAACATGGGCACCGCCAGGATTCTGATCAGCCATTTGGGCAGCCCCAGCTACAGCAGGAAGGCACTGGGGGCGAACTGCAAATGCACCACTTAAAGAAGACCCAAGGATATGTAGAACAGGATCACGACGACTGTTGCGACTAGGAGGTAGAGTGCCAACCCCGTGACTGCCAGAGCGATCAAGGCTATGTTTACGAAGGGATAGATGAGAATAGCCAGGAAGAGTTAAAGATGTTTAAAAGTGCCACTCCTAAACACATCCGCCTCGAAACACTCCAGAATCTTCAAACAATTGATATACGAATTAACCTCATGGTTTTCGCTATTAACATTGCTCCTCACCCTCTCCAGCAGCCCCTACGCGTTGGACTTGCAGACATGCGAACTCACGAAGATGTCCCCACAGAGGTAGCAGAACTCACACCCACAGAGGCAACTGATGTGGTTGCAGCCCGAATGCCTCTAGACCATCATCCTGCAGTTCGGACAACGGTTGAACCTGTACTTCCTGTTGAGGCCGCGTTTGACCTGCCTGTCGCATTTGCCCTCGTGCTACAGCTAGAAGCATCGCGCACAGTGCTTCTGCTGGCAGAGCGAACACTTCAGCTATGGAACCTAGAGCAAGCCGTCGCACTCCTCCCTGCGGCATAGTTTGATGTTGGGCTTGGTGAGGGCCTCTCGGTTGTTGCGTATTTTGGCCAGCCTCTTCCGATGGAAATCTGCCAGGTTGTAATAGAAAGGGGATTGTTGGTTGAACTCGGCCAAACACTCGCTCTCGGGACATTTGATTATTTTGAAACTGTTGAGGCCCTAGTGTATCACTGCAAGGATGCATCTCTTGCAGAACCGATGTTGCTCACAACAAAACGGCTCAAAGATGTCAGCCCCGACCATCTAACTACAGATGCTGCAAAGGGTGGACTGAGGTTGCCCTTGGGAGTTGACCGGCAGCTAGACGATTACTTCGGTGTGCTGTATAGATTATGGGATCTATCTTGGCTATTGGGTCCAGCGTGTGCGAAGGGACTTGCGATGGCGATGGAGACCGAAACGACGATCGATGTCCTAGTATCTGTGGAAATTCGTGGTTAGATCTTAGAATTCTACATATTGTGGGCAATCTTGGAGTCGGGGTACTGCTGAGGGCACTTCCACCTCCTACATAAATTCCTCTAAGTTCATGCTAATATAATACTTATCTACTTTTGCCTCTTAATGGCACAAGGTTCTATTAAATCTGATCATTTATAAATGACCCAAGCGAAGGCTGGGTCAAAAAGTGTGCGAATCAATGAATGGCCTTTTGACTGCGAGGGTTGGATCTCTCGGTTTTGCCACTCCTCACCGATCGGGTAGCCTCATCGTCATCAAACTTCTTAATCGGCGATACGTCTGGCAAAGCCTGTCCAATCAGCTCATTAATCTGCTCCTTCTTCATGGGTACGCACTCGTCATTGTTCACAACCAGGCAGATGTCTGTGAAGTGGTTGATGGTCTCCTGATCTTTCAGGTATTTGTACTCGTCGGGCTTGCGCAGACAAATGCTCAGCTTACTCTGGCCCATGAGCAGCCCGTTCAGACCTTTGAACTACATCTTGCCACGAGGCACTGAAACTAATATATAGTTGTAGCGTATCTATGGCTGGTTCGAGTCTGTTTGCGACTGCTGCTATTGTTGTGAGGCTTGGCTGCTCTTCTTGACGGATCTGGCTGAAGATTGTTTGGAACGGGGAGCCTACGATTTTTACCAATCCTTCCAATCATCCCACTATTCAGAGTACTCCTGCTGCAAAATCTAGTGGATTTCGGATGGCCTTTAGGAGTGCTCAGTAGCCGGCTTTATGCTCTGCTCCTTGACGTATGCCCTTGACACGTAATACTAAAGGACATAGTCACTAGCATTGTAGATGATGCCTGTCTTGAGCCGACTTTCCCCACTGGCGTTTTAGATGATGATATTGTCGTTTCCTTTCGCATTTTTTGCACCCATCTTAGTTTATTGCTATTGGTGATTATAAACATCACTGCCTAGCTATAATCGGGAGAAGGATGCATTTGTGATAGGATTGTCAGAAAGTGAAGAAGACACATTTTAGTCATGGACTAAACCAAGAAGAGACAGAGGATAAGCAGGGAAGAAGATAAAAATCAGAAGATGTCCAAATTGTCTGTTTTGGGGCCAATCATACTCAAATCTGTTTAGTTGGGCTACCCATGTTTGGCCTTAGAGTTGGTGTGCTCCTATTTTATCCTTCCCAACTGGTACTTCAGCTCAACGTATGCACTTTCGAATACTTTCTACTACTTATCAGTCATATCTCTCAGCATTGAGCATTTCAGTATCGAAGCATTCGTCTGAGCCAATAGGATTGAGTTAAAGTCGTTTATTCTGGTCCGTTCATTGCTCATCAGTGCTTACATGTTTTTGTGGTCTTACTTCTATTTCTCGGCCTTCTTACGTTTGAATTACTGTATGAAAAAGTAGAGGTTATAGGCTAAGCATATAAAAAGTAGTCCTGAGATGATAAAGGGTGCATAGAATGAGATTTTATTAGCTTTTTAGTTTTAAAGTACACTTACGGCCATCAATAGTAGGATGTTTATCAAAACGATGAGATTCAAAATTGGTCGTATATTACCGCCACTCTGAATATAAGGCTTCTTAGCAGCGATGACTATCAACAAAGTAAGGAAAATGGCTATTACTATGAAAAGAGTGAAGCTTGAACTCAAATTGACTAGAATTGCAGAATTTACTACTTTTTCAGTCTGAATAAGCAAGTAGAATCTGCCTTTATTGCAAAGGATAGGTTTTTATTGCTATGCAAACTAACCAAACATCTAAGGATACTTAGTCAATAAAAAGGCATAGATGCCCATTAGCACGAATAAACCACCAGACAAACTAAAGCAGATCGTCTCTGTGGTTTTCAAACCTTTTGCTTGTCTAATTATTGTAAAGAAGGCGATCAAAATAGGGTAGGATGCCAAAAGAAGACCGTAATAAGTTAGCTCGCCTTTGAAGACTGCAGAATAATGAGTGAGGGTTTATTTCTGGGACGAGTATTTTACTTTGTTTGCCACAAAGATGACTAGGGAAACTATTAGAGGGACTAAAATCAAAGGAAGAGCTATATTGAAGTCGTCTA
>Ga0316217_10006914_pt1 | contig 11017 bp, 5 predicted proteins | sample 1anoAmetaG_FD_203633 | JGI IMG/M metagenome (GOLD analysis project Ga0316217, IMG submission 203633) | Freshwater microbial communities from Trout Bog Lake, Wisconsin, USA - 1anoA | ecosystem: Environmental > Aquatic > Freshwater > Lake > Hypolimnion/Profundal zone | place: USA: Wisconsin... | reverse complement strand
ATAAACGACATTCACACCGAGACCTTTGATAGAGTCAAGACGGGAAATCACACCCTGAAAGTCATGAGTAGAACTAAAGCAACGCATATTCACCTGATAAATCACTGCATCCCTGGAGTCGGGGACCCCTGCAAAAGGGGTATTGTATTGAACAGGATCGGTAGAGTGAGTAGTCGTGGTAGTTGTTGTACTAACATCCGGAGATTTGGAACAACTCCCGGTAAATAAAAACATCAGTAGAATGATAAGATTCAACACGTTTTTTTCAATTTTAGAATGAAACTGGATCATGGAATAATTTTTTTTATAATAGATGAGTGATAATTTTGAAATTGTTATTCTTTTAGCAGGCTTCTCCTTTTTTTACAATACTTCCTGCGACTTATAGCTTATCATGCCAAAATTATCAAACTTATGAAATTCCAACAGAAAAAACAGATTTTTTCTTGACTGAATCCCCCGGTTTGATGGAGGATTCAGTAAGTAATTTGATGATTAATTTTTCTTTAACTTATAAGTATATTGTCCCGGTATGTGAAGGTCCAGAGTAATGGTATAATTACCATCGGCTGGGACTGTCAGGTTATTTAAACCGGCAGTATATCCGAAGAACGGATTATCAGCGTAGGCAAGGTTTCCGTTTGCGTCAATTCCAAAATCAATTACCCAGGCATTATTGGCCCTGAATTTAAAGGAACCGGCTAGAACCATATTACAGGTTACTGTCCATACTTTATTGGTGGTATCATAGTTCATTGGGGTATCGGTTGCCCAAAGTCCGGGTGATGCATCTCCCAGTATTGACCAGGTTGTTTTGGTGGCAGTCCATGCCAGGGTAGTCGAATTGACCGTTAATTCGTAGTATCCGTCAGAAGCAACACTTAAATTTCCAGCAGTTGCATCTGCACTTAACAAACCAGCTCCCCCGCTTCCGTAAACAATATGATTCAGGTCTGGACTATTCAAAAATTTAAATTGATCGTTTCCTCCTGCAGGTATGTAAACAAAACCTTCATAGAGATTATTTGATTTTACAGAAACAATGGTTGGTGCAGTTGCCGGAGCCCATTTCTCGAAATCACCCTCCACCCACAAGGATGGGTAACCAACTACAACTACCGGCGGAACATATGGATTTACTGACAATGTGAGTGCATTTGAGTAAGCCGGCCTGTCAACATAGGATTTTACACGTACAACCATATTACTGACAACCCCGGAAGTTAATCCCAAACTGTTGATGGCAATTTTGTTAAAGTCAATACCCAACATTGAATTTGTCAGTATGTCATTACCTACAATGACTTCGACAGCTTTTGACCATGGAGTTGTAGTGGTTGTATCGGCAGGAACATCAAATTGCAAGGTATAGGTGACAGCAGCCTTTATTCCATAACTTACTGATGGCCACGTAAACGTGATGACCTTCACAGAATCAGTCGTTGCACTAAGAACTACTGAATTCGTAGAGCTCGCAAAAGTTTGCGGAAATTTGATGACACCCAGTTTCGTTATTTCTGCATCATTGCTACAGGATGCAAATAAGATGATGGCAAAGATCACGGTAAGTGTCTTATAAATGTATTTTTTCATAAATGATTCATTTTAATAGTAAATTAAATTTTCAATAAGAAATCCAGTGAAAAAATCTTCAATTCAGCAGCTAAGCCGGTAAAAATAAAGTACCCACAATCTGATATAAATAATCACCACTAAGCTGCTGTTTTGAAATTGTATCAATATCCCGGATTTTGAACAAGTTTAGTATTTGCATTTAATGCTGATGTCGGTATCGGGAACAATTTAAAATGATCGTCAACTGCGGGAGCCAATCCGTGTGCCAGGGTAAATGTACCAAAGCGGATCATATCTTCCCGTCGGTGACCTTCCCAGGAGAGTTCAAAACCTCTTTCGTTGTATATATCTGTCAAAGTTGGAACAGCAGCTAAGCCTGTCAAACCTGCACGAACACGAATGGCATCTACCAATGGTTTAGCATCGGCAGCATCACTGGTACGAACTAAACATTCGGCTTTCATCAACATAATATCGGCAAAACGGTAGATAGGAAAGTCATTTGAGGCCCCTCCACTGTTAGCAGGAGCTGCCGGCCAGAATTTCTGATCCCTGACACCTGCATTAGGTGCTGCGCCCGGATTATCCAAATTAGTAACTTCCAGTGAATAGTTGATAAATCCTGCAGGTTGCGGACCGTATGGATTGGGGCCATATCTGAACTGACGAATACGAATATCATTGGCATCAAATTTATTAAAATAGTCCTGCGGAACAATGGAACCATTCCAACCCGAATAGGCGAAAAGTGCAGTGGCATCAGTGCCCCCTAAGCTCCGGACAGTAAAAATGTTTCTTCCAACAATATCTACCGTTGTATAAATGGCCAAAATGGTTTCATCGTTAGGACATACATCGCCGAAGAGCTCGAAGTATTTTGAGCCAAGAGGATTAGAAGCATCCAGGGCTCCTGAGTGTAATGTGTATCCCCCGGTAGTAATTACATTACAAGCAGTAATGCAGTCGGCCCACATAGGAGTTCCGGTGTATACTCCGGCGTTCAGGTACAATTTTGCCAGCAAGGCATATCCGGCCCACTTATTAAACCTGCCATAATAGGCACCCCCCCTGACGGTTGAAAGTTGATCAACGTTACTTTTTAGATCCGTCAGGATGTAATTGAAAATCACGGAGCGGTTCTCTTGTGGCATTTTATCAACCGTGATGTTATTATCGGTATAGAAAGGGACATTTCCAAAATCATCAATTAATAAATAATAAAAGAAATCTCTCAATACATGGGCTTCGGCTATCTTTGAAGGATCGGCCTTTGCCTTTTCAAGGAGGTTAACTGCCAGATTAGCGCTAAAAACAGATTTATATAACCAGTTCCAGGTGTTCGTAATTTGAGAATGATCGGGTAACCATTCCCGTAAATACATTTGTGCAAAAGTCAGTTCCCAATCTCCTGTGGTCCGGTGGGGAACAACCTGTTCGTCAGTAGACATGCTGTTAACGTCATACCATCCATTGTCAGCTCCAGCATAACCTATTCCATTCCAGTTCCCTGGGATCTGTGCGTAAACATTTGCCAGTGCAACATCGGCACCGGTGGCTGAGGAGTAAAAATCTGTGGCGATATATTTGTCGTAAACCACTTCATCGACATTCGTGCAACTTTGCATGATCAATGCGCCAAAAATTGCAAGGATTATTATTTTTTTCATTTTACCTGATTTTAAGGGTTATTTAAGGGTTACATTGATTCCAACGGCAACAGTTGAAGTGCGGGGGTAGATTCCACCATCCGATCCAAATCCATTGGCTCCGTTTACATTCAGCTCAGGATCAATTCCGGTATATTTTGTAAATAGTGCCAGGTTTGTTGCCGTAAGTGAAAGTCTTAGATTACTGATATATTTCAATTGTTTCGTGTTAAATCGGTATCCCAGTGTCAGGTTGTCGAATCGCAAGAACGATCCATCTTCCAGCCATAAATCGGAGGAATATTGAGACGTAAACAATCCCAACGGAATAGCACTGGCGAGCATGTTTTGTTTCCCGATACTTTCGAAGTAACTAAAGCTGGCACGAACGCTGTTGTAGATTTTATTCCCTCCCGAACCACGGAATAGCATGGATAAATCGAAATTTTTGTACGTGAAAACAGGAGAAAAAGCATACGTATAAGTAGGCAATGCCGAACCTTCTATTTTACGATCAGGACTTGTAGCTCCACCGTCAATGATACCATCTTTGTTGACATCGACCACTGTTTCATCATTAGCGGCATCTTTTCCTAAATGCTGGAGAATGTTGAAAGTACCAACAGGTTGACCCACTATCAGGTAACTATTTGTTCCCCAAGGTACGTAATTCGTATTTAAAGGCACCCCGTTAATGCTGCCGCTCAAACTGAGCACTTTGTTTCTTAATAAGGATAAATTCCCGTTAATTGAAAAGTTGAAGTCTTTTGATTTTATGACTTTTACATTTAGGTTGGCATCAACTCCTTCGTTCAACAGGCTACCGACATTGGCAACAATGCTTCCATAAGGATAAGGAGGCTGTGGAACAGTATAATTGAACAACAAGTTCGATGTTTTGGCTCTGTAGACATCCACAGAACCTGATACCCGGCTGTTGAATAATGCGAAGTCTACCCCGATATTCGTCTGTGCACGGGTTTCCCATTTTAAATCGGCATTTCCGTTTTGAGAGATGGCATAATTAGTAATCTGACTACCCCCAAAATAGGTTTGACCGGAAGCTGCCACTAATTGTTGTGAGTTCTGAGGATACAATCCTTGTTGATTACCTGTAACTCCGTAGCCTACACGAAATTTTAAATCATTCAGAAAATCCAGCCCTTTCATAAACGATTCATCACTTATTCTCCAGGCAGCAGATGCAGAAGGGAAATCCCCCCATTTATAGTCAGTTCCAAATACGGAAGAGCCATCACGCCTGATACTTAAGGTCAATAAATAACGATTCGAATACGAATAATTTACCCTGCCCAGAAACGATGCCAATGTCCTGTCATTTTTATAGGAACTGATATCTCCCGGTACAATCGTTGTAAAACTTCCATTTTGCAAGGCATTATACGTTGTATTGTCATTAATGAAATCTTTCATTTGAGTGAAGTTTCCATTATAAGTCTGTTTTTGCCATTCGTAAACAGCGATGGCATCAATGCTGTGTTTACCAAAGATTTGTTTGAAATTCAGACTGGCATCAGTTAGTTTTTCATCTTCGTGCCAGTTGTTGATGTTGGCAATGCCATTATTGTCAATAGCGCTTTGCACCGTTGAAACAGCAGGTAAATAATATCCCGAATTGCCATCCAGCTTCCGCCAGCTTCCAAACCATCCGGCTGTCAGCCCTTTGACTATTTCCAGGTCGGCTTTGAGGCTTCCAAAGAAGTTATTCACTGTTTGATCGTTTACAACCGTTTTAGCGACTGCATATGGATTGATATACTGGAATACATTCGGATCTGAATAGTATGTCCCATTGCTGTTTAAAACAGGATCTGTCGGCTTGCTGACATAGGCATTGCTGATTAAATTAGACGTAAAATCAGCACGTCCGATACTGGAAGGGCTTCCCGTATTTTGCCTGGTACTTGCACTCAGATTTGCCGAAAGGTTTAATTTGTTATCTAATGCCTTTTGGGTTGCCTGAAACCGTCCGATATAATTTTGGTTGCTGGAGTTTATCACCACTCCGTCCTGTAGAATAGCTGCAACCGAAGCCCGGTAATTAAACGTATTGGTTCCTCCACCAATAGAAATACTATGGTTCTGAGTATATCCTTTTTGAGTCAGTAAACCATACCAGTCAGTATTTGATCCATGATCTGCAGAAACCGGCACATTCCAGAGTGCACTTTGTGTGCGCCATTGGTCTGCACTCATTAAATCCAGTTTCTTAGAAATCATATCCATCGATACCGTACTGCTGTATTCGATCTGGGAAGTTCCGGCTTCACTTTTCTTTGTGGTAACCAAGATGACACCTGCTGCACCACGTGAGCCATAAATAGCTGTAGATGACGCATCTTTAAGAATGTCTACAGTTTCAATTTCATTAGGTGGAATTTGGTTTAACAGATCGAGATTTCCCTGGATGCCATCGATGACTACTAACGGGTCACTGCCACCAATCAGGGACGTAATACCCCGGATACGAATACTAGGGCTTGTTCCAGGTTCACTTCCGGTTTGAGTAATCACGACACCGGCTGCTTTACCCGCAATTTGTTGAAGAGGGTTTGTGGTAGCTCCCTGATTAAGATTTTCATTGGTGACACTTGAAACCGCTCCGGTCAGATCCTTCTTTCGCATGGTGCCATAACCTACCACAACTACTTCCTGCAGATCTGAGGAAGTTTCTTCCATTACAACTCTGGAACCTAACTTATCGGCAGATAATTCAATTGATTTGTATCCGATGAAGGTAATCTTGATAATTGATTTAGCGGATGCTACCTTTAATACAAAGTTACCCTGCATATCTGTCAGAGTTCCATTGTGTGTTCCGACTTCCTGAACACTGATGCCGGGTAAGGGCTCTTTTTGTTCATCAAATACTTTACTCTTTACAGTATACTGTCCTTGTGCATATACTGTAAAACCGGCAAACATAAATACGATGCCGAAAAGCAGAAATTTCAATTTCATACTATTAAATTTAAAAGGTTAATTATTGATCAGTGACTTCCTTCCTATACGACCGAATGGAAGTACAGACGAATTCGTTTATAACTCGCAATGCAAATGTATGTATACTTTAAATAGATTAAAATAGTGTTTACTTATAATGTACTGGAATCTACCTGGAGTAAACATTTAATTTGCTGACTGACAACAAAAAAGGCATCCCGAAGGATGCCTTAAAAAGTACTGGGAATGTACGGTTTTATAATTCGTTTTTTACCGGAATCTCTGTTTTTACGGATTCTATTTCCATGATTTTATGCTCGAACAGGTCGTTGGGAACCAGGGAGCGGTTCTTAGCTTTGGTTTTATAATTCTTTACTGTAGAGAGTGAAAAGTCCAGAAAATTCGCAATCCGTTCGCTTTCCGTAATACCCAGGCGTATTAGGGCGAATATCCGGATTTCAGGAGTCAGTATGCCATCCGGTTTAATGTTGACACGGTCCTCCTTATTGAAAAATTCATTGTATCTGGTTACAAAGTCAGGGAAAAGCTTCATAAAGATCTGGTCGAACAACTCAAACATGTCTTCCCGCTCTTTACGGAGGTCTGTAACGGCTGTCAGCTGAATTAATTCATCGAACTGGCGGTTCTTGATTTTACGTACCACCATTTTCCTGAAATCTTCCGTTTTATCCAGGTAAGCCGAATTTGTACTGAAGAAATACCCGATATATTCGTCTTTGATCTTGTGAACTTCCTTCAATCGTTCGTTGATATGGATCAGATCCATGTTTTGCTTGCTTATTTTTATCTGAATTTCCGTCAGTTGTTCGTTCGATTCAAGTAAATCGGTATTTTGTTTAAGAATCAGCAACCGTGCTGAATTTAATCCTTTCTTCTGTTTTAAAATAATGAACGTGGATACCAGAAACAGGATAAACAACATGGAAATAAGGCCGGCATAAATCATTAATTTATCCTTTTGCTGCCTGATGATTTCAAACCTCCCGGCTTCAATAATGGGCAAAATACGCCCCACCTCAATTTTACGCTGTCGGGCATTGTAAAAGTTGGCATCGTCCAGTGCAAGGGTCGCGTAGGCGTATGCGTGTTGGATGTCGCCTTGTATGTAAAGCAGTTCGGCTAATTGCCGGATGGCTGAGGTTTCTTTGGTGGCCATTTTCAAATCGGCAATTGCCGCCAGCGAAAAGTATTCAACGGCTTTTGTCGTATCTTTTTGAACCTGATAAAAGAAGCCGAGGGTGGAAGTTAAGATGGCATAATCATGTAGTCCGGGATGATTCGTTGAAAGGTAATGTTCGACGATAGAAGTGGCTTTGGCATAGTCATTTTCCAGCTGGTATTTCCTTATTTCTGCTATAATAGCATCCGGACTGTCTTTTTTTAATAAAGCTATTGAATTCCGGCAATATCTCAATGAGTTTGACAGATAAATACTGTAGTAAGGTTCAGCCGTCGAGAAATTTGCCATATCAATATTCAGGGTTGATAAGAAAGAGTATAAATCGGCCCGGCAATTCTGATTCAGCTGGCTCGAATCGATAGAACCTGAAATCTCCGAGGCTTCCTTATACAGTCCTGCCGATAAGCAACTGAAAGATAAATCCATCTTTGATACCGCTATCAGGTTTGGATCCTTTAACTGTTCGGCATAATGCAACATCCTTCCTGCATACGAGTAGGCTGAATCATACTTGTAGGACCGGTATTCGTTGAACAAAGCGACACTAAACTGATATTGATTTGTCAGGGAATTGTTTTCACGGTAAAACTGATCTTCCAGGTTTAAGATCCGTTGTTTTTTGGTGGCTTCAAAAGAACCGCGTTTTTCAATACAGGCATCCAATTCTTTCAACGCAACATTGATGGTGTTGTTGCAGTAAACCAAAAAAGGTGACAGGAACAGTATAATTAAGAATGCTTTTTTGATCATGGATAAGTGTATTATCTGAGGTTGACAGTTGTCATTTAATTTTCATCCAAAAACAAATGCGAAATCTGTGAATAACAACTGTGGATTTGTTTAAATGAATGAACTGGAAATTAATTCATCAATAGTGGTTGCAAATTTATAAATAAATGTGGAGTGAACCGTATTTTGATTGTAATTTCTTGTATGTTTTTTGAAATAAATAATTGACGGATTAGATTGTTTGATTTGTATTATTCGATTTAACAGGCTTCTAATAAGTTAACAAGTTTGATTTTAAAAAGAGCAACGGCTGAATCTCTTTTAGCGAAATTCAGCCGTTGCTATTCATCTCAACTTTTCCAAAGTTCCAGACTTTGGAAAAGTTAGAGGTCATTCCTCCGATAATTTAAACCCATTCACTGTCCTTGGCAACCAAACCCGCATGGCAGCACCACCCCGGTTATCCCATACATTATACGGAATGGCGGTAAAAGCACTTTTTTCGTTCAGCATGCTAAGTTTATCTGTCGATGGATTTACGGAGATCCCTTCACCCTGAATAGTGTACGTGCCTGTCAGGATGTCCTTATTAAAAGACAACTTTAAACTTGCGTTGTCGGGGAGTATAAAGTTGTTTACATTAAAAGCATTGTCTTTATCTTCCAGGCAGAAAAGTATCGGGCCGCGTTCCAGCGCTACCAAACCACGGTCGGCTGCCACTTTATCGTTTGCTGTCACCCGTTGGATATTCATCGGCAAGTTATAGGCCACTTGATCTCCCTTTTTCCAATCCCGGTCAATAACGGCATACCCATCTTCCACACGGGCCTTATAATCCATTCCATTCACCTTTAGGGTATATTCTGATGATGCCGGAGTCAGGTAGCTATAGAGATTTCCGGGTACAGGCTGATTGACTGCCCAACCCGGAACACGTAAACGGAGTGCAAACTTGCCTTTTTGCGATGGTTGAATGCTTAAGGCTATAGCTCCATCCCACGGGTAGTCGCTGCTTTGGCTGATCCGTACGGATTGTTTCCCGTTCAGTTTCAAGGTGGCCGAACTTCCGATAAACAAATTGACATAGACACAATTCCCCTTCTGGGCATAGATATATCCTGTTACAGACGACATAAAGCGGCACAGGTTTGTCGGACAACACGAGCAATCAAACCATGGTTGTCGCGTATAACTGCCATCAGCTGCCAATGGATTCGGATAGAAGAAATTCTTTCCGTCGAGGCTCACACCCGAAAGTACATTGTTATACAGGCTGCGTTCCAGCACATCAATGTATTTCGATTGACCGTGCAGCTCGAACATCCTAAAATTCCAGTACACATTGGCTATGGCTGCACAGGTTTCATTATAGGCATCCTTATTGGGAAGTTCGTAATTGTCACCAAACCGTTCGCCATCGCTTCTGGCACCTATACCACCATTCAGATAGAATTTCTTAGAAACAACATTTTCCCAGATACTGTCGATGGCTGTCAGATATTCCTTATTCCCGGTTAATGCGGCCACATCAGCTACTCCTGAATACAAATAGGCGGCACGAACGGCATGTCCCACGGCTTCCTTCTGTTGAACAACGGGCATATGATCCTGCCAGTACGTCCTGTTTTTATCAATCTTCTTCCCACGGCAGTCAATAAAGAACTTTGCCAGATCGAGGTATTTCTTTTCCCCTGTCACCCGGAATAGCCTGACAAGCCCCATTTCCACTATTTCATGTCCGGGGGCATCATTTCGTTTACCGGGTCCGAAAACCTGAGTCAGCAGGTCGGCATTTTTGAGGGCAATGTTCAGGAAATTCCTTTTGCCGGTAGCCAGGAAGTGCGCTGCGGCCGCTTCGTATAAATGGCCTGCACAATAGAGTTCATGGCTCTGTTGCGATTCGTTTATCCAACGTTCCTTGCCCGCCCAGCCAAATGGCTTTTCAGGATTGATGGTGCGGGCGGTATAAAGGTAACCGTCCGGTTCCTGAGCTTTGGCTATGATAGCGATTAAACTGTCGACATACCGGTCCAGTTTTGCATCCGGATGCACAGAAAGCGAAAAAGAGGCGCCCTCTATAATCTTATAGATATCGGTATCGTCGAAAGTAAAAGTGGACATGAACTTACCCGTATGGGTGCTGGCATTGATAAAATTTTGCATTCGCCCGTTTTCTTCGCATTTCTTGAAGGAACCGGGGATCGTGACTGTCCGGTTTGTTTCTACCCTGGACATCCAGAACGAATCGGTCAGTTTTACCTGATTAAAGGCAACTCCCTGAAAAGGATAATCCGCCAGTTGAGCGATGGAATTAAAAGAAAGGAGCAAACTTAAGGATGCAAGTACCAGGATTTTTTTCATGATGCATTATTCTATATGAAGGAATGCAAAATTACCGAAACTTTTGTGATTTAAGGTGGATAAAAGTTCAAATTAGGAGGAATAATGTTCAGTGCCTGTTTTAGAGTCTTAAAACCGCCTGGATTTGGTTCTCTTAGCTGAAACTAATTGACTAAAAAAAACCTTTTTATCTCAAGTTTAATAATTTGCACGCACCTGGATAGTTTGAGCGAAGCGGTAACTTAGACTGATAACCCGTGCAGTTTGTAACTAACACATCAACAAGCTTCAATATCCACCAATCGGTTGACTCCGGCAAAATCAACGGCACTACTAAATGGATAATGTTCCGATGGATCAACAAGAACCTACCATTCTCTAAGATTTCATCCTTGTGAAAATATCGATCCAGTTTACCCTGATAATTCCTGAATTTTTACTTTCTACTCAGGGCCTTGTAGGTCTTGTGACAGTTTTAAACTGAACTAATTTCCAGCACAAGTTACCGCTTCGCTCAAACTTGCGCTATCCACCGATTGCATTTCTTCAACATTCTTGGACG
>Ga0316217_10006913_pt1 | contig 11019 bp, 9 predicted proteins | sample 1anoAmetaG_FD_203633 | JGI IMG/M metagenome (GOLD analysis project Ga0316217, IMG submission 203633) | Freshwater microbial communities from Trout Bog Lake, Wisconsin, USA - 1anoA | ecosystem: Environmental > Aquatic > Freshwater > Lake > Hypolimnion/Profundal zone | place: USA: Wisconsin... | reverse complement strand
GTAGCCCGCCGCGCCGAAGGCGGGCCGGCGCTACCGCGAGGTCGACTCCTTGATCGCCCGGTCGACCTCCTTCGCCAGCGCGCAGTTGTTCACCTGGCGCTTCATCGCGTCGAGCGTCTCGGGGTCGTGCACCGCCTGCTCGCCGGCGAACACGAACGTCGCCTCCGCGGAGCGCTTCACCCGGAGGATCTCCTTCTGCGTCCGGAGGTCGACGAGGTGGACGCCCGCCACGTGCGGGGCGCGCTCGAGATCGGCGAGCGTCACGGGGGCGCCGGCCTCCGAGGCGTGGACCTCCGGTGAGTCCTCGTCGAGGACGAACAGGAAGAACTGCGCCTGCTTCACGAGCTCCACGGCCGCCGGGATCTCCGTCTTCATGGCCTTGTCGTACTGCTGCTCGAACACGCGGAGGCGCAGCGGGTCCTCGGACGCCCTCACGTCGTCGGCCCACTCGTCGGTCAGGATGCGCGTCGCGGCGTAGGCCTTCTGCCAGTTCCACGGCTGCTCCGCGAACGCCCCCGCGTCCGCGTCCCCGCGCGCGGCGGCGGCGTTCGGCTCGCGGAGGAAGCAGCCGACGAACCCGTCTCGCTGCGACGACGCGGCCGCGTGCCGGATGGACGCCACGTCGCGCGCCTCGGCCGCACGGAGGCGCAGGTAGAGCCCGGGGAGGGCGCGGAACTCCCAGCGCGACGCCTCGGGGTCGATGAAGTCCGCCTGCGGCTTCGTCGCGGCGTCGAGCACCATCCGCTCGATGCCGTCGCGCAGCGGGAACCACGCCGCGCCGACGGTCGAGCGCACGGCCCGCTCCTTCGACAGGAGCCCGTCCTTCGCCGTCCCGAGCTGGCGCGCCGCGACGTAGCGGTAGCCCACGAGGATGGCAGCGAGGGCGGCGACGAGGCCGAGCCACACGCTCGGCGAGCCCCGGCTGTATCGCCCGCGCTCGCGGTCCTGCCGCGCCTGGTAGACGGACGGCAGCCCGGGGGGCTTGCGATCGCCCTTGGCCACTACTCAGTGCTGCGCTTTGGGGATCGAGTTCACCATGAAGCTGACGTTCGGGTACCCGGCGAAGGCGGCGGTCTGGAAGACGCTCTTCACCACGATGGCCGTCACGTCCTGGTCGACCTGGAGCACGACCACGGCCGGGAAGTCCTTGCCGGGGTGCGTCGTCTTCCACAGCTCGCGCTTGCTCTTGAGGATGTTGAAGAGGTCGTCGATGCGCTGCATCCGCTTCGCGTCCTCGATCGCCCGCGTGTTGCCGCCGGGCGCGCCGTCCACCATGACCTGGCTGCCGGACACCGCCACGATGGGCGCGTCGATCATGTCGAGCGTGTTCTCGGCCTTCGGCAGGTTGACCCCCTTGCTCACCGGGGTCTCGCCCGACGCGCTGAAGGTCATCAGCAGGAAGACGACGGTCACGACGAGGAAGTCGATCATGCTGGTGAGCGACAGCCCGGCGTTGACCGAGCGCCCGCCGCCCCCCACCACGTGCTTCGTGACGAACTTGAGCGGGATGTCATGCATCAACCGCCGGCCAGGTGTGTGAATCGTCATCCGTCGGCTCCGTCAGTTGACCGAAAACGTCATGTTGAAGGCCGGTACGCTCTCGGCCTTGGTCCCGGACTGGAAGGGCCGGTGGACCTGGTAGACCGCGTCGATGACGCCGATGATCGCGCCGTAGGGCGTGTCGTTGTCGGTGTGCAGGATCGCCTGGTCGAACTTCTTGTCCGTGGCGTCGCGGTGCGTCCCGACCGTGGTCCACTCGGAGGTGATCTTCGCGGCGAGGTCCGGGAACCGGACGACGCGCGTCGCCCCCTCGACCGAGACGACGTCCTTGCGCGGGACGTCGACCGTGCTGATGACCGTCCCCGCCTGCTTCCAGATGAGGACGAACTTCTCCGCGGAGCGCATCTCGATGTGGAGCTGCTTCTCGGGCGGGATGTTCTGCAAATCTTCGGTGGGGCGGGGCGGACCCGGCACCTGGGCGTCGGCGTTGAGCCGCGCCATGTGGCTCCAGACGGCCGTGATCAGGAGGAACGAGATCGTCACCATCAGCAGGTCGATCATCGGGATCATGTTGATCTCCGAGTCGAGCGACCTCCGTCCGCCTTTACCGCCGCTATCGACGCTTACGCCACCCATGCTCGCTCCACAACTGACGCCAGAGGGGCGTCGAACAGCTTACAGACACTACTGGCGGTCCCAGGTTCCGGAGAAGCTCGAGACTCTCGGGCTTCTCCGGGGAGGACGCGCGATCTCGCTCGGAACGGTCAGCCCGCGACGGGGACGCCCGCCATGTTGACCTTCTGGCGGTTGTGCACGACGAGGTTGAGCACCTGGACGCTCGCCTCGTTGATGTCGTCCTCGAGGCTCTGCGTCTTGCCGTTCAGCACGGCGTAGCCGATGAGGCCGACGAGCGCGACGATGAGGCCGAAGGCGGTGCAGTTCATGGCCTCCGAGATCCCCTCGGCGAGGATGCGGGCCTTCTGGCTCGGGTCGACGCTCTCGCCCGAGACGGCGCCGAAGCTCGTGATGAGACCGGAGACCGTGCCGAGCAGCCCGGAGAGCATGGCCAGGTTCGCCATGAGGGCGAGGTAGCCGGTGCGCTTCGCGATGCGCGGGATCTCGCGGAGGGCGGCCTCGTCCATGGCGGCCTGCACCTCTTCGTCGGGGCGGTTCACCTTCACGAGGCCGGCCTGGACGATGCGCGCGAGCGGCGCGTTCGCCGCGGAGCACATCTTCACGGCCTTGGCGACGTCACCGGCGAGGATGCACTTCTGCATGGTGGCCAGGAAGACGTCCTTGTTGATGGCCGAGCCATACAGGTAGAGCGCGCGCTCGATGATGATCCCGATGGTGACGATCGACCAGAAAAGGATGGGGTACATGCCCCAGCCACCTTGCGTGAAATGCTTCCATAGACCAGCCATGTACTTCCTCCTCGGGGCCCGGCACGGCGAAGGGACTCGTCGTGGCTTTCTGGGGCGGGCGATTTTGCGTCAGGTCGGGGCGTCGTGTTCGGACGCGCCTTTGCGAGATTGCGCGAGATTGGGTGAGTCGAGCTTCAGTGCGATGAGATGCCGGTAACCCGACGACAAGGCCGGCGAGTCAACTGCGGATTGGACGAAAGGGCAACGCGAAAGCGAGAGCGGGGGACGGAGCGCGGCACGACGCGTGACGGGAGACTGAAGACGAAGAGAGGCTTGCCCCCGGTCGGTGCGCCGCTCACTTCGGACGAAGCGTCGAGGCGACCTGACCGCCAGAGAGGATGCAGGGCACCCCCGAGCCCGGTCAAGTACGATTCGATGAATTTCCAGCGCCAATCATGCATTTGTTCGCGACGGGTGGCGTGTCGTGGGAAGTTTCCATGGTGGGCGGAGATTCGGAGGGGACGTTGACTTCGCCGATTCGCCGGCGCTATCGTCCCTCGCCAAGTCTAACCGCCGGATCTCGGGCCTGAGGCCGGGGTCATGTGGTGCGACGGGCGCCTGCGGCCCTCGCGATGTTTCTGGTCGATGGCTCGACGGGTTCTTCGTTCTGCTCATCGTTGCGTTTGCCAAACCGGTTGTAACAAGGAGCGTAGGGGATGTTCTTGGCTCTTCTCAGTGTGGCGCCCACGGCAGCAGAGGCGAGCGTCGGCGGCGGCAACCCGATCATGGAGGCCTTCAAGACCAGCCCCATTTTCCTGTCGATCAACCTCGGAGTCAGCGCCATCGTCGTCGGCATGATCGTCGAGCGCGCGATCTTCCAGATCACCAAGTACCGGGTGAACTCGAAGGAGTTCTTCGCGCAGATCAAGAAGCTCGTCACCGCGGGGAACATCGACCGCGCGATCAAGCTCTGCGACGCGGGCGACTACCCGACGCTGCAGCTGGTCAAGGCGGGCCTCACGCACGCCAACAAGGGGCCGGACGAGATTGACGCCGCCATGAGCGAGAAGCTCGGCGAGCTGAAGCCCGCGGTCGAGAAGCGCGTCGGGTCGCTCTGGTCGCTCGCCAACATCGCGACGCTGGTCGGGCTCCTCGGCACGGTCACCGGTCTGATCCACACCTTCGGCGCGGTCGCGGCGCCGGGCCTCAGCCCCGCGGACAAGTCGCGGCTCCTGGCGAGCGGCATCTCGGAGGCCATGTGGAACACGGCCTTCGGTCTGGCGATCGCCGTCAGCTGCATGGTCGCGCACCTCGTGCTGCACCAGCGCTCCAAGAACATCCAGCACGACCTCGACGCGACGCAGGAGCGGGTCTTCAACCTGCTCACGATCCAGACGCGCCCGGGCACGTACTGACCGTGAACCTTCCGGCGACGGTCTAGAGCTCGACCCACATGGCGAAGGAACCGGAGAAGCTAAGCGCGGCGCAGCGCAGCAAGATCCGCCGTCTGTCGCAGCCGAAGGAGCTGGCGCCGGACGAGGAGGGGGGGGAGCTCAACATCGTCCCGTTCCTCGACATCATCATGAACGTCCTCATGTTCGTGCTCGCGACGGTCGCGGTCACGTACACGGCGACGCTCGACACCTCGCTCGGGCACGCCGGCGGCGGAGGCAAGCCGCCCAGCACGCCGACGCTCGGCCTCACGATCTTCATCTCCGGCGACGGCTTCGGCCTCAAGGCCCGCGGCGGCAACGTCGCCCCCGGGTGCAACGGCACCGGGTCCGGGCTGGCGGTCGGCCGCAAGGGGAGCGACTACGACTACCCGACGCTCAACGAGTGCGTCGCGAAGCTGAAGCACGCCTCGCCCGATTTCGCGGGGGAGACGCAGGTGACGCTCACCGCGAGCCCCAACATCCCCTACCAGATCATCATCAGCACCATGGACGCCGTCCGCAAGGCCGACTCCAACGGCGAAGAGCTCTTCCCCGAGGTCAACTTCGGGGTCGCGAGGTAGGACGATGGCCCAGCAACCGCCCCCCCCGCAGCAGCCGAAGCCGACGCCGTCCCAGCCGCCGCAGAAGGCGGCCAGCATGGCGACCTACAAGCGCGAGCTCCGCAAGGAGATCCGCAGGAACAGCGGCGAGGTCGAGGTCAACTTCCTCAACATCACCGCGATGATGGACATGATGACCATCATCCTCGTCTTCCTGCTGAAGAGCATGAGCTCCTCGACGTCGCCGCCGCAGTCGAGCGACCTGATGATGCCGAAGAGCGTCCTCACGACCGAGGCCGCGCAGGAGGGGCTGGCGATCCTCGTCTCGAAGACCCACATCGTCGTCGAGGACAACCCCGTCTGCCCCGTGCCGCCCGACCCGACCCACGGCGTCGAGGGGCGCTACAAGCGGAGCGGCGGCACCAACGACCTCTACATCGTGCCCCTGGCCAACGCCGCGCAGAGCTGGCGCGACCGCGACGTCCAGCTCCGGGCTGCCATGGGGAAGGACACGTCGTCGAGCGAGGCGATCATCATCGCCGACGCCAACACCCCCTTCCGCCTGCTGACCGAGGTCATCTTCACGCTCGGGCAGACGAGCTTCGCGAAGTACCACCTGATGGCGATGCAGGGGCAGAAGAAGTAGCGGTCGCGGCCCGTCTCGGGCCTCTCGCCGGCGCGCGGTTTACACCGGCCCGTTCCTCTGCTACATCGCGCGCGTCTGCTCAGCCCGCTCGGGCCGGGCCGACGAGGCGTGCTGAAGCGTCTGCGCCGCAGACGGCCAACCCCTCTCAGTCAGGGTGGCGCGTCACCTCACTCGCTCGCTGGCGAGGACCGCTCCACCTCTCTCGCTAGGAGTGGTCCCCCGATGAAAGCCTTTCTCTCGTTGCGCGCACCCCGCTTGGGCGCGCCCATCCTCTCGATCGTCACCGTGATCGCGGCGCTCTTCGCGTCGTCGCTCGCCTGGGCCGCAAGCCCGCCCCCCGCCGCCAACGCCATGATGGCGCACGCCGGCGGCGGCGAGGACAGCCTCGTCGTCCCGACCGACGCCTTCGCCACGACCACGTTCATGGGCGTGTCGGGGCAGTCGCTCCTGATGATGGGCTTCCTCGTCTGCTTCGCGGGCCTCGCGTTCGGCCTCATCGTCTACTCGCAGCTGAAGAACGCCCCGGTCCACAAGTCGATGCTCGAGGTGAGCGAGCTCATCTACGAGACCTGCAAGACCTACCTCTTCACGCAGCTCAAGTTCATCGCGCTGCTCGAGGCGTTCATCGCGGTCGTCATCGTCGCCTACTACGGCGTCATCAAGCACGACTCGCCGCTCAACGTCATCATCATCCTCCTCTTCTCGGTCATCGGCATCGCGGGGAGCTCGGCGGTCGCCTGGTTCGGCATCCGCATCAACACCTTCGCCAACTCGCGCACCGCCTTCGCGAGCCTCCGCGGCAAGCCCTTCCCCGTCTACGCCATCCCCCTCAAGGCCGGGATGAGCATCGGCATGGTGCTCATCAGCATCGAGCTCATGCTGATGCTCGCCATCCTCCTCTTCATCCCCGGCCACCTCGCGGGCAAATGCTTCATCGGCTTCGCCATCGGCGAGTCGCTCGGCGCCTCCGCCCTCCGCATCGCCGGCGGCATCTTCACGAAGATCGCCGACATCGGGTCGGACCTCATGAAGATCGTCTTCAAGATCAAGGAGGACGACGCGCGTAACCCCGGCGTCATCGCCGACTGCACGGGCGACAACGCGGGCGACTCGGTCGGCCCGAGCGCCGACGGCTTCGAGACCTACGGCGTCACCGGCGTCGCGCTCATCTCGTTCATCCTCCTCGCCATCACCAACCCCGCCATCCAGGTCCAGCTCCTCGTCTGGATCTTCGTCATGCGCATCGTGATGGTGATCGCGAGCGGCCTCTCGTACTTCGTCAACGAGGCGATCGCGAAGGCCCGCTTCGGCAACTCGGACAAGTTCAACTTCGAGGCGCCGCTCACCTCGCTCGTCTGGGTGACGTCGATCGTCTCGGTCGTCTTCACCTTCGTCGTGTCGATGGGGCTCATCCCGTCGCTCTCCGGCGACGACTCGCAGTGGTGGAAGCTGTCGGCCATCATCTCGTGCGGCACGCTCGCCGGCGCCATCATCCCCGAGCTCGTCAAGGTCTTCACCTCGACCGAGTCGGCCCACGTCCGCGAGGTCGTCACCGCCTCGCGCGAGGGCGGCGCGTCGCTCAACATCCTCGCCGGCCTCACGGCGGGTAACTTCTCGGGCTTCTGGCTCGGCATGACGCTGATGATCCTCATGGGCATCAGCTACTTCTTCAGCCAGATGGGCCTCGGCGCCATCATGACGATCCACGGCCACGACGCGTCGCCGGTCTTCGCGTTCGGCCTCGTCGCCTTCGGCTTCCTCGGCATGGGCCCGGTCACCATCGCGGTCGACTCGTACGGCCCCGTCACCGACAACGCGCAGTCGGTCTACGAGCTCTCGATCATCGAGACGCTCCCCGGCATCGAGGCGGAGCTCAAGAAGGACTTCGGCTTCGACGTCGACTTCGAGAAGGCCAAGCACCACCTCGAGGAGAACGACGGCGCCGGCAACACGTTCAAGGCGACGGCCAAGCCCGTCCTCATCGGCACCGCGGTCGTCGGCGCCACGACGATGATCTTCTCGATCATCATGCTCCTCACGAACGGCCTCAGCACGGGCCTCGAGAAGCTGTCGATCCTCCACCCGCCGTTCCTCCTCGGCCTCATCGCCGGCGGCGCGGTCATCTACTGGTTCACCGGCGCCTCGACGCAGGCCGTGAGCACGGGCGCGTACCGCGCGGTCGAGTTCATCAAGGCGAACATCAAGCTCGACGGCGTCGCCAAGGCGAGCATCACCGACAGCAAGAAGGTCGTCGAGATCTGCACGCTCTACGCGCAGAAGGGGATGATCAACATCTTCCTCACCGTCTTCTTCGGCACGCTCGCCTTCGCGTTCCTCGAGCCGTTCTTCTTCATCGGTTACCTCATCAGCATCGCCCTCTTCGGCCTCTACCAGGCGCTCTTCATGGCCAACGCCGGCGGCGCCTGGGACAACGCGAAGAAGGTCGTCGAGGTCGAGCTGAAGGCCAAGGGGACGCCGCTCCACGACGCGTGCGTCGTCGGCGACACCGTGGGCGATCCATTCAAGGACACGTCGTCGGTCGCCATGAACCCCATCATCAAGTTCACGACCCTCTTCGGCCTCCTCGCCGTCGAGCTCGCGAACGACCCGGCCGGCGGGCTGAGCCACTCGCTCACCGCCGTCCTCTCGGCGGCGTTCTTCGCCGTGATGCTCTTCTTCGTGCACCGCTCGTTCTACGGGATGCGCATCGACACGAGCATCAAGTCCGAGACGCCGGCCTCGGCGGAGCCGGCCGCCGCCGAGTAAGGCGCGCCGACACGGTTGTACATCGCCCGCGGGGGCGAGGCGTCCACGCGACGTCTCGCCCCCGTTGGCGTTTGTGGGTCCCGCACGAACCGGGCGCGCGCCATGGTGACGCATTGCGATAGGGGAGCCGCAGCTCGTGACGCGCTCACGACTCCGGGTCGGCTCGACTCGACTCCGGGTCGAATCGATTCGACTCCGGGTCGGTCTCAGGCGCCTTCTGGCCGGTTTCGAGGCCGCCGGAGCGGGTCAGGGCCCGCCGGGAGCCCCTCGCGGTCGAGTCCGGACCGGGCGGGCGCGACCTCCGGGCCGATTCCATCGCCTGCGCGTCGGTCGGACAGGGGCTCGGCTGCTCAGAGCTCGTGATCGAGGTCGTCCCGTTCGACTCCGCGTCGACCGGGTTCAACTCCGGGTCGACTGGCGCCGACTCCAGGTCGAGGGGGGGCGAGCGCGCCTCGAGGAGGCTAGACTCGGGCTCGAGCAGCCTCGATCCCGCGTCGCCCGGTCAGAAGCCGGCGACGAAGCCCGCGGGGACCGCGCCGGCGAAGGCGGACTGGCCGAAGTTGGCCGTGAAGATGAAGCTCGACGCGCCCCACCCGCCATAGAGCGTCACGCCGGGGTAGACGGTCCTCCCCGCGAGGCCCGACGCCACCGCGAGCGTACCTGCGGACGGCGAGCCGCCGCCGTACCAGTTGACGCCGCCGCCGCTCGCCTGGCCCGCCCAGAAGTAGCCGTTGTCGAGGTCGAGGGCGAACGCGTAGACGATGCCCGTCGTCACGTAGCAGGAGGTCGGGGGGGGCGTCGAAGTGACGGTGACGGGCGTGCCGCTCCAGCTCGAGAAGTAGGCGTCGTTGCCGGCGAAGCCGAAGCTCAAGCCTGACGCCTGCGACCCGAGCCACGACGCCGTCTCCGGCAGGTCAGGGCCCAGGATGCCGAGGCCCCCCTGGTCGGAGGTGGTGCCGAAGTTGGTCGTCACCTCCCAGTACCACTTGCCCGCGCTCTTCGGGACCGTGGTCCGGAAGTTCACGACGTTCCCCGCCTTGTTCGAGATGGTCAGGTTCCCGTTCGAGTAGCTCCCGGCGGCCCCGAAGGTCGGGTCCCACGTCGCGGCCACCTCGAAGTTCGCCGTGGCATGCGTGAGGCCGCTGTTCGCCGCGAGGCTCATGACGCAGGTGGCCGCCGGGCCCGTGCAGCCCTGGGTCCACCCGGTGAAGATGTAGCCCGCTTTCGGCGTCGCGGTGAGGGTCTCGCTGACCTTCATCGTCGGGTCGGTGTAGGCGACGCAGCTGCCGCCGCAGTTGATCTGGCCGTCCGCGGAGGTGACCGTGCCGCCCGCGGTGCCGGCGCCGGTGACCAGCACGCTGAGCTCGTTGTCGAACGCGAACGTCGCCTTGACGGTCGCCCCCGAGGTCACCGTGCACTTCCCGGTGGTCCCCGAGCAGTCGGCGTTGCACGAGCCGGTCGGCTGGCACGTCCACCCGGTGAAGGTGTTGTCCACGTCGGCGGTCGCGGTGAGCGCCACCGGCGTGCCGTCGGTGAACGTCGTCGCGCTGCACGCGGGGCCCGTGCCGTTGCAGTTGATCGTGTCGCCGAGCGACGTGACCGTCCCGGTGCCGGTCCCGGCCGTGCTCACCGTGATCCCGAAGGTCGTGCTGGCGTCCTTGGTGAAGGCATCGACCGACTTGGCGTCGAGCGCCTGGGAGTCGGCCGGCGCGTCCTTCGTGGCGTCCTTCCCCCCTTCCGCGGCGGCTTCGGCGCCGGCGTCCGAAGAAGTGGCGGTGGAGTCGCCGCCCGAGTCGGCGCCTGCGTCCGCGGAGGCGCCCCGGTCGCCCGCCGCGTCCTTCGCGGGCTGCGCGTCGTGCGCCGCGTCGCGCCCGCCGTCCTTGCTCGTCGTCGCGTCCTTCCCCGAGGCGTCCTTCCCGGGGCTCGCGTCGGTCGCCGCGTCGGTCCCCGACGACAGCGGGCCGTCGGTGAAGTCGCCCAGGATCGACGTGCAGCCGACCCCCCACGCCGCGAGGCTCCCCGTGACCACGACCAACCCGAGCTTGCCGAGACGCATGATGACCTCACCCCCGCAGAACAACAAAGAGCGGCCGGACGACGTTCTCGGCCGAGCGCCAGTCTACTCCCGTGCCCCTCCCCTGGGCAGCGTCAAGATGAGCTCGAACGGGCGGTCTGGCGCGCGAGGGTGGGCGCGCCCCGGCTCTTGCGCTACGGTCCTGGTCCCGGCCGCCGTTCATGGTGGCTGACAGGGCGGGGGACGCCCTTCCGAAGAGAGAACGCATGCAGCTCGTCGAGAACGCGGTGGTCGCTGGGCGGTTCCGTTTGAACCGGCTGATCGGCCAGGGGGGGATGGGGTCGGTCTGGCAGGCGACGCACCTCGGCCTCGATATCCCGTGCGCTGTGAAGTTCATCGAGGGGGCGATGGCGAACCTCGCCGAGAGCCAGACGCGCTTCGAGCGCGAGGCCAAGGCGGCGGCGCAGCTGCGGAGCCCCCACGTCGTGCAGATCCTCGACCACGGCATCTGCGAGGGGACGCCCTACATCGCGATGGAGCTGCTCGACGGGGAGGACCTCGGCAAGCGCTTCGCCCGGCTCGGCCCGATGCACCCGGCCCAGCTGCACAACTACATCGCGCAGGTCTGCCGGGCGCTGACCAAGGCCCACGCGGTGGGGATCGTCCACCGCGACCTGAAGCCGGACAACATCTTCCTCGTGCGGGACGACGACCGCGAGATCGCCAAGGTCCTCGA
>Ga0316217_10006912_pt1 | contig 11019 bp, 9 predicted proteins | sample 1anoAmetaG_FD_203633 | JGI IMG/M metagenome (GOLD analysis project Ga0316217, IMG submission 203633) | Freshwater microbial communities from Trout Bog Lake, Wisconsin, USA - 1anoA | ecosystem: Environmental > Aquatic > Freshwater > Lake > Hypolimnion/Profundal zone | place: USA: Wisconsin... | reverse complement strand
GGCGGCCAGGTAGCGCGCCATGGCCTTCGCGCCCTCTTCCCGCCTGTAGTGCTCTGCCTGGGGGACCGGCCGGACCTGAAGCCCCGCGGCGCCCAGGCGGTCGCGAAAACCTTCGAACCGGAACAAGCGAGTGGATTCCGTGACCGTCCCGGCCAGGTAGCCCATCCGGCGATACCCTTGGGCCAGGAACAGGTCGGCGATCTCCAGGCCGGCGCGGTAGCCGTCGGTGGTCACGACCTGGATGCCCGGGTACTCGCTGTTCCGATAGACCACGATCAAGGGGATGTTCCGGATTTCCTGGGCCAGCTGGACCAGCTCGTGGGTCAGGAGGGTTCCCAGGAAGATCAATCCGTCCACCTGGAACTGGTCCGCCAGCGAAAGGGCCGAGTGATGGCTCTGGTCCGAGGTGATGTTCAGCAGCATGCACAGGTACCCGGCCTGCTGCAGCTGGCGGGTGACTTCATCCAGGATCCGCAGCATGTTCGGGTTTCCCAGCTCATCGACGACCAGGCCGACGATGTTGGTCCGTTTCTTGGTGAGGCTGCGCGCCAGCAGGTTCGGCCTGTAGCCCAGCTCAGCGGAAGCCTGCAGGACCGCTTCCAGGCTTCCCGGCGAGATCGAAGCCCCATCCGTGAAGGCACGGGACACGGTCCACTTGGATACCCCGGCGCGCCTGGCCACATCGGTGGCCGTCACCTTCCTTCCATGGACTTCGGCCAAATTTCCACCCCGCAAAAAAAGTGCTTGACTGCAGGATGGAGCAAATCTATCTTTGTTGCAACCGGGTGCAAAACTAAATAGCATGCTTGTTGAAAATATCTGCACCCGGGTGCAAGGACCTGTCGTGAGACACAGGTCTTTTATTGCCCCAGGCTTGCACCCGGTTGCAGGAACCGATTGAACCCGAAACCGGGAGCCCGCCACCGGGTCCCGGGGCCATGAATCGTACGCCAGTCCAAGGAGAGTTGAACCATGTTGATCGGGGAAAGAAAGATCGCCCGTCCCCTGCGCTGGGCCATGATCGGCGGCGGCCGGACCTCGAACGTCGGCTACAAGCACCGGCTCGGCGCCCTGCGGGACAACACCGCCTTCGAGATGGTCGCCAGCGCCTTCGATGTCGACGCGGCCCGCGGCAAGGACTTCGGCACCAGCCTCGGGATCGCCCCGGAGCGCTGCTATCCCGACTGCACGACGATGTTCGCCGAGGAGGCGAAGCGCGAGGACGGCATCGAGGTCGTCACCATCGCCACCCCGAACAGCACCCACTATGAGGTGGCCAAGGCGGCGCTCCAGGCCGGCCTGCACGTCATCTGCGAGAAGCCGCTGTTCTTCGAGGTGGCCCAGGGCGAGGAGATCAAGGCGCTGGCCGAAGCGAAGGGGAAGATCGTCGGGGTCACCTACGGTTTCTCCGGCAGCCCGCTGATGCTGCAGATGCGCGCGATGGTCGAGAACGGCGACCTCGGCGACATCCGCATGGTCGAACTGCAGTACACCCATGGGTTCAACGCCACCGATGAAGGGGACCGGGTCAGCGAGGGCCAGAAATGGCGGGTCGACCCCAGGATCGCCGGCGCTTCCTATGTGCTCGGGGATCTTTCGACCCACACGTTCTATATGTCCGAGCTGATCTGCCCCCAGCTCAGGATCAAGGAACTGCTCTGCGATCGCCAGAGCTTCATCAGGAGCCGGGCGCCGCTGGAAGACAACGCCTATGTGATGATCCGCTACGAGAACGGCGCCGTGGGCCGGATGTGGGCCTCGTCGGTCAACGCCGGCTGCATGAACGGCCACCGCATCCGCATCGTCGGTTCGAAGGCCAGCATCGAGTTCAGCGACAACCAGCCCAACGAGCTGATCTATGAGGTCCAGGGGCAGCCGATCCAGAAGATGATCCGGGCCATGCCCTACCTGTACGACGAGTGCAATGCCGACGAGCGGCTCGGCGCCCTGCACGCCGAGGGGCTGATCGAGTCCTGGGCCAACATCTACCTCAAGTTCGCCATCGCCATCGACGCCAAGGACCGCGGCGACGAAAAGACCTTGAAGAGCCTCGTGTACCCGGACCTGGACCACGGCATCGACGGAATCCGCTGGATCCAGGCCTGCGTCAAGTCGGCCAACGCCGGCGCCGCCTGGGTCCCTTTCAACTGATCCTTTTTTCCATCCCAAGGAGGATAGAACCATGCAACTCGCGATCTGCACCGACGTCTACGGCAATCTCCCCTTCCCCGAGATGCTGGACAAGGTCAAGGCCCAGGGCATCCTGGGCGTCGAAATGACCGCCGGCGGCTGGGGCGGCTGTCCCCACGTGCCCACCGCGGCGCTCCTGGCCGATTCCGCCAGACTGGCCTCCTTCAAGGCCGAGCTGGACCAGCGCGGCATGCAGATCGCGGCCCTCAACTGCTCCGGCAACCCGCTCTGCCCGGGCGAGATGGGCGAGAAGCATACCCGCTCGACCTACGACACGGTGGTCCTGGCGGGCAAGCTCGGGGTGAAGAAGATCGTCATGATGTCGGGCTGCCCCGCGGGCGCCCCGGGCGACCAGATTCCCAACTGGATCACCTCCACCGTGTCCTGGCCCGACTACATGGCGCCGGCGCTGGAGTACCAGTGGAACGAGGTCGCCATCCCCTGGTGGCGCAAGTTCGTGGCCCATTGCAAGGCCAACGGGGTGGAACAGGTCGCCATCGAGGAATTCCCCTGCATGCTGGTCTACAACCCGCAGACCCTCTGGCGCCTGCGCAACGCGACCGATCCGATCGTCGGCATGAACCTCGACCCGTCGCACCTGATCGCCATGGGCGCCGATCCGATCGCTTCCGCGCGGGCGCTGAAGGGGGCGATCTTCCACATCCATGGCAAGGACGCCCGCATCGAGCGCGGCCTCGCCGACGTCGACGGGCTCCTGGAGACCCGACCCGTGACCGACAGCGAGTACCGCACCTGGAACTACGTGGCGGTCGGCTGCGGCAAGGACCTGCAGTGGTGGAAGGAATTCTTCTCCGTGGTCCACATGGTCGGCTACAACGGCTGGGTTTCCCTGGAAATGGAAGACCTGACCATGACCGTCGAGGCCGGGGTCCGGACGTCGGTGGAAGCGCTGGAAAAGACCATCAGCTTGTAGGCAGATCCCCAAGCCCGGGCGCGCAGCCCCAGGAGGCACCATGTTCCAGCACGACAACGTCCGGGTCGACTTCAACCGGGCCGATTTCTCCGACCTGGCCCTGCCCCCGGGGGACCGGGCCCTGCTGCGCCACCTGGCCGGCCAGGTGGCGGAACTCGCCGCCCGCCCGGTGATGGCCGAGCGCAGGCAGCTCTGGAGGGACCACAATGCCTTGCGCCGGCCCCGCCCGGTGATCCTCTGCGACCCCGAGAACGGCTGGAACGAGATCATCACCGACGACCAGATCAAGTGCGTCAACAGCGTGGCCCGGCACTGGGAGTGCTACCTGCGCAAGATCATTTTCTGGGGCGAGCAGATGCACGACGACTTCCCGGTGGAGGCCCTGCTGTTCATCCCCCTGGTGCACAAGGCCGAGCCCTGGCTGGTGGCCGGGGTGGACCGCAAGCCCAGCCTGAAGAGCACCGACCTCACCGGCGGCGCCTACCACATCGAGCCCCTGCTGGACAGCTACGACCAGGTCAAGGACCTGATCAAGGCCCGCTACGACATCGACCGCGACACCAGCGCCAGGGTGCTGGCCCTGGCCCAGGAGACCTTCAGCGGCCTGCTCGACGTGCGCCAGGACACCTGCTGGTACTGGTCGGCCGGGCTCTGCGACGAGTTCGCCTTCCTGCGCGGCCTGGAAAAGCTGCTCTACGATTTCTACGAGGAGCCGGACGGCATCCACGCCCTCATGGAGCAGCTGCTCAAGGGGCAGATGGAGCGCCTGGACATGCTCGAGGCGGAAGGCCTGTTCACCCTCAACAACGACTCCCACTACGTGGGCTCCGGCGGCCTCGGCTACATCGACGAGCTGCCCGGCCCGGGCTTCGACGGCAAGGTCATGACCCGGCACCTGTGGGTCCTGGCGGAGAGCCAGGTGACGGTGGGGGTCTCCCCGGAGCACTTCGCCGAGTTCATCTTCCCCTACCAGAAGCCGGTGATGGAGCGCTTCGGCCTGAGCTGCTACGGCTGCTGCGAGCCCATGGACAACCGCTTCGACATCGTCAAGCAGGTGAAGAACCTGCGCCGGGTCTCCTGCTCCCCGTGGTCCAACAAGCGCATCATGGCCGAGAAGCTGGGCCAGGACTACATCTTCTCGCTCAAGGCCAACCCCGCGCCCCTGGCCATGGCCACCCTGGACGAGGATTTCGTGCGCAAGCAGCTGCGCGAGGAGCTGCGGGCCGCCAAGGACTGCTGCGTCGAGGTGATCATGAAGGACAACCACACCCTCGGCAAGAACCCCCGCAACCTCACCCGCTGGGTGGAGATCGCCCGGGAAGAGATCGCCGCCCTCTAGGCATCCGCAGCCAGACCCCTTTCAAGGAGCATTCCCATGACCGATTTTCTGAAGCAGATCGCCACCCTGGTCGAGCGCGGCAAGGTCAACGCCCGCTCCCCCTACCCCCCGGACCTCAAGGGCCAGGAGGGGGTCGACGAAGTGACCAAGGCCGCCCTGGAGGCCGGCGTCAGCGCCCAGGACGTGCTGGAGCAGGGCCTGATCGCGGGCATGAAGGCCATCGGCGCCCGCTTCCGGCGCGACGAGGTGTTCGTGCCCGACGTGCTCATGGCCGCCAAGTCCATGAAGACCGGGATGGCGCACATCCGCCCGTTCTTCCAGAGCGGCCAGGTCAAGCGCAAGGGCGTGCTGATCATCGGCACGGTGGCCGGCGACATGCACGACATCGGCAAGAACCTGGTGGCCATGGTGGCCGAGGGCGGCGGCTATGAAGTGGTCGACCTGGGCATCGACGTGTCCACCGAGAAGTTCGTGAATGCCGTGGCCGAGCGGCCCGGCGCGGTGGTCGGCCTGTCCGCCCTGCTCACCACCACCATGGGCAACATGGAGGAGACCGTGAAGGCGGTGAAGGCCAGGTTCCCCGCCACCCTGGTCATGGTCGGCGGCGCCCCGGTGAACGCCCACTTCGCCCAGCAGATCGGCGCCGACGGCTATTCCGCCGACCCCCAGGGGGCGGTGGACTACCTCAATTCCGTTGTGGCCTAGGCCGGCCCCAGGAGCATTCCCATGAAGATCCATATGCAGGACTGGAAGCGCGAGGTCCTGGCTTCCAGGACCCGCCAGGCCCTGCCCATCCTCACCAGCCTGGGCTTCGACCTGAACGGCACCACCATCCGCGCCGGCGCCAGCGACAGCCGGGTCCAGGCCCGGGCCGTCCAGACCCTGGCGCGCGCCTACCGGTTCGCCGCCAGCCCCATGATGATGGACCTGTCGGTGGAGGCCGAGGCCTTCGGCGCCACCATCCGCCTCTCCGATATCGAAGTGCCGGTGGTGGTGGGCTCGCGGCTCCAGGACTGCTCGGAAGTGGCGGGCCTGGAAGTGCCGGGCCTCCAGGCCGGGCGCCTGCCCAAGTACCTGGAGGCCGCCCGGCTGGTCGCGGGGGCCATCAGCGACCGGCCGGTGTTCGCCGGCTGCATCGGCCCGTTCTCCCTGGCCGGAAGGCTGTTCGGCATGACCGAGATCATGACCGAGATGCTCATGGACCCGGAGGGCATCCTGGCCCTGCTGGAGAAGTGCACCGCCTTCCTGGGCGACTACCTGGAGGCCTTCGTGGCCACCGGGGTGAACGGCATCATCATGGCCGAGCCCGCCGCCGGCCTGCTGTCCCCGGCCCAGTGCGACGCGTTCTCCTCCGCCTTCGTCGCCCGCCTGGTGCGCCGGGTGCAGACCGACCACTTCGCGGTGATCCTGCACAACTGCGGCAACAACGGTGGCCAGAACCGCTCCATGCTGTCCACCGGCGCCTGGGGCCTGCACTTCGGCAACCGCCTCGACCTGCCCGCGGCCCTGGCCGAACTGCCCCGGGACGTGCTGGTCATGGGCAACGTGGATCCGGCCGGGCTGTTCAAGATGGGCACGCCCGAGCAGATCGGCGCCGCCACCACGGGGCTGCTGGCAGCCACGGCGCAGTATCCCAACTTCGTGCTGTCGTCCGGCTGCGACATCCCGCCCCTGACCCCCGCGGCCAACGTGGACGCCTTCCAGGCCGCCCTGGCCCGGTTCAACGCCGGGAGGTAGCCGCCAATGCCCGCCGTCGCCGTCCCCGACCTGCCCGGCCTGCACCTGTGCCGGATCGACCCGGACACCCTGCCCATGTCCCGGCAGCGCATCGCCCGGGCCATGGGCTACCCCGGCCGGACCCTGCCGGCGCACGTGGCGGAGGCCGTGGACACGGTCTCCGCGGATCTGCGCCGGACCGCCCGGCCCGAAGGGGGGTTCCGCCTCTTCCCCGCCGACTGCCGGGAAGACGGCTTCAGCTGCGCCGGGCACGCCTTCGCCACCGGTCCCGAGATCGCCGCCCAGATCGCCCGGGCCGAGCGCCTGGCCCTGTTCCTGGGCACCCTGGGCGACGGCTACGAGCGGCTGCGCCGGAGCTACCAGGACCAGGACGAGCCGGTGCTGGGCTATGTGCTGGACGCGGCCGCCTCGGAATGGGCGGAGCAGGTGGCCGGCCAGGTCCAGGCGGACCTGAAGGCCCTGGCCAAGGCCCAGGGCATGACCATCTCCAACCGCTACAGCCCCGGCTACTGCGGCTGGAAGGTGGCCGAGCAGCACCGCCTGTTCGACCTCCTGCCCAGCGGATTCTGCGGCGTCACCCTCAATGCCTCGGCCATGATGCAGCCGGTCAAGTCCGTGAGCGGGGTGATCGGCCTGGGCCGGGGCCTGAAGTACAACGCCTACCGGTGCGAATTCTGCCATATGCAGGAGACCTGCCGGGTCAGGTCGCGCGCCCGGCCCGCCGCCACTGGAGAGGCGCCTGAGGTACGGGGGAGCAAGCCGGCCGGGGGGGCGCTGGATCAGTATTCAAAGTGTTTGGCGAAATAGCGGTTCACGACGAAGCTGGCTCCCCCAAGCAGGGCGCCCTCATCGTCGAACTGGGAGTACACCACCAGGAGGTTCTTCCGCATCCGGGTCAGGCTGGTATCTTCGATGCGCTCATTGAGGCGCTTGAGGAAATACGGGCCGGCCTTCCGGTAGTCACCCGAGATCACGATGATCTCGGCGTTGAAAACCAGCGAGATGTTCAGGAGGGCGATCGCGAACCATCCGATCACCACCTCGAGCAATTCGCACGCCCACGGGTCGCCGGAATTCGCGGCGTCGAAAATCGTCCCCACCACGATCATGCCGGGTTCCTGCTTATAGATGATCGAATCGGGATGCCTGGGCCGGCCGCGCTCGGCCTTCATCAGCAGGCGGTCGGTCGAAGCCAACTGCTCGAAGCAACCCCGCCCTCCGCAATGACAGATTTCCTCATCCGCCGGGTTGAGGCACATGTGTCCGACCTCTCCGGTGAGAAAACGCGGGCCCCGCTTGAGGTTTCCCTCCGCGATGATCCCCGCCCCGATGCCGTCCCAGCCGGCGACGATGTCGATGATGTTGCGATAACCCCTGGCGCAGCCGAGGGTCTTTTCCGCGAACGCGAAGAAGCGGTTGTAGTTGTCGATATAGAACGGTGCCTGGAAGGTCACCTGCTCTTCCAGCAATGCCTTGAAGGCCACATCGGACGGCCACGACGAGAACCGGGATGCGGTGATGATGGTGCCGGCCTTGGTGTCGGTGACGCCTGAGCCGGCGATGACGATGCCGAGCAGCCTGGCTCCCTTGGGTATCCTGGGGGCGCCCGGGGACTGCCATTTGGCGATGAAAGCCGCGATGATCGACACGACATGGTCGATCCTCTCGTTTTCCGCGATGTAGATGATTTCCTTGTAGAATACCGACATCTTGGCGTCGGTCAGGGCGAGGATGATCGTGCCGCCGAAGAACGTGATGGCGATCACGTAGCCGAACGCTTCGTTGAATCGGTAGAGTTCCGGTTTCTTGCCCCGCTCTTCCGATCCTTCGGACTTGCCGACGCTGATCGCCAGATTCTGCTCGACGAAGAAGTCCATGATCTTCCAGAGCGTGGTCTTGCTGAGCTGCACCTGCTCCGAGATCTGGGAAACCGTAACCTCATCGGCGCGCTGGAGAATGTCCAGCACGACTCGAATGTTGTTGACGCGCAGGCTTGAGGGGTTGTGTCCGTTCTCCATGGTGGATGCCTATCCTAACCTGACTCTGGCAATCCGCCTTGGGCGGATCGCCGGACAGCCAATTCCGAGGTACGGTCCGGGCCACGGGCACCGGCTGGCCCGTACTGGAAAGCACCCGCGTCCAGCCCCCTGGCGGGGGCTTGAACGCGGGTGTCCTGGAGGCTTCCCATGGTCATGAGCGAGGTCCTGATTCCTGGGCTATCGGCTCAGGGTGGCCTGGAGGGCGTCGACCGAGGACCGGATGCCCGCCTCGACGCTCATGGTGAGGTCCTCCATCTCCAGCGAGACGAAGCCATCGTATCCGGTCATCTTGATCACCGAGAAGAATTCCTTCCACCACTGCAGGTCGTGGCCACAGCCGACGGCGACGTAGTTCCAGGCGCGCGTGCGGGTCTCACTGAAGGCCGCGGTCTCGATATACCCCTGGACCTCGAAGATCCCCCGCTCGAACCGGGCGTCCTTGCCGTGCACGTGGTGAATGGCGGAACCGAGGGCGCGAGCGGCGGCGATCGGATCGATCCCCATCCAGAACATGTGGGAAGGGTCGAGATTCAGCCCGATCATGGGGTCGACCGCCTCGCGGAGCTTGAAGAGGGTCTTCGGGCTCCAGACCAGCTGCGACGAGAAATTCTCGAGGGCGATCTTCTCCACGCCGCAGTTCCGGGCATGGCTGACGAGTTTCTTCCAGTACGGGATGGCGATGGAGTTCCACTGCCAGTCGAGGACGTCCTGCAAGTCGGCGGGCTGGGTCACGCTCGAGGTGATCCAGTTGGGCACGAGGTCGTTCGGACCACCGGCCGGCAGGCCGGACATCATGACGACCTTCTTCACCCCGAGCCGTCTGGCGAGTTCGAAGGTCTTGTCGGTGACGGCCGCATGTTCCTTGCCGAGCTTGCCGGGGTCGAGCGGGTTGCCCGAGCAGTTGAGGGCGGCGATCCCCATTCCGCGATCCGCGAGCGCCTTGGCGAAGGCCTTGAGCCTGGCGCCGCTCTCGAGCAGGTCGTCGATGCGGATATGCGGGGCCGGCGACCAGCCTCCAGTCGTCATCTCGACCCAGTCGATGCCGAGTTCTTTCGCACGGTCGAGCATCGCCTCGTAGGGGAGATGTCCCAGCGAGTCGGTGCAGTAGGAAAGGATCATCCCTTCGCCCCCTTCCTATAGAATTCCGGCATCGGCTCGCCGTCGATCCTGACCACGGTGCCGGTGTCGCGCGCGCGGGAGGCGCAACTCGCGGCGATCGCCCCCATGTAGCCATCCCAGGAATTGGGGCCGTCGACCCGGCCAGCCGCCGTCGCATCGATCCATTCCTGGAACTCGATGTCGAACGCCTCGGGGAACCGCTCCCCCCAGTCCTTGGCGATCGGGGTGACCCGGGCCATGTTGGTCCGGACCATGGCAAAGGCGGGCTCGGGCAGGTTGAGGATGCCCTCCTCGCACACGATCTCGCACTTGATGTCGTAGCCGTACCTGGCCTTGGCGAACATCTCGACATCGATGCGCACGCCCGACTTGGTGGTGAGGATCATGACCTGCGGATCCTGGAGCTGGGGGCCGGCATGCCGGGTCTTCCTGCCGCAGGCGACTTCCGCCGTCGCGTAGTCCTCCCCCAGCAGCCAGCGGAGCACGTCGATCTCGTGGATCATGGAGTTCTCAACCTCCATCGGGGTCGTGTAGTCGTCGGGCACATCGGGATTGCGATGGGCGCAATGGAGGAGCAGCGGGGCGCCGTACTGCCCGGACGCCAGCATCTTCTTGAGCTGGCGATAGCCGGGGTCGTAGCGCCGCATGAAGCCGACCTGGACGAGCATCCGGCCGCCTTCCATCTCCGCTTCGATCACCTTCCGGCAGTTCTCCCGGTCGGGAGCCAGTGGCTTTTCGGTGAACACGAATTTTCCGGCCCGGATGGCGGCGGTGGTGTACTCCGCATGCGCGGCGTCCGCGGTCGTGACGATGACCGCATCGAAGGCCTTCGAGGCGATCATGGCCTTCGGATCAGCCACGTACTCGCAGCCGAAGGCCTCGGCGGCGGCCTTCCCGGCCGCCGAATTGACATCCGAGACCGCGACGACCTTGCCGCCCTTGAGCCTGCTGTTGATCCGCAGGATGTGGCTCTTGCCGATCCATCCGGTGCCGACCAGGCAAATGTTCAGGTCCTTCTCCATGACTCGCCCCTTTCTTGGACGCGGCTTTCAGCTTGGGTCCGCCATTCATAATTCGCCGCGCCTGATTTAATTGTCAATATCTTTTTTCTGATTTGAATATTTCTTTTTATTTAGTTAAAAACAATAGATTTACATATTTTTCTATTACATTTTATTTCGGCATCGGCAAGGGCAGGCGTCGCCGTCCCCACGCCGGTGGGGCGCGAACCCTTTTGATCTGCCTCGGGGCCCATGGCCGACGAGCCTGGTTCCCGGCCATTCCTTCCGGAACGGAACCGTCGGGGCGCCACCGCGCGGTCCCGGCCATGTGCTTCCGGCCTTCCCGCAAGTCGGGATGGCGGCGCCCTCGGGCCGGAAAACCGCCCAGGGGGCGGCGTCATCCTGATCGCCCTCCCGGGGTCACAGTCAATCGGGATGGGCTTCACCGACGGTCCAGGCGGATTCAAGGTCCGCTGCCGCCTCCCCGCGCCTTCCCCTGGACCATGCCCGGACCGCCGCCCAGCCGAAAGGACCATTCCCCACGGGTCCCACTGCCCGGGCGGACGCGAGCTTCGGATACCGACCATAGGTGTCCATTAGACACTTTGGGCAGCCCAGGACCCCGTCATTTTGAGAAAAAAATATCGAATAACGGATAGT
>Ga0316217_10006910_pt1 | contig 11024 bp, 9 predicted proteins | sample 1anoAmetaG_FD_203633 | JGI IMG/M metagenome (GOLD analysis project Ga0316217, IMG submission 203633) | Freshwater microbial communities from Trout Bog Lake, Wisconsin, USA - 1anoA | ecosystem: Environmental > Aquatic > Freshwater > Lake > Hypolimnion/Profundal zone | place: USA: Wisconsin... | reverse complement strand
ACCCTCAACTACGCTGGCTTTTCAAGGCTTATCTTTGACAAGACTGCCATCGAGGCTATGGGCAGCGATTACTTCAATTATGGCATTGTTGACTCTTTCAACAATAATGCTACCTCTCTGTCTACTATCATACCCCCAGATATCATCCCTTCCAACCTGTTCTACGGTATGCATTCTTTCAACATCCAAAGCTCGCTATCTCAGCTCAATTACGTTTCGAGCTACAACATCACCTCCGGTTTCATAGGATATACACCCCAAGGAACTTATGTCTACTATGAGATGAAGTTCAGCTACATGCATCATAAAACGAGGACATGTCCTGCCAGCAACCCCTACTACAACATCTCTTAGATGCTATGCTATGACCAATGTGCGGTGGGTTGGTACGCCGATATCCCCACCATGACCTGCAAGCAGTGTCTCTACGACTGCTACACCTGCACCTCCGCCACCACCTGCACCACATGTGATAACTCGACTGACAACAGACAGCTGAGTGGCACCAGATGTGCTGCTCTACCTGGCTACTATGACAACGGAAGCAATAATCCAGTTGCCCAACCCTGCACCTCTCCATGTGCTACCTGTGTGACTATGGCCACGTATTGCCTGAGTTGTGCCTCTGGGTATTATCTCAGTGGCTCCAAGTGCCTTCTATGCAGTGCTGCCATTACCAACTGCACCACCTGCAGCAACTCTACGTTTTGTACGCTCTGCAGCGGCGGCGGAAATGGGACTACTTGCACTTCCTGTGCTGCTAATCAGTATCGCAACACTACCAGCAATACTTGCACCACTTGCTCTGCAGTTATCAGCAACTGCCTCTCTTGCACCTCTAACACTAACTGCACTCTTTGCCAAAATACTTTTACTCTCAACTCTGGGACCAACTGCAGTTGCAACTCTACCCAGTATTTGGCTAACGGGACATGCAGTGCTTGCTCAAATGCAATCAGCTATTGCTCAACCTGCTCCAGCGCTAATACCTGCACTTCTTGTGCAACTACATTCACCCTTTTGTCATCTGTCAACTGTGCCTGCAGCTCTACTAAGTACTTTGATGCCTCAACTTCTCAATGCAAATCTTGTACCTTAGTTACTTCTTACTGTCTAAATTGTAATAGTTCCACTTGTAACGCATGCATGAGCAGTTTTACTCTTTCAAACGGCAGTTGTGTTTGTTCTGTTGGAACTTACGCAAACTCGACCAATAACGACTGCTAGAGTTGCTCAGTTATCAGCAATTGCTTGGCATGCACCAATGTTTCCAGCTGCACTTCATGCTCCACAGGCTACAAAGTCAATACCACTACAGGACTCTGCGTGGTACAGCCTTGTACTGTATCTAATTGTGATACTTGCGTTGGCACCAGCACAACTATCTGTCAGAGTTGCTACTCAGGTTACAGTATAGGCCCTGGAGGCTCTACTTGCCAGGCCTATTGTGGAAACTACGCCATCGACGGGAGTTAGCAGTGCGATGATGGTAACTCCGTATCAGGAGACGGCTGTTCAGCGGATTGCAAAACTTAAGTTGGCTTCAGTTGCTACCTTCAGTTTATTAATACTACAAATTCCTATTCTTGGTGCTTTTACACTTCAACCATATCTTTCAGTCAGGTTTGGATTCGAAAGTTTGAGGGAAATAACTCTCTAAAATTTGAGTTCGAGTTAGGTCAATCAATCAAACAATGGGGAACAGTAAATTTTACAAACATATTGGGGATAGATCAATATGATCTAACAACTAATAATAGCTTAGGGGTTACTTCTACAATCATAAAGAATTATTATGCAGGGTATTAGCCTAGCAAGAATAGATTTTGGGCGATTGTCGATTACATTTCCAACAGCATGGAAAAAACTAATCTCATTTTCTCTCTGTCTCCTTACTAGCATAATACTTACCCTGTTTTTTCTCCTCCCAATAATATTGAATTCGTTCCCCCTGCCATTTAACTTTACCTGTCAGTTACTGCAAACAACAATCAAAATTCTAACTTATACGGCGACTAATAATACGGACTTTACTCTGTCAGTGTTTATGTGACTTACTTTGTTGTCGGTTTGGCCCTTTTTGGACTTCTTACTTCCCTAGTCTTCAGAACTGCTAAGGTTATTGTCTTTTAGATGATTACAATCATGCAAATCACCTACTTTTCTCTAGCTTTTTTAGACTCAATGAGTCCTGTTTTCAGCGGAATGCTTCCACTCCGTTATCTGGCAGGTATTCTCACTTTTCAGGATGTTTAGAGCTACCTCGAGTAACTTACATCTCCGAATGCAATGAAAGGCATTTATATGTATCTTCATCTCTCTTAGAACATAAGCTGGGTCGCCCTAGGTTTGGTTTGCTTCCTCGGCCTTGGCTTAATACTAATGCTTACCTACATAATATACGACTTTCTAGCTAATGATGAGACTGTCTAAAATTAAAACCAGCCGGTGTAGGAAAGAAACGGGTTCTGGCTTCACAGATTGGCTTTCCATTTTATAGGCTAGCTTTCACTTTCTTTGATCTTCCTCTGTCTGCCAATTTATACGATTAGCCTGTTCTTTTAGATTTTGTTTACGATGGGAGAACTAGATTTCTGGAGTTATGCCTAGGCTTTTGGAATAGGACTCGCCATATTGGGGTACTTTATTGCCTTGTTGAAGTCAGACACACCCAAAGATAAAAGTAGCAGCCGATTGGGAGAATACATAAGTTAATTCAATTGCTTAGGATGCTTCAAAACTTTCAAATACTGCAATTTCCAAATTTTGGAGACCTTGATCATTTCGGGTCTAGTAATGGCTACAATCTACTCAAACAGCAAAATATTTTCAGCGTTATGCATTGTGCTGACTGCAGTAATAGACATAGTGATAGTTGCAGTTGTGAAGCCATATCGTTATGGTTTCGTCTCTTGCTTCAAAGGGGAGCACAATGACACTTAGATTCTGTTCTAAAAGATTTAGCTTTACAAAGTTTACGATAAAGAACAGCCTACTATCCTTCGAATGTAGCAGCCTGAGCACACACAGAAATCATAATAAAACGAAAACAACAGTGAGCTCTTCACTCAGCACTACGCAACCAAGAGGAACGTCATAAAAAGCAAGCACCAAGGGTTGGTGCAGGCAGGATAAATCCTAAACCATACCAAACTCTTTCTGTTTAACAACAACAACCGAAGAATCGTCAACCTTGTTACCCTAATTGTTGTTCAGTTCGTCTTCATTTGCACTCAAATCTACTCCACTTAGATCAATAAGAGCTATTCTACTGTCACTATTCAGAACATGCTTCCGCTTTTGATTCATATGATGCTGACTATCAATGTTATCTACAATTACTCGATGATTGTCCTGCAGATTTTGGATCGGAAGAAGGAAAATCTAGCGAAAGTTGAGCTTGAGCCGGATTCAGCTTCTCTTCAGCTGAACAAATCAATCTACACTCAAACAAACAAAGAAAAACTGAAAGAGGAACCCTAATAACCTACCCATATGATGAATTCGAACTTGCTGAATCCTAAAGACATTTTCCAAACAAACAAGCTGATTATTAAGAGCAATTCGAATGCGATGAGCATGTATGATCTGAAGAGACCACATATTGTGAGGAGTGAGAATAAACCCAGAAAACATCGCAGGAATATGCCTGACTAAGTTACTTAAAAATGAATGATTGCTGATTTATAATAATTTTCTATTGACCCTAAAATGAACCTTATTTAACCATTATACATAAAGTTTTAAAGGGAATCTTTAGTAAGGTTTAGCAAAATTTTTTATCCTCAATTATTTATCTTTTGATTATTCCTATGGCCAAAGTAGCTTAATGGTTCTGTCTAAGTAGATTTAACTACAGACTTATGTACATTTGAGTAAGTAACATTCAAAATTAAGTAATCTATGGATGGCTTTCAGAAATCATTCGACGAAGAAATACAACTTGTTGAGCTTCTTAATATCTGCTTCAATCTCGGCTAGCTCTTTTTCATACCCTTCCTTCCTCCTCTTGAGTCCAGTTGTATCGACCAGTCTGACGTGAGTAAATTTCTGGTACTCCCTGTTGATTTAATCCCATTTTCTTTTGAGACCTTCTCTTATCTACCTTACTTCCTCTTAACTGAGACATTTCCTTGATAGCATCAGAGGTACTTTTCGTTGGAGTTTTGAGAGTGTAGATTCTGTATCATTTTGTATTACTGGTCTATGTTTTCTTTTATTTTGCTGAGGTACTCAGGGACTCTTCCGTAATCTTCCTTCTTGAGATAATCAACAGGCTCCTACTTTTTCTTGGCAATTGACAAAATGTTCTAAATTGCGTTTGTAACAATAAAGTTTTTGCCCGATTTCAGGCCAAGCACAGGACGTTAATGTGCTCGTGGGACGTTCTCCTTCTTGTGTTTGCAGTCATAGGAGAAATTACGTACTTTTTTATGGTAGTTGTACCTGGAGGAAGGGTCTCATTCCCCATGGTTCCTGTTTGTTTCTTCAAAAAACTATTAGGCTGAGGTTTTCTATCACCCTTGGAGTGACCAAAAGTTTTGGAATCTCCATACTCAGTGTGTGCCTGTAGTCCAACGTCAAACTACCCGCCAAGGTTGGCGACCTGAGTGGTTGATCACATACCAATGGTTTGGAAGTGGTCTGGTGGCAGAAAGTGGAACCAGTGGGTTTGATGTTTGGGGGAAATTTTGATTTGTAGAGTGGCTATTTGGGGGGTGGGGTGTACTATTTGGGGATGATGTTGTAGATGGACTCTTCCATTTGTTATTATTCAAAAATAAAACTTTCGCCGAACAACCTAAAACCAGCTACTCTTTAACTTATAACTTTTCTAGAAAATTAATCATTATTCGGGAAATAGTCTAGTTTTTAGAACCTAGACCAAAACTTCACAAATCCTTTAACCTTACTTTCTTTGGGTTTTTCCACTTAAAAATTTATTCAGAATGATGGAAAAGCTTTTTTGAACAAAGTCCTCAAAACTTATCTGGTTGTAAAAGGTTTAGGGTAGCAAATAAAATAAAAATCATTAACTTAAAAACCCTTCAATGAGTTTACTTGTGTCATTGAGCCTTGTGGTTTAAATTTTTGATTTCTAAAGAAAGCACATTTCCAAGTTCTTTTTTGCCTAGCTTAGAAATACTGATCCTTTCATGGCCAAAATAGGGCCTGCTGAACAGTTGTTTCGTTTTTTGGATTAGGTAAAACTGTTTAGACCTTACTTTTTGTCCTAAAAAGATCTCATGATGACAGACAATCCATCGAGGGTATCATTAAGTATGTCTTCCCTCACACAATCGCTCTCTTTTCTCAAAACCTCTTCGATTATGTCAAGCATCTTTAGTATACCACTATTTTAACTATCAAAAGCATTGATAGGGTTAGTCTGCGAGTTACCCTCATTCAAAGGATGGTAATTTACGATCTTGAGTATGCTTTATACTTTATTTTGAATGTTTACTAAAAATTGTTCTCCTTTCTTCTACTTCTATTTTTCGCGTTACAGAGTTTAAAAAGATTAGAGCTTTTCTTGCAAGTCTGCAATGATGGACTAAAGTGCCCAGTTTTTGGTCAATGCCTAAGAATACTTGCAATCTAGTTCTGCCACCTTTTCCTAAAGTTTGTGATTCAATTAATTCAAGGATGCTATCTGAACAGAGAGTCCTCTTTATCTTCTTTCATATGCTTGTATTTGAGCCTTAAACTGTTAGTTCGCGAATATTTCTTCCTTGAGCCCATGTGAGAATTCCTTGATTTTCAGCTCCATAGCACTCATTTTTTAGTGCAGCAACTTGATTTCTACATTATTGAGAGTCAGTTCTTCTCTAACTTTCCTGCCGATAATAGAACTTTCATCGACGATTGTGGGGTCATGTTAGTTGTTTGTGGATTTGACTGATCTTCTGAGCTAATCGATGATTTTTTATTTTTGCGTGATGATGCGAACCAACTTCTCGATGTATTTGGATGCCTACGGCTGAGTTGCCATCTTCTAATTGCTAAATAACAAATTTATAGAATTATTGATTTTCAATTTGCTTCTACAAACAGCCCTAAAAACCAATCACTCAAGTTCAGTCAACTGTTGCCCTCCAAAGACGCACTTGCTGCTTCTGCCTCTCTCTTGGGGAAATGTGACTTTAGTTGATAGTTAGTAAAGATGGAAAAATAGAAAAATAAATATCAATATCCTTATTTCAGACAACTCTTTCGGTTTTGAGCTTTTTTTATTCGCACTCCAGATCGTATTCGTTGATCATTAGTTACTTATACTTCTTGCGACTGAGGTAGGCGAAACGAACTGCGCCATTTATTATAAGAACCAGGGCCAACCCTGAAATCAAGTATCCCATAGCTTTGTAGACATTGCTGCTTACGATTTTGTCACAAGCCAGCATAACTCCATTGACGACTTCAATTATGATGAACAAACTGTTCTCTATCACTCTAAGAATCCAGTATCTCTTGTCACTGTAGATTTCTTATTTCTTGGTGTAGAAGATTTAAGCAACCTGGGCGATTATCAAGGCGACCAGTGCCAAAAGGGGGAAGCCTCCAAAGTAGCAGATAACCAATGCGATGTAGAAAAGTTTGATGCTTCTGTAGAGAGGGTAGCCTATTCTGTGATGGCTTGAGGGTAGCTAGTACTGAGGTATTTTGCCGTAGTAAATGTCTTAGTAAAAGTAGAGATATTAAGAGTATTCTAGCTCATAGTATTGCCTTCTGCAGTAAATAGTCACGAAAACGGGCCAAGAGATTGAGGCGAGAAAGGCCAAGACACAAACTACTCCATTGATGATGGTCCCTCTGTTAGGCGATGATATGTCATAGAACTGGATGAAGCAGAACCAAATGGTGCTGAGGAACTGATATCTCCAAATCTGGTCAAAAAAGTTGATGACCCTGTTAGCAATGTTATCAATGATTCTGTGGTGGATTTGCTTCTCTTCGTCGATGAGGTCTTCATTGATACGTTTTCCTGAATAGTAGACGAATCCGAACCAAACAAGGTAGATTAGGTTTACGATGATTATTGGGTAGAACTCTCTAAGGAAAAAGATCTCTGAGCTGTAGAGCTAGAAACGAACTGGGATGTTTTTGTTAGCATTTCCCATCCAGTCCTACACGGTTTGTCTATGAGTTGGTACGAAGAAGTTTAGGTTTTGGACGATGTTGAGTCCTCCAATCACTTCTCTGAAAGTTAGAGGAAGGTACTCAGAGCCAATGTAGACGTGCAGGAAAAGTACTTGAAGCGAAATCACAAACTATTAGACTGTTACACCGTATCCTATAAGTGTAGCGATAAAGACAAAGAACATTGCTGCCCAGGCTGCCGCAGAAAACACATACGTAAAGTTCTCCATACTTTTGATTTAGTTTGAGGTCAGAGAATCAAACCTTGCGACTTTAAACGTGGCAGCTAGTTGGGGTGTGCCTGAAGTGAGAAGTCGAGAGGTTGTGAGACTATAGATAGCTATGCTGCCATCAGTGAAGCTTTCATCGATTTGAATGAAGAGACAAATTTTGCCATCTTCAATGCTGAAGGAGTTGAGACGATAGGCAGAAGGGTCGATCTTATCAATGTAAATATTGAAGGTTGTGTTGGGAGTGGGAAGTGTTCCATCAATATAAATTCTCAAACCAGATTGTTAATTGTTCGTTGAGGACATAAAGCTGATGTTTTTGCTTTCTTAGGCTTTAGTAATGATGTCCTGGACGTACTTATCTACCTCTTCCGCTGATAAAGGAACCTAAAAGTTGGTTGTGTTGTTTTGAGAGGGATTAGCACTTGAGTCTGGTGTGAGATTGTTGGTTGTTGAAGAGTCAGTAGTGGTATTATTGGGTGTTGTGGAGTTTTTTGCTTGGTTTTCAAAGATGGAAGTAGGGACAATGATCAAGCTAGGAGTTTTTTCATTTGTAGCTTCATTGATAATATTTTTCGGAGGCTAAGGGACAGTGCTTGGAGTAGGCTTTGAAGGTTATGGGACAACAGTTGGAGTAGGCTTTAGAGGCTCAGGGATGACTGGAGTGGGTTTTAGTGGCTAAGGGATAATGATAGGGGTAGGCTTTAGTGGCTATGGGAAGATGAAAGGAGTGGGCTTTACAGGCTAAGGGATAATGATAGAGATGGGCTTTAGTGGTTCAGGCACAATTACTGTAGTAGGCTTTGGAGGTTATTGAACAGCTGGTATAGGGACTGGTGTTGGTTTTAGTGCCTATGGGATAATGGCAGGAGTAGGCTTTGTTGGCTAAGGAATGATGACTGAAGTGGGCTTTAGAGTCTAAGGGATATTGATTGAGACAGGCTTCGAAGGTTAGGGAACAACAGCTGGGGTAGGCTTTGCAGGCTACGGGACAACAGTTGGAGCAGGTTTTACAGGTTATACGACAACAGCTGGGGTAGGTTTTGCAGGTTATGGGACAACAGCTGGTGTAGGCTTGAGAGGCTAAGGTATAATGACAGGGATAGGCTTTACTAGCTAAGGGATCACGATAGGACTGGGCTTTATTGGCTAAGGCACAACTACTGGGACAGGCTTTACAGGTTATGGAACGACAACTGGAGCAGGTTTAGCAGGCTATGGAACGACAACTGGAGCAGGTTTAGCAGGCTATGGGACAACTGGAGCAGGTTTAACAGGCTATGGGACAACAACTGGAGCAGGCTTTGCAGGTTATGGAACAACTGGAGTGACTTTTAAGGGCTAAGAGGCATTATTTGTTTTATTTGGAGTTATTGCATTAGAAGCTGTTGCATTTGGAGTTGTTGCATTTGGAGTTGTAGCATTTTTGTTAGGATCTGTATTATTGGTTGAAATTGGTTTGGCTATTGTTTCAGGGATTACTGGAACATTTGGGGTTGGATTTGTCTTATTTTAGGGGGCAGGTGTAGGTTTAGTAGGTTTTTGTTTAATGATAGATTTCATTCTCACTGAGCTAACTCCAAATTACATTCCTTTTTAGTTTCCCAACAACTAGAACTCTATAGTGGCAGAAGTATCATTTTGTGTAATCTTGTTTGAAAAGATCTAAATCTTGGCTGCCCTCTTATCTTTGAAAGATTGGCAGCGAATAACTCCATTATTGGTCAGATTACGATAATCAACTCTCATTACTTCAGCTTTGTTCATCTTCACACTAATGTAGCTTTTTGATGAGGATTTCCAGCTGCTTGGAGCATAGTAAAGTACGAATACCAGCTGTACCTAGTCATAGGTCAGATTGTCATCGTTTTTTAGAGCAGAAAGTGCAATTTTGGCAGAGGAAGATGTGCCCATTTTGAACTGTCCATCACAAGTGGTCAAATTGTCGCCTAGTAGAGCCACTTGGGTTTTAAACTTGTCTCCGAAGTCGCAAAGTCCAGAACTGTTCAGAGTTGCTCCTATTATGCAGCTTAAGCATTTGGTTTTCGATTAGCATGTTTTGCAAAGAGAAGGGCATTTTTAGCACCAATCGGCAGTCTGCTTACTTACAACGAATGAGTCAGAGTCACATCTGTTGCATTTCTAGGTTTTGGGATTGAAAAAAGAGTAGCCCACACATCCCTGGTGTAGACGTACGTTTGTGATACCCCAGACTGCGTTCAGCAAAAAGCTAGTAAAAGTAGCAGTTAGTTGATTGTTGACCCTGTTATCGTTTGTGAATTTGAGATTGTATTTTTTAGTCATAACTCTAACTCCATTGCAGGTGATTATAGCTGCCTGCGAGTCAACGGAAACAATCGAATCGAAAGAAACCTCCAGACTGAGCAGGTTTTCGCCCTGGCTCAGTATATCTACTATCAGGAAGTCATTGAATGGCAGCCACTCGTTGAGGACTAAGTCAAATGTGAGCTCGAAAACTTCACTTTGAGGGTCCACTTAGAAAGTTCTCTCTAACACCTAGACTCCTGTGTACAACCCCAAAATTTCAATATACTTTTTTCCTTCCGATGAGGCATACTCGCATTGGGAATATTTCTTTGATGCACTCCATCCCTTGGATAGGGCGGGGGTTGTTTTATTGTTAGTCTGGAAGAGTTAATAGCTCACGAGCTGCGTAAAACAGAAGTTACCTAGGTCGAAGGACTCAGGGTGCAGAGGCCGTCTCCTTTTTAGCTATAAAAGTTCGAATCGCAAGGGTTAGGGAGAATGCATTTTGTGAGGCTAAATTGGTCGCAGGTGGTGCAGTTGCCCAGGCAGAAAGACGATTGGGTTAGGACCTGATTCTGTACTATTGCGGCTAAGAAAATTGCAAATAGAAAATGATAACGAGAGAAAATCATTTAAAAATTATAGATAATTTAATAAACTTACCACTCAAATTCCTCTTTCTGACCCATTTAAACCGACGCCTTCCCAAAACTTCCAACTTCGCACTCTCCCAAATTTCCAAACATTTAAAACAAATGTTGGGTAGTTTTTATCCAAGGCGCTTTCTTTTCTTTACGGATAATTTGCAACTGCCCCTCGACTTACAAAATGCTCTTTTAAACTAGTTGTGCTTTTCGGTTAATTGAACCTTTTTGATTTATTTTTCGATGTACTTGTCTCTGGCTGGCTTTGTATTATTTAAACTTATTTTATATAGAATGTTATAAGCTATTGACAGTGCTTGGAGGAAGAAAGTTCTTCTGGAGAGAGATGCGGTCTCCAAACCGCGCTAAGGGGATAGAGCAAAGGTTCCAATTGCTTATTTGGGCCTAAAAAATCTGTTTGGCAACACTGCACATCTAAAATCTGTAATTAACAATCGGTTTTATGTGACTCTTTTCAGCTGAATCTTCAAAAATTGGACTAAAAAGAGCTCTTTTCCGAGGAGATGCACCCAATCTAAGGGTTGCTAGGAGCAATTATTGACTTCAACTAACAGGAATCGACTGCAAAAATAATGCCAAAACTTGCGAAAGATGGACATAGTTGAAATAAGCCGTAATTGAAGATGGGAATTCTTTGAGCAAAGTGTTTCCAGGCCCGAAAACAGCCATAAAGCAGGGAGATTGCAATATTTCCGCGACACCTGTTGACACAATAATCTCCATA